>JAESFS010000029.1_pt1 | contig 309175 bp, 274 predicted proteins | sample 9269441 | NCBI WGS metagenome assembly JAESFS01 (sample SAMN14502548, study PRJNA617105) | algae metagenome | isolation source: Scytolyngbya sp. HA4215-MV1 and co-occurring heterotrophs from sample from... | place: USA: Laie Falls, Oahu, Hawaii | collected 2010-08-22
CGACCCCGGCCGGCGGCACGATCCTGACCAGCACATAATTGACGGGCCGCTCCAGCGTGCGGCCGTCGACGACGAGTTCCGCCTGGAAGCTGAGCACGTTCGGGACCTTGCTGGCCGCCTGCCGGTGGTAGACGTTCCCGCGCTCGCGCAGGGTGTCGGCAAACAGGATGCCGCGCTGGATGGTGTCCGCCCAGTAGGTCAGGGCGGCGTCGGCCATCGGAAACGGGAGCGACGTCCCGGTCGAACTCTGGGGCTCCGCGGGCATGGTGACCTCTTCCATTGCGAGTGACGGATTAAGTATAAGCCTCCGCATTTTGCAAACTAGAGGCCATGATCCAGATCATTTTGGATGCGGAACCCTTGCTCCGCCGGCGGAACAGGCCCGAACGCGGCTGTTTGCGCGCACAAATCCTCATCTCCGGCGCTATCGGGGCCGGACCGGCATGTGGGGCCGGAGCTTCAGCGATAGCTGTTCATCACGAGGTCAGCCGGCTGGTGCAGGACTGACGATATCAGATGAAGCGTCCGCGACGAAACCAATGCGCGGTCCCGATCACGACCAGCACAAGACAAGCAAACGGAGCGCTGAAGATGACAGCCAGCGGCCACAAGTTGGATTCCGACGCCAGGGCGAACGCTGAAAAGAGGACAGCAGGGACCAGCAGCACAAGCGGCGCCGCGCTGGCCATGCGCCAGCGTCCGGAATAGCGCACCAGCATGAGCACCTGGAGCACGAAATAAGCGGGGACGAGAGCCATGAACAAGGAGCCAAGAAGCACTTGCATTCAGGTCCCTTCACCAAGGGTTGGATGGAGCCGGACGCGCTCAGCCATAGCACGAGGAGGCTTGTGCGCCCTGTTCCATTTGGAAAGAACGGCCCGTATTCTTGATCGCGTGGTCGATCGTTGATGCGCCGATCGTATAAAAGGCCATCAAGACCGTTCAGGTCAGCTCGGCTGGCTTGTCAGCGCTTGCGAACGAACTCCGCCCGCAGAACGAGGCCCTTGATGCTCTCGTGGCGGCAATCGATCTCCTGCGCATCGCCGGTGAGGCGGATGGAGCGGATGACCGTGCCGCGCTTCAACGTCTGGCCGGCGCCCTTCACTTCGAGGTCCTTGACGAGGATCACCTGGTCGCCGTCGGCGAGCACGTTGCCCTGGGAGTCGCGGACTACGACCTCATCCGCCTTGGCCGCAGCGGCCTGCTTCGCCCGCAGTTGCGCGGCGGGCATCCATTCCCCGGTGTCTTCGTCGAAAACGTAGTCGTCGTCGCCCGACATCGTCGGCTCCTGGAAACGAACACCGCTATGCAGCGGGCAAGGCGAAGCCCTAGGCGAGCCGCGTCTCTTCTGCAAGCGGCGAAGCTCTAGGCGAGCCCAGCCTTTTCGGCAAGCGGCGCACCTCGTCGCTGGCCGGTGGTCGACGTAGCGGCCCGCGAGAAGCGGGATCACATTCCCCGGAACCGCCTCCCCGGCGAGATCGCGTCGGCCGCCGTGAGGATGGCGTGGGCGTCGATGCCGTAGTGGCGGTAAAGATCTTTCAGGGTTCCCGTCTGACCGAAATGCTCGACCCCGAGCGATCGCGTCCGGTGGCCGTGGACGGACCCGAGCCACGCGAGCGTAGCGGGGTGGCCGTCGATCACGCTGATCAGCGCCGCGCCCTGAGGTACGTCTGCGAGCAGCCGCTCGACATGGGACTGCGCCTCGGCCTCCCCGCCCTCGCGGGCGCGGCTGGCGGCGGTCCAGCCGGCGTTGAGGCGGTCGGCCGAGGTGATGGCGAGAAGGCCGACGTCGCGCCTGCCCTCGGCCATCAGGCCTACGGCCTCGATCGCCTCGGGCGCGATGGCGCCGGTATAGGCCACCACGATCTCGCAGTTGGGGCCGGGGCGGCGCATCCAGTACGCGCCGTCGACGATGTCGCGCGCGAGCGCGTCGTCGATCCGGCGCACGGGCTGAACGACCGCCTTGGTGGAGAGGCGCAGATAGACCGAGCCGCCGGAGGACTCCCGTGTCCAGCCCTGCGCGTCCGGCTCCGCTTCGCCTTCGCGCTGCAGGTAGTCGAAGGCCCAGGCCATGATGACGGCGAGTTCGTCGACGAAAGCCGGTTCGAAGCTCGCGAGGCCGTCTTGCGCCATCCCCACCAGCGGCGTGCCGATGGACTGGTGCGCGCCGCCCTCGCCCGCCAGCGAAATGCCGGACGGCGTGGCGACCAGCAGGAACCGGGCGTTCTGGTAGCAGGCGTAGTTCAGCGCGTCCGCCCCGCGGTAGATGAAGGGATCGTAGAGGGTGCCCACCGGGATCAGCCGCTCGCCGTTGATCGCGTGCGACAGGCCGAGCGCCGAGAGCATGATGAACAGGTTCATCTCGGCGATGCCGAGCTCCATGTGCTGGCCGCGGGGCGAGAACTCCCAATTGTAGGTCGAGGGGATGCGCTCGCGCTTGAAGACGTCCGCCATGTCCTCCTTGGCGAAGAGGCCGCGCCGATTCACCCAGCCGCCGAGATTGGTGGAGACCGTGACGTCCGGCGACGTCGTGACGATGCGGTCGGCCAGCGGCGTGTCGGAGCGCGCGAGGTCGTGCATGATCAGGCCGAAGCCCTGCTGGGTCGACATGGTCGGCTGGGCGGTGAAGCCGAGCGCGGCCGGCGTGGGGATGCGCGCCGCCTTGAGCTGGCGCGGCCCGCCCTGCAGGAAGGGGATGCGGCCGATGTAGTCGCGCATCGCGTCCTCGGGCACGCCCAGCGCCTCGTACGGCTCCCATTCATGCCCGGCCCGGACGCCCTGCGTCTCACGAAAGCTTTCGAGCTGCTTTGGTGTCAGCAGGCCGGCGTGGTTGTCCTTGTGGCCCTGCAGCGGCAGGCCCATGCCCTTCACGGTGTAGCAGATGAAGCAGGTCGGCCTGTCGTGCCCGCGCGCCGTCTCGAAGGCCTCGACGAGGCAGCCGAGGTCGTGCCCTCCCAAATTGGTCATCAGCGCCGCGAGCTCGGCGTCGCTGCGCCGCTCGATCAGCGCGGTGACGGGTCCCTGGTCGCCGAGGTCGTCCAGCAGCCGCCTGCGCCAGGCCGGGCCCCCCTGGAAGCAGAGCGCGGAATAGACCTGGTTGGGACACCCGTCGATCCAGGCTTTCAGGGCGTCTCCACCGGGCTCGGCGAAGGCGGCCTGCTGCAGCGAGCCGTACTTCACGATCACGACGTCCCAGCCGAAGTTGCGGAACATGGTGTCGAAGATCGACCAGAGGCCCTCGCGGACCACGGCGTCGAGGCTCTGGCGGTTGTAGTCCACCACCCACCACGTATTGCGGACGTTGTGCTTCCAGCCGTCGATGAGGGCCTCGTAGATGTTGCCCTCGTCCATCTCGGCATCGCCGATCAGCGCCACCATCTTTCCTGGGGCGCGGCCCTTGGCCCAGCCCTTCGCCGAGACGTAGTCCTGCACGAGGGAGGCGAACAGCGTCTGCGCCACGCCGAGGCCCACCGAGCCCGTGGAGAAATCGACGTCGTCGGTGTCTTTGGTGCGCGATGGATAGGACTGCGCGCCCTTCCAGGCGCGGAAGTCCTCCAGCTTCTCCCGCGTCTGGCGCCCGAAGATGTACTGCAACGCGTGATAGGACGGCGAGGCGTGCGGCTTCACCGCCACCCGGTCTTCCGGCCGCAGCACGGCCCCGTAGAGCGCGGTGAGAATGGTGTTCAGCGACGCCGAGGACGCCTGGTGACCGCCGACCTTCAGCCCGTCGTCGCCTGGCCGGACGTGATTGGCGTGGTGGATGATCCAGGTGGAGAGCCAGAGAGCCTTCTTCTCCAGCGCCGCGAGGAAGGGGAGCCGGGGATCCTGCTTCGCCATTCCATCAACCCCGCCGTGCCTGTGTGAAGCGTTCGCCATTCCTGACCTCCCGATTGACGAGGAGGCTAACCCAGGTCAGGCGAATGCGCTTCTTCGATTTCCAAAGCTGCGATCGGCCGTCCTTTATCGCCCAGCGAGGAGTCACGCGCCGCTCCATGGGGCGCGGCACGTGCAACTTGAGGGTGCGGCATGTGCAACCCTCGACAAGCTCCGGCGTTGCTGTGACCTGAAGCGAGCCCATATCGGCACAGCGATCTCTCACCGGAGCTCAACCGCCATGCACAAGACCCGCAACGACATCCCGTCCAACTCCCGAAAGACCGTGATCGAGCTTCTGAACGCCCGGCTCGCCGAGGCGATCGACCTTGCTTTGATCATCAAGCAGGCGCACTGGAACCTGCGCGGCCGCGAGTTCATCGCGGTGCACGAGATGCTGGACGGGTTCCGGACGGATGTGGACGAGCATGTCGACACCGTCGCGGAGCGCGTGGTCCAGCTCGGCGGGACGGCGCTGGGCACCAGCCAGGTCGTCGCGGGCGCGACCACGCTGCCGCCCTACCCCACCGACATTTCCGCCATCGATGATCATCTCAAGGCCTTGGGCGACCGGTTCGGCGCCGTCGCCAAGGCGGTTCGCGCAGGGATCGACGCCGCCGACGAAGCTGGCGACGCGAGCAGCGCGGACATCCTCACGGCCTTTTCGCGCTCGCTCGACAAGGCGCTCTGGTTCATCGAGGCGCACCAGATCCCCTGAACGACGCCGGCCGCCGTCAATCCTGCGGCCACCGCACCAGCGCCTCCCGGCCGACCGGCGTGAGGCCGTAAAGGCCACGTTCGATGTTCTCGAACCAGCCATACACGTTGCGCCGAAGAATCTTGGCGACGTCGGGGTTGTTCGCCCGGAGGTCGCGGGGCCTTTTCGGCCCGCCCGACAGCGCCGCGGCGCAGGAGAGCGCCTGCTGGCGGTAGGCGGTCATGATGGGGTTTTTCGAACCGCCGCCGGCGACCGGGTCTCCCTTTCGCCGGCGGTGCTCCTCGACGAGGCGCGAGCGGCGGCGCGGATCGCGGCGGGGCGGCGGGGCCACCGGGCTGACCAGAATCTCGACTTCACCCTTCGCAGTCACGCCCAGCATGCCGAAACCGAGGCGGCGGCAAAGGTTGCGGAAGCGGGCGTCGCTCTCGCGGCCCTTGCCCCGTTTGGAAAGACTCGCCGCCAGCCAGACCTCGTCAGCGCTGCCCGCGCGATCCACAGCCTGCAGCACGAGTTCGAGGTTGAAGCTCATCTTCAGTTCGCACACGACCAGCATGGGCGGCTCCCCGTCATGCAGCGCCACCAGATCGCAGCCGCCAACCTCTCCCTTGACCACGATCTGCCCGGGCGCACCGAGGCTTTCCAGGAAGCGCTTCACAGGCGCGTAGAGCGAAGTCTCCAATCCTGTTCTCCCGGCGGATCGCACGACCGTACATTTTCTTTCCCATGTTTCGCATCAGGCCTTGATTCGAACACAGGAGCCTTCCATATAGCAGTTGTGTCGCGCATCCCGGTTCGCCGTGTGGGTGCGCTCAGGAAGCCGGTGAGTTGTCCGACCACGGATGTACTGGCGAGGGAATTTCCCGGCTCCGCACAAATGGGAACGCCGCCTCGAGGAAACTCAGGCGGCTTTTTCGTGCCCGGTCCCCTGCGCCTTGCGGCGAGCGGCTCAGTACGGCGAGGCGACGTCGCCCATCTCCACGTAGACCGACTTCACCCGCGTGTAGTGCTCGATCGCGGCGCGCGAGTTCTCGCGGCCCACGCCCGAGCGTTTGACGCCGCCAAAGGGCATTTCGACCGGGGTGAGGTTGTAGGCGTTGATCCAGCAGGTTCCGGCCTGAAGCTTCGCCACCACCCTGTGCGCCCTCTGGATGTCGCGCGTGAACACGCCTGCCGCAAGGCCGAACTCCGTATCGTTGGCGCGCGCGACGACTTCATCCTCGTCGTCGAAGTCCAGCACGCACATCACCGGCCCGAAGATCTCCTCCCGGGCGACGCGCATGTCGTCGCGGACGTCTGAAAAGATCGTGGGAAGCACGAAGGAGCCGCGCTCGAAGCCCTGGAGCCGCGCCTCTTCGCCTCCGCACAGCAGACGCGCGCCTTCCTCCACGCCGAGCTTCATGTAGGCCAGCACGCGCTCGCGCTGCCGCTGCGAGACAAGCGGGCCCATCTGGGTCTCGGGATCCAGAGGGTCGCCGATGCGGATCGCCTTGGTGCGCGCCACGACCTTGTCGAGGAACTGGTCCTTCAGGCCGCGCTGCACGAACACGCGGGTTCCGTTCGAGCAGACCTGGCCGGTCGAATAAAAGTTGCCGAGCATCGCGCCTGACACGGCGTTGTCGATGGCGGCGTCGTCGAACACGATGAGGGGCGACTTGCCGCCCAGTTCCATGGTCGCAGGCTTGATGCCCTGCCCCGCCAGCGCCATCACCTTGCGCCCGGTGCCGACAGAGCCGGTCAGCGACACCTTGTCGACCCCGTCATGGCCGGCAAGCAAGGCACCGGTTTCGCCCCCTCCCTGCACGACGTTGAAGACGCCCGGCGGAAGTCCCGCTTCGGTCAGGATCTCGGCGAGCTTCAGCGCCGTGAGAGGCGTCAGCTCGGATGGTTTGAAAACCATGGCGTTGCCGCAGGCGAGCGCGGGCGCGGCCTTCCAGCTCGCCACCTGGATCGGGTAGTTCCATGCGCCGATCGCGCCGACCACGCCCAGAGGCTCGCGCCGCGTGTAGCCGAAGGAGCCGCCGAGGTCGACGTGCTCGCCCGTGATCGCCGCAGCCAGCCCGCCGAAATACTCCAGCGCATCCGCGCCCGAGGCGGCGTCGGCCACGAGGGTCTCCTGGATGGGCTTGCCGGTGTCGAGCGTCTCCAGCCTCGAGAGCTCCTCGTTGCGCTCGCGCATGATGTCGGCCGCCCGCCGAAGGATCCGGCCGCGCATCGCGCCGGGCATGGCGCTCCACTCAGCTTGCGCGGCGCGGGCGGCGGCGACGGCGCGGTCCACCGTCGCGGCGGTGGCGGCGTGCACCCGGGCGATCACCTCGCCCGTCGCGGGATGGACGCTGACCAGCATGGCTCCGGCGGGATCCTCGACAAAGGCGCCGGCGATGTAATGGGAGGCCTGGGGCTGGCAGGAGGGCTTGCCTTCCACTGCGCTGGTCATCGTGCTTCTCCCCTGACGCCTGCGATCATGCGTGGCTGACCGGGAGTATTCTGGCGAACGGGGCCCTCGCGCTGCGCACGAGTCGACCCAAGCTGGCGGACACGCGGCGTCTGGCCGGACGGAGATGAACCCGTCCGAACCAGCGTCATGCCGCGCGCGAGCGGATGGTCAGCAGCGCGCGGCGCAGAACTCAGTTCGTCACAAGCGACCTGTGAGCAGCAGGATGATGAGGATCAGGACGAGAACGCCTCCGATGCCGCTGGGGCCATATCCCCAGTTCCGGCTGTAGCTCCAGGTCGGCAGCGCGCCGATCAGGATCAGGATGAGGATGATGAGGAGAATAGTGCCTAGCGTCATGATCTGCTCCTGGAAGGAAGGTTCTCGATGCGGAACAGGCGTCCGGCCTGGCCGGGCCTGGGCGAGGGCGCTGTCTGATCGGGTTTCGAACGCGTGCGAACCATTGTTGAACGTGTCGGCGTCGCTCACGGTTCCCTGGAAATTCCGGCTTCCGGCCGTGAAATATGCGGCGTGGCGGCCCTGCAACGGGGCCCGCGCCCTGTTCTGATGCACTCGACACGCCTTGGAGATCGCTCGGGCCAAGCCTATCTTTCTCGGGCCAAGCCTATCTTTGCTCGGGCCAAGCCTATCTTGGGTGGCCGGCCCGAAGATCCGGCCATTGCGGAGCGCTCCCGATGACGCAGTTCCTGAATCCCGATGCGCCTCTCGACGAGCCCAATCCCTTCATCGAGACGGTGATCGTGCCGCGAGCGAGGGACCTGGGAGGCTTCAGCGTCCGGCGCGCGCTGCCATCGGCCCAGCGCCAGATGATCGGACCGTTCATCTTCTGGGACCAGATGGGTCCCGCCGTGTTCAAGGCGGGCACGGGCATCGATGTGCGGCCGCACCCGCATATCGGGCTCGCGACGCTGACCTACCTGTTCGAGGGCCAGATCCTTCACCGCGACAGCGTCGGCAGCGTGCAGGCGATCGATCCCGGCGAAGTGAACTGGATGACCGCGGGGCGTGGAATCGTGCATTCCGAGCGCACCGCCCCGGCGGTTCGCCTCAGCGATGCGCCGCTGTTCGGCATCCAGTCCTGGATCGCCCTGCCGGAGCGCCATGAGGAGACGGACCCCGGCTTCGCCCATCACACGGCGGGCGATCTCCCCACGCTCGACGCCGAAGGAAAGACGGTGCGGCTCATCGCCGGATCCCTCTACGGCATGACGGCCCCGGTGAAGACGTTCTCGGAGACCCTCTACGCCGATGTTGTGATGCAATCGGGGGCGAGCCTGCCTGTTCCCGCCGAGCACGACGAGCGGGCCGTCTACGTCGTGAAGGGAAGCGTCGAGATCGCCGGCGACATTTTCGATGAAGCCCGGCTGATCGTGCTCAAGTCGAATGAGCCGGTGACGCTGAAGGCGACGATGGAGGCCCGCATCCTCGTTTTCGGCGGCGAGCCGATGGACGGACCGCGCTATCTCTGGTGGAACTTCGTCTCGCGCTCCAAGGAACGGATCGAGGCCGCCAAGGCGGACTGGCGGGCCGGCCGCTTCGAGGCTGTTCCCGGCGAGACGGAACACATACCGTTGCCGGACTGAGATTCGGAGGAGAGCGGGTCCCCCGCCCCTGTCCTCCGGCAGCGCGGGCGCCATCTGCACGCCTGCGCTGGCATACGGGGAATGAGTATGCTCGATCGTTCCGAGGCGTTCTGGAAGGCGCGAGCCAGCCGCGCCCATGTCATGGACATCGCGCCGTCGGTGATGCCTCCGTCGATCTCCGGCTTCGTGCGCCGGACGAGCTTCTGGCACCAGGTCGCGCTTTCCGTCCTGTCGATCGCGGTTTTCGTTTTCTCGACTGCGCCGCTGGAGATCCAGAGGCGGATCATCAACGACGCCTTCAAGGGAGGCGACTTCCGAGCCATTGCCTTCCTCGCCGCGGCCTACGCCGCGCTGGCGCTCGGCGAAGGCCTCTTCAAGCTCGGCATGAACGTGTATCGCGGCTACGTATCGGAGATCGCGGTCCGAACCTTGCGGCGCACGGTGCAGACGCAGATCGCGCGGCTCGGCCACCTCGCCACCCCGCAGGCGACCGGCGTCGAGACGTCGATGATGCTGGCGGAGACGGAGCCGGTCGGCGCGTTCGTCGGCGTCTATGTCTCAGAGCCCCTGCTCACCGGGGGCATGCTGGTCAGCGTCTTCAGCTACATGATCTACCTGCAGCCCCTGATGGCCCTGCTTGCCTTCATCGTCTTTTCCCCGCAGTTCGTCTTTGTCCCTCTGATGCAGCGAGCGATCAATCGCAAGGTCGCGGTCCGTATCTCGACGCTGCGCGCGGTCGGCGCCTCGGTCGTGGCCTCGGCCTCAGGTGATGGCCCGAGCGGCTCCCAGTCGGAGCGGATCGACACCGTTTTCAGTTTGAACATGGGCATCTTCACGTTGAAGTTCACGATGAACTTCCTCATGAATTTCCTGCACCATGCTGGAATTACAGGTGTTCTTCTGGTCGGCGGCTGGTTCGTGGTGAGTGGCCAGACGGAGGTGGGGACGGTCGTGGCGTTCCTCTCGGGCCTTGCCAAGATCAACGATCCCTGGGGCGATCTCGTCAGCTGGTTCCGGGACTTCTGGGTCACTCAGACCAAATACGAGATGATCGCCTCGGCCGTGCGGACGCTCGACGAGGTGAGCGCCGGCCGGATCGTGGCAGGGCTTCCCGTCGATGTCGTAGAATAGCGGCGGCTCGAATATGGCCCCGCAAAGGCGCGCGGGCTTGCGCGCGCGGCGAGGCTTTGCGACAAGCCCGCCATGCTGCACATCAACGACCTCACCTTCCGGCTCGGGCCGCGCCTGCTGTTCGACAAGACGACCGTGGCGATCCAGTCGGGCGCGCGGGTGGGCTTCGTCGGACGCAACGGAACGGGCAAGACGACGCTCTTCAGGATCATCCGCGGCGAACTCGGGACGGAGGGCGGCGGCGTCACCATCGGCCGAGGGCTGCGCATCGGTTCCGTGGCGCAGGAAGCGCCGGGCGGGCCGGAGACGCTGCTCGAGGTCGTGCTGGCGGCGGACACCGAGCGGGCCGCGCTGCTCGACGAAGCAGAGACGGCGAGCGACCCGCACCGTATTGCGGAGATCCAGACGCGGCTCGTCGACATCGAGGCCCATTCCGCCCCGGCGCGCGCCGCCTCCATCCTGCATGGCCTCGGCTTCGACGCCGAGGCCCAGGCGCGGCCATGCTCGTCCTTCTCCGGCGGCTGGCGCATGCGCGTGGCGCTGGCGGCGGTGCTCTTCGCCGCGCCGGACCTCCTCCTGCTCGACGAGCCGACCAACTATCTCGACCTCGAAGGCACGCTCTGGCTGATGGACTACCTGGCGCGCTACCCGCACACGGTGCTCGTCATCAGCCACGACCGCGACCTGCTCAACCAATCGGTCGACCAGATCCTGCATCTCGACCAGGGGAAGCTGACGCTCTACCGCGGTGGCTATGACCAGTTCGAACGCCAGCGCTCGGAGCAGCAAGCGCTTCAGCTCAAGCTGATCAAGAAGCAGGAGGAGGAACGCAAGCACCTGCAGGCATTCGTCGATCGCTTCAAGGCCAAGGCGTCCAAGGCCAAGCAGGCCCAGTCTCGCGTGAAGCGGCTGGAGAAGCTCGGGCCCATCGCCGCGATCGTCGACAGCGACGTGCTGCCCTTCGACTTTCCCTCACCGGAACGCCCGCTCTCCCCGCCCATCGTGGCGATGGAGGGCGCCAGCGTTGGCTATGACGACAAGCCGATCCTCTCGCGCCTGTCCCTGGTGATCTCCGACGACGACCGGATCGGCCTCCTCGGCTCCAACGGCAACGGCAAGTCGACTTTTGCCAAACTGGTGGGGGGCCGGCTCGACGCGATGCAGGGCCAGGTGCGGCGATCGAGCAAAATGCGTGTCGCGTACTTCGCCCAGCATCAGCTCGATGAGCTTCGCCCGGGCGCGACGCCTTTCATCCATGTCGGCGAACTCATGCCGGAGGGCACGGAGCCGAAGATCAGAGCGCGCTGCGCACGGATGGGATTTCCCGGCCAGAAGGCCGACACGCCGGTGTCGCGGCTTTCCGGCGGCGAAAAGGCGCGGCTCCTGATGGGGCTCGCCACCTTCGGCGGACCTCACCTTCTGATCCTGGACGAGCCGACGAACCATCTCGACATCGACTCGCGCGCCGCGTTGATGGAGGCGATCAACGACTATGAAGGCGCGGTCATCCTGATCTCGCATGATCGTTTCCTGCTGGAGGCCTGCGCCGACAGGCTCTGGCTCGTCGCCAACGGAACGGTCAAGCCGTTCGACGACGACCTCGACGCCTATCGCCGCTTCGTGCTCGACGGCTCGGACGACCGGCCGCGCAAGGCCGAGAAGCGGGCGGAACCAGAGAAGTCGGCCGAGGACCTGCGCCGCGAAGCCGCCAATCGCCGCGGCAACCTCGCCCCGCTCCGGCGCAAGATCGAAGCGGTGGAGGCGAGGATCGCCAAGCTGAACGAACTCCTCGTGCGCGTCGACGCGGTGCTCGCCGACCCCGCCACCTTCCGCGACCAGAAGGGCAAGGCTGCGCAGATCTCCGCCCAGCGAGCGGAACTCGTGAAGGGACTGGCGAGCGCGGAAGAAGAATGGCTGGAACTGTCGGGCGACTACGAGACCGCCATCTCGGCCTGACGCATGTTCCGTCGCGCCGGGTCAGCGCGAGGCCATGTACCTTTTGCCAGTCCAGGCCCAGGGCTGGGAGCCGACGAGCAGGTCGCGGTAACCCTCCGTCACGCGCTTCGCCACGGTGACTTCCGGGGCGACCGTCTCCAGCACGCGCGTCCACTGGTCGTGCGCATTGCTGAACACGATGGTGGTGCATTTGTCAGTTTCGCAGCTGCCGTCCTGGTGGATGCGGATCACGATTTCAGGCGCGCCGTCGGCGTCCAGATCGATGACGGCGTACTCCACCGCGGGCGACCTGCCGAGCTTGGCTTCGAGCTTCGTCAATTCGTCCTTGAGGCCGAGGTCCAGGTTGACGAAGCGCACCTCCTGTTCGGTCTGTACCGGCGCAAAACTGAGGGCCTCCGTCGCGTGGGCGCCCAACGAGAACCCGACTGTCAGGGCGAGGCAGACGGTCGCCGAGGCGAGCCGGCGTTTCCAAATGTCGAACATCAGTCGTCCCGGGATCCAGGTTGGATCAATTCGGTTTCAGCAACAGGCGGATTTCGCAAGATGAACTGAGGCGAATGGGCCTCCAGCCCGGTTCAACGCAGCGTGGCCGAACCCTACAGGCCTCCGCTGACCAGCCGGTTAAGCCGATCCCCCAAAGCCGTCCGGATTGCGCATGACGTTCATTCATTTGCCCGGCTGGGCGGGCCGCTTCCGGACGACGTCGAACAGCAGGACGCCGGCCATGGACAGCCCCAGCGCAGCCAAGGCGAAGAGCGCCGCGGAATAGCCCCCCGCGGAGATCACCAGGGTGATCGGGTACGGCATGCCGAAGAGCCCGATGCTGAACACCGCGTTGAACAGCGCCTGTGGTCCCGAACGATCGGAGGGCGCCAGACCGGCGCTCATCCAGGCCGAGACGAGCGGATAGACGACGCTGTAGCCGCAGCCGAACATCGCTCCGCCGCCGGCCACCGCGGCCCGGGAGCTGAACATCGCCACCACAGCGAAGCCGGTCGCCATCACAACCATGCCCCCTGCGATGACGACCCTGCGGTCGAGCCTCTCGATGGCCTGGAAACCGATGAACCGGGTGGCGAACAGGGCGGCGGTGCTCGCCGTGAAAAACCAGCCGACCGCGAGCCCCTTCTCGATGAGGGTGGGCGCCATGTAGGCGGCGAGGTAGCCGAACAGGGAGCCCGAGACGAAGATCGTCAGCAGCGGAAGCCTTCTCCTGACGACGAGCGCGCGATCGAATCCGATCCCGCTCCGGACGGCCGGACGCTCCAGCGGGCGAAGTCCCAGCGTGGCCGCAAGAGCGGCCAGCGCCGGGATGAAGCCTCCGACGAACAAAGCGGCCGTGCCGTAGCGGACGAACAGCAGTTCCGCCCAGCTCGGGCCGAAAGCCTGCGCCAGCGGCGCCGTGGTCGAGAAAAGCGCCAACAGGTAGACGAAGCGTTCCTGCGTGAGGCGCCCCTGGGCGTAGGTCATCACCGGGGCGAGGACGAGACCGTATCCCGCTCCCTGCACGCATCGTGAAACCAGCGCGCCCCAGAAGGATCCGGCGGAGAAGGCGAAACTCACGAAGCCCAGCGCCATCACGGCCATGCCGAGCCTCGCGGCCGCCAGGGCGCCGATCTCCGCCATCACCCTGCCCGACAGGAAGGTGACGATCACGACCGGCACGCCAAAGATCGCCAGCAACAGCCCCACGTCGTGCAGCGGCAAACCGTTGTGCTGGAACACGACGGCCAGCATCGTGCCGTGTGCGTGCATGAAATAGATCAGGAAGGTCGCCAGCCCCATCTGCAGATATTCACGACGCGCGTCATGGTCGACGAACCCCATGTTGCGGTCGTGCGGGCCATCAGGTCCTGCTTGCGGCTGCGACAAGGTCCGCGTGCGCCTAGCGCACGACCCGGACGAGCCGGTTGTTCGCGAACAGGTAGATCGTCTTTCCCGTCGGCTCCATGTACAGCATCGTCGTCTCGCGCTTTGCGCTGGAGCTCGCGCCTGACTGAACGCTGAGCGGCTGGCCCTTGGCGGCCACCAGTTCGCATTCCGTGATGCCGAGGAGGCCGTCCCCTTCCCGGCCCCGGAACGTGGCGGGATCGATGCTGATGTCTGCGGTGCAGCGGCCGTCCTCGCCCACGACCGCCTCGGAGGTGGCCACGCGGGCGGTTGCGGACTTCTCGTTCGCAAAGCCCGCGACCTCCACCGCGCAGCCTCCCAGCGCGAACGCCAGCAGGGCGACGAGAACGCCCTTCACGTGAGCCGTCGAATGCATCGCTAAGCCTTCTTTTCCCAACGACCGTTGTCGTCCTGCTGCCAATAGGTGGCCTCGTGGCCGCCTGCCTTGACCTGCTTCCACACTTCGCGGGCCTTCGCCAGCGCCTGCTCGTCCTGGCCGTCGAAGATGACCACGATCCGCTCATAGCCCGCCACGTCGGGCGGCAGCGGCGCGCCGTCGACCAGAAAACGCACGGACGCTTTGTTGGGATTCGCCGCCGATGCCGTCAGCACAACCGGTTCGTGAGGAGCGTCGGAATCGCGATCCAGGCCATGCGGCAGGAAGCTGTCCTCGGAATACGTCCAAAGCTGATCGTCGAGCGCTGACACCCTCTCCGGCGAGCCCGCCTGCACCACCGCGCGCCAGCCACGCGCCAGGCTGCGCTCGACGAGTTGCGGAAGCACGGCGTCGAGCGGCTGCCGCTGCAAATGGTAGAACAGCACTTCCGCCATCAGGCTTCAGCTTCCGTCGCGCGCTGACCGAGGCTCAGCTTTCGTAGTGATCGGCCACCAGCCGGTCCAGCAGGCGAACGCCCCAGCCCGAAGCCCAGCTCCGGTTGATATCGCTCGCGGGGGAACCCATGCCGGTCCCGGCGATGTCGAGGTGGGCCCAAGGCGTGCTGTTGACGAAGCGCTGCAGGAAGTGCGCGGCGGTGATCGACCCGGCGTTCCGTCCGCCCGAGTTCTTCACGTCCGCGAACTTGCTGTCGATGATCTTGTCGTAGGCGGGCGAGAGCGGCAGGCGCCAGACCGTCTCCCCGGTGGCCTTGCCCGCCGCCGCGAGCCGCTCGGAAAGCGTGTCGTCGTTCGAGAACAGGCCTGCATTCTCCTGGCCGAGCGCCACGATGATCGCGCCCGTCAGGGTGGCGAGATCGACCATGAACGCGGGCTTGTACTTGTCCTGCACGTACCAGAGCACGTCCGACAGCACGAGGCGGCCTTCCGCATCGGTGTTGATGATTTCGATCGTCTGCCCCGACAGGCTGGTGACGATGTCGCCGGGGCGCTGGGCGTTGCCGTCCGGCATGTTCTCGACGATGCCGATCGCGCCGATGGCGTTGACCTTGGCCTTGCGCGAGGCGAGCGCGTGCATGAGGCCGACCACGCAGGCCGCGCCCGCCATGTCGCCTTTCATGTCCTCCATGCCCTGAGCGGGCTTGATCGAGATGCCGCCGGTGTCGAAGCAGACGCCCTTGCCGATGAACGCCACCGGCTTGGCCTTCTCCCCCTTGGCGCCGGCCTTCAGGCCGTTCCAGCGCATGATCACGACCCGGCTTTCCTTGCGCGAGCCTTGCCCCACCGCGAGCAGCGCACGCATGCCGATCTTCTCGAGTTTCTTCTCGTCGAGGATCTCGACCTCGACACCCAGCTTCGACAGGGCGTCCGCCCGACGGGCGAACTCCTCGGGATAGAGCACGTTCGGAGGCTCGTTCACGAGGTCGCGCGCCATCACGACGCCCTCCGCGATGGCGAGCGTGCTCTTGGCCGCCCGGCGGGCTGCGGCGAAGTCTCGGCATCCGATCGTCAGGCTGATGACGCCGGTCTCCTCGTCGCCCTCGCCCTTTTTCGTCTTGTAGCGATCGAACCGGTAGGCGCGCAGCGTCGCGCCCAGCGCGAGGTCGGCTGCGGCGGCGCCATCCACCCGCCAGCCCGCCGGACCCTCCAGCAGCACCGCGGCCGCCTTGGACTTGCCGATGCTGCCCATCACCACGCCGCCGAGCTTCACATAATCCGTCTGCGCCTGATCCTTGGCTCCCCCGGCGCCGATCACCACCAGCCGGGCGGCCTGGAGGCCGGCCGGCGCGAGGAGGGTCAGCGCCGAATTCGCCTTGCCCTTGAAGCCCTCCGCCAGGGCCGCCTTGACGACGGCGTCCGTCACGGATGACCCCATCAGCTCCTGCGCCGCGGCCGGCAAGGCCAGGTCCTCGCCCACAAACACGACGATGGCGCCCGACGCCGGCAGGCTTGGGCCGGCGAAGGCGATTTTCAGACGATCGGACATACGGTTCTCCGGAAAGGGCGGATCGCGATGGAACCCGCCGCGGCGAGGCTGGGTGCGTGACAATGAGACATATAGCTCCCGTAGCGATCACGCCAGCAGGAGCATGACGCAGGGTTGCTCCCTTTGACGCCTTGCCTCCGCCGCGATCCAAGTGCAACACGGGTACGGTATCGGCGGCTTTTCGCTGCGCCGGCCCTCCGTCTCCTTGTGGCCCGCCCCGCGAGTGGGTACGGGAATGTTCATGCCTGCTTCGTTCCGATCATGACGATCCTGGACCGCTACATTTTCAAGACCGCGGCCGTCGCGTTCCTCGCGACGCTGTTCTCGCTGACTGCCGTAATCTGGATCACGCAGGCGCTGCGGGAGTTCGACCTTTTGACCGCCAAGGGGCAGAGCCTCCTGATTTTCCTCACGGTGACATCCCTTTCGATTCCCTCGCTCGTCATGATCATCGCGCCCGTCGCGCTTTTCATCGCGACGCTCTATGCGCTGAACAAGCTCAACGGCGACAGCGAACTGATCGTGATGAGCGCGGCCGGCATGCCTCCGGCGCGCCTCGCCCGACCATTCGTCGCCCTGACCGTCATCGTGATGGCGCTCGTCGCCTGGATGACGCTGCAGGCCATGCCCTCCAGCTTCCGCGACCTGCGCGACCTCGTGACGAAGATCCGCGCCGACTTCGTGACCAAGATCGTCAAGGAAGGCCAGTTCACCACGCTCGACGTCGGCATCACGTTCCACTACCGCGAGCGTGCGGGGGAGACGCTCCTCGGCATCTTCATGGAGGACAAGCGCGACAAGGAGCGCACGAACATCTACATCGCCGAGCGCGGCCAGACCGTCGAGATTTCCGGGGTGCCCTATCTCGTCCTCGAAAAGGGCAGTGTCCAGCGCGAGCAACCGGGGACCAGTGACGCCGCCATCGTCGTGTTCGAGCGCTACGCCGTCGATCTCAGTCAGTTCGGGGGCGACGGAGACGCGATCGTCTACAAGCCGCGCGAGCGCGGCACGGCCGAGCTCCTCAGCCTCAGCGATACCGACCCTTACGTGCAGTCGCAGCGCGGCCGCTTCCGCGCCGAACTCCACGACCGCTTCTCCGCACCGCTCTACCCCTTGGCGATGATGGCCATCGCCTTCGTGGCGTTGGGCACGGCGCGCACCACCCGCCAGGGCCGCGGCACCGCGATTGGCGCCGCCATCCTCGCCGTCGTTGCGCTGCGGATCCTGGGCTTCGCGGTCTCGAGCCTCATGGTGCGGGCGAGTTGGGCGACGCCGCTCGCCTATGCCGTCCCGCTCGGCGGAACGCTCGCCGCGCTTGGTTTTCAGCTGGTGCAGAGCGGAGCCTGGCGCCGGCGCTCGCCCCGGCTGCGGGAGCGTCTGGCGTGATCGGGCTCACCCTGGGCCGCTACCTCGCCTTGCGCTTCGTGCGGACGATCTCCGGCGTGTTCCTGACGGTGTTCCTGCTCATCTACACGCTCGACTTCGTCGAACTGGTCCGCCGCACCGGCGACGTGGCCGATCTGCCGGCGGCGATCCTGGCCCAGCTCGCGCTGTTCCGCACGCCGGCGGTCGCCGAGCAGATCCTGCCCTTCGCCATCCTGTTCGGATCGATGGTGACGCTGCTGAACCTCTCGCGAAAGCTCGAGCTGGTGGTGGCGCGCTCGGCAGGCGTCTCGGTGTGGCAGTTTCTCTTTCCGCCGCTGCTCGTCGCGCTGCTCTTCGGGATCTTCGCCTCGACCGTCTACAATCCCGTGGCGGCCTATCTGAGGGAGAGGGCGTCGATCATCGAGATCGCCCGCATGGGCAAGGCGCGGCCGACCGCCGACCGCGAGCTGTGGGTCCGCCAACGCAGCCTCGACGGCCAGGCGATCATTCGTGCGCGCACCGCGACAGCCACTGGCGCCGAGCTCAGCAACGTCACCGTGTTCGAGTTCGACCGGGATGGCCGCTTCGTCGATCGCGTCGACGCGAGCCGGGCGCTGCTCTCCGGAAACTACTGGAAGCTGAGCGACGTGCGGATCGTGGGCGTGGGCGTCGAGCCGCAGACGTTCGCCACCTACCAGATCGCGACCAACATGACCCCGGAACAGGTCAGGCAGTCCTTCAGCAGCGGCCAATCCTTGCCCTTCTGGGAACTGCCGGGGCTCATCCAGCAGACGGAGCGGGCGGGGCTGGACGCGACTCGCTACCGGCTGCAATTTCAGTCGCTCCTCGCCAGGCCGCTCCTGTTCGTGGCCATGGTGTTCATCGCCGCATCCGTTTCCTTAAGATTTTTCCGATTTGGTGGAGTGGCGAAGATGGTTCTGGGTGGAGTGGCGTCGGGCTTCGTGCTCTACGTGGCCACCCAACTCGTGGAGGATCTCGGCTCCGCCGGAATCCTGTCGACTACGGTGGCGGCATGGTCGCCGGCCATCGTGGGAAGTTTGCTCGGAATGCTCGTCCTATTGTATCAAGAGGACGGGTGATGACGGGCCGTGCGTATTTCGGCCGTTGCGGTTCGAGCATGGTGCATAGACGTGTCATAGCGGCGCTCGCCGTTGTTGTCCTGGGGACCACGGCGGTCGCGCCCATTGGCGTCGCGCGCGCGCAGACCATGTCTGACCTCATCGCCAAAAAATCAGCAAAAGCAAGCGAGAAGAAGGACAAGCTCGTCGTCGAGTCGAAGGAGCTTGTCTATGACCGCGACAAGAACACCGTGGCGGCGTCAGGCAATGCGCAGCTCTATTACCAGGGCCGCGTGCTGGAGGCCGACAAGGTCACTTACGACCGCAATACGAACCGCGTGTTCGCCACCGGCAACGCCAAGCTGACCGAGCCGGACGGCCAGGTCGCCTACGGCGACCGGTTCGAACTTTCGGACGATTTCAAGAACGGCTTCATCGATTCGTTGCGCGTGGTGACGATCGACAAGACACGTTTCTCCGCGCCGCGGGCGGAGAGATCCGACGGCGAGACGACGGTCTTCGAAAAGGGCACCTACACCGCTTGCGAGCCGTGCAAGGACGACCCGTCCAAGCCGCCGTTGTGGCAGGTCCGCGCCAAGAGGATCATCCACCGAAACGAGGAGCGGACCGTCTACTACGAAGACGCGACGCTCGAATTCGCCGGCGTGCCCATCGCCTGGGTGCCCTATTTCTCCGCGCCGGACGCCACGGTGAAGCGGAAGTCCGGTTTCCTCGCGCCGAAATACGTCGCGTCGACGGCGCTGGGATACGGCATATCGACCCCCTACTTCTGGGCGCTCGCCCCGAATTACGACCTCACGATCACGCCGACTTTCATGACCCGGCAGGGCGTCCTCGGGGCTCTCGAATGGCGGCACCGGCTGGTCAACGGCAGCTACAACATCCGCGCGGCTGGCATCTTCCAGCAGGACAAGTCGGCGTTCCTGGTCGCTCCCTACGGCGCGGGCAACAAGGATTTCCGTGGATCCATCGAATCGACCGGCAAGTTCCTGATCAACGACAAATGGAGCTGGGGCTGGGACGTGACAGCCCTCACCGACAAGTGGTTCCTGCAGAACTACAAATACAGCATGAATAACATCGATGTTTTCAACTATACGGGCTTCAAGGAAGCCACATCGACGTTGTACCTGACTGGAAAGGGTGAGCGGAGCTATTTCGATCTGCGCGGATACTACTTCCAGGGCCTGTCCTATACCGACTGGCAACGAGTGCAGCCGATCGTCGGGCCCGTGGTGGACTACGACCGGCGCTTCACGGGACCCGGCATGCTGGGCGGCGAGCTGGCGCTCAACGCCAACCTCACCAACATCAATCGCCAGGAGACGGACTATTTCAGCCTGGTGCGCGCCAACGGCGTGACCCCGGGACGCTACCTCTTCCCGGTCGGCGTGGATTCGGCGGGTCAGCCGACCTACCTCTACGACACCTGCGCCCCCAACAACTACAATCCGGCGAAGTGCTATGTGCGAGGAGTGGCCGGCAACTACACGCGCGTCAGCGCGGAGGCGTCGTGGCGGCGGACCTTCATCGATGCCATCGGTCAATCCTGGACGCCGTTCGGATCGCTGCGTGGCGATCTCGCCTTCGCCTCTTTGAACTCCAACGGGCTGTTCAACCAGTACCTGCCGAACTTCATCGACACCAGCAACGAGGTCCTTGGCCGCGTGATGCCGACAGCCGGCGTCACCTACCGCTACCCCTTCATCGCGGACAGCTCCTATGGCAGCCACATCATCGAGCCAATCGCCCAGCTCATCGTGCGGCCCAACGAGCAGCAGATCGGCAACTTCCCGAACGAGGACGCGCAGAGCCTCGTCTACGACGACACGACCCTGTTCTCGGTGAACAAGTTCTCGGGGTACGACCGCGACGAAGGAGGAACCCGCGCCAACTACGGTCTCCAGTACACGTTGAACCTGGACAAGGGCGGCTATGGCAACGTGCTGTTCGGCCAGTCCTACCAGTTGGCGGGCAGAAACTCCTATCAGTACGGCGACATCGCGCGGACGGGCCTCGACTCCGGCCTGGACACCAAGCAGGGCGACTATGTCGGCCGGATCCAGATCGCGCCCGTCAACAACATCGTCTTCACCGGGCGCGGGCGCTTTGACAATGAGGACTTCGGCGTCAAGCGCGTGGAGCTGCAGGCGACCGGCACCTTCATGGGCCTGACGACATCGCTGATGTTCGCCCACTACGCCGCGCAGCCTCTGCTGGGCTACTACATCCACCAGAAGGGCGTCACGGCGTCGGCGAAGTACGAGATCACGAAGAACTGGTACATCAGCAGCGCGGTGACGATGGACCTCAGCCGGCACGCGACCGAACGGTTCTACCAAACCTATGGATCGCAGGTCTCCAACACCATCGGCAGCGTCGCCGCCCTCTCTCTGGGGGCGGGCTACCAGGACGAGTGCACCACCTTCGCCTTCACCTATTCGAACTCCGGCAAACTCGCCCTGGCCGACGGGACGAAAGAACGCGTCCAGACCTTCATGGTCCGGCTCGAGCTGCGCACCCTGGGCGGCGCGAAATACTCCTACAACAACACCGCTGTGACGCAGGACGGCATCTCGCAGTAAGCGGGAGCGCCGGGGAAGGACCTGATGTGAGCGGCGTCGACGATCTTCCGCCGCTCCGCAGCGTCATCGCCGAGTTCGGCCTGGATGCGCGCCGTTCGCTCGGCCAGAATTTCCTCCTCGATCTCAACCTGACCAGCCGGATCGCGCGCGCATCCGGACCGCTGGAGGGCGTCACGGTCGTCGAGGTCGGGCCGGGGCCCGGCGGGCTCACGCGGGCGCTGCTCGCATTGGGCGCGGCCCGGGTCGTGGCGGTCGAGCGGGATGAGCGCTGCCTGCCGGCGCTCGCGATGATCGCCCAGCGCTACCCTGGCCGTCTCGAGGTGATCTCCGGCGATGCGCTTACGACGGACTGGTCCGCCCTGAGCATCACATCCCCTGCCCGCATCGTGGCGAACCTGCCCTACAATATCGCGACCGTGCTGCTGACCGGCTGGATCGAGAGCGAACCCTGGCCGCCCCTGTTCGAGAGCTTCACACTGATGTTCCAGCGCGAGGTGGCCGAGCGCATCGTCGCGACGCCGGATTCTCCCAAGGACTATGGCCGCCTCGGCGTGCTCTGCGGCTGGCGCACACGATCGCGGATCCTGTTCGATGTCTCCCCCTCGGCCTTCACGCCGCCGCCGAAGGTCATCTCCTCCGTCGTGCAGCTCACGCCACGGGCAGAGCCGCTCGCCTGTCACAAGGAAGATCTCGTCGCGGTGGCGCAGGCGGCCTTCGGACAGCGCCGGAAGATGCTCCGGCAGAGCCTGAAGCCGCTGGGGCTGAACACCGGCGAACTTCTGCTCGCCGCGGGCCTCGATCCCACGTCGAGGGCCGAGACGATCCCCGTCGAGGGGTTCGTCGCATTGGCGAACGCCTGGCGCTCTATGAGGTCATCGCCTTGAGATCCGCCATCAGGATCTCGGTGAAGGCAGCGAGGCCGAGCTGACGCGCCCTGCGAAGACGTTCCGCGACCAGGATGGCGCGCAGCCGCTCGAAGCAGCGGCCGAGATCGTCGTTGACCAGCACATAGTCATATTCGCGCCAGCGCTCCAGCTCTCCGAGGGCGGTCGCCATGCGCCGGGCGATCATCTCCGGCGGATCCTCTGCCCGCCGTTCGAGACGTCGCTTCATCTCGGGGATCGAGGGCGGCAGGATGAACACGCTGACGACGTCCTCCGGCGCGTTGGCGCGGATCTGCTGGGCGCCCTGGTAGTCGATGTCGAAGAGAATGTCCTGGCCGTCGGCCAACGCCCGGTCCACCTGCTTGCGCGGCGAGCCGTAGAAATTGCCGTGCACTTCGGCCCATTCCAGCAGTTCGCCGCGGTCGCGCATGGCCGCGAACGTCTCGACGTCGATGAAGCGGTAGTGCACGCCCTCGACCTCGCTAGGCCGCCGGGTGCGTGTGGTGACTGAGACCGAGAGGCTGAGGCTCGCCTCGTTCTCGCGCAGCAGGCGGGTCAGGGTCGTCTTCCCGGCGCCAGACGGAGAGGACAGGACCAGCATCAGGCCGCGACGGGCGATCGCGTCGTTCTCGAGTCTCGCGCTCATCGGACTTCCCGCTCATTCGACATTCTGAACCTGCTCACGGAACTGCTCCACTTCCGTCTTCAGGTCCAGTCCGATCACCGTCAGCGACACATCGTTGGCCTTTGCGCACAGCGTATTCGCCTCACGGGAGAACTCCTGCGCCAGGAAGTCCAGCCGCCGGCCGACAGGACCGCCCTTGCCCATCAATTCGCGAGCGGCCCCGACATGCGCGTGCAGCCGGTCGATCTCCTCGCGGATGTCCGCCTTGGCCGCCAGCAGCACCGCCTCCTGGTGCAGGCGGACCGGATCCAGCCCACGCGACGCCTCGACCAGGACTGCCACCTGTTCCGACAGGCGCTGGCGAATGGCCTCGGGCCTGCGGGCGGGGCAAGCGTCGGCTGCGAAAGCGAGCCGCTCGATCGCATCGATCCGATCTCCCAACAGGGCCTGCAACGCCCTGCCCTCTTCGAGACGCGTGACGACGAGCGCGCGAAGGGCGTTGTCGAGCGTCGCCAGCATCGCCTGCGAGAGAGCAGCGAGATCCTCCTCCGCATCGGGAGCCTCGACGATCTCCACGACCCCGCGCACCCCGAGCAGCGCGCCGACGTCCGGCGCGCGCAGGCCCATGCGGCCGTCATAGGGTGCGAGCGCCTCCACCAGTGCGTCGAGCAGCGCCGTATTGATACGGGCGGTGGGCGGCGTGGCCTCGCGGCTCGCGACAAGATTGGCGAAGCAGGTGCCGCGCTGGATGGCCTTGCCGATCCGGCTGCGCGCCTCGTCGGCCATGAGTTCGAGGGCCGGCGGGGTCCGTACGCGAATGTCGAGGCCCTTGGCGTTGACAGTCTTCAACTCCCAGGCCCAGCGCCAGGCCTCGTTTTGCCCGGCTTCTCGCGCAAAGCCCGTCATGCTGGCCAATGTCATCGCAGCAGGTACTCCCGGTCTCGAAGGTGCGGCACCATAGGTGCAGGAGGACCGTCCCTCAAGTCGGGCTGTCCCCGTCTTGGCCGCGGCGGGAGTCAGGGCCGCAGCACAGGCACCACTTTCGGGGAGTTCAGGTCGAAGTTCTTGTTCAACAAGGGATCCTTCGCCGTTCCCGCCACCGCGTCCAGGTTTCCGCGCGGTCCCGTGGGGACCGTGGGGATGGGACTCTCGGCCGCCGGGGCGGAAGGAGCCGTTCCGGCGGGGGAGCCTGCGGCGGCCGCGCTGGAGGAAGGCGCCGCATTGCCGGGGGCCGGGGCGGTATTGCCGGGGGCCGGCGCCGCCGTTGCTCCGCGTCCTGGCGCCGGACTGCCCTTTGCGCCCTTCTTGGCCGGAGGAGCCGGCGTGGCTGGAACAGGGGCCGGCGCGGGATCAGCAGCGGCAGCCGGGTCGTCGAAGGCCGTCGCCTTCCCGCCGGGAGGCGCGGCCTGTGCGGCCGCAGCATCCGGAGCCGGCGCTTGATCGCGGCGTTCACCTTCGATCTGACGCCACTTCACGACGTTCTTTTGATGCTGCTCGAGGGTTTCCGCGAAGACGTGTCCGCCGGAGCCGTCCGCGACGAAATAGAGTTCTCGCGTCCTCGAGGGACTCGCCACGGCCTCCAGGGCTGCGCGTCCGGGATTGGCGATCGGGCCTGGCGGGAGGCCGGGGATGGCGTAGGTGTTGTAGGGCGTGGCCTGGTCGATCTCGCTGCGCAGGATGCCGCGGCCCAGCGTGCCTTTGCCGCCGACGAGGCCGTACACGATCGTCGGGTCGGACTGCAACTTCATGTTGCGGTTGAGACGGTTGATGAAGACGCCGGCGACCCGGCTGCGCTCGTCCGCCTTCCCGGTCTCCTTTTCCACGATGGAGGCGAGAGTGACCAGGTCCTGCGCGGACTTCAGGGGCAGGTCGGCGCTGCGCCGCGCCCAGACTTCACGCAGGACACGCGCCTGGGCCTGCTGCATCCGGTCGAGGAGTTGCGTGCGGGTCATGCCACGCTCGAACTTGTAGGTGTCCGGCAGCAGGGACCCCTCCTTCGGGATCTCCTTCACGTCTCCGGCGAGAACATCGTTCTCTTTCAGCCTGTCGACGATCTGCTGGCTGGTGAGGCCTTCGGGGATCGTGAAGGAATGCAGGATGGCCTTGCCCTCCACCAGCGTGTCCATCACGTCGGCCAGGCTGGCGTGCTGCTTGAACTCGTACTCGCCGGCCTTCAGCTGGGACGATTTCCCGAGGATCTGCGCGCCCGCCATGAACAGGTAGGGATGCTCGATGACGCCCTCGCGCTGCAGTTGCTCGGTCACGTCGGCCAGGCCGCCGCGGACCACCACGGTGCGCTCCGAGGACAAGGGACCATCCGCATAGAATTGGATCTTGCCGACGAACAGCGCTCCGCCGGCGACGAGAGCGAGCACCATGACGAAGGACAGCAGCCCGCTGAAGAAGTTCACCACCGGCCGGGAACGGCGCTCCGCCACGGGAGGCGGCGGCGGGGCCGCGACAGGCTGGATCGCCTCCGTCGGGCTGCGCGGCACCAGACGCCCGACCAGCCCTCGCCGCGGCGGCGAGGCTTCGGGCATCTCTGGCTTGGTGTCGGGAGTTTCAGCCATGGATCCTTGCTTCAGTTCAGGCGGAAAACTTGGAAGCCACGGCGCAGTGTCCGCCAGCGGCGGTCGATCGCGGAATCAAGTTTCCGCACCGCAGCCGCCTATCGCGAGGCTGCCCGCAGGCGGCGCAGATAGAAAGCGCAATGTGGCGAAAGGGAGGTTCGCTCCCATCCGGATCAATGCGCGTAGCGCTTGAAGACGAGCGACGCGTTCGTGCCGCCGAACCCAAATGAGTTGGACAGGGCGACGCTGACCTCGCGCGTCCTGGCCTTGTGGGGGACCAGGTCGATCGCGGTCTCGACGGACGGATTATCGAGGTTGAGCGTCGGGGGAACCACGCCGTCGCGGATTGCGAGGATCGAGAAGATCGCCTCCACGGCTCCGGCGGCTCCGAGCAGGTGCCCGGTCGCCGACTTGGTGGACGACATCACCAGTTCGGACGCGGCGTTGCCGACGAGACGCTCGACCGCCTTCAGCTCGATCTCGTCCCCGAGAGGGGTCGAGGTGCCGTGGGCGTTGATGTAGTCGATGTCGGCAGGCGCCAGACCGGCCCGCTTGAGCGCCGCCTTCATGCAGCGATAGGCCCCGTCCCCGTCTTCCGAGGGGGAGGTGATGTGATAGGCGTCGCCGCTCATGCCGTAGCCCACGACTTCGGCGTAGATGCGTGCGCCGCGCGCCAGCGCGTGCTCGAGATCCTCGAGCACGACGATTCCAGCGCCCTCGCCCATGACGAACCCGTCGCGGTCGCGGTCATAGGGACGGGATGCCCGCGTCGGCTCGTCGTTGAAACCGGTGGACAGGGCGCGGCAGGCCGCGAAGCCGGCGATCGAGAGCCGGTTGATCGGCGATTCGGTGCCGCCGGCCACCATGACGTCGGCGTCGCCGAGCGCGATCAGGCGCGCCGCATCGCCGATGGCGTGTGCGCCGGTGGAGCACGCCGTGACCACAGCATGGTTGGGGCCCTTGAGGCCGTGCTCGATGGAGACGTAACCGGACACCAGGTTGATCAGGCGTCCCGGAATGAAGAACGGCGAAATCCGGCGAGGGCCCTTCTCCACCAGCGTGATCGAGGCGTCGTAGATGCCGCCGACCCCGCCGATGCCCGAGCCGATCAGCACGCCGGTCGAGGTCTGGTCCTCGTAGCTCTCCGGCTTCCAGCCCGCATCCTTCAGCGCCTGCCGCGCGGCGGCGACGCCGAAGATGATGAAGTCGTCGACCTTGCGCTGGTCCTTCGTGTCCATCCATTGGTCGGGATTGAACGTGCCTTCGGAACCGTCGCCGCGCTTCACCTCGCAGGCGACGCGGGCCGGCATGTCCGACACGTCCACCCGCTTGACCGCGCCGGCCCCGCTTTCGCCGGCCAGCAGGCGCGACCACGTCAGGTCGACGCCGCAGGCGAGCGGCGTCACCATTCCAAGACCCGTGACGACGACGCGTCGCATCGAACCCATGCCGTTGACCGGTCGCTGACCGAGCGGGAAGCCGCTCAGGCGGCCTTCTTCTCGAGGAAGCTCACGGCGTCGCCGACCGTGCGGATGGTCTCGGCTGCGTCGTCGGGAATCTCGACGGAAAACTCTTCTTCGAAGGCCATGACCAGTTCGACCGTGTCGAGGCTGTCGGCCCCGAGGTCGTCAATGAAATTGGCGCTGTCGATCACCTTCTCAGGCTCGACGCCGAGATGCTCGACGACGATCTTCTTCACGCGCGCGGCGATATCGCTCATAACAAACCTCGTTCACTGATGGACCCATCCGCGCGGAGCGGACGGTCGAAAATGATCCCCGGCCCGCTGAGCGCTCCGGATTTCACGGGTCTGGCCGGTCTTCCCGCACGCGACAAGCCGGCCTTGACTTCTCAAACGACGCACCGGACCGCGCCGTCAAGCCCCCCAACGGACATTGGGGCTGAGTAACATACTTTAATTCCCATGGCGAGGGGCCGGCCCGGTCCGGGGCGGCGGTCCACAGGGACATGCAAGTTCTTCAGATCATTGCCATTCCGCCGTTCACGTGGAGGGTCTGACCCGTCACGTAGGCGGCCTCCGCACTGGCGAGGTAGACGACGGCGGCCGCGATCTCCTGTGCGCTGCCGAGGCGTCCCATCGGAACGTTGCGAAGGATCGATTCCTTCTGCTTCTCGTTGAGCACGTCCGTCATCGCGGTCTCGATGAAACCGGGCGCGACGCAGTTGGCCGTGATGTTGCGGCTCGCCACCTCGGCGGCGAGGGACTTCGTCATGCCGATGAGCCCGGCCTTGGACGCGGCATAGTTGCCCTGGCCCGCATTGCCCGTCGTCCCGACGACGGAGGTGATGGAGACGATGCGGCCGTAACGCCGGCGCATCATGCCCTTCAGGCTGGCGCGCATCAGGCGGAAGGCGGCTTCCAGGTTCACCCGGATCACCTGTTCCCATTCCTCGTCCTTCATGCGCAGGAAGAGGTTGTCCTTCGTCACGCCCGCGTTGTTGACGAGCACGTCGAGCTGCCCCATGGCGGATTCGGCAGCCGGTACAAGCGCCTCCACCGAGTCCTTGTCTGAGAGGTTTGCGGTGAGCACGTGCACGCGGCTGCCGAGTTCGGCGGCCAGCGCATCGAGCGCCTCGCGGCGCGTGCCGGAAATGGCGACCGTGGCGCCTTGCGCGTGCAGCGCCTTGGCGACGGCGCTGCCGATGCCGCCCGAGGCTCCGGTGATGAGCGCCGCCTTGCCGGTCAGGTCGAACATCTCGCATTCTCCTTGGTTGGGAAGTCGCCCGCGTCCATGCCGGGACGCCGATTGATGCTCAGCGCGCGGCCGTCCAGGCTGCGACGTCGTCCGGCGTGCCGACGGAGACGCCCTCGGCCTGCTCGGCGATGCGCTTGACGAGGCCGGTCAGCACCTTGCCGGATCCCAGTTCCACAAAACGCGTAACGCCCTGTGACGCCATGAAGGCGACGCACTCGCGCCAGCGTACGGTGCCGGTGACCTGCTTGACCAGCGAACTGCGGATGGCGTCGGGCGCGGTCAGCGGGCCGGCCGTCACGTTGGCGACGAGAGGAACGGCGGGCGCGAGGATCGGGACGGTCGCGAGCGCAGCGGCCATGGCGTCGGCCGCCGGCTGCATCAACGCGCAATGGAAAGGGGCCGAGACCGACAGGAGCACCGCTCGCCGCGCGCCCTTCGCCTTTGCGATCACACACGCCCGGTCGACAGCGGCCTTCGTGCCGGAAATCACGACTTGCCCGCCGCCATTGTCGTTCGCGGCCTGGCACACCTCGCCTTGCGCGGCTTCGGACGCGGCGGCGGCGGCCTGTTCGAAATCAAGACCGAGTAGCGCGGCCATGGCGCCTTCGCCCGGCGCGACGGCCTTCTGCATGGCGTCGCCGCGGATCCGCAGCAGGCGCGCCGTGTCGGAGAGGCTGATGCTGCCCGCGGCCGCGAGCGCGGAATACTCTCCAAGGGAGTGGCCGGCCACGAAGGCGGCGTCCCGCTTCAGGTCCAGACCCGCCTCGCTCTCCAGCACCCGGAGCACCGCCAGGCTGACGGCCATGAGGGCGGGCTGCGCGTTCGCGGTGAGCGTGAGCTCGGTGTCCGGTCCCTCGAACATCAGGGCGCTGAGCTTCTGGCCGAGAGCCGAATCCACCTCGTCGAAGACGGCGCGCGCCGCCGGAAAAGCCTCGGCCAGCGCCTTTCCCATCCCGACCGCCTGGCTGCCCTGGCCGGGGAACGTGAACGCCGTGCTCATGCAGGCTCTCCCTCTTGATGCTCGGCTCTGGGCCGGCCCTCGGCCGCAGCGTAGAAACTCGCCGGGCGGCAGGGCGCCGCGGACGTGCACGGCGCGAACCGGCCTGTCAAGCCGGACCCGCCCCGAAACGCCGCACGCAGGGTGTTTTCGTCCCCTGCGGCTTGCTCCCTTTCCCCGTATCGTATATGCAGCGCGCTTCGCAGCTGCCGGCCGGGGGCTGAACGGAAGCTTTTCGCAGGGCATGCGCCCGGTGGAAAGAGGGGGTCGCACCCCGCCTTCCCGTGTCTCCGCCTTCGGATATCTCCCGCTCGGGCCTTTCGCGGCCCGAAGGGCTTCGCGCCGGCAGCGAACCGAAACGAAAGGCCAAGACGAATGCCTCTCTACGAGCATGTCTACCTGGCTCGCCAGGATGTGACGGCGCAGCAGGTCGAGACGATGACGGACGCCTTCAAGGCGATCATCGAAGCGGCCGGCGGCTCCTTCCAGAAGGTTGAATACTGGGGCGTCAAGACGCTCGCCTTCCGCATCAAGAAGAACCGCAAGGCTCACTTCTCGCTGCTCAACATCAGCGCCCCCGCCTCGGCCGTCGCCGAGATGGAGCGCCAGATGGGCATCAACGAGGACATCCTCCGCTTCATGACCATCAAGGTCGAGGAGCACGAGGAAGGCCCGTCCGCGATGATGCAGAAGCGCGACCGCGACGACGATCGCGGCGATCGTGGCGATCGCTTCGGCGGTGGCGGCGGACGCTTCGGTGGTGGCGGCGGAGCCGGGCGCTTCGGCGACCGTGACCGCGGTCCCCGTCCCGACCGTGGTCCCCGCCCTGATCGCGCCCCCGTTGCAGCCGAGGAGTCCTTCTGATGTCGGCAGCCGCTCCCCGTCGCCCGTTCTTCCGTCGCCGGAAGACGTGCCCCTTCTCCGGCCCGAACGCGCCGAAGATCGACTACAAGGACACGCGTCTTCTCTCGCGCTACATCTCCGAGCGCGGCAAGATCGTCCCGTCCCGCATCACGGCCGTCTCGGCCAAGAAGCAGCGCGAGCTCGCCAAGGCGATCAAGCGCGCCCGCTTCCTGGGCCTGCTGCCCTACGTGATCGCCTGATCGCGCAGAGAATAACGGCCACGGCTTCGCGCCGTGGCCGCATTTTCGTCTGACGCCTGACACGTGAAGACAAGTCGCCCGGCGCGCCGTCGCCGGGATGGTTGGGGAGCCACCCTCCCCTAACCGCAGGATGCGGGACAGCTCGACGATGGGATCCACAATCGCCATAGGCGCCGGCGCGGGCTTTGTCTCGGCGCTGCTGTTCGCGGTCGTGACGACCCTGAACCCGCTGTCCTTCGTGCTTTATCTCGTCTCCCCGCTGCCGATCCTGCTGGCCGCGCTGGGCTGGAACCACCGCGCCGGAATCTCCGCGGCGCTGCTCGGCAGCCTGTGCATCGGCCTCGCCTTCGCGCCCTCGGCCGGTCTCGTCTTTGCGCTGAGCGTGGGCCTTCCCGCCTGGTGGTACGCCTACCTCACGCTTCTCGCCAAGACGGACGAAAAGGGGGCGGAGTGGTATCCGCTCGGCCGCCTGCTGGCCTGGATCGCCATCGTCTCGGCATCCCTCACGGTGCTCGGCGCGCTCGTGCTCGGCGGCGGCAGCTACGAGACGTTCGTGAAATCCTTCGAGCGCGCCGCGCGCATGCTGGAGGAGGTCAACCCCGGCATGTTCGCGGGGACGCCCGGCGAGCAGCGGGACGGCGAGATCGCCTCGGTCGGCGCGCTCGTGGCGTCCGTCGCGCCGCCGCTCAGCGCCGCGGTGAGCGTGCTCACCTCCGCGGCCCTGCTGTACCTCGCCGGCCGGATCGTGCTCGCTTCCGGGCGACTGCCGCGGCCCTGGCCTGTGATCGCGCAGGCGAAGCTGCCCCAGCAGGCCGCCATCGTCCTGGCCGTCTCGATCGGACTCGGCGTCCTCCTTGAGGGTTTCCCGGAGCTGACCGCCTGGTCGGTCGCAGCCGCGCTCATGATGGCCTATTGCCTCCAGGGGCTCGCCGTCATCCACGTCCTGACGCAAGGCGTCTCCGGCCGTGGCGGCATCCTGGCCGGCGTCTACATCACCTTCTTCGTCCTGCCGGGCTGGCCCGTCGCGCTGTACGCGATGGTCGGTCTCGCCGACGTCTTCGTGGATTTGCGAGCCCGGCGCCAGCGCGCCGGACCGCCGGCGCCGCCCCTCGCCTGACGGACGCGCCAAACGCCTGCACCACCTTCATCGACACACTGAAACGGAGAAGAACCATGGAAATCATCCTGCTCGAACGCGTCGCCAAGCTCGGCCAGATGGGCGAAGTCGTCCGCGTCAAGGACGGCTACGCCCGCAACTTCCTGCTGCCGCGCGGCAAGGCGCTGCGCGCCACCAAGGACAACCGCTCGAAGTTCGAGACCCAGCGCGTCCAACTCGAGGCCCGCAACCTCGAAGCCCGCTCCGAGGCGCAGGCGGTCGGCGAGAAGCTCGACGGCAAGTCCTTCATCATCATCCGCCAGGCGGGCGAGATGGGCCAGCTCTACGGCTCCGTCGCCACCCGCGACCTCGCCGAGATCCTCAGCGCCGGAGGCTTCGACGTGTCGCGCCAGCAGATCGTGCTCAACACGCCGATCAAGACCATCGGCCTGCACAAGGTGCCGGTGCACCTGCACGCCGAAGTCGAGGTCATGGTGACGATCAACGTCGCGCGCAGCCCCGAGGAAGCCGAGCGTCAGGGCCGCGGCGAGAGCGTGCTTCAGGGCCGCGAGGACACCAACCTCGACGAACTCGGCCTCGACATCGGCGCGGCGCTGGCCGAGGCCGGCGACGACCGCTGAACCTGCGATCGTCGCGAACACGACAAATCCCGGGCGGCCGACGCCCGGGATATTTCACTCACGACTCATCCTGATCTCTCCTGAATGGTCCTCATGCTGAGGAGGCCGCCCTGCGGCCATCTCGAAGCACGGCGACCTGTGGTGCTGCCGGTTCTCTCGCACTCCCGCCAGTTGCGGTGCTTCGAGACACCCCGGATTGCATCCGGGGTTCCTCAGCATGAGGGGCCTTGGGAAGCATTGCTCGACGCGCTCCCCAGCGCAGTGGCGAGATCGCCGGCAGATCCTCCCGGCCTTGCGTCCTTCCGGCAACGCCCAAGCGCCCAGAAGAAAAACGGCGCCTTTATACCGGCCTGTGAATCGCTGGCGTAACTCGTCGGGCCGCCTCGCGCCCGCGCCGTCCACGTGCCACTTCTCGACACCCCGGATGGTATGCTCCGGACCCATCGAGAAACGAATCACGCATGGCGACAGCCGCAGCTTCCCCGATCCGGCCGCTGGCCGATCCGACCCCGCAATATCGCACGCCGCCGCACAACATCGAGGCGGAGCAGGCCCTGCTGGGGGCGATCCTCGTCAACAACGAGGCCTATTTCCGCGTTTCGGACTTCCTGGAGCCCGTGCACTTCTCCGAGGAGGTGCATCGCCGCATCTACGAGGTGACACAGTCGCTGATGCGCAGCGGCAAGATCGCCACGCCCATCACGCTGAAGACCTTCCTGGGCGACCAGGATCTCGGCGGAATGACGGTGTCACACTACCTCGCCCGGCTCGCGGCCGAGGCGACGACCGTCATCAACGCCGAGGACTACGGGCGGACGATCTACGACCTCGCGATGCGGCGGAACCTCATCGTCATCGGCGAGGACATGGTGAACGTCGCCTTCGATGCTCCGGTCTACGACAGCCCCCGCAAGCAGATCGAGGAGGCCGAGCGCCGCCTCTACGAATTGGCCGAAACGGGACGCTACGAAGGCGGCTTCCAGAACTTCTCAACGGCCCTGCGGGGCGCGATCGACATGGCGGCGGAAGCGTTCAAGCGCGACCGAAAGCTCTCCGGCATCTCGACCGGCCTGACGGACCTCGACCGCATGATGGGCGGCCTGCAGCCGTCCGACCTCGTGATTCTCGCCGGCCGTCCGGCCATGGGCAAGACGTCGCTCGTCACCAACATCGCCTTCAACGTGGCCAAGGCCTATGTCGGCGAGCGCCAGCCCGACGGCCAGATCAAGCGCCTGGACGGCGGGATCGTCGGCTTCTTCTCGCTCGAAATGTCGTCCGAGCAACTCGCCACCCGCATCATCGCGGAGCAGTCGGGCGTCGCGTCCTACAAGATCCGCCGCGGCGAGATCACCGAGACTGAGTTCGGGCGCGTTGCGGACGCCGCCCGCGAGATGGAGCGCATGCCGTTTTACATCGACCAGACCGGCGGCATATCCATCGCGCAGCTCACCGCGCGGGCGCGCCGCCTGAAGCGCCAGAAGGGCCTCGACCTCCTCGTGATCGACTATCTCCAGCTCCTCAGCGGTTCCGCCAAGAAGGGCGAGAACCGCGTGCAGGAGCTGACGGAGATCACGACGGGCCTGAAGGCGTTGGCCAAGGAGCTCGCGGTTCCCGTGATCGCGCTGTCGCAGCTTTCCCGCCAGGTCGAGAACCGCGACGACAAGCGTCCGCAGTTGGCCGACCTCCGCGAGTCCGGCTCCATCGAGCAGGATGCGGACGTGGTTCTGTTCGTTTATCGCGAGGAGTATTACCTGAAGAACAAGGAGCCGAAGCCGGGGACGGAGGAGCACTTCAAGTGGCAGACCGAGATGGAGCAGATCCACGGCCGCGCCGAGGTGATCATCGGCAAGCAACGCCATGGTCCCACGGGCACCGTGCCGCTGCACTTCGAGGCGGAGATCACGAAGTTCTCCAACCTGGCGAGCGACGAAACCCTGCCGGCCCACATGTGACGCCGTGAGCGCAAACGCAAGCGCCCGGGGCGCACCTCCCCTGCAGACGCCGCCCGCAGAGGCCGGCGGCGTCCTGACCGTCGACACCGCGGCGCTGGCCGCGAACTGGCGGGCGCTCGCCGCGCGGACGTCGGCAGCAGAGTGCGCGGGCGTCGTGAAGGCGGACGCCTACGGAACCTCGATCGACGTCGCCGCGCCCGCTCTGGCCGAGGCGGGCTGCGGGACGTTCTTCGTCGCCCTGCTGAGCGAGGGCCATCGCGTGCGCGCCCTGCTGCCGGGCGCGACCATCTACGTGCTGAATGGCCTCCTGCCGGGGAGCGCCCCGGCGTATGCGGCCTCTCGCCTCCGGCCGGTGCTCGGCTCCCACGAAGAGATCCAGGAATGGGCGGGATTTGCTGCGTCGCATGGCGTGGATCCCGCGGCGGCCGTGCACGTCGACACGGGGATCAACCGCGTCGGCCTCCCCGCGGGCGAAGCCATTGCAATGGGGGCGGCCGGCCTCCTGAGGCGTCATCAGTTCGCGCCCGCGCTGCTCATGAGCCACTTTGTGTCATCGGAACAGCCGGACGATCCGCTGAACGCCCGGCAGATAGAAGCTTTCGCGGCCGTCCGCGCCGCCTTCCCCGGCGTACCCGGCAGCCTCTCCAATTCGAGCGGGATCTTCCTCGGCCCGGCGGCGCACCATGACCTCGTGCGACCCGGCTACGCGCTCTTCGGCGGCAACCCATGCCCTGGAAAAACGAACCCGATGCGAGCGGTGGTCCGCCTCGAAGGGCGGGTGATGCAGGTCCGCGAACTCGCTGCAGGGGACACTGTAGGCTACAATGCCCGCTGGACCGCCCGCCATCCGACGCGCACCGCCACCGTCTCGATCGGCTACGCCGACGGCCTGCCCGGGAGCGCATCAGGCTTCGACGGCAAGCCCGGCGGCGAGGTGAACGCGGCGGGGGTGCGCTGCCCCATCCTCGGCCGGGTCTCGATGGACATGATCGTGGTCGACATCACAGGCACGCCCCCTGGGGCTGTCGAGCGGGGATCGCTGGTGGCCCTGCTGGACGAGACCATCACCGTCGACGACCTCGGCGCTCGCGCCGGTGTGATCGGCTATGAGATCCTCACGGGCCTCGGCCGGCGCTACCATCGCCGCGTCGCCGGGCACGATTGAGCGACATGGCAAAACGTGCCCTCATCTACGCCTGCCAGAGCTGCGGCGCGGTCTATGGCCGCTGGCAGGGGCGCTGCGACGCCTGCGGCGGTTGGAACACCATCGCGGAGGAGGCGTCCGCCCCACCGTTGCCCGGCGGAACGCAGCCAGCCAGGGGTCCGCGCGGCAAGGGGCGTATCTTCAGGCTCGAGGGTCTTACCGGCGAGGAGGCGCAGGCCCCTCGCCTGCCCTCCGGCATCGCCGAGCTCGACAGGGTGACCGGCGGCGGCTTCGTGAAGGGCTCGGTGATCCTGCTTGGCGGCGATCCCGGCATCGGCAAGTCGACGCTGCTGATGCAGGCCTGCGCGGCGCTCGGCCGGCAGGGGCACAAGGTCGTCTATATTTCCGGTGAAGAGGCGACGGGCCAGGTCCGGCTGCGGGCCGAACGGCTCGGGCTGTCCTCCGCCCCGGTGGAACTCGCCGCCGAGACCAGCGTCGAGGACATCATCGCGACGCTCTCCCATGCCGGGGCGCCCCGGCTCGTGGTGATCGACTCCATCCAAACGATGTGGACAGAGGCGGTGGAGGCCGCGCCCGGCACCGTCACGCAGGTGCGGGGCTCCGCCCAGGCCCTCATCCGCTACGCCAAGACTTCCGGCGCCTGCCTGATTCTCGTCGGCCACGTCACCAAGGACGGCCAGATCGCGGGCCCGCGCGTGGTCGAGCACATGGTCGACGCCGTCGTGTCGTTCGAAGGCGAGGGGGCGCATCATTTCCGCATCCTGCGGGCCGTCAAGAACCGCTTCGGGCCGACCGACGAGATCGGCGTGTTCGAAATGACCGGGCTCGGGCTGGCGGAGGTGGCCAACCCTTCTGCGCTGTTCCTGCAGGGGCGCGACACCGCATCCCCCGGCACGGCCGTGTTCGCCGGCATGGAAGGCACGCGGCCCCTGCTCGTCGAGTTCCAGGCGCTCGTCGCCCCCACATCCCTGGGCACTCCGCGCCGCGCCGTGGTCGGATGGGACCAGAGCCGCCTCTCGATGGTCATCGCCGTCCTGGAGGCCCATGCCGGCCTCAAGCTCGGTCAGCACGACGTCTACCTCAACGTCGCGGGAGGTCTGCGAATCACGGAGCCGGCCGCCGATGTCGCAGCCGCCGCTGCGCTCGTCTCCTCGCTCTCGGGCACGCCTTTGCCGCCGGACCGGGTCTACATGGGCGAAATCGGCCTGACCGGGGCGCTGCGGCCGGTGAGCCAGTCGGCGTCCCGGCTGAAGGAGGCCGCCAAGCTGGGTTTCCAGTCGGCCCTGGCGCCCAAGGCCGGGCAGGAGACCGCAGGCAAGCCCCCCATCCGGCTGGAAACCGCTGCCGATGTCGCGGATCTCGTGGCGGGCGTGGCCTCCGGGAGACGGCCCGGCGGTGGAAGACGTACCGCGGACGCCAATCTGTTGACCAATGACCCGTGACGGGTCCACATGCGGTGTCTATAAGCGAAGCTGGACAGGCTTCTTGCGCTCCCTGGCCGACGAGAACCCATGAGCAATCTCCCGGTTACCGCCCTCGATCTCGTTGTCCTCGGCGTCGTCCTGCTCTCCGCGCTGCTTGCCGCGGTCCGCGGCTTCACCCGGGAGGTACTTGCGATCGGATCCTGGGTCGCCGCGGCGGCGGCCGCCTACGTCTTTCATCCGATGGTCCTCCCCTACGCCAAGGAGTACATCCCGAACGCCCAGCTGGCGCTCGCGGCCTCGATTGCGGCGGTGTTCCTTGGGACGCTGGTGATCGTGTCCTTCATCACGGTGAGGATTTCGGACCTCATCCTCGACAGCAAGATCGGCGCGCTCGACCGCACGCTTGGCTTCCTGTTCGGGGCCGCGCGCGGCCTCCTCATCGCAGTCATCGCGTTCGTCTTCTTCGACCGGCTGGTCGGCGAAAAGCAGCAGCCCGACTGGGTGCGCGCGGCCAAGCTGCGCCCGGTGCTCAAGGAGACGGGCGACCAGATCATCGCCATCTTGCCCGACGATCCCGAGAGCATGATCGCGAAGTGGAAAGCCAAGAAGCGGCTGGAAGGCGACCAGGGCGATCCCGGCGAGCCGCCCGCGGCGCCCACCACGCCTACGCCTGGCGTACCGGCTGCGCCGCCGGCGACGACCGCGCCGCAAAAGAAAACGCAGAATGCGCCGGGAACGCAGCCCAGCTATTCGAAGGCCGGGCAGCAGAACCTGCAGCAACTGGTAGAAACCGCGGCGGGCCCCGCACCGCGCACCTGAGCCGAGCTGGCACGCGAGTTGCCGGTCGGTTCCGGCGCCCGCGAGCCGGCAGGCCCGGACGCGCGACGCGCGCGACGACGCGTTGAAGGTTGGCCCCGCGTGTTCCATATGAGGCTGCGATGAGCAAACGCCCGAGCCTGTCCGAGAACTTCGCCCCCGAGATCCGCCGCGCGGACCCACCTGGCGACGCCCACTTCGATCTCGACGCCGATCGCCTGCACGAGGAGTGCGGGGTGTTCGGGATCTTCGGCCACCCCGACGCGGCCGCCATCACCGCGCTTGGCATGCACGCCCTGCAGCATCGTGGCCAGGAGGCCGCCGGGCTCGTGACGTTCGACGGCCGCCGCTTCAACTCGGAGCGCGCGCTCGGCCTCGTCGGGGACACGTTCTCCGACCCCGAGACCATCGCCAAGCTCAAGGGCGCCAACGCCATCGGCCACGTGCGCTACGCCACGACCGGCGAGACGATCCTGCGCAACGTGCAGCCTTTGTTCGCAGAACTCGACGGCGGCGGATTTGCGGTCGCCCACAATGGCAACCTGACGAACGCGCTGACGCTGCGCCGCCAGCTCGTGCGCGACGGCGCGATCTGCCAGTCGACCTCCGACACGGAGGTGATCCTCCACCTCGTGGCGCGCAGCCGCAAGAACCGCTTCATCGACCGTTTCGTCGATGCGCTGGCGCAGATCGAGGGCGCCTATTCCTTTGTCGGCCTGACCAACAAGAAGCTCATCGGCGCACGCGACCCGCTCGGCATCCGTCCGCTGGTGCTGGGCGACCTCGACGGCTGTCCGATCTTCGCCTCGGAAACCTGTGCGCTCGACATCATCGGCGCGCGCTACGTCCGCGATGTCGAGAACGGCGAGATCATCATCGCCTCGGAAGACGGGATCGAATCGATCAAGCCCTTCGGCTCGCAGCCGGCGCGGCCCTGCATCTTCGAGTACATCTATTTCTCCCGGCCGGACTCCATCGTCCATGGCCGGCCCGTCTACGACCTGCGCAAGCAGATGGGCGCGCAGCTCTCGCGCGAGGCTTCGGTGGAAGCCGACGTGGTGGTTCCGGTGCCGGACAGCGGCGTGCCGGCCGCCCTTGGCTATGCCCAGGAATCCGGCATCCCCTACGAGCTCGGCATCATCCGCAACCACTATGTCGGCCGCACCTTCATCCAGCCGACGCAGTCCGTGCGCGAGCTCGGCGTGCGGCTGAAGCATTCGGCCAACCGCTCCGTCGTTGCGGGAAAGCGAATCATCCTCGTCGACGATTCCATCGTCCGCGGCACCACCTCGGTGAAGATCGTCCAGATGATGCGGGAGGCGGGCGCCAAGGAGGTGCATTTCCGCATCTCGAGCCCGCCGATCACCCATCCCGACTATTACGGCATCGACACGCCCGAGCGCGACAAGCTGCTGGCCGCGACCCACACGCTGGAAGAGATGCGCCGCTACATCGGCTGCGACTCGCTTGCGTTCCTCTCGGTCGACGGCATCTACCGCGCCATGGGCGAGCCGGGCCGCAATGCGCTGCGTCCGCAGTTCACCGACCATTGCTTCACGGGCGACTATCCCACTCCCATCACCGACCAGATCCTGGAAGGGCCGAAGCAGCAGCTGTCCATGCTGGCCGAGGTCGTCTGAGCCATCGTCCCCATCGGCCCGAGCCAGCTCGAGCGCCAGAACAAGAGCCCTGCATGTCCAAGCCTCTTGCAAACCGCACCGCGGTCATCACCGGCGCGTCGCGCGGGATCGGCCGGGCCGCAGCCCTCGCCTATGCGGCGGCCGGCGCCCACATCATCGCTGTAGCTCGCACGCAGGGCGCGCTGGAGGAACTCGACGACGAAATCCAGGCGCTCGGGGGCACTGCCACCCTTGTCCCGGTGAACCTCACGGACATGGAGGCGCTGGACAGGCTCGGCGGCGCGATCCACGAGCGCTGGGGCAAGCTGGACATTTTCCTCGGCAATGGCGCGGTCCTTGGACCCATTACGCCGCTGGGCCACGTCACGCCCCAGGCCTGGGACGAGGTGATCACGGTGAACGTCACCGCCAATTGGCGCCTCATTCGTTCGCTCGACCCGCTCCTGCGGGCGTCCGATGCCGGCCGCGCCATCCTGCTGTCGTCGGGCGCCTCCTGGAAGTGCAACGCCTATTGGGGGCCGTATTCGATCTCCAAGGCCGCGATCGACGCGCTGGGCCGCACCTATGCCGCCGAGACCGCGACGACGCCGGTGAAGGTGATGCTGGTGAACCCCGGTCCCCTGCGGACACGGATGCGCGCCGCGGCGATGCCGGGCGAGGACCCTCTCACCTTGCGCACCCCGGAAGACCTCGCGCCGCACCTCGTGGCGCTCGCTTCGCCGGAATGGGCTGAATCGGGCAAGCTCTTCGACTTCCCCGCGGGCAAGGTGCTGTCGTTCCGGACGCCTGCCTAGCTTCCGCTAGCCCTTGTCGTAAGGGTTTTCGCTCGTCCGCATGCTCAACCTGATGGGCGTGCCCGGCAGGTCGAAGGCGTCGCGCAGCCCATTGATGAGGTAGCGCGTGTAGCTGTCCGGCAGGCCGTCGAGCTGGTTGCCAAAAAGCGCGAAGTGCGGCGGGCGCGCCTTCACTTGCGTCATGTAGCGGATCTTGATGCGTCGGCCCGACACCGCTGGCGGCGGATGCGTCTCCAGCACGCGCGAGAGCCACTTGTTGAGCTGGGCGGTCGAGATGCGCCTGGACCAGACCTCGGCGGCCTTGAAGCAGGCCTCCAGCACCTTGTCGACGCCCTCGCCGGTGAGGCCGCTGAGTGGGACGACGCTGACGCCCTTCACATTGGACATCAGACGCTCGCTGTCCTCGGTGAGGCGCTTGAAGCGCCCGGCGTCCGAGGACACGAGGTCCCACTTGTTCACCGCGATGACGAGGGCGCGGCCTTCCTTCTCGATCAGGCCCATGATTGAGAGGTCCTGCTTCTCGAACGGGATCGTGGCGTCGAGCAGCAGCACGACCACCTCCGCGAACTTCACCGCCCGCAGTGCATCGGAGACTGCGAGCTTCTCGAGCTTCTCCTCCACCTTGGCCCGCCGGCGGATGCCCGCGGTATCGAAGAGCTTGACCTTGCGGCCGCGCCATTCCCAGTCGAGCCCGATGGAGTCGCGCGTGATGCCCGCCTCCGGCCCCGTGAGCAGCCGGTTCTCGCCGAGCATTCGGTTGATCAGGGTGGACTTTCCAGCGTTGGGGCGACCGACGATGGCCACCCGCAGGGGCCGTGCGGGATCCTCCTCCGGGCGCTCGCCACCGGTGGTCTCCTCATCCGCATCCTCCTCTTCGTCGAGCGCGGTGAGTTCGGGCAGCGCCTCGCGAAGACCGTCATACAGGTCGGACAGTCCCTCCCCGTGCTCCGCCGAGAGCGGGATGGGGTCGCCAAGCCCGAGCCCGAAGGCCTCGTAGGTCTGCAGGTGGCTGGCCTTGCTTTCGGCCTTGTTGGCCAGCAGAAGCACGGGCTTGCCCGCCTTGCGCACGAGGTTGGCGAAGTGACGGTCGGTCGGCGTCACGCCCATCCGGGCGTCGATGACGAACAGGATGGCGTCGGCGTCCGCCAGCGCGGCCTCGGTTTGCGCACGCATGCGCCCGGCGAGCGTGGCGGTGTCCGCTTCCTCGAGCCCTGCCGTGTCGATGATGGTGAAGCTGAGGTCGCCCAGGCGAGCCTCGCCCTCGCGCCTGTCGCGCGTCACGCCCGGCTGGTCGTCGACGAGCGCCAGCTTCTTGCCGACGAGACGGTTGAAGAGCGTCGACTTCCCGACGTTCGGCCGGCCGATGATGGCCACCGTGAAGTGCATGGTCCGCTTCCCTGCTGTCCCAGGCGCATCGTAGCGGCGCAAAGGGGAAAATGTCATCGCGCGCGGCTCGCGCCCCACGCCGCCGGAGGAAGGGCGCGGAAGCTTCCGCTGTCGCGACGATCGATAGACTAGGAGGCCGGCTTGACGGGTCCGGCGCGCACGACCGCCAGCAGAAGGTCGGCCCGCTGCTTCAGCGACGGCGGGGCGTCCTTGTCGGTGACGATCTCGTCGAAAAATTTGCCTGCGCCCTCGAAGTCGCCGGCCTTGAGTGCGGCGAGGCCCAGCAGTTCGCGGGCGTTGGCGGCCAGCACGTTGCCCGCCGTGAGCAGCGGATCGAGCCGGCTCTTGAGGTCATCGCGCGACAGGCTGTCCACGCCCAGCATTCCGATGCGCAGGCGCGCCATGTCACGCAGCAGCGGGGTGAGCGTCGTGTCCGCAGCGAGCGCCTCGAACGCCTTGATGCCCTTCTCACGGTCGGCCTTGGCCGTCTCCGCAGCCGCCCTGAAGCGCGCGAGCGTCGCGTAGCCGCCGGGGGAGTTCTTGGCGATGTCCGCGAAAGCCGTCTCGGCCTCGTCCGTCTTGCCCGTCTTTGCAAGTTGCAGGGCTTCCTCGTAACGCGCGCCAGCAGCCTCGGACTGGCTGACCTGCCATTTCTGGTAGGCAGTCCAGGCGGCGGTCGCCAGCACGACCAGGATCGCCAGGCCGATGAATTTGTTGCCGTGCTTCTTCCAGGCGTCCAAGGCGCGGTCGCGCCGGACGTCCTCGTCGATCTCGCGAAAGATATCGGCCATGGCCGGAATCGAACCTCCTGCTGGGCGGCGCCCCGCACCACCCGGCGCGTTGCGCCAGCGTCGCGGCGCGACCTGCCCATTCCGCGGCAGCACCTAACACGGGCCGCCAGCTTTGTCATGTTGCTGGCAGGAGGCCGGGAGCTGTCAGCCCACCACCTTCACGCCGATCAGGTAAGGATGCAGGAACGCCATGGCGACATAGAGGACCGTGCCGACCGCCACGGCGATGACGTCCCCGCGCGTGCCGCCCGCCTCCACTGTCCTTGGCTCCAGCGTCCTTGGCTCCGCCAGTTCTCGCTTCTTGACGGCGATCCGGTCGTACACCGCCCAGGTCAGGAACGATCCGAACAGGATGAGGGAGCCCAGATCGCCATTGGCGAGCAGGTGGGCGAGCGCCCAGATCTTCACCGCCACGAGCATGGGGTGCTTCAGCCGCCGCTTGATCGCGCCCGGCGAATAGGCGGCGGCCAGCGCGATGAAGGCGGGCCACATCAGCAGGAGCGCGACGTGCCGGAGGCCAGCCGGCGGATCCCAGACCTGGATGTAGCCGTTTGCGCGGTAGGCGCTGAAGCCGTAGGCGATCAGCACGAAGCCGAGGATGGAGACAGCGGTGTAGAGCACTTTGTACCCGCCCTCCCCCAACCGCCCGACGAGCGCGGCGCGGGGCTGCCTGAACGTCGTGAAGCTGTGGGCGCCGAGAAACAGGACGAGGCCGAGAATCAAAAGGGTCATGGGAGAACCAGTCGGAGGACAAGGCCGTAAAGCCTAAGCTGCCTGCTGCTGAAAGTCGACGCGCAGCGCCTGCGGCCCGCTTGCCCCGCCACCGGAGCTCCCATGGTCTACGTCTCTGTCACTGGCCTCACGGTGCGGCACTGGCGGCATTGGCCGCGCTTTTGGTGGCACGCGATCCCGTCCTTCCGGCAGGCCAGCAAGGCCCCGGGCATCGTCAGGGCCGAGGTGCGCGCCATCGACGGCGTCCAGCACACGCTGACGGTCTGGACCGACCGTGAGGCCATGAAGGCTTACCTCGTCTCGGGCTCGCACCTGAAGGCCATGAAGAGCTTCCGGGCAATAGCCACAGGCAAGACGGTGGGCTACTGGGCCGAGGACGCCCCGACATGGGAGCAAGCGCTCGAACGCTGGCGCAGCGAGGCGCGGGACGCGTGAGCTCGCAACTTCAGGAGCCGCGTGCGGGGCGCTTGGCGGCGAGCCGCTGGATGAGCGCCTGGGCGGCTGCGGGATTGCGCACCTTTTCGCCGGAAATCACGAACAGGAACACGTCCCGGGCCACCGCTGGAGCCGGATCCACCAGCATCGGCGCGAGGCCCGCCGCCGGCTTCCCAGCGGCCCAGGCCTTGGCGCGCTGGCTCCAGCGGTCCAAATCCTTCTCGGCGTAGCCGAGAGGCTCGGCCTCGCTGGTCCCCATGATCCTCGCGTAGACGAAGGGCGCCGTGAGATCGCTGATCTGCGGATGCTCGCCGTCACCCGCGCAGACGATGGCGACCCCGTGCCGGCGGACGATGTCGACGCAGGCAGGCGAGCGGAAGCTCTCGTTTCGCAGTTCCACTGCATGGCGGATCGTCAGGCCATCCACCTCGCGCGGCAGCAGCGTCAGGAACGCGTCGAAGTCGTCGGGGTCAAACTTCTTGGTGGGCAGAAACTGCCAGTTGATCGGCCCGAGCTTGGAGCCGAGTCTGGTGACGCCGGTCGAGAAGAAGCGCTCGATCGACGGACCCGCCTCGGCCAGAACACGCCGGTTCGTGGCGAAGCGAGGGCCCTTGACCGTGAAAACGAAATCGTCAGGCGTCTCGTCGCGCCAGCGCGCGAAGCTCTCCGGCTTCTGAGAGCCATAGTAGGTGCCGTTGATCTCGATCGCAGTCAGCTGGCGGCTCGCATGCTCGAGCTCACGCTTGTGCGGAAGGCCCTCGGGATAGAACTCTCCGCGCCACGGCTCGAAGGTCCAACCCCCGACCCCGACGTAGATGCGTCCCGCCATGACCAGCCTCCTGCGCTCAATCCGCGCTGCCCAACGCTCGAAGCAGTTCTTCAAACATTCTCACCTAAGCTGTGGAACACAGGGTCGGAATGCTCGACCGAGAGGATGGGGCGCTAGGTGGACCGCGACAAGACGCAGCCGGACGACGACGGGCCCGACGAACGCCCGCCCGTGGATCCAGCACAAAAAATGTCTGAAGACGCCCGCGAGGCGAAGGTGCGCGAGCTTTTCGCCCGCATGGCGAGCGTCAAGCAGTACCCTTACTCGCCTGACGACGATCCCGAGCCAGGCGACGGGTGACGCTCGCAGCCGCCCGCTCGCGCCGGACAGTCTCGAACGTTCGCCCGCCGGCGTTTTTCGTTCGCTGACATTCCGCCGTCGGCCGGCCGGCCTGGCGAAAGCTCTGCTTTGCAGACGGCACGACTCTGATAGCGTTTGCTCAAATTCAGGCTGACGCCTTTGAGAGTTGGAGCGAGGGACATGCTGAAATCCGGGGCAAGGCCGGGCGTGACGGGCGGAGCCGCCCCGCATATCGCGCCGGGCCCGCCCCGCCCCGCCTTCGCGGGGGCAGCCCAGGCTGTGCAGGCGAAAGCATCGAACGCACGCATTCTCTCCCCCGCGCCGGTCGGCAAAGATCGCTTCCGTGTCACGGCGGCCAGCGATGGCAGGACCGTCGGCTCTGCGATGGTCCATACCGGCGGACCGGCCGCCCGCGTCACGGACCTCGGCGTGGACACGCCGTGGCGTGATCGCGGCATCGGCGTGAAGCTGCTCACCTCGGCGGCGCAGACCGGCTTGCGCGCCGGGAGCCACAAGCTGGTTCTGGAAGCGCAAGACAATGGCAGCGGCAAACTGACCCGCTGGTATCGCCAGATCGGCTTCCAGCAGGTCGGCGTCGACGGGCTCGGCCACCCGAAGATGGAAATTCCGATCGCGAGGCTGCTCGGCCGCCGGACAGGCGCTTGATCAACCGAACGACTGCTCCTCGTGAGCAATCAGGCCGGGATCACTCCCACTCGATCGTGCCGGGCGGCTTCGACGTCACGTCGTAGACGACTCGATTGATGCCGCGGACCTCGTTGATGATGCGCGTCGCGGCGCGGCCGAGGAACTTCATGTCGAAGGGATAGAAATCCGCCGTCATGCCATCGACGGAGGTGACGGCGCGCAGCGCGCACACGTTGTCGTAGGTGCGCCCGTCGCCCATGACCCCGACTGTCTGCACCGGCAGCAGGACGGCGAAAGCCTGCCAGATGTCGTCGTAGAGCCCGGCGCGGCGGATCTCTTCCAGATAGATCTCGTCGGCCAGGCGCAGCACGTCGCACTTGGCCTTGGTGACCTCGCCGGGGATGCGGATGGCGAGGCCCGGGCCGGGGAAGGGATGCCGGCCGACAAAGGCCTCGGGCAGCCCGAGCTCGCGGCCCAAAACGCGCACCTCGTCCTTGAAGAGCTCGCGCAGCGGCTCCACGAGCTTCATGTTCATGCGCTCGGGCAAGCCGCCCACATTGTGGTGCGACTTGATGGTGACGGACGGCCCGCCGGTGAACGAGACGCTCTCGATCACGTCCGGGTAGAGCGTCCCCTGCGCCAGGAAATCCGCCCCGCCGACGGCCTTGGCCTCCTGCTCAAAGACGTCGATGAAGAGCCGGCCGATCGTCTTGCGCTTCACTTCGGGGTCGGTGACGCCCGCGAGCGCGCCGAGGAAAGTCTCTTCGGCGTCAACATGCACGAGGGGAATGTTGTAGCTGTCCCTGAACAGCGCCACGACCTTCTTCGCCTCGCCCAGCCGCAGCAGGCCATGGTCGACGAAGACGCAGGTGAGTTGGTCGCCGATGGCCTCGTGGATCAGCACCGCCGCCACGGCGCTGTCGACGCCGCCGGAGAGCCCGCAGATCACGCGTCCCTGCCCCACCTGCTGCCGTATGCGGGCGATGGCCTCCTCGCGGAACGCCTTCATCGACCAGTCGCCGGCGCAGCCCGCGATCTTGCGCACGAAATTGCGGATCAGGCCCGCGCCGTGCGGCGTGTGGATGACCTCCGGGTGGAACATCAGTCCGTAATAGCCGCGCTTGGGATCGGCGATCACGGCATAGGGCGCGTTCTCCGATGTGCCAGCCACCTCGAAGCCGGGCGGGATCTGGGTGATGCGGTCCCCGTGGCTCATCCAGACGGGGTAGCGCTCGCCGGCGTCCCAGATATCCTGGAAGAGGGGCACATCCGCCTTCACCTCCACTTCGGCCCGGCCGAATTCGCGGTGGTGCCCGCCTTCCACTGTGCCGCCGAGCTGCGCGGCCATCGTCATCTGGCCATAGCAAATCCCCAGCACGGGAACGCCGCTGTCGAACACGGCCTGAGGCGCGCGCGGGCTGCCCTCCTCGTGCACGGATTCAGGGCCGCCGGAGAGGATGACCGCCTTCGGCTTCATCTCCCGGAACGCCTTCTCGGCCGACTGGAACGGCACGATCTCGGAATAGACGCCCTCCTCGCGCACGCGGCGCGCGATGAGTTGCGTCACCTGGCTGCCGAAGTCGATGATGAGGATCTTGTCGTGCTGGGGCTCGGTCATGGTCATCCCGTCGGCAGGGTGTCGCGAAGGTCAGGCGCAGGTAACGTGTCGGGAGCGTCGGTTCAATCGGTCCTCCGCAGCAGGGCGACGTAGAACCCGTCCGTTCCCGTCCGCAAAGGCGTGAGCTGCACGCCGAGACCGTCGCGGGTGGCGAACTCCGCCAGGCCGGGCAGCCCGGCATGGGCAGTGACCTCAGCGGGCGCGAGGGGCTGGAACGCTGGCGTCCGCCCCAGGAAACCCTTCACAGCCTCGTCGTTCTCCGCGGGCAACAGCGAGCAGGTGATGTAGGCGATCCGCCCGCCGGGCTTCACCAGCGCCGCGGCGCGGTCGAGGACCTCGGCCTGCTCGGTCATGCGCACCTCCAGGCTCGTCGGCCGCACGCGCCACTTGGCGTCGGGGTTGCGCCGCCAGGTGCCAGCCCCGGTGCAGGGAGCGTCCACGACCACGAGGTCGGCCCTGCCCCTCAGCTCCTTCAGCGGCTCGTCGTCGTGGCCCTTCTGCGCGCGGACCTGCACGTTGCGCGCACCGGCGCGGGTCAGCCGCTCGAAGATGGGCGCGAGGCGGCGCTTGTCGTCGTCCGTGGCGAAGACCTGGCCGTGATTGTCCATCAGCGCCGCGAGCGCCAGCGTCTTGCCGCCCGCGCCGGCGCAGAGATCGATAACCTGCTGGCCCGGATCGGGCGCGCAGAGCAGCGTGGCGATCTGGGAGCCCTCGTCCTGGATCTCGATCCAGCCTTTCTGGAAGGCCGGTTCGGCCTGCACGGCAGGGGCGCGCGCGTCCTCCGAAAGGGAGATGCGCAGGCCCATCGGCGACAGCGGCGACAGCTCCACGCCGAGATGAGCCAAGGACGCCAAGGCCTTGTCGCGGCCCACCTTCAGCGTGTTCACCCGCAGGTCGACCGGCGCGCGGGCGGCGAGCGCCTGCAACTCGGCCACCCGGTTCTCGCCGAAGGCCGCGGCCAGCGGCGCGTCGAGCCATTCCGGGTAGTCGCCCGCCACGTGCGGCGGCGCATCGGCGAGCGAGCGCTCCACCAGCGCCTCAGCCTCGTCGGTGGTCAGCGGCTCCGGGGCGAAGCGTTCGCCGGAGAAGGCCGCCGCGATCTTTTCGTCCGACCAGCCGCGCGCCAGCGACAGCGCGCCGATCAACTGCGCGCGCGGCGTCTCCGCGCCCATCAGCCAGGAGGCCGAAGCCTTCCGCCGCAACGCGTCGTAGACGAGGCTCGCGATGCCTGCGCGGTCGCCCGAGCCGGCGAAGCGGTGTGCGAGACCCCAATCCTTGAGCGCGTCGGCCGCCGGGCGGCGTCTCGCCTCGATGTCGGCGAGGACTTCGATGGCGGCGGACAGGCGGGCGGAAGGGGTCATTTCAAATCCTGGCGGAGGAATCCTCCAGCAAAAGAGATCAGCGCGAGGTCGGGTAGTTCGGGCTTTCCCGCGTGATCGTCACGTCGTGGACGTGGCTCTCGCGCAGGCCAGCCGAGGTGATGCGCACGAACTCGGCCTTTTCCCGGAAATCGGCCAGCGTCTTGCCGCCGACATAACCCATGGCGGCCCGGAGGCCGCCGGCGAGCTGGTGCAGCACGGTGCCGACCGGCCCCTTGTACGGCACCTGCCCTTCGATACCCTCCGGCACGAGCTTCAGCGTGTCCTTGATGTCCTGCTGGAAGTAGCGGTCCGCCGAGCCGCGCGCCATGGCGCCCACCGAGCCCATGCCGCGATAAGCCTTGTAGGAGCGGCCCTGGTAGAGGAACACGTCGCCGGGGCTCTCGTCCGTCCCCGCCAGCAGCGAGCCGACCATCGCGGCTTCCGCGCCGGCCGCCAGCGCCTTGGCGAGGTCGCCGGAAAACTTGATGCCGCCGTCGGCGATCACGGGCACGTCGTTCTTCGACGCCGCCTCGTACGCGTCCATGATCGCGGTCAGCTGCGGCACGCCCACGCCCGCCACGATGCGGGTGGTGCAGATGGAGCCCGGCCCGATGCCGATCTTCACGGCGTCCGCGCCGGCGTCGATCAGCGCCTGCGTGCCTGGTCCCGTGGCGACGTTGCCGGCGATGATCTGTACGGAGTTCGAAAGCTTCTTGATGCGCGCCACGCTGTCCAGCACGCGCTGGGAATGGCCGTGAGCGGTGTCGACAACCACCACGTCGCAACCCGCCTCGATCAGCAGCTCCGCGCGCAGGAAGCCCTGCTCGCCCACCGTGGTGGCCGCGGCGGCCAAAAGACGCCCCTGCGAATCCTTCGAGGCGTTGGGATGGGCGACCTGCTTCTCCATGTCCTTCACGGTGATGAGGCCGATGCAGCGGTAGTGGTCGTCCACCACCAGCAACTTCTCGATGCGGAACTGGTGCAGAAGGCGGCGCGCCTCCTCCTGCGTCACGCCCTCGCGCACCGTAATGAGCCGGTCCTTGGTCATCAGCTCGGAGACGGGCTGGGCGGGGTTGGCCGCGAAGCGGACGTCGCGGTTGGTGAGGATGCCGACGAGCTTGCCGGCCTTCCCAGCCGCGCCACGCTCCACCACCGGAATCCCGGAAATGCCGTTGCGCTTCATCAGCGAGAGCGCGTCTTCCAGCGTCTCGTCGGGATGAATGGTGAGCGGGTTCACCACCATGCCGCTCTCGAACTTCTTGACCTGCCGGATCTCCGCCGCCTGCTCCTCGGGCGTGAAATTGCGGTGGATCACCCCGATTCCGCCGGCCTGGGCCATGGCGATGGCGAGGCGGGCTTCGGTCACGGTGTCCATCGCCGCCGAGATGATCGGCATGTTCAGCATCACCGAGCGGGTGAGCCGCGAGCGGATGTCGACGTCGGAGGGCATGACCACGGAATGGCCGGGCTGCAGCAGCACGTCGTCGAAGGTGAGCGCTTCGCGGATCTGGGTGGTTCTCATGCTGCCAACTCCCGCACGGCTCGCGCCGAAATGAAGAAAAGCGCCCGCTCCCTGACGAGGGGCGGCGCGACGAACTGAATCAACGAGTTGGCGCGTGCAATTAGCACGACGGGCGCTGGATCGAAAGCGCGCTTTCGCAGTGCAGCGTCGTTTCAGGTGGATGGCTGCGTGAGGTAAGGAGAGTTCAGCACCGTCAAATGGCCGCATCCCATTCCTCATCCTGAGGAAGCCGCGCAGCGGCTGTCTCGAAGGACGGCCACGGATTTGGCGCGCTCCACTGCTCCATACCTGTCGCCGTGCTTCGAGACGGCCCGGACCAGTCCGGGCCTCCTCAGCATGAGGTCCCGGTGGACTCCGGTCCGGAATCAGCCAACATCCGATCAGGCAATCAGGCCGGCGAGCCGCCCCTGAACCCCGTCGCCAGCACATACAGCTCCGCCGAATCCGCCCGGCTGGCCGCGGGCTTCACGTGCCGTACGACGGCGAAGTCGCGCTTGAGGTCGGCGAGCAGCGTGCCTTCGGTGCCGCCCTGCAGCACCTTGGCGACGAAGGCGCCGCCGGGGGCCAGCACCTCGCGGGCGAACTGGATGGCGAGTTCGGCGAGGCCGACGATGCGCAGATGATCGGTCTTCTTGTGGCCGGTGGCGTTGGCCGCCATGTCGGACATCACGACGTCCGCTTTGCCGCCCATCATGCCCTTCAGCCGCTCGGGAGCGTCCTCGTTCAGGAAGTCCATCACCGTGAAGGTGACGCCGGGGATCGGCTCGATGTCGAGCAGATCGATGCCGACGACGGCGCCGGCCGCCTTGCCCTTCTCGCCCAGCGAGTTCACCCGCTGAGCCGCCACCTGGGACCATCCGCCCGGGGCCGCGCCGAGGTCGACGACTCTCTGGCCGGGTTTCAGCAGCTTGTACTTATCGTCCATCTCCAGGAGCTTGAACGCGGCGCGGGAGCGCCACCCTTCGCGCTTGGCGCGGGCCACATAGGGATCGTTGAGCTGCCGCTCCAGCCAGCGGTTCGACGAGGTCGTCCGCTTCTTGGACGTCTTGACGCGCTGCTTGAGAGAACGGCCGCCCTCGCGGCCGGAACCACCGCCTGCACTCACGCGGGCCTGTCCTGGGGCGCACGCACGAAAGCGCCCTGGCGCTGCCGTGGCTCCTTCCAGACGCCGTCCTCGTTCATCAATTGCATCAGGATCCCCTCGCGCAATCCCCTGTCGGCGATGCGCAACCTCTCGGAGGGGAACGCGCGGCGGATCGCTTCCAGGATGGCGCAGCCGGCGAGAACCAGGTCCGCGCGCTCCTGGCCGATGCAGGGATTGGCCGCCCGCTCTTCGAAACTCATGTCCAGCAAGCGCTCGATGACCCCGCCCACGTCCTCGTCGTGCATCCAGATGCCGTCGACCTGGCGACGGTCGTAGCGCGGCAGTTCCAGGTGGACGCCGGCGATGGTGGTGACGGTGCCGGACGTGCCCAGAAGGTGGAAGCGCTGACAGCGCCGTGCGTCGGAGACCGTGTCGATGAACCCGGACATCATGCGCCCGACTTCGTCCACCATCTCCTCGAAGCTCTCCCGGGTGACCTCGATCCCGCCGTGCCGTTCGGCCAGGGTCACAACGCCGACGGGCAGGGAGGTCCAGGCGCGGACGCGCGACTTCAGGTCCCGCCCATCCCCGGCCTTCTCCAGCCAGACGAGCTCCGACGAGCCGCCGCCGATGTCGAACAGGACGGCGCCCCGGGCCTGAGGATCGGCCAGCACCGCGCAGCCCGCCACGGCCAGGTGAGCCTCTGTCTCGCGATCGACGATCTCGAGGTCCAGTTCGGTCTCATCGCGGACACGCCGGATGAACTCGCTTCCGTTCTCGGCGGCCCTGCACGCTTCCGTGGCGATCAGCCGCGCACGGGTAACGCCGCGAGTCTCCATCTTGGAGCGGCAGACCTTCAACGCCTCGATCGTCCGCCCGATCGCCCCGTCATTCAAGCGGCGGGATCCGCCCAGGCCCTCGCCGAGCCTCACGATGCGGGAAAAGGCGTCCACCACCCGGAAGCCTTCCGACGACGGACGGGCCACGAGCAGGCGGCAGTTGTTGGTGCCGAGGTCGAGCGCCGCATAGGTCCGAGACCCGCCCCGGCCATGGCGATTGGCCGCCGACTCCGAGGGCGAAGAAGAAGAAATGCCGACGTCAGCGAGTTGAGGCCCCGCGTGCGGATGTCCGGCGCGCGACGCCATCTCGAAATCCGCAAGCCCGATCAGGGCTGCGGCGCCTGGATCCTCTACAGGCGACACCGTCGTCCCTCACCATTGATCACACTGAACTCTAGCAACCCGCTCAAGGGGTGCCAAGTATGCGATCAACCATCAGCTGAGTCTCGGCTTGGGCGACCTGGTGCGCGCCCGAACTGACGAGGATCTTGGCGAGGGATTGGAGGCGCAGCCACAGCATGCTCGGCGTGTAGGGCTTCACCAGCACGCCGCCCGTGATGATCTGCCGCGAGCATTCGATCAGCGCCGGCGTGGGGCGGGAGGTCAGGGCGATGATCGCGGGCATGACATGCTTTTCGGCCCTGCTGAGCGGCAGCCGCCTGGTTTCGAGATTGGGCATGTCGAGATCCAGAAGGACGACGTCCGGCTGGACCGAGAGCAGCACCTTCCGCAGGTTTCCCGCGTCGGAGACCTCATGGATCCGCTTGAGCGACGCGGCGCGGAGGTACTCGCGTGTGTAACGACGGGAGTACTCGCTGGCGTCGCACACCAGGACAGCGAGATCGGGAAGACTGGGCGGACGGATCATGGTTCTGAAATGGCGGGTCGCGACAACACAACCGAAGGCGGCAAAACGACGAGAAACAACTATAAAGACGTTACATTCCAATGACTTGACTGTCTCACCTCGCCTCTTAACGGTTGGTTAAGCCGCCGCGGTCAGTCCGCCGGAGCCTGCCCACGCAGCTTCTTGACGCCAGAGCGGTGCGTCTTGGCTTCCAGCCTTCGCTTCTTGGAGGCCAGCGTCGGGCGGGTCGGGCGGCGTATCGCGGGTGGCGATGCGGCTTCGCGGATCAGTTCGACCAGGCGGTCGATCGCGTCCCGCCGGTTGCGTTCCTGCGTCCGGAAGCGATCGGCGAAGAGCACGAGCACCCCGTCCTTGGTCAACCGCCGCCCCGCGAGCGGCGCCAGGCGTTGCTTCACGTCGTCGGGAAGGGATGGCGAATTGGCCACGTCGAAGCGCAGCTCCACCGCGGTCGCGACCTTGTTGACGTTCTGCCCGCCGGGTCCGGAGGCCCGGACGAAGTTTTCCCGCAGTTCGTCCTCGTCCAGCTCGATGCGCCCGGTGACGCGAATCATGGCTTTCTCCCGGAAGCATGCCTGACGAAGCGCCCGGCCCCGCCCGGCGCAGGTCTCCCCAGACGGCGGCGGACTTTCTCGCCTCGGCGGGATGACGCAGGATCACTATCACAAAATCCGGCGCACGGCTCGCCGGCGACACGGGAGAGCGTTATGGCGGATGACAAGGTCGGCGGGCTGCGCAAGGGCCTCACCAGCTATGGCGACCCGGCCTTTTCGCTTTTCCTGCGCAAGGTCTTCATCAAGGCGGCCGGCTACTCGGACGACGCGCTCGACAGGCCCATCATCGGCATCACCGATACGGGCAGCGACTACAATCCCTGCCACGGCAACGTTCCGCTCCTGCTGGAGGCCATCAAGCGCGGCGTCATGCTCGCCGGCGGGTTGCCGATGGCGTTCCCGACCATCTCGATCCACGAGAGCTTCAGCCACCCCACCAGCATGTACCTGCGCAACCTCATGGCCATGGACACCGAGGAGATGATCCGCGCCCAGCCGATGGACGCAGTGGTCATGATCGGCGGTTGCGACAAGACCATGCCCGCCCAGATGATGGCCGCGGTCAGCGCCGGCGTACCCGCCATCCTGCTGCCGGTCGGTCCGATGATCGTCGGGCATCACAAGGGAGAAGTGCTCGGCGCCTGCACGGATTGCCGCCGGCTCTGGGGCGAGCACCGCGGCGGCCGCATCGACGCTGCGGAAATGGAGGAGATCTCCGGCCGGCTCGCGCCTTCGCACGGCACCTGCATGGTGATGGGGACCGCCAGCACCATGGCCAGCATGGCGGAGGCGATCGGGCTCGCCCTGCCCGGCTCGGCCACGGCTCCGGCGGTGCACGCCGAGCGGCTGCGGATCGCCGAGGCCACCGGCCGGACGGCCGTCGAGATGGCCCGCCGGGGCGGTCCGACGCCCGGGCGACTCGTCACGCCGGATTCGCTGCGCAACGCCATGGCCGTGCTGCAGGCGATCGGCGGGTCCACCAACGGGCTCATCCACCTCGCCGCCATCGCGGGGCGCGCGGGCATCCCGCTCGACTATGCCCTGCTCGACCAGCTCGGCCGGGAGGTTCCCGTGCTCATCGACCTCAAGCCTTCCGGCTCGCACTACATGGAGCACTTCCACGAGGCCGGCGGCGTGCCGCGGCTCCTGCGTGAAATCCGCGACGTCCTCGCGCCGGACGTCCCCACGGTGACCGGCGCTCCCCTCTCGGCCTGGATCGACGCCGCGGCTGACACGCCCGGCCAGACCGTGATCCGCTCCCGGCAGAACCCCGTCAGCGCCTCCGGAAGCATGGCGGTGCTCAGCGGCAACCTCGCTCCGCGCGGCGCCGTCATCAAGCAGTCCGCCGCGAGCGAGCGGCTGATGCGCCACACCGGACGCGCCGTCGTGTTCGAGGACGTCGACGACATGGGCGCGCGCATCGACGCCGAGGACCTCGACGTGACGGCGGAGGACATCCTCGTGCTCCGCAACGCGGGCCCGGTCGGTGCGCCGGGAATGCCGGAGAGCGGCTACCTGCCCATTCCGCGCAAGCTCGCCCGGGCGGGGGTGAAGGACATGGTCCGCATCTCCGACGCGCGCATGTCCGGCACGGCGTTCGGCACGATCGTGCTGCACATCGCGCCGGAATCGGCGATCGGCGGTCCGCTCGCGCTGGTGCGGACGGGCGACAGGATCAGCCTCGACGTGCCCGGCCGCCGGATCGACCTCCTGGTCGAAGCCGCCGAACTGGCGGCGCGCCGGGACGCCTGGAAACCCCGCCCGACGCCGCCCGGACAGAAGCGCGGTTACGCCCGCCTGTTCAGGGAGCACGTTCTGCAGGCGGATGAAGGGTGCGACTTCGATTTGCTCAGGGCCGCCGAGGACGAGGTCTAGGCGTCGGTTGGCGCGTTCTTGAGCGCCGCCGTGGCCGGTTGGGTGACAAGGCCCCCGGGAAGCGAATCGTCCGGGCCGGCCGCATCCGCGACGCGCCCCGAAACCAGATTGTCGCCCGCGCCCGCCGGCAGCTCCCACCAGAAGACAGCGACCGAGGCGAGCGAGATCGCCGCGATCAGCGCGAAGACGAATGGGAAATGCTCGGCCGCGAGCACGTCCCCGCCCAGCGCCACGCTGGCGGCCTGGAGCCCGAGCGCGGCGACCGAGACGCCGATGGATCCCGACAGCTCCTGCAGCACCGCCGCAAAACTCGTGGCGCGGCTGAGATGCAGCGAAGGCACGTCCGCATAGGCGACCGCATTGATGCTGGTGAACTGGAGGGACCGCAGGAACCCGCCGATCAGCAAGGCGATGGAAATCAGGAACCACGGCGTCTGGACCGAGAAGAATGCCGGGATTCCCACGAAGATCGAGGACACCAGCGCATTCACGATCAGCACCTTGCGGAATCCGAAGCGCCGGAGGATGGGAGCGGCGAGCGTCTTCATCACCAGCGCGCCGACACCCGCCACGAAGGTGAGCAGCCCGGAGTTGAACGCGGAAAGACCGAAGCCGGTCTGCAGCAGCAGGGGCAGCAGGAACGGGGTCGCCCCGACGCCGACACGGAACAGGAAGCCGCCGGTGACGCTGGCGCGGAACGTCTTCAGCCTGAGCAGCCGCAGGTCGATCAGCGGCGCTTCGATGCTGAAGGCATGGTGGACGTAGGCGAACAGCAGGACAGCCCCGCCCGCGGTCAGCAGCGCGACGGCCCAGCCGGGGATCAGCCCCAGTCCCGCGAGCGTGCCGCCTGTGACGAAGGCGGCGAGGCCGGGGCCCACGAGGATGAAGCCCAGCGCATCGAACTTCACCCGCTCGTTGATGGTGATCTCGGGGATGTAGAGGGTCGCGAGCGCGATGCCGACCACGGCCATCGGAATGTTGATCCAGAAGATCCAACGCCAGTTGAAATAGGTGGTGATGAATCCGCCCAGCGGCGGGCCCATGATGGGGCCGAGCAGCGCGGGAATGGAGAGCCACGCCATGGCGTTGACGATGTCCGACCGCTCCACCGTGCGCAGCACGACGAGGCGGCCGACGGGCACCATCATCGCGCCGCCGACGCCTTGAAGCACCCTTGCGAAAACCAGCGAGCTCAGTTCGCTCGACAGCCCGCAACAAAGGGAGCCGAGCGCAAAGACGGCCATGGCGCATCGGAAAACGGTTCGCGCTCCGAAGCGGTCCGCCATCCACCCGGAGGCGGGAATGAAAACGGCGATGGCGAGCAGGTAAGAGGTCAGAGCCAGCTTGAGATGGATGGGGTTTTCGCCGAGATCGACCGCGATCGCCGGCAGCGATGTCGAGAGGACCGTGGAATCCAGGTTCTGCATGAACAGCGCGGTCGCCACGATCAGCGGCACGAGTCGTTCGACGGGCAGGGCTGGCGCCTTCAGGGACATCGCGGCAGAGCCTTGGTAACGGAATCGGCCTTGATCACGAAATCGGCCTTGGTCAGGGGAATCGGCCCTTTCGAGGCATCCCGGCGGCAGACCAGGGATGACCCGCCCCCGGACCCAGCAGATTGAATCGCCTCTGGGAACGCCGAGGTCAATGGCGCGCAATGCAGGTCCGCGTCCTGCCCTGCGCCTGACGAGGCGGGCTTCGGGGAGCGGACATCGCAGGCCCATTGTAAAGTCGAGGTCGTCGCGCCACGATTTCACATCCCAAGCCTTGGCCCACCTCGGCTCAAGCCCTGGCCCAAACCTCGGCCCAAACCTCGGCCCAAGCCCCTGGAGCATCGCCCATGTCCGCCCCCCTCGTCATGCCGGCAGCCTCGGACCGCACCCGTCATCCCGCCCGCAAGATACAAGCCGTGCTCGCCGCGCTTCTCATCGCGGATGGCGAGGGCTTCCAGACCCGAGCGGTCGATTCGGTGGAGATCGACCTCGAAGGCTTGCTCGTCGACGGACTCATGGGCGAGCGCCACCGCGGGTGGAGCCGCGGCGCAGATGCGAGGACGCCGTGGTACCCGCGTGGAACCCGCATCCGCAACTCACGCCAGATCTCCATCGTTTCAACCGAGGAACTGCACCAGATCGCCGAACGCATGACCATCCCGCAGGTGAAGCCCGAATGGATCGGCGCCAATCTCGTCTTCGAGGGTTTGCCGGATCTCACACAGATGGCGCGCGGGACGCGCCTGCATTTTCCTGGACAGGCTTGCCTGGCGATCGAAGACGAGAACCACCCCTGCCGTCATGCCGGGCGAGGGATCGCTGAACACCACGCAGACCAGCCCGGCATCGACCTCGCTTTCGTCTCGGCCGCGCGCCACCGCCGCGGCCTGGTCGCCTGGGTCGAGCGGCCGGGAATGATCCGGGCCGGCGACGTGGTCGAGTGGTGGATTCCCGAGCAGTGGATCTATTGACGGAACCGTCCCGCCATCGCGCGCTCGGTTTCGCCCTGGCGGGCATCGTCTTTGCGGCGATGGCCCTCGCCTGGCGAATGCCGGTTGCGAGAGCCGGCGAGGATGGATCGCCCTCCCCTGCGCAGCCGACCCGGCTCGCGGGGAGCTATGCCTCCCAACAGGTGCAGGATTCGATCTGCCTCATGATCGAGGCGGCGGCCGGCGCGAACGGCCTGCCCGTGGCATTCTTCACGCGGCTCATCGGCCAGGAGAGCAGCTTCAGGCCCGACGCCGTCGGCCCGGTGACCCGGAATGGCGGACAGGCGCAGGGCATCGCCCAATTCATGCCCGGCACCGCGGCGGAGCGGGGCCTTCTCGACCCCTTCGATCCCGTGCAGGCCCTGCCGCGCTCGGCGGAGTTTCTGCGCGAACTGCGAACCCAGTTCGGAAACCTCGGCCTTGCCGCGGCGGCCTACAACGCGGGACCCCGCCGGGTGGCGGACTGGATCGCGGGACGTGGCGGGCTGCCCTTCGAGACGCAGCGCTACGTGCTCTCCATCACTGGCCGCCCGGTCGAGGATTGGCGGCAGCCGGATCTCGACGGCGCCAACGCAGCCGATTTCGATGCGCGTCGCGGGCCACGGCCGCGCACGGAGCCCGAGGCGGGACCCGAGAGCTGCGCAGCTGTGCGTGACCTGCTGCGCCGTGGCCGCAGCGTCTACATCGCAGCGCTGGAGCGGCGGGTGACGGAGGGCGTGGCGGCGCCCTGGGGCGTCCAGCTCTCGGCAGGGTTCTCCCGAGCCCGTGCGCTGTCGACCTTCGCCAACGCCGAGAGGCGGTATGCGTCGGTGCTGGCCGGAACGGATGCGATGATCCTGCGCTCCCTTTTCCGCAGCAGGGGGACGCGCGCGTTCTACCAGGTCAGGGCCGGATTGCAGACACGCGCGGAGGCCGACAAACTCTGCGGACGCCTGCGCGCCGCCGGCGGCGCCTGCCTCGTCCTCAGGAATGCGCCGATGGGACGCCGCCCGACCTCGCCCGGCTGAAGCTCACTGGCAGATCCGATAGGCGCCGTTGCGCGCCCTGAGGTCGACATGCAGATGGTCGCCATGCTCGGCGTCGGAGCCGGGACCGAGGACCGTGGTGAACCGGCGGCAGGCCGACTGGCGAATCGATGACAGGAACGCCTCCTCGCCGGGATCGGACGCGGCGTTCTTCTTGGGAGCGATCGTCACCCGCCGGCCGTCCGAGAGGCGAAACGACGCCACGTCCACGGCGTTGGCGTAGGCGTGCTCGCTCATTTTCGCGCCGGGGACATGGTTCGTGGTGCGGCAATCATAAGACGTGGCGAGATCCACCCCGGAAACCCGGGCTTTGAGCGCTCTCTCGGCCTCAGGTTGGACGTCCTCCCGCAGCCAATCCGAAAGCACCAACGCGATCCCGCAATTGAGCGTGCTTTTCGGACTGACAGTGACGCCGGTGGCCAGCGCCGTCACTGACAGCGGCCGGGGCGCTCCGCATTGGCCCTGCGCGATGGTCGGCAGAGGTTCAGCCTTCACGCCCTCCCGACTGAGCGCGGCCTTGCACTCCTCCTCAGGGTCCATGTCGGGCGGCTTGATCGGCTGGCGCGCCATGCTGCGGTTGGGCGTCTCGGAGGCCTGCGCGGGGCCAGCCTGCCCCGACTTGGAGTCCGGTGACGAAGGCGGCGGCCCGGCGTTCTCCTTCGGGCGCTCCGGCGGCAAGGGGATCACAGACTCCGGCTCGCTGGAAGGACGGGCTGCGCCGAACTCGGGAGGGCGGGGCGGCGGCTCAGGCACGTCCTGGGCGGCGGCCGTGAAGGTCAGGAGCAGCGAGCCAATCACGCCGGCAAGCGCCCCCACTCCTGGCTGGGAAAGGGCGCGCGAAGAGGTTCCGTCCGTTTCATTCATCATGCCGACGACAACGCGCCGGCATGATTGCAGTTCAGGTCATGCCGGAGTGGGGCCGCCCGGCGCGTCCATCAGGCGCCGGGGTGGGCGCTCAGGTTCCGCCGCGGCCGTAGACGTCCTCGATCCGGATGATGTCGTCCTCGCCGGTGTAGGACCCGACCTGGACCTCGATGATCTCCAGCGGGATCCGGCCGGGGTTGGCCAGGCGGTGAACGGAGCTGATCGGCAGATAGGCCGCCTCGTTCTCGTGCATCAGCCAGGTCCGGTCGTTGACGGTGACCTCGGCGGTGCCATGGACGACCACCCAGTGCTCGGCGCGGTGCATGTGCTGCTGCAGCGAAAGCCGGGCTCCGGGCTTCACCTGGATCCGCTTGACCTGGAAGCGCGGCCCGATCTCGATGCGCTGGTACCAGCCCCAGGGCCGATGCACCCGCAGATGGGCGTTCGCTTCTTCGATTCCGTCGGCCTGCATCGCCGCCACGAGCGCCTTCACCTCGCCGGAGCGCTCGCGGCTGGTCACCAGAACGGCGTCCTGCGTGGTCACGACGACGACGTCGTCGAGCCCCACCACGCAGGTGAGCATCTCTTCGCTCTGGACCAGGCTGTTGCTGGTGCCGAGCAGGCGCACTCGCCCGCGCACGGCGTTCCCCGCCTCGTCCTGCTCGCTCGCCTGCCACACGGAGCCCCAGTTGCCGACGTCGGACCAACCGCAGGAGAGAGGCACCACCCCTGCCCTGTCGGTCCGTTCCATCACCGCATAATCGATGGAGATCTTGGGCGCGGCCGCGAAGCTGTCCGCGTCGAGCCGGATGAAGTCGAGGTCGACGGCCGCCTTGTCGAGCGCCTCTCGCACGGCCGCCAGGATCTCGGGCTGGAAACGCTCGAGTTCTCCCTGCATGACGGCGGCCTGGAAAAGGAAGTTGCCGCTGTTCCAAAGGTACCCCTCTTCGATGTAGCGCACCGCCGTCTCGTGGTCGGGCTTCTCGACGAAGCTCGCGACGGTGAGCGCCGTGGTCCCGGGCACCGTCGAGCCCGGCTTGATGTAGCCGTAGCCGGTCTGCGGCTCGGTCGGCTCGATGCCGAGGGTCATGATCATGCCGCGACGTGCGGCTTGCGCGGCCGCCATGCAGCCCGCGGTGAAGGCCGCGTTGTCCTTGACCACGTGGTCGGCGGCCATGATCAGCACCACCGACTCCGGCGTGCGACGCGCAGCCACTTCCGCCGCGACCGCCACAGCAGCCGCAGAGTCGCGCCGTGACGGCTCCAGGATGATGTCGGCGGCGATCCCGAGATCCTGCAGCTGCTCGGCGATCATGAACCGCGAGTCGTTCGCCGCGATGATCACCGGGCGGTCGAACTGGGCAGGATCGGAGACGCGCAGCACGGAGGCCTGGAAAGTCGACATGTCGCCGACTAGACGCATGAACTGCTTGGGCATCGTTTCGCGCGACGCCGGCCACAACCGGGTGCCAGCGCCCCCACACAAGATCACCGGGACGATTCGTTCAGCCATTCGTCATCTGCTCCATGAAGTCGGTCAGCCCTTTACCCAATATTATAGCTGGCCTGCAATCATCCAACTCACGGTTTCATTTCCAACCCGATTTCAGGCAAGAGTTGAATTCCGGCTTGTCATTCCATCATAGCGTGTGCACCCAGCCCATCGCATGATTTGTGCAGCCAGAGTTAAGCGGCGACATTAGTCCGGGGTGACCCGGTCCCCAACACATCGAAGAGTATTGTTCCATGCGCACCCTGATTGACAGAACCAGCGCCCAGAACCTGACCCTCGTCATCGGCAGCGAGAGAGTGGTGTTCGAAGCCTGCACGGAGTTGGCCCGGACGGGAAGCGTGCTTGCAAACATTCACGAATACCTGCTGCAAACTCCTGAGCGCCGGCTCGTCAAGGTCACGATCGTGGCGGACGAAGACCAAGAGTATTCCCGGGGCGTCCTGAAGGGCTGGTACGTCGCCCGCTTCGTCTCCCTGGCGGAGAGCACCAAGATCCGCCAGAGCTGGTCGATGCTGCACGAGCATGCTGCGGTCGCGTGACCGGCCGGTCCTCCGCTTTCACCAAAGGTTAAGCCTGACAGCGGAAACTGAGGGTCCCTTCAAGCGGACCCCTGTTCATGACCCGTCTCGTCGCGTTGTTCTTCGCCGGCATTGCAGTCCTGCTCGCCGCCTATTGGGTCGTGCCTGGGGCGAAACCCCCGGAAATGGCGGCGGTCGGCCCTGCCATGAAGGCCGCCACCGCGCCTATCCTCCCGCAGGCTCTGGTGCGCAGCGAACCGCAGGCCCCCGTAGCGGCCGCGGCCCCGGCGTTGGCCGCGACGGCCCAGCCGCCGGTTGCGACTTCAGCCGAAACTGCTGCTCAGCGGCCGGTGAAAACCGCAGAAGGCGGGTGCGACACGGACCCGATCAAGTGCATGCTGGAGGGCCGCGGCCACCGTCCGGACCCCACGGAGACGACCGGCTCGATCGTCCCCCGGAAGGCCTTGGCCAAGCCTGCAACAAAGCTCCCGCCGCAGCCGCTTGCCCGCTCCCAGCCCTGAGGACTGCGCCCGAGCAGTCCGCCTGGAGCCGCCCGCGATCGAGATGCGCCGGTGCGGCCGGGCCGAAAACCGCTGTTGCCTTCATCCTTCCTCATCGTTTTTGATATTCAATAGCCCCGGTCGCGTCGTGCCGCATCGGCCGGCGCGGTCTGTTTTGATTGCCAAGCCTTCTTTGATGACGAAGGCTCCTTTGATGACCAAGGCTTCTTTGATTACCAAGGCTCCGTCTGGATTTTCGGATGACCATTTCCGCTCTCTTGTCCTCCTTCTCCGAAGCCAAGCGCGCCAACGATCCGCGCGCGGCCGCGGAGTACCTCCGTTCGGCGCTCGAACAACAGAGGTCGACGGGAGAAGCCGTTCCCCGCTCGAGCTGGTATGATCTGGCGGCGCTCCTTTTCGGGCTCGGGCAGTTGGCGGATGCGGAGCGTTGGGCCCGGGCCGGGCTCGAGCGCCTGCCGAATGAGGCCAATCTCCACAATGTCCTTGCGATCACACTCAAGAACACGGGCCGGCTCGAAGAGGCCGAGCGGCTGTTGTTGCAGGCGATCAGGCTGGACCCGAAGCTGGAGGCGGCGAGGGTCAATCTGGGGAACGTCTATCTCGCGCTGAACAACGGTCCGAAAGCCGTCGAGATTTTTTCGAAACTGGCGAAAGCGCAGCCCAACAAGGCCGAGTTCCAACGCCTGCTGGGCGTCGGCCACAGGATGGCGGGTGAGCTCGAACAGTCTCGGATGCGGTTCGAACGCGCCAGGCGGCTCTCTCCGAGAGACCTCAACCTGTGGGTCGACATCACGGCGGTGGTGGAGGATCTCGGGCAGCATGAGCAGGCGGTCGAGACGATCGAAAAGGCCATCGAGGAGTTCGGTCCCGTACGCCTCCTCGTCGAGACGCGCATCAAGCTCTTCCGCCGCGCCGGCCGGCACACTGACGCCATCGCCTGGATCGAGGGCCTGATCGAAAAGGGACAGGCGGAGGCATGGCTCTATGCCGACCTCGCACGCACGGTTTCGCACACGGACCGGGTGCGGGCCAATGTGCTCTACAAAGAGGCGCTGGACCGGGCCCCTGACGACCCCGTCATCATGACGGCGTGGGCGGACAACCTCGACCGCACGCGCGGCAAGGACGAAGCGGCCAACATCGCGGCGGGATACGATCTCGCAAGGCGGCGGCTGGCGCTGGGCGGCGACCTGCGCCGCGATGCGCGCGTGATGCGGAAAATCTTCGTGCGCGCCGCCGACTACGACGCGCTGGAGTCATTCGGAACCTTCGAAAACCTCGGCCGCTACTTCGCCACGAGCGGCCAAGAGGCGGCTCTCCACTACATGATGAGCCAGGTGACGACGTCCCAGCAGCGCCGGGACCTCCTCTCGTTTCACCGCATGTGGGGCGAGCGGTCAGTTGCTCTGGCCGCGCTGAAGCCCGTGAAGAGGCCGCCGCCCGTGACGGGCCGTGCGAAAATCCGTGTCGGCTTCATGTCATCCGACCTTCGCAACCACCCCGTCGCCTACTTCGTGGCGCCGCTTCTGCAGAACTACGATCGCAAAACGTTCGAGTTCTACTGCTATTCCTGGTGCACGCATCCGCCGGACCCGATCGAACAGGCCATCGCGAAGTCCGTCGACATGTTCCGCAAGCATGGATCCATCTCGGAGCAGGCCGCCGCCCAGCTCATCGCCGACGATGCCCTCGACATCCTGTTCGACCTCGGGGGGTCTACCGATATGAACAAAATCGAGGTGATGGGCTACCGAGCCGCGCAGCGGCAGGCGAGCTGGCTCGGGTATCCCCATTCGGCGGGCCTCGCCACCATCGACCGGATTCTCGTCGACCCCTTCATCATGCCGGAGGACCCTTCACTGCTGATCGAACAGCCTTTCCGGCTGACGCGCAGCTGGGTCGCCCTCCACAAGCCCGGTTTTGGGCCCATTCCGCCGGTCACGCCGACTACGCCGGAGGAGCGCAACGGCTTCGTGACGTTCGGGACAATGAACGGGACCTACAAGTACAACGCCGGCCTGTTCGAGACCTGGGCGGACATCCTCAAGCGGGTGCCTCGGTCGCAGTTTCTGTTCGTCAGGCCGGAGTCCGCCGTGTCGTCGTTCCGGGACAACGTCGCCGCCCTGTTCGAGAAGCATGGCGTTTCGGCCGATCGAATCCGGCACGTCGGCGTCCGGGGCGGGCACATGCCCTATTACAACGACATCGACGTTGCGCTCGACACCTTCCCCCAGACGGGCGGCACCACGACCTGCGAGACGCTTTGGATGGGCGTTCCCTGCGTGACGCTCGTCGGAGAGGCCTTCTTCGAGCGCCTCTCCTATTCGAACCTCGAGAACGCCGGTCTCGGCGAACTCTGCACCTTCGACAGGCAGGCCTATATCGACAAGGCGGTCGAAACCGCGGGCAGGACCGAATGGCGCGCGGAGCTGCGGCGGACCATGCCGGCGCGTTTGCGCGACTATCCTCTTGGCCGGCCGGACCTGTTCATCGAGGATTTCCAGGAAACGCTGCAGGCCTGGATGGACGAGCCGCGGCCGTGACCATGTCCATTTCGCCACGCAGGGCATCGCCATGGGGGGCCCCGCCTCCCCTTTTGAGGCCCGGACAATGCTGAAACCATTTGCGCCGATCCGCCATTCGGAACCCACACCGTGTTCCCAGGCGACGACAGGGAGTTGTAGCCATGAGCGAAGCGGAACGGGAGGCGCCAGTCGGGCCGCTGGCCGCCAAAAGGATCACCGCATGCCGATTCTGCGGGGGCGCGCTCGCCATTCCGTTCTGCGACCTCGGTGAGCAACCCGTCGCAAACAGCTTCATCCCGCCCGATCACGCGTCGGAGCCGGAGCCCAGACTGCCGCTCGCGGTTCGCGTCTGCGGCGCCTGCCGTCTCGCGCAGCTCGATCACATCGCGGACGAGCGGGCGATCTTCAGCGACTACGCTTATTTCTCGTCGGTTTCGGCCAGTTGGTTGGATCACGCCAGCAGGTTCTGCCTCGAAATGACGGGACGCCTGGCGCTGGACGCGGACAGCTTCGTGGTCGAAGTCGCCTCGAACGACGGCTATCTCCTGCGCAACTTCGTGCGGATGGGGGTTCCCTGCCTCGGCGTGGAGCCCGCGGCGAACGTGGCGGAGCGCGCCCGGGCGGCGGGCGTGCCGACCGACGTGAGGTTCTTCGGGCGGGCCGCGGCCGAGGAGATCGTCGTGAAGCGGGGCCACGCCGACCTCGTGATCGCCAACAACGTCTTCGCTCATGTCCCCGACATCAACGACTTCGTCGCGGGGCTGACCCATCTGGCGGGGTCGAAGGGCGTCGTGTCGCTGGAGAGCCCGCACCTCGCCAGGCTCATCGAGTCCGTGCAGTTCGACACGATCTACCATGAGCACTATTCATACTGGTCCCTGTTGGCGACAGAACGCGTGCTGGCCGCCCATGGCCTTGCGGTCTTCGACGTCCAGACTTTGCCCACGCATGGCGGCTCCCTCCGGGTCCTGGCGGCACGACAGGATTCGGGCCGCCCGATCGGGGCCGGACTGATCGCGACGAGGGCCGAGGAAGACCGCCTCGGCATGACGGGGATCGACTATTACGCAGGCTTCCAGCCACGCATCAAAGCCGTCATCGACGATTTCTGGAGGTATGTGGCGACGGCGCGGTCCGCCGGGCGGTCCATCGCGGCCTATGGCGCGGCGGCGAAGGGCAACACGTTCCTCAACGCGGCCGGCGCAAGCGCTGCCGACATCACCATGGTGGCGGACGCCAATCCCGTGAAGCAGGGCCGGCTCCTGCCCGGCAGCCGCATTCCCATCGTCTCACCCGAGGAACTCCTGGCCAGCCGGCCGGACGATGTCCTCATCCTGCCCTGGAACATCGCGGACGAGATCGTGCAACGCCTGTCCCCGATCGCCACCTGGGGCGGCAGGTTTGTGACGGCCATCCCGCACCTGCACGTCCATGAGGCAGGCTCATGATTCTTGAAGAAACGCCCCTCGCGGGGCTCCTGCTCGTCCGTCCCGAACCGGTCGCCGACGAACGCGGATTTTTTGCGCGGGTCTGGTCCAGCGAAGACTTTGCCGCCGCGGGCGTGACCTTCCAGCCCGTTCAGTCGAGCATCTCGGTGAGCACCCGCGCGGGAACCCTCCGGGGAATGCACTGGCAGGCTGCGCCTCATGGAGAGGTGAAGCTCGTGCGCGTCACGCAAGGCGCCGTGTTCGACGTCGCTGTCGACTTGCGGGCGGGCTCCGCAACCCTCGGGCGCTGGTTCGGACTGGAACTGTCAGCCGCGAACCGCCTGGCGCTTCTGATTCCGCGCGGCTTTGCGCACGGCCTGATCACCCTCGCGGACGACAGCGAGGTTCTCTACGCCATGGACACGCCGTATGTCGCGGCTTCGGCGCGCGGAGCCCGCCACAACGATCCCGCGTTCGGCATCGCCTGGCCGCGCGAATCTACCGTCATCGGCGCCCGCGACCGTGCCTGGCCCAATTGGAACGGATCGGGGGAGTGATCTGACGATGCCTGTTTTGTAGGCATTCGGAAGCAGAACTCCGCCCTCGCCGCTCTGCTCGGCTGGCGGCCTGGCGAGACCGCTGGGGGAAGACTTGGCAAGCGCCTTGCAGTCCGGCCTTGACCCGGATGAAACCAGAGCGAGCGCCATGCCAGCACCACGTCAGAAGACAGGCCTCGCCGTGGTGCTCGGCGGGGCTTGCGGGTGGGGCCGGCCTCTCGGGACACGCGGGGCATGATCGGAGGCCCGTGCCGGATTGCGCTGCTCAATCCCAACGTCAGCGCCAGCAGCACGCGCGCTATGCTGCTGGTCGCAGCCTCTGCGGTCTCACCCGGTTTCGTGGTGGAGGGTCGCACGGCGCCGTTTGGAGTTCCGCTGATCACGAGCCAGGAGGCGTTGGCGGTGGCGGCTATGGCCGTGCAGGCCATGGCTCCCTCCATCGAGGCGGACGGGTTTGACGGGGTGATCATCTGCGCCTTCGGCGATCCCGGACTCGACGAGATGCGGACGCTGCTCGGCATCCCCGTCACCGGGCTGGCCGAGGCGGGGTTTGCGGAGGCGGCGGAGGGCCGGAGGCGGTTCTCCGTCGTGACGACGACGCCCGAGCTCGCCCAACCCATCAGGATCGCGGCGCAGCGATATGGCCACGCCGACGCCCTCGCCTCGGTTCGCATCACCCCTGGAGACCCCTCGACCGTCATGGCGGATCCCGAGCAGTTGGAAGCCGCCCTGCTCGCCGCCTGTGATCGCGTGATCGACCACGACAGGGCGGAGGCGATCATCGTGGGCGGGGGGCCGCTCGCCATGGCAGCGCGCGCCATCGCCCACAAGGTCCGTGTGCCGCTGATCGAGCCCGTTCCCGCCGCCGTGCGGCTGGCCTGCCTGCGATGCGGAGCTGCGGTCTGATCCGCAAGGTGAACAAGTAGCTCGCGAAAACGGCCCGCGAGATGGTTTCCTCGAAGAACACCTTCATGAAACCGGCAGAAATCGCTGCAAAAGCTTCAACACCGAGCGCTCCAGCTAATTCGATCTGGATTTTCCGGCATTGCGCCAAGAGTCGATTAATCTGGCGGCCTCTAGATGAAACCTGTCTCTCACGAACAGGTTCGCGCGCCTCGCATGGTGAAACCGCCTCCCATCATCCCGTCCAGCGCCGTCGAGCGAGCCGGTGAGCAGCGCGAAATCCGCGACTGGCATACTCTGGTGGTCAAGCTGGCGAACGAGGCCGAAACGCTCCGCACATGGACCGAGCAGCCGACCTCTGACGACCTCGGCGCCAAGATCAACGGCACCATCGACAAGCTCGCGAAGGGCCTGGCTGGCGATGCGGTCCGACTCGCCCGGGCATGGCCGGAGGGAGAAACGCAGGATGATGCGCCTGGCGCCCCGCCCGAAACCGTGCCCAAGCCGGCTGGTCTCGGCGCCAAGGTCGACAAATCCGCCTAGTCCGGGGGCGGACGCCAGCTCCGGCCGAGACGGTCGGAACACCTGCGGCGGCCTCGCGTTGTCGCGGGACACGAGCAGCCGGACCCCGATCATGAACAAGCCGACGATTCATCGAACCGAGATCACCGGGGAGGCTCCGCACTCCGGAATAGGAGGCGGGATCCTGATTTCGGTTGGTGTGGCCGCAGCAGTGATCACGCTCCTCGTCAGCACCGAGCAATGGGGTGGCGGGGGCGGACAGGGCGTCGCCTTGCCTGCTGCGAGTACCGGCGCTCCCTCTCCGACGCCAAAGGCCAACGCGGTGCAGTCCAACGTGGCGCCGGGCAACACGACCCCGAACGTCACTGCGCCTTCCCCATCGAACCCGGCCATGGGCTCTCCGGCTCCATCGCAGCCCGCGCCTCGCCAGCCCGTCGGGGGACAACCGCCATCAGCGGGACAAAACCAGACGGGCGACCCGGCGCTGGTCAAGGCTCCGCCAGCGCCCGCTCAGAATCCGCAGGCGCCGCCGCCCGCCTCCTCCGGCGACATCGCCCCTCCGCAACAGGCTCCGGCGACGACGCCGGCGAACCCGTCGCCCGGCGTGCAGGAGCCGCAGAACGAACCCGCTGCCGGAACAGCGCCGCCTCAGCAGGGCAGCAGTCCGCCACCGCCCGGGACGCCCGGCTCCCCTCCCCCGAGCCAGCCTCAGGCTCCCAACGGGGGGTGACCCATACCTTGGTCTAAGCGAGAAATCGTGGCCCGACAGCGGGCGTGACCGTCTGACGCCGTTGCGACGCAGGCTGGCATCTACTACCTGTGGCAGACCCCAGCAGTCGAAAGGCGCGCCCGACTTGACCACCGCCGACCTTCAACAACAATCAGACGGCGAGCATGAAGACATCATGTATCCGTCTGCCATTCCGTTCGTCCTGGTGCATCTGGCCTGCCTCGCCGCCTTCTGGACCGGGATCACCACTGAGGCGGTGGTGATCGCCGTGGTTCTCTATTGGGTGCGGATGTTCGCCATCGGCGCGGGCTATCACCGCTATTTTTCCCACAGGGCGTACTCCACGAGCCGGGTTTTCCAGTTCGTCCTCGCCTTCCTCGCCCAGACCACGGCTCAGAAAAGCGTGCTGTGGTGGGCCGCCAAGCACCGCCACCATCATCTGTTCTCGGACACGGAACACGACGTTCACTCGCCGCGCCACAAGGGCTTCTTCTACTCGCATGTCGGCTGGATCTTCTCCACGCGGCACGACCGGACCGATCTCACCAAGATCGCCGATTTCGCGAAGTACCCGGAACTCATGTGGCTCCACCGGTTCGAGGTGGGTCCGGCGGTGCTTGTCGGTTTCGCGACCTGGCTGATCGCCGGCTGGCCGGGCCTCGTCGTCGGCTTTTTCTGGAGCACCGTCGCCGTCTATCACGGCACGTTCTGCATCAACTCACTGGCGCATGTGCACGGCCGCAAGCGCTACGTGACGGGCGACGACAGCCGCAACAACTGGCTGCTCGCCTTCTTCACCATGGGCGAGGGCTGGCACAACAACCACCACGCCTACCAAAGCAGCGTGCGGCAGGGTTTCCGCTGGTGGGAGATCGACCCCACCTATTACATCCTGAAGGGCTTGGCCGCGCTCGGCGTCGTGTGGGACTTCAAGACCCCTCCGGAAGCCGTGCTGAAGAACGAGCAGAAGCTTGGCGCCCGGGTGATCGACCGCGCCGCCACGGAACTCGTCGCTACGTTCAACCTCGACGCCATCACGGCTTCGATCCACCTCGCTCTGGCGCATTCCCCGTCTTTCGCCGATCTTCAGGCCACGTTGGCGTCTGCCCAGCACCGGGCGAGCGATGTCCTCGCTGGGTTGCACCTGCCGACGCTCCCCACGCGGGAAGACCTGTTCCGTCGCGCCAGCGCGATGTTTGCGCGCACCCGCTCGATGGACGACATCGTGGAGCGCGCCCATCGGATGATGCTCGAGGCGATCGGAGCCAAACTCTCGGCCACCGCCGCAGCCTGATCATCCGGCTTCGTCGTCAAGAGGCGCGGAGCCGGTCGAGAAAGGTGTCGAGAGCCTGTCCGAACGCGGCGGACTGGCGCAAAAGGTCGACCGAGCGGGAGCGAACATCGTTCGAGCCGCTCAGCTTCCCCATGGCGGAGCGCACGCTGTTGGCCACCTCCTGCACCACGGTCGCGCCGCTCGCGGCCTCACGAGCCAACACGGCTATTTCGCTGGTCGCCGAGCGCTGGTGATCGACCGCGTCGGAAATTGTCAGAGCGGATTGCTTCACCTCCTGGACGATGCCCACGATCTCGACGATCTCCTCGAGGGACCTGCGCGTGGCGACCTCGATCGCCTTGATCTGATCGGCGATGTCAGCCGTCGCCTTGCTGGTCTGGTCGGCAAGCGTCTTCACCTCGGACGCCACGACGGCGAATCCGCGGCCGGCCTCGCCCGCCCTCGCCGCTTCGATGGTGGCGTTCAGCGCGAGAAGATTCGTCTGCGACGCGATTTCGCTGATCAGTCCAACGACGGAGCCGATCTTTACGACAGCTGAATCCAGCTGCTTCATCGTCTGGTCCATGCGGGCCACGTCCTCGCCGGCCTGCTGGGCGACATTCAGGCTTCGCGTCACCTGCTGACCGATGTCATCGACCGTCTTAAGCAGCGTCCCCGTGGCTTCGACCGCGCCACGCATTCGCCCGGCGCTTTCGCCCGAAGCAAGTTCCGCCTTGTCGAGTTCCGTATTGGCGCGATCAGCAGCGTCGACCGTCGCCCGCACGGTGGCCTCGACCGCCTGGGCGGCGTCCACCAGCGCACCGGACACACCCGCGCTGCCCTCCATGAAGTGCTCGATCGCGGTCTCGACCTGGAGACGCCGCTCGGCCAGCGACCGCTCGATCTGTTCCTGACCCAGAGCCATGGCGTTCAGGGCGTCGACGGTGATGAAACGGAGAACGGCCGTGCACTTTCTGCTCGCTTCCTCGACCGAGAAACGGTGCCGCCGGCCTATCACGCCATACAGGTGAGCCGCGAGCGTGGAGCCTGTCGCGAGCCTGATGCGTGGACCAAAGCCGCGCCAAAGCTCTTCCCGTGAGATGACCTTGAGCCTGGCAAGGTAATTCTCATCCATGCCGAACTCGAATATCTGCGTGTAGTACTCAGATTGTAGAACGGCAAATCTTTGCCGTTCCTCGCGGTCTACGTCCTGGAAACCAGACAGGTTGTCCCATGTTGCGTAATATTGCTTCAGTACTCTTTCCGAGTCTTTTGCTACCACAGGTTGCAATTTACGAATCACATTCATCAGCTCGTCGTCAACGAAAAAAGCTGACTTTCTGGATTCCAAATCTGTTTCAAAAGACATGATCGTTCCTCAATGGAGATCATCTTAGCGCACGGACGTTAACCAGTTCTTCGGGGCGCTGGCGCTGCGGATGAACCGTCATGGTCCGGCTCGGCGCAGGACACTCCTGGAGCCTGTCCCACCAGCATGGTTCGGCTCGGATCTCCGCGTCCTCGACGTGCGTTTCTCATCTCGACACACGACCAGGAGCGCGCGACGGTTCGCTGGAGAACGCCGCGGTTCGAGGTCGGCGAAAAACTCTGGAGAAGCGCCTTGGCCTACGCCCCTTCGCCTGCCAGATACGAGACCATGACCTACAACCGGTGCGGCCGCAGCGGCCTGCACCTGCCGAGCATCTCACTGGGCCTCTGGCACAATTTCGGGTTCGATGAACCCGCCGACAAAGGGCGCGCCATTTGCCGCCAGGCTTTCGACCTCGGAATCACGCATTTCGATCTGGCCAACAATTATGGGCCGCCGCCCGGCAGCGCCGAGATCGCCTTCGGCGAAATCCTGCGGGGCGACTTCGCCGGGCTGCGCGACGAACTCGTGATCTCGACCAAGGCTGGCTACCGCATGTGGCCGGGCCCTTATGGCGAGTGGGGGAGCCGGAAATACCTCCTGGCGAGCCTCGACCAGAGCCTGCAGCGCATGGGGCTGGACTATGTCGATATCTTCTATTCCCATCGCTACGATCCGAACACGCCGCTTGAAGAAACCATGGGCGCTCTGGATACGGCGGTTCGCCAGGGCAAGACGCTCTATGTCGGGATCTCGTCCTACAACGCCCAGCGCACGCGAGAGGCGCTCGCGATCCTGCGCCGACTGGGCACGCCCGCCATCATCCACCAGCCCAGCTATTCCATGATCAATCGCTGGATCGAGGATGACGGACTTCTGGATGTGCTCGACCAGGAAGGACTGGGCTCGATCGTGTTCTCGCCGTTGGCCCAGGGGATCCTGACGTCGAAATACCTGAACGGCATCCCGGAGGACAGCCGCGCTGCAGCCGGAAAGTCGCTCCGGACCGCATTCCTCAACGAGGAGAACATCGAACGCGCCCGGCAGCTGGACGCCATCGCCAAAGCCCGGGGCCAAACTCTGGCCCAGATGGCGCTCGCCTGGGTGCTGCGCGGCGGACGAGTTACATCCGCACTCATCGGCGCCAGCCGGCCGGGGCAAGTGGTGGACTGCGTCGAGGCGCTGAACAACATTGCGTTCTCGCCGGAGGAACTCGCGTCGATCGACCGTTATGCCGTCGAAGGCGGGGTCAATCTCTGGGCTGCATCCGCCGAGCGCGCGGGACCACAGCGCTGAACATCGCCGGCGTGCTTATGGCGCTCACCTGAAGGTGAGCGCCGCGACGGCGAAGCGGCCCATCGACCGAAGGATCGAGAAGTTCGCCCGGCGCTCCTCGAACTGGTTCGTGATCTGCGAACGCTTGGACAGGTAGTAAGCATTCTGCACTTCGAGCAATTCGAGGAGCGAACGCTTGCCGCCCTGGAACTGCTCGCGGTACAGCGAGCGCGCCTTGGCGTTGAGGTCGACGCCTTGCGCCAGGCTCGCCGACTTGCCGCGGGCGAGCTTGAGGGCAAAATAATCGCGCCTGAGGTCGCTTTCGATGGTCTCGCGCGTATCCCTCATGCGCATTTCATCCTGGAACATCTTGGCTTGCGCGGCTTCGATCTGGGAGTTCGCATAGCCGCCATCCAGGAACTTGTAGCGCACGGCCAGCATGGCCGACATATCGAGGTCCGTCTTGTCGTTCACCGCCTGATACTGCTTGTTGGAGGCGCTGACCTCCGCGACGACCTTCGGGAGCGTCCCCTGCTTGATCGACCTGATCTCAGCCATGCGGGCCTCGATGCTCGAACGATAGGACAGGATCTTCGGGTTGGCCTTCAAGGCCTCCGAATAGGCCTTGGTCTCGTCCGGCGGGACGAGCTTGGCCAGGGTGGGCGGAGGGCTCAGCCGGCCGGGATCCATTTGGATCAGGCGCCGCAGCTCGTCGCTCGCAAGCTTCAGGGCGTATTCCTGGTCGGCCTTGGTGGAGCCGGCGTCGATCACGCGCGCGTTGACGCGCTTGACGTCCGCGACGGTGCCGTTGCCATTCTTCTGGTTCTCGTTGACGAGGTTGGCGATCTCCTCGAGCGAGACCAAATTGTCGGATGCAAGCTCCAGAAGCTCACGCTCCTCGATGATCTTCAGGTATGAACCGGCGGTCTTGAAGGCGATGTCGTCCGTTGAGGAGAGGACGCTCCAATTCTGCGCTTCGAGGCCGGCTGCGGCCTTCGCAACCCCCGATTTCGTCGCCCCGAAGTCATAGATCAACTGTTCGCCGGTGAGGGTCAGGTCGCCTCTCACGGCGCCGTATGTGTTCTTCCGGCTGTAATAGGACGGGATGCTGTTACGCGGAGCCTGCCACGTCGAAACGCCATTCGGGCCTGCGGCCACACGCCCCTGCAACTGCGGATAGAGGTTGGCCGACGCCGCGCCCACGGCAGCAAGTGCTTCGGCCGCCGTTCCCTCCCCGGCCTTGATCAGGGCGTTGTCCGAAATGGCGGTCAGGATCGCGTCGGCCAGCGTCTTCGGCGTGCCCTTCACGGGCGCACGTTTCAGGGCCGGGTTGCGCATGTCGTCGAGGTTCGTCTTGAACCCGTCTATCTCGGTCGGCGCGGCTGCGAGAGCGGCCAGCGTCGGCGCCGTTTCGACGGGCGGAACGACCGGCTCGGGGCCGGGAGGCGTCGGCGACCGTTCCTGTTTCTTGCTCTTTTTCGGAGCCGCTCCGGCGCCTTTCGCGACTTGGGGGGCGGGCTGCTCGACCACCGCGGGGGGCTGGGCAACCTCAGTTTCGTCGCCTGCGGTGCTGGCTGCGACAGCTGTGCTGGGTACAGGCGTCGACTTTTCGGCCTCGGCGACTTTCGCTGGAGCAGCGGCGGGCTGATCACCCAAGACGGGAAGTTCAGGCAGGGGAGCGGAAACGATGACGGTCTTCGAATTCCCGCCGCCTTCGCCGTCGGCGGCAGGGCGTTTGGCCTGACGGTGATTCGACAGGATCAGCGGGCCTGAGGAGCCTGGCTGCCCAGCCGCCACACTGGATGGACTTGCGGCCTTCTCGGATGCGACGGCGGGAGGAAGCTTCGAGCCATCGGAAGGTGCAGCTTTCCCGCTCACCTTCTTGAAATTGCCGAGTTCCAGAGGCCCTTTGCTGGTGGGCGCGGACGCGGCCCGGCTTTGATCGACGCAGCGGGACTGATCGTCAGAAGTCGAGCATCCCTGGGCCGATGCGCCAGTGAGCGCGAGGCTCATGACGGCGCTGGCGAGGATCGCCGAGGCGATTGCGATCCGTCCGCCCCGCGCGCCTGATCGATCGTTACCAATCTGCATCAACATGCCAGCCATAGTTGAGTCGAAAGCTCTCCGAAAGCGACTCCGGATCGTGCGCATCTGACGGATTAATTTATCGTAGATCAATGAAAAACGGGGGATACGGCTGAAGATGGGATGAGGCGTGTCAACTCCATCACACTGCCGGCGCCTGGATGCCGTACTCGTCGATGATCATATCGATGTCATCCTGGCGCAGCAGGGAGTTGAGCCTGATGCCATAGCCAAAATCGCGGGTGTTCATGATGCGTCCCGCAAGCTTGTAGCTGGAAAACCGGACCATGATCTCCGAGCCCGTGCGTTCCATGATGTAGCGCGCGGCCGGCCTGAACAGGGCGCCACCCAACGAGATCTCGATGACCAGGCCCTCGAGTTCGTAGTCCCGCTCGGGAATGTGCATGGTCGCAGGAATGCAACATGCGAAGCGGGGATATTGCCGCTGGGACCGGGAGGCGCCGAGAAGTCCCACTTTCCGGAGGGCCTTCTGCAATTCCGTGGTGATCAGCATGATGTGTGTCTTCCCGACGAATGAAGTGACGGACGAAATCGGATCCCGAAATCGTACCCCGGCCCCGCCGCGCTGCGCGCAGGGGGCAAGGGGAGGCGCAAGCTACTTTTTGCCGGACGCGCCAGCGGACCGAAGGCTCGCCATGCGCCGGAGTTCGTCGAGGTGCGACGCCATGCCGAGCGCGTCGTCGCCGGTCGGTTCTGTCGGGAGCCGCTCATCCGCCTCGACAAGAGGTCCGTGTTCGGATTTCAGGTCCAATTGGGCGGAACGGACGAGTTCCGAGTAGGCCCCGAAGGTGTTCTCGAAGGTTTGGGTCACTTCCCCCAGGCCGCTGACGATGCCCCGCTCGAGCGAGCGGCCGATCTCCCGCAACTCTGCAGTGAGAGCAGCGCCGCCGGCAGATCGTTCGACCGCCTTCGCGATGGCGTCCTGGCCGGTAGCCAGCCTGTCCAGCGACTGCCCAAGCACGCCGTAGGTGCCGTCGAGCGACGAAGCGACCTGTTGGAATCCCTCCCCGATCGCATCCTTGATGCCGTTCGCCAACGCCGATGGGTCGGTGTTGAGAGAACCGGCGAGGATGCGCAGCACCTTTCCAATCTCGGCCTGGTGCGCCGCCACGCGCTCGAGAGCCTGGTTCTGGGCGAGGGAGCGCTGCGCGCCTTCCTCCGACCGTGCGGTCAGGTCGCGATCAATCAAGGCGATCACGTCGGACATTCGATGCGACAACGCGCCGAGTTCGCGCCCGACGCCCTGCACGGCCAAGGCCTGGCCGTCGAAACCCTTCGCCATGCCTTGGTCGATGCTCGCGAGTCCCGCCTCGACCGCCTGCAGTCCAATTCGGTTCTGGGCGCTTGCTTCGGTGAACAGGGTTTGCAGCCTGGAAAAGCTGCTCTCGACATGGTCCCGCGCCCTTCCGTGCGCGGCGTCGCTTGCAGCAAGTCCGCGGCCGATTTCACCGATCGAGTGGTGAAGGACGGTGATTTCACCGGCGACGGTTTCAAAGCCCCTTGTCTGCACATCCGCAAGGCGCTGACCCTGCAATTCGAGGCGGCGTGCGCTGTCCTCGACGCGCCGGCCCACTTCGAGCGTCTGGCTCAGCGAATCCGCCTGCCGGACCGTAAGTTCGCCGACCGCCGCCATCACGCCCGCGGTTCCGCCCGCGACCGCCTCGCCGACCCTCGTCAGCCCTCCGGAGACCCTCGACTCGATCTGTTCGGCCGCTCTCGCCACGTCGCCGCGCAGCCCGGAAATGTCGGCCTGCATCGCAGTCGTCCGCATCAAGGCGTAACGAACCTCCGATTGCTGGCCGGCGACTTGTTCCACCTGGCTGCAAACGTCGGTGAGGAGCTGGGAATGCTCGACCTGGCGATCGGCCAGAAGCCGGATGGAGTCGGCTGCGCGGGTCAGCGCGAGGTTGGTGCGACGCACACCGCCCATCACCGCGACCGCCATGCCCGCGAAATGAACGAGTTCGGTGCTCGAAGGGCCCGAAACAGTGGCGACCGAAGAGCCTTTCGCGTGGACCTCCTCGTTCTCTGCGAGTTGGGAAATGCCGGCGAGCCAGCCTTCGAGTTCGTCACGAACGGCGTTGGCCGCCTGCGTCGTGAAGCGGGCCATCAGTCCGAGGATCAGCGAGCCGCCCAGCCCGAACAGGGAGGCGGAGAAGCCCGTCGCCATGCCCACCAGCGGCGCTTCGAGGTCTCGGATGAGCTGCTTGATCGCGTCCGGGCTGGAGTTGTCCGATCGCGCGAGGCCGCCGATGATGCCGCCGACCGACCCCACCATTTCCATCAGGCCGATAAACGTTCCGATGACGAAGACGCCAATGATCGTCAGGTTGAGGTAAGGGTTCGATTCGATGCCGATCATGATGAAGTGGTTCTGCCAAACGCAGATCCCGAGCATCAGCATGTAAACAATCAGAATTCGAATGACTTGTGTCCGGATCACCCTGTCCATGACAATCTCCAGTTATAATACACTCAATGGATCAGGTTTTTCTACCGAGCCGAAATTCTGACAACGTTGAAATCATCGGGATTTTTGCTGTCTCTCACAAGCAGTTTGATCTTGTTCGAAGATATGCCCGATGAAATCAGCTCGTTTCTCAAGCTCATCATCCTGAAATAGGCGCGCCTGCGTTCCTCGGTGAGGTCGGAGGTGGCGATGCCGGCGATCGCGAGGATCTCCACGCTCCGGGCGGCCAGGGCCTTCTCGTCCCGAAGCGCCGTGCGGACCTGTGTTTGCTCATCCGGGCTCAGCGACGTGGATTGAGGCACGAACTTCACGGTGATGAACGACCCGTCCGACGTCACCTTCGCGCCGAGCTTGCGGGGTGCGAACACCGGCTCCATCGTGGACTCGATGAGTTCGCCCTCCTGGACCAACGGATCGACCTTCTTGGTCGGTTGCAGTGCGGCCGTTCGGATCTGCGTCTCGGCCACGGGGGTGGCGGGCTGCGGCGGGACGACTTCGGGCCTGACCGGCGGCGGGACGACGACGGGCGGGACGACTTCGGGCGGGACGACTTCGGGCGTGACCCGCAGCGCCACGGCGTCGGGATTGACCTGCGTCGGCGCCTCCACGCTGGGCTCGGCGGCGACTGCCGGCGAAGCTGCCTGGGAAGAGGCTGGCTCCGCATTACGCGCTGGTGGCTTGGGCGCGGCTGAAAGCTGCGTCGCCGGAGGAGGCTCCGCACTCGCGACCTTTTTGCCGACATCCTCGGCAGGAGCGTTCTGCGCCTGACGGACCGGCTGCGGCGCGCTGGGCGCAGCACTCGGGGCCGGCGGTGGAACGGGTCGCGTCTCCGCCGGCGTCTCCTGTACGGGCGTAGGAACCGGAGGCGGAACCTTCGCGTCCGCTTTTGCATACTCCTGCACTTTCGCCTGCGACGGAGCCGCAGGCGCGTCCCGCGTCAACGAGTCCGCCTCGGCGAGCTCGGCCGGCTGGTCCGGCAGCGCGGCCAGTTGCCCCGCCGGCGTCGCCGGAGCCGCGATGGCCTGCAGCGGCGCTTGGGACGACTTCCCGTCTTCCTCAGCCTTGATGGCCAGTGGCGCAGTCGGCTGTGCAGGTGGCGCGGCGGGATCGATCGGCGTTTGGAACTTGGCTTCCGGACCGGCGATCTCCACACGATTGGAGGTGTTACGCTCGCCGGACGCCTGCTTGACCTCTTTCGGGATGCCGCCATTCGTCGGCCGCGCGAACGGAACGGGGGCGGGTTCGGCCAGTGCAACCTGGGCGGGGCCCCCGTTCTGGTTCTCGGCCGGAATGGAGTCGGACTTCGGCTGAACGACCGCCGTACTCTCGGGCAACTCTGTCGGCTTGTCGCCAGAGGTGGCCATGATGCCCAGTTCCCGAACTTTCGGGATGTCCTTCAGCGGCGGCCCCGCCTGGGCGAGGGTCGCGATCCGGGCGATGATGGCGTCCTTGAGCTCCGCGGGATTCGATTTTGGGTCACTCTTGACGTTCGCGGCCTCTGCGATCGCCTCGAGGTGAGCTCTGTTCACAGTCTGGGAAAGCGAGAACACGACGATGCCGAGCACCATCAGGATGAAGGTGAGCACCATCGTCATGGTGGTCAACGCATCCACGAATCCCGGCCAGTAGTTTTCTTCTTCTTCGCTCGATGAACCCGCCATACCCTCGATTTCCTGAACACGGCGCCAGCAGCGCTCTATTGACGCTTCAAGCAGCCGATCTCTTAAGTCTGTTGAGAACCTCGTTCTTTGGACCGTCCGCGACGATGCGGCCGTTGTCGATCCAGATCACGCGGTCCACGAGGTCGAGCACGGCCGCGCGATGCGTGGCCACGATGAGCGTCCGGTCACCCAAGTGGGTCTTGAGATCTCTGATGATCCGCGCCTCGAGAGCGTTGTCCATCGACGCCGTGGGCTCGTCCAGGATCAGGACCGAGGGGTCGCCCATCAAGGTGCGAGCCAGTGCCACCAGCTGCCGCTCGCCCCCGGAGAGGCGCTCGCCTCTGGCGCCGACCTGGACGGCGTAACCGTTGGCCTGGCGCGCGGCGACGTCCTTGACCCCGGCGATCGTCACGGCTTTCTCGAACGCCGACGCTGTGACGTTCTCGAGGCCGAACATCAGGTTGTTCTGCAGCGAGTCGTTGAAGAGAGCGTGTTGCTGGCTCATCATCCCCATCGTGCGGCGGATCGCGCCGGGGTCGTGCTGCCGGATGTCGTAGCCATCCAGCAGAACCGTGCCGGTGTTGGGGTTGTGAAGCCGCAGCATCAGCTTGAGCAAGGTGCTCTTGCCGCACCCGATCCTGCCGATCAACGCCACGCGCTCCCCTGGCCTGATCGCGAGCGAGACGTTGTGCAGGCCCCCCTCGCGCGCCTCCTGGTAGGAGAAGGATACATCCCTGAATTCGATGTCGCCCTTCAGGTCCGCCGACCGCGTCGGATCTCCCGGCCTCTCGACCGGGGCCTTCAGCACGGCGTCGATGCCGTCGAGCGTCTTCAGGAGCATGCTCATGCTGTGGCCGGTCGCCACGAGTTGCGTCACGGGCGCCAGCATGCGGCCGACCAACAGGGACGTCGCCGCCAGGGCGCCCATGGTCAGCAGGCCGTTGCTGATCTCGAGCACGGCCACGAACATGGCGAGGACGATGACGAATTGCCCGAGCGAGATGCCGGACTGGCTGGCGAACGAGTTCCAGATCCGGCTTCTGTGTCCCGAAAAGGCGGTGGCGTCCGACAGCCGCTCCCAGCGGCGCAAAAGAGCGCCCTCCGCCGCCATGACCTTGACGGACTCCAGCCCATCGATCGTCTCGTTGAGGAGGTTCGCCTGGGTGCGGACCAGGTCAGTCCTTTTCAGCGCCTCGGCATGAGACACGCTGTGGGCGATCATATAGACCGCGACGAGCACCGAGATGCCGAAGACCGGCACCAGCGACACCCATCCGCCGAGCCCGGCCACAAGGCCGAAGACGATGAGCAGGAAAGGCAGGTCGACAACCAGCGACACGAGGACGGCCGGCGCGGCCATGCAGAGGTTCTCGATGTCGCGGACGCCGTTGGTCATCGCCGCTGCGGAGCGCGGCGCCGACGAGAGCTGGATGTGCAGGAGCCGGTTGAAGAACCGCGCCTGGATCGCGGTGCTCACGGAATACGCTATCGCGTCCAGCACACGCGCCTTGACGCTGCGGATCGCCAGGTCGGCGAACAGGGCGATGAGCACGCCGATGGTGAGCGCCGTCAGGGTCTCCATCGCGAGATGCGGAATCACACGGTCGTAGACGGCCATCGAGTAGAGCGGCAACGCGAGCAGCAGGACGTTCCCGATCAGGGCGGCCACGACGAGTTGCAGCATGCGCCGCCGGTGATGCCGCCAGATCAGCGAGGCGAACATCTTCAGGGCGCCGGTCGGCTTTTCCACTTCGTGGGCCGAAAACACGTGGCTTTCGCCGTCGCCGTCCTCGGACAAGGTCGGCACCTGCGGACGCGGGAAGAAGATGATCCCGGCGTCGACGGCGCACAGCTCGGACTTTCCGATGACGGACGGATGGCCTCCCGAGAGGCACGCGAATCCGCCCTCCGCAAATCCGGTCAGGAGAGATGTCGACCGGTCTTTCCTGAGAACGATGCAGGGGAAGTCGGCCGCCGAGAGAGAGGACACGCTCCTCTGCTGGTATGGCAGGTCGACGCCGCGCTTGGCCGCCAGCACCGCGAGCGCTTCGGGCGTGGGGATCTCGTTGCTCGAGATGGAGCTCCCGGCGCGGGACGATGCACCGTGCCAAAGTTGCGCCACGACATCGAGGTCGCGCGTCAGGAAACTCGACGAGGCGGCAGACGGACGTCCGGCCCCCGCATCGGCCGTCGCGCCCGCCGTCAGCACTGCGCTTTCGCGGGGTTTCAGCCCCTGCGAAGCCCGGTATGTCGCCTCGACGACCGTCTCGCCGCCGCCGCGCCCTCGGCTCCGTCGCGCTCCGATTGCCTGGCCCCCGAGTCCACGGCAAGTCGTTGCGCAAGGCTGTTCTCGGGCGCAAAGTCGCCAGGGCGAAGTCGAACGACCGATGTCGCGGAGCCCTCAGACTGGGCAGGGTGTTCGGGAAACGCGATGCATTAATGGTGCACACTCAATTGTCTTATGAATGCGCCTGCCACTCAACGTGGGGAAGGCAAATTTGATAATAGCTAAATCTGTTTAAGAGAATATATACGTGGGGAAACGAACATCAGCCCTCAGAACGCATCAATTATTATCAATTCATTTAGGTTCTGACAATGACCAAATCCAACTCGCCGCAGCAGGCAGGACGACCGGCCGGCTCGAACGCCCCCGATGACCTGCCCTATCCTCGCAAGACGGACCTGATCACCCGGCGGGTCGACTCGATCTTCGTGTATGTCGTGGCGTCGTCCCTGGTGGCCTTCATCGCGTGGGCTTCCCTGACGGAGCTGGACAAGGTCGCCCGCGGCAGCGGTCGCGTCATCCCGCAGTCGCAGAACCAGGTCGTGCAACATTTCGCAGGGGGCATCGTCACTGAAATCCTTGTGAAAGAAGGCGACAGGGTGGCCAAGGGCGCGCCGCTCCTGCGCATCGAGAACAGCATGTCCCGCTCGGAACTGGAGCAGGCCAAGCTCGAACTCCTGGCGCGCAAGGTCCGGATCATGCGCGCCACCGCGGAAGTGAACGGAGAGGACAGCATCAGCGTCCCTCCCGAGTTGCACGTCGTGGGAAACATCGTGGAGCGCGAGCTCAGCTTCTTCGAAACCAGGCGCAAGACACTCAACGTTCAACTGCAGATACTCAACGATCAGCAACGGCAGAAAGAGATTGAGCTTTCCGAACTCAAAGCGCGATCCGCCTTATTCAGGACCGAGCGCGAACTGATCGCGCAGAAACTCGCGAACATCCGGAAACTCGCGGCGTCGGGCGCCGTGTCCACGAACGAGTTGATCGACAACGAACGCGTCTTCCAGCAGACCGAGCAACGCATTTCCGAGGTCGACCACAACATCCCTCGCGCCGCGAGCACGTTGGAGGAACTCTCGCGCAGGCGCGTGGAGACGATCCTGAAGTTCCGCACGGAAGCCGAGAAGGAACGCTCAGAAGCCGAACTGCAGATGGCGAAGCTGATGGAGACGATCGGCGCGTTGACGGAGCGCAGCCAGCGCAACGCGGTGCTCGCGCCCATCGACGGCGTGGTGAACAAGCTCAACGTGTCCACCTTGGGCGGCGTGGTGAAATCGGGAGAGCCGCTCCTGCAACTCGTCCCGGTGGACACGTCCGTCGCCGTGGAGGCCCGGCTTTCGCCCACCGACCGCGCCCAGGTGTGGCCCGGCCTTCCCGCCGTCATCAAGATCAGCGCCTACGAGTTCTCGACCTATGGCGGCCTCAAAGGTAAGGTGGTGGAGGTGTCGCCGGATACCCTGCAGGACGAGAAGGGGCAGTTCTACTTCCGCGTTCGCCTGGAGGCGGATGGCAGCTCCTTCGGCAAGGACAAGCCGATCCTCCCCGGCATGCAGGCGGATGTGGACATCCTCTATGGCCGCCAGCTGATCATCACCAGCCTGATGCGCCCGGTTCAGCGCCTGCAGGAGAGCGCCCTGCGCCAGTGAAGGCCTCCGCCACCTCTGCGGTCACGACCGAATGACGGCTTCGTGATCGTCCTCTCGGGCGATACCGCCCGCCGCCCGAAACTCTTGCGCGAGCGCCGCCGTAATCGCGGCCATCGGACCCGTCGCGACGCGCGGCGGAGCTGAACTCGGGCCGACCCGGCCCATCACACGTGCTGGAGAACATCATGACATTCACTCGCCGTGCGGCGCTCTGCGCCGCCTTGGGCATCGCGGTGCTCGCTGGTCCCACCCTGTCCGCCGCTCATGCGGAGATGACCAAGATGGTCGGCGGCGCGCCGATGTACCCCTCCAAGACCATCGTCCAGAACGCCGTGAACTCGAAGGACCACACCACCCTGGTCGCGGCCGTGAAAGCGGCGGGCCTGGTCGACACCTTGAACGGACCGGGGCCGTTCACCGTGTTCGCACCCGTCAACAAGGCCTTCGCCAAGCTCCCTGCCGGAACGGTCGAAGCGCTCCTGAAGCCGGAGAACAAGGCGACCCTCGTCGCCGTGCTCACCTACCACGTGGTGCCGGGCGACATCACCGCTGCTGCGCTTGCGGCGAAGATCAAGGAAGGCGGCGGGCGCGCCACCCTGAAGACCGTGCAGGGCGGTACGCTCACGGCCACCCGCTCGGGCAAGCGGATCATGATCACTGACGCCAAGGGCGACAAGGCGCATGTCACCATCTCGGACGTCGCCCAGAGCAATGGCGTGATCCACGTGATCGACACGGTCCTGCTGCCCCAGTGACGCCCGGCGCTTTTTCCCGGCCTTGAGCGATCGACGGTCGAGGGCGTATGAGTGGCGACAGCCATTCGAGGACTGGCGGCGTCGACAGGCCCGCCGGTCCTCCACGCATCGCGGCAGTCCTCTCCGGGAGCACCTCATGTCGGAATTCGATCGGCCGTCCTCGATTCCGACGACGAAGGAGACCCCCATTGCGCTCCTCGGCATCCCTCTCGAACTGGGGGCCGGTGTCCGGGGCGCGGTGATGGGTCCCGCGGCGCTTAGGACGGCGGGCATCGCCGAGGTGCTCACCGAGCTCGGCCACCACGTCACCGATCATGGCGACGTGCTCGCGCCCCAGGCCGTTCCCGTCGCCATGGCGGAACAGGATATGAGCCGGTGCCGCCATCTCGGCAGCGTCGCGGCGCACGTCCAGGCCATCCACGACCACGCGCTCGCGCTGGTCGCCCGCGACGAGCGCACCGTCTTCCTCGGGGGCGACCATGCGCTTTCGATGGGAACTATCAGCGCTGTCGCGCGCCATTGCGCAGACCGGGGCCGTGAGCTCGCAGTCCTCTGGCTCGACGCCCATGCGGATTTCAACACGCCGGCGTCCAGCCCTTCCGGGAACATGCACGGCATGTCGGTCGCCTTCCTCACGGGAGAGACGTCGCTGGCCCCGCTGCTCGGCGGCCGGCCCTTCGTGCCGGTGCCGTTCGAGAACGTGCACCTGTTCGGGTTGCGTTCGGTCGACGCCGAGGAGCGCCGCAGGATCGCGGCTGCCGGCTTCGGGGCTGTCGACATGCGCATGATCGACGAGTCCGGGGTCTCCGTGCTGATCGCCGGCATCCTGGAAACGCTGGCCGGGCGCGACGTCCATCTCCACGTCAGCCTGGATGTCGACTTTCTCGATCCGGCATGCGCGCCCGGCGTAGGGACCACGGTGCCGGGCGGGGCCACGGAACGCGAGGCTCACCTGATCATGGAAATGCTGCACGACAGCGGGATCGTGCGCTCGCTCGATGTGGTCGAGCTCAATCCCTTCCTCGACGACCGCGGCAAGAGCGCGCGGCTTCTCACCGATCTCGTGGCAAGCCTCTTCGGCCGGTCGGTGCTCAGCCGGCCGCGTCCGGCAAGACCCTGAGCCGTCGGCTCAATCCGGAATCGACACTGCCGGAAGCCTGGGGCCCAGCTCATCGAGGGCGCGTCTCTCGGCGCGGATCCGCACGGCCAGCACCGCGCCGTTGAGCAGCGAGAAGACGAGGGCGTATAGCGGGAGCCCCAGGGCCAGGGGAAGCACCGCGATCTCGCCGGCGACCACGCAATAGTTGGGGTGTGAGATCCAGCGGAAAGGCCCGTCGCTCACCAGTCGTTCACCCGGCAGCACGATGATCCGCGTGGTCCAGCGACGGCCGAGCGTGAGCAGCACCCAGGCGCGGAGAGCCTGCAGCACGACGTACGCCGCCAGCCACTCCGGCCTGACTTCGGCGTTCCACGCCATGAGCCAGAGGCCCGCGAGCCAGGCGGCGTGGAGCAGCACGATGAGCGGATAGTGTTCCGGGGAAGCCTCCACCCCGCCTTTGGCGACCAGGGCGGCCGTGTTGCGCCTCGCCAGCACGAGCTCGCCCAGTCGCTGCAGCGTCACGAACGCCAGCAGGAGCGATGCGCCGCTCATGCCGCCAGCAGCGAGACGCAGCTCGCCGTGAAGCCGGGGCCCATCGCCGTCAACAGAGAGCGCCGCGCGAGCCCACGATCCCGCGCGCGGTCGAGCACGAAAAGCGCGGTCGGCGCGGACATGTTGCCGTTCTCTGCAAGGACTTCGCGCTCCAGGTCGAGCGAACCCTGGTCGAGCTCCAGCGCGCGCTCCAGCGCGGCAATGACCTTCACGCCGCCGGGATGGCAGAGGAACCTGTCGACGTCGCCCAGCTTGAGCCCGCCCCCGCTGAGGATGCCGGACACGGCCGCGCCCACGTTCTTCTCCGCAAACGGCGGAATGGCCCGATCGAAAATCACGCCGAAGCCCGCGGGATCGACGCTCCAGCCCATGATGTCCAGAGTGTCGGGCCAGGTGTGCTCGCCCGCCATCTCGACCTCCGCAAAGCCGTCGACGCCGCGCACGCGCTCGTCGCCGGCCCTCACGACGCAGGCCGCGGCCCCGTCGCCAAAGAGCGCCGTGGCCACGATGTTCGCCTTGCTGAATTGGTCCAGGCGGAACGACAACGTACACAGCTCCACGGCGACGAGCAGCACGATCGAGCCAGGCTTGGCGACCGCCAACCGGTTTGCGATTGCGAGCCCGGTGACGCCGCCGGCGCAGCCCAGACCGAACAGGGGAACTCTCTGTACGTCATCGCGCAAACCCAGCCTGCCCTTCACCCGCGCTTCCAGGCTCGGGGTAGCGATTCCGGTGGACGAGACCGTCACGACCGTGTCGACGTCCGCGCCCTCGAGCCCGGCTTGCGCAAGGGCCTGCGAGGCCGCCGCGACGAAAAGGTCTCCGCCGCATTCGAGGTAGACGGCGGTCCGCTCCGGCCAGCCTCGCTGCTCGCGGTACCAGTCCATCGGCCGGGCAGAATAGCGGTTCCGGATGCCCGCGGTCTGGAAAACCAATGAAAGTCGTTGGAAATCCTGCATGCGGTCCGAGAACACGCCTCTTGCGGCGACAGCCACGTCTTGCTGGATCAATTGGTGCTCCGGCACCGCCGTACATACGGAGAGGAGCCTTCCTCTGACCGACATTCGAAAATCCTTCTTCTTTGACGAGATCCCGACTTTTTGGACGACATCCCAATTTCTTGGACGAGAGCCCAATTTCTTGGACGAGAGCCCAATTTCTTGGACGAGAGCCCACGGCCATCGGCAATCACTGCGTGCCTTCGATGTTCCACCGATGCGGGATGCGTTTTGCCGCATCCTGAATATGGACGCAGTTGAGAGTTTGTTTCGCGCCCGTGTGCTTACACATACGCGTGAGCAGCGTGAAACGGCCTGTAACCCCCGCTTCGCCAGGGAACGGAAATGCGCGGTCAGTCTTATCGTGCAGCGCAACGGCCGAGCGAGGAGTTTCGATGACGGGTGTGAGGCGGGCATTGTTCTTCGCCTCGGCGGGGCGTTATGTCGTGATGGCCATTGGAATGGCCGGAACCATCATCGTGGCCCGGCTGCTGACTCCCGAGGAATTCGGGATCTCGGTCACCGGTGGGGCTCTCCTCGTGCTCGCCGAGTCACTCCGCGAATCCGGCTCCGTCCACTATCTGGTGCAGCAGCAGGACCTTTCGCTGCCGAAAATCCGCACCGCGTTCACGCTGTCCGTGATCGTATCCGTCATCATGGCCTGCATAGGCCTTTCCTGCGCCAGTGCGATCTCGTCGTTCTATGGCGACAGCAGGGTGGCGGAGTACATCTCCGTGGGCTTCGTCGCATTCCTGCTCGGGCCTGTCGTGCAGCCCAACTACGGCCTTGCAAGTCGAAACATGGAGTTCGCGAAGATCGCCGCCGTCGACATCGCGACGACCACGATCAACGTCATCGCTTCCGTAAGCTTCGTCCTCATGGGGTGGAGCTTTCTGTCCATCGCAATGGCTGGACTGATTTCGGGACTGTCCGGAACCCTGATCTGGTCCGTGCTGGGAGGCCGGCTCACCTATTTTCGTCCTTCGCTGCAGGAGTGGCGCAGCGTCGTCTCGTTCGGGATCTTCGGCAGCGCAACCTCGATCCTGAACCGTGTCGGCGACTCCTTCCTGTTGCTGCTGGTCGGCCGCATTCTCGACCCCACTGCGGTCGCGCTCTACCAGCGCGCCACCCTGATCTCCAGCTTCCCGGATCGCGTGGTTCTCGCGGGCGTTGGAGCCGTCGCCCTGCCCGCACTGTCCGATGCAGCCGGCAACGACGGCGACCTCAAGACGCATTACCTTCGTGCTCTCGAACTGGTCACCGTGGTGCAATGGCCCGCGCTGATCATGCTGGGCCTGCTCGCGGAACCGCTGGTGCCATTGCTGCTCGGACCGCATTGGGCGGGCGTGATCCCGCTGGTTCAGATCATGGTGGCGGCGCTCGCGCTCAATGCGCTGACGGCGCTGAACTATCCGGTTCTGGTCGCCGCGGGAGCGATCCACAGAACGACTCAGGTGGCGGTCCTGCAGACGGCCTTCACCGTGGCGGTCGCCGCGGTCGCTGCGTCGGTCGGCCTGTCCGCCCTCGCATGGGCGACGTGGCTCACGATTCCGGTCACCGTCGCGGCCTCGCTGTTCGCGGCCCGGAGCGTCGTGCGCTTCGACCTTCCAGAGCTGGGGGCGGCGCTTGCGCAGAGCGGAACCGCAACGCTGTTCGCGGTGGTCCCGCCCGCCGTCTTTCTCTACGCGACGAACTGGCCCGAGACGTGGGCCGCCATCCTGATTTCCGCCGCGCTGTCCGCTCTCGGCTGGCTCTTTGGCCTGTGGCTCTCCCGGCACCCGATGCTCGATGAAATCCGCCGCCTTGTTCAGCCATTCCTGCGCCATCGCCTGCTGAGAGCTTTTCAGTAGCGTCCCGGATTATTGGCCGGCTCGTTTACTCCGAACGCAGGCGAGAGGAGCGAAGGTCGCCGGTCTTTTCCAGGACGCCATGCGCCGTCGCGGCGATGTGGGCTTCGATACGCTTCAGGTCCCGCGTGATGTCGAGCTGCAGGGCGCTGATGGCGACCTCGGTGCGGTCGCCGCTGCGCATCCGCTCGAGGTGCCGCTTTGTCACCTCGCGCTCCGTGTCACGGAAACCTTCCTTTTCCGCCACCAGCCGGCGCGCCGCCGCGGCGTCCGCGAACATGAATACGGCGACCGCGAGGTGGAGGTGCTCGATCAACCGGGCGTGCAACTCCTCGAGTTCGGTCGCGGCTTCTGCGCCCAACGTGAGACCCAGCCTGACCCGCTTGGCGGCGAGTTCCATCAGGTTCTTGTCGATGATGTCGCCGATGTGCTCCAGGTTGATGGTCACGGCGAGAATTTCGGAGGCCCGGCGGCTCTCGTCCTCGTTCATCGTGTCGTGGCGCACGGCGCCGATGTAGCGCTGGATGGCGCCGTTGAGGCGGTCCAGCACATCGTCCATCTTCGAGACCTGGGCGATCTTGGCGCGGTCGCCGCTGGCGAAGGCGTCCTGCGACCCGTGCAGCATGGATTCCACGACGTCCACCATGCGCAGGATCTCGCGCGCCGCGTTGGAGAGCGCGACAGAGGGCGTCCCCAGCGCAGCCTCGTCGAGGTATTGCGGCGACCCCGGATCATCCGCCCTCAGCCTCTCGGGATAGACGGACCTCAACACGCGCCCGATCTGCGGCAGCAGGCCGATGAAGGCGATCGCCAGCACGACGTTGAAGGCCATGTGGAAATCTGCAGCCATGCGGCCGGGCGGCTCGCCGAGCCAGGCGAACCCGTCGACGATCGCGGGGACCAGCGGCAACGCCACCACACATCCGACCACCCGCGTGAGCAGGTTGCCCATCGGCACCCGCATGCGCTTGGCGTCGCCACCCAGCCCCGCGATGACGGGATTCATGGCGCTGCCGAGATTGGCGCCGATGACCATCGCCAGCGCCGCCTGCGGGGTGACCAGTCCCGCAGAGGCCAGCGAGATGATGAAAAGCATCGCGGCGACGCTGGAATGCGCCGCCCAGCTCAGGATCGCGGCCAGCAGCACGTTGAGCACCGGCTCGGAGGTCAGCGACCGCAGGAGGTCCTGCAGCGCGCTCGAACCTTCGATGGGGCGCATGGTCACAAGCAGCATATGCAGCGCCAGAAGCACCAGTGCGAGGCCGAAGACGGCCGAGCCTGCATCGCGAACCCAGGCCCGCCCCGCGCGCCGGTTCGCCACATAGCTCACGAGCAACAGCATGGGCACGACGGCGGAGATGTCGAAGGCCATGACCTGGACGATCAGGGTCGTCCCGACATTGGCGCCCAGCATCACCGCGAGCGCCGGGACGAGATCGACCGAGCCGCCGGCGCTCAGCGAACTGACGAGCAGCGCCGTCGCCGTGCTGCTCTGCAGGAGACCCGTGACCGCGAGCCCGGCGAGAAAGGCGCTGCCACGCGTGCGCAGGCCCACTGCGAGCACTTGTCGCAGCCTGTCTCCGAACGCCCGCTGCACGCCGTTGCTGATCAGCTGCATGCCCCAGAGCAGCAGCGCCACTTCGCCGACAAGATTGAGAAGAACGATGCTGCCGCTGTCGGAATGCACGGTGTGGCTCCCTGCCCTGGCGCGTCTCGACCATCGGGACCGGCTGCGTATCGGATGACATCGGAATTCTAAGCGCGTTCCCGATCCTGTTTATCACCGCAACGACGTTTGGTTGCATGCCGCCGATGCGGCGGCGGTCAAGCGGGTGGTCGCCGGGGTGGATGTTTTGCTTTAAGCTCATGAGGTACGGCGAGTTCGCTTTGAGCGAAAGCTCGGCCCGCACGGTCCGGCGTATCGGGGTCCGGTCGGCGCAAGCGCCTGCGGTGTGGAGGAGCGTGTCATGGACGGGTGTATGAACGGCGGCCTGCTGGAGCCCAAGGGAGACAACGGCGTGCGGCGGCTGGTCGAGGTGTGTCATGGCCGCTGATGTGAACCCCTTCGGAGTCGTGCTCAGGTTGGCGCTCGGGGGCGCGGTGATCACAGGCGCCCTGCTCTTCGCCGCCCAGGCCCTGCACAAGCAGGAGGTCGCCAAGCCGGAAGCCAAGGTGGAGAAGATCGGTCCGACCATGTCGGTCCAGCCAAAGCCGCCCTCCCCCACCGTACAGGCCATCGAGGTCCCGACCCTACCTCCCGTCCAATCGGTCGCGCCTGCGCCGCCGGCGGCCGCATCGGTCGTGTCCGTGCCGGCCGCTCCGGCGCTTCTCCCCGCCGCGCCTTCGCCACAGGCGAGCCAAACGGCGCCCCGTGCGGCGCCGCAGGTGCAGGCGGCGGCCCAGGAGACTCTCTCCCCGGCGGGGGACTCCGAGACGCCCAGGGCGAGGACGAGGTCAGGCGCGTCAGGCTGCACGAACTACAAGACGTACAACCCCCAGACCCAGACGTATCGCGGTTTCGACGGCAAGACCTACGACTGCCGCTGACGATCTCTCCTCACCCGGCCGTGACGAGGTTCGCCTCGATGTAGTCGAAATCGATGTCCTGGCCGAGCCCAGGCGCATCGCGAAGGTGGACGTAGCCGTCCTGGTCCATCTCGTCATCGATCCGCTTGAGATGGGGCGGCGGGGAGTCGTAGTCGATGAAGGGATGCAGCAATCCCCTCTCGTAGTACGTCGTGTTCTGGATGGCGGCCGCGACAGCCAGGTTGCCCGCCCCGGTGCCGTGCACCTCGCAGCTCATCCCAAAGCTCTCGGCGAGACGGGCCACCTTCATGGAGGGGCCGATACCGCCGACGTCCCAGACCCCTGTCCGAAGCATGTCGCAGGCATGCCCTGCCACCCATTCGGCCCTGATCCAGTGCTTTCCGAGCAGGGTCTCGGGACCGAGGATGTTCAGGCTGGACAGGTTTTCGGAGAGCCATCGATAGGACGAGATGGACGCCTCCTCCATGGGCTCCTCCATCCAGAGAAAACCCAGCTCTTCCAGCTTGCGGCCGAGCCAAAGCGCGTCGGCCCGGCTGTACCAGTGATTGGGATCGAGCATGAGGGGAATGTCCGGCCCCACGGCCTCGCGCACCGCGGCGCATGCCTGGTAGTCGAGCTTCACGTCGGGAGCTCCGGGAATGGGCGGCATCCAGGTGTGCAGCTTCAGGGCCTTGTAGCCCCTCGTCGCCACGCACCATTGCGCGAAGCGGGCGTAGTCCTGCGCCGTCTTCAGGCCGTTTTCGAGATCGTCGCCGCACATCGTCGAGGCGTAGGCCAGGATCTTGTCGCGATAACCGCCGAGGAGCTTCCACACCGGCTGGCCCGTCGCATGGCCCATGAGGTCGTGCAGTGCGAGATCGACGGCGCAGAGCGTGCGGTCGCTGAGCCTCCACGCGCTGCCGCGCTGCCACTTGTAGAGCGAGTGCCAGAGCTTCTCGATCCGCAGCGGGTCAGCGCCCAGAAGCACCGGGCGGACATAGGCGGCCAGCAGATCCTCTCTGACATCGGCCGGCTGGACGATCACATGGCCGGACACGCCGGTGTCGGTCGTGATGCTCAGGAGAGCCTGGCGCGTCCCGTGAACGGGTCCTGGGTGGGAGTGACCGTCCGAGTCCTTCACCTGGTTGGACGATGTGACGAATACTTTCACGCTGACGTTGTCGATCTTCAAGCGGCATCCTCCGAGGGGCTCCCGGCGGACGCGATCACTTCAGGCACGCTGACGCCAGGTTGGCGACGACGGTCGCCGGGGCTGTCCGGCTTGTCAATCCGATGGAGGGGGAGGACACACGCCGCCCTGAATTTGACGAGTTCCAGCCACATTCGGCAGCCCGGCACGGTTCCGACACCCTGAATCCGCTGCTCTGCATGTTGAGATGAATAGCTGTTCATCAAATTCCGAGAACACCGTCGAACTCAAGCCGTAGTTGCGTGTTTAATAAACGTGACAAAAGAGTTTTTGCAGGAGTTGGCGATGAAAACACGATCCCGCTTCTTCAGGGCTACGGCAATGATGAGCGCCGCCCTCACGGCAGGACTTCTACTCTCGTCGGCACAGCCGGCTTTTGCCGGCGCTTCGACTGGCTCGTGGAGGTACTATCCGAACGGTGTCTATGGCGGCGGCTATGGACGCCATCATGGTTACTACGGCGCCAGGCCTGCCTACGGCTACGGGGCCCGGCCGGCGTACGGGTATTCCAGCCCGTATGGATATGGCAGCCCCTACGCCCAGCCTTACTACGGCAATGGCTACTCCGGTAACGGCTACTATGAGCCCTATTACCGCGAGCGTTCGGACAACGGCGCGGCGGTCGCAGCCGGCGTAATGGGCCTCGCTGCAGGCGCAATCCTCGGCGGCGCGCTTTCGCAGCGCTCACAGACGAGCGGCGTGTCCTGCACGCAGTACAGGTCGTACAACCCTCGCACCGGCACGTTCATCGGGCGCAACGGCGTCCGCTACGCCTGCCGCTGAGCGAGCACGCGCTGAGACCATGGGCGGCCGGGAGACCGGCCGCCTTTGGCGTTTGCAGCGACGCGACGAGCATGGAAAGATCTCTGCTCACCAGGATTTTTCTCATGGACATGCAACGCCTGAAGGCGGACGTCGCCCGCCGCTTCGGAACTCCCACGCTCGTCGTCGACCTCGACGTCGTCGACCGCAACATCGCGCGCGTGCAAGCGCTCTGCGAGGCGGCCGGCGTGGCGAACCGGCCTCACATCAAGACGCACAAGAGCCCGATGATCGCGGAACTGCAGCGTGCAGGGGGTGCGGAGGGCATCACGTGCCAGAAAATCGGGGAGGCCGAGGTGATGGCCGAGGCCGGTTTCGACGACATCTTCATCACCTACAATCTGCTGGGCGAAGAGAAGATGGGCCGGCTGGGCCGCCTGCTGCAGCGCGCCTCCGTGCGCGTGGCCGCCGACAACTCCACGGTGGTCGAGAGCCTGCCGGCTGCGGCGGCGATCGGCGGACGCGACCTCGAGGTCCTCGTGGAGTGCGACACTGGCCGCAGGCGCGCCGGCGTCGAGACCCCGCAGGAGGCCATCGCGCTGGCCCGTGACATCGCCGCCCGCCCGGGCCTCGCTTTCGCCGGGCTGATGTTCTATCCGCCGGAGAACCGGATGCGGGAGACGCAGGACTTCCTCGACACGACGCTCGCAGGACTGCGCGAGAGCGGGCTTGAGGCACGCGTGATCTCGTCTGGCGGGACGCCCAATCTTGCCCAGCTCGGCGCCATCAAGGGCGTCACCGAGCATCGGGCCGGCACCTCCGTCTACAACGACCGCATGATGCTGCGCGCCGGCGCCGCCACCCTGGACGATTGCGCCCTCACCGTGTTCAGCACCGTGGTCAGCCGCGCCGGACCGGAGCGCGGCATTCTCGACGCCGGATCCAAGACGCTGACCTCCGACACGGGCTGCGGCCTAGACGGACACGGCATGATCCTGGAGCATCCCGAGGCCCGCATCGCACAGTTCGCGGAAGAGCATGGATACCTCGACCTGCGGGCCTGCAACGACCGGCCGAAGGTCGGCGACGTCGTGAGCATCATCCCCAACCACGTCTGCGTCGTCGTGAACATGTTCGACCGCTTCGTGACCGTTCGCGGCGATGAGATCGTGGGCGAGTTGCCGGTGGCGGCGCGCGGCCGGATCACCTAGGAGGCAACGCCCAGAGCGGCGGGCGGACCGGGCGGCCTCACTCCGCCGCCTGGGGAACGGCCGAGACCCGGTTCGCCGCGGCCTGCAGAGGCGGCCGGAAGCGCCGCAGCCGAAGCGCGTTCGTCACCACGCTGGCGCTGGAGAACGCCATGGCGAAGCCGGCGAACATCGGCGACATCAGGACGCCCCAAAGCGGGTACAGCGCCCCCGCTGCGATGGGGATCAGGACCACGTTGTAGCCGAAGGCCCAGAACAGGTTTTCCGTGATGTTGCGCATCGTGGCCCTCGACAGCGCGATGGCGTTCGGCACGTTGCGCAGGTCGCCGGACATCAGCACCACGTCTGCGCTCTCGATGGCGATGTCGGTTCCCGTGCCGATCGCCAGCCCGACATCCGCCTGCGCCAGCGCCGGCGCGTCGTTGATGCCATCTCCGACGAACGCGACCTTGGTCCCGCCCGCCTGCAGGCGTTCGACCACAGCGGCCTTGTCGGTGGGCAGCACTTCCGCGATCACCTCTGTGACGCCCAAGGTGCGCGCGATCGCCTCCGCCGTCCCGCGGCTGTCGCCGGTGATCATGACGATGCGGGCGCCCAGCCCTCTCAGGGCCTCGATGGCTTCGGGCGTCGTCTCCTTGACGGGATCGGACACCGCCAGGATAGCCGCGAGCCGGCCATCGATCGCGATGTAGAGCGGCGTGCGGCCCTGCCGGCCCATGCGCGCCGCAACCTCGGAATGCGGCGTGGGATCGACGCCGTTCCTCGCCATCAGGCGGTCTGCGCCGATCAAGACCGCGCGGCCCTCGACGTCGGCGCTGACGCCGAAGCCGGGTTCGCCCGATACCGAGGCCGGCTCCGCCAGTGCCAGCCCGCGCGCCCTGGCGGCGGCGACGATCGCCTCTGCGATGGGGTGTTCGGACCGCGTTTCCACCGACGCGGCGACGCGCAGGACTTCGTCCTCGAGGAGGCCGTCGAAGACAACGAGATCGGTGAGCTCCGGCCGCCCCCTCGTGAGTGTGCCAGTCTTGTCGAGCGCAACGACCTGCACCGCCTTGAGCGCCTGCAACGCCTCGCCCCTGCGGAACAGGATTCCCAGCTCCGCCGCCTTTCCGACGCCCACCATGATGGAGGTCGGCGTCGCCAGCCCCATGGCGCACGGGCAGGCGATGATCAGCACGGCCACGGCGTTGACGAGCGCATAGGTCAGACGGGGATCGGGGCCGGCCACCATCCAGATGAGGAACGTCAGCGCCGCCAGCCCCATCACCGCGGGCACGAACCACATGGTCACGCGGTCGACGACGGTCTGGATCGGCAGCTTGGACCCCTGCGCGGCCTCGACCGAGCGCACGATCTGCGCGAGCAGCATGTCCGCGCCGACCCGCGCGGCGCGAAACTGGAAAGCGCCAGTCCGGTTGACCGTGCCTCCAATCACGTCATCTCCGGACTTCTTGGGGCTGGGCGTCGGCTCGCCGGTGATCATCGATTCGTCCACATAGGACGACCCCGAAAGCACCTCGCCATCCACCGGGATGCGCTCGCCCGGGCGCACGATCACCACGGCGCCGGGGCGCACCTCCGCGATCGGCACGTCGCGCTCACCGCTCTCGTCCACGATACGGGCGGTCTTGGCCTGCAAGGTGAGCAGGCGCCGGATCGCCTCGCCGGTGCGGCCCTGGGCGCGGGCCTCGAGATAGCGGCCGCACAGGATCAACGTCACGATGACGGCGGCTGCCTCGAAATAGGTGAAGTCCGTTCCCGGCGGAAGCGCGTCCGGCGCAAACGTGGACACGGCGGAGTAGAGGTAAGCCGTGGTCGTGCCGAGCACGACGAGCGAGTTCATGTCGGGTGCGCCGCGCAGCAGCGCAGGCCAGCCCTTCGCCTGAAACTGACGGCCGGGGCCGAACATCACCACCGTGGCGAGCGCGAACGCGACAAGACGCGTCGCGCCTTCACCGAGCGTCATCGCCAGCCAATGATGCAGGGGTGCGCTGAGATGAGCGCCCATCTCGATCACCAGCAGGGGAAGCGTCGCGATCGCCGCGAGGAGCAGATTGCGGCGCAGCCGCGCCAGTTCGGCGTCGCGCGCGGCGTGCTCACGCTCGCTCTGCGCGGCCCCGTCCTCGATGGCCCTCGCCGGATAGCCCGCTTTGTCCAACGCGGCGGCGATGGCCGCGACCGTCTCAGCGCCGCCCGCGAGGCGAGCGTGAGCCCGGTTCGTCGCAAGATTGACCGATGCGTCGAGGACGCCGGGAACGCTGCGGAAAGCCTTCTCGACACGGCCGACGCACGAGGCGCAGCTCATGCCCTCGATGGAGAAGTCCAGCTCCGCCTCGGCGGGCTCGTAGCCCGCCTTGCGGATCGCCGCCATGACCGGCCCGACCGGCGTCGCATCCCCGAGCGCAACGGTCGCCTTGCCCGTCGCGAGATTGACGGCGGCGCTCTGCACGCCCTCGACCGCACGGATCGCTTTCTCGACGCGGCCCACGCAGGATGCGCAGCTCATGCCCTCGACCGGGATGACCAGGGATTGCGCCGAAGCGCTGCTCGAGGCGGTTTGCATGCTCATGGCCTTTTCCCACGGCCCCATCGCCGGTGGATGCTGTTCATAAGGGTTCCAGCCATGGGAAGGTCAAGGCGGATGCTCCCGGCCGCGCAGCTGGCCCGCGACCGGCGCAAGCCTTGCGATCCGGCTTGACTGACCCATTTGGAAGGAAGCCACAATGGGCCTTCAACCAGCGAGCACCGCCATGAGCGCCAGCAGCATACCGACGCCGGACACCGAAGTCGCAGTGAGAGTGCCGGACATGACCTGCGGTCATTGCGTCGGAACGATCAGCAAGGCGCTTCAGCGCGAAATTCCCGGCTCCACCGTTACCACCGATCTCGACCAGCACCTCGTCCGGGTCCGCGGGGCCGAACCAGCCAGGGTGATCTCCGTCATCAAGGACGCGGGCTACACCCCGGAGCCCGCCGCATCCTGACGTCACGCCGTCACCCGACTGTCACGAAACTGTTGCCGCTGCCGATTTATCAGGGGCATGATCCCTTCGAGGCCAACGCCGCCGCGTAGGAAGGGTGGCGGGTCCACGGGGGAAGCGTGTCGCGGATCGAAGTCGAGCACTTGGTGAAGCGTTTCGACGGCAAGGCCGTCGTGCGCGGCGTGACGTTTTCGGTGCCTCATGGCGAACTCTGCGTCCTGCTCGGCCCCTCCGGTTGCGGCAAGTCGACCACCCTGCGCCTGATCGCCGGCCTCGAGGAGCCCACGGCCGGGCGGATCGTCATCAGCGGGCAGGACGTCACGAATCTTCCGGCCAAGGATCGGAAGATCGCGATGGTGTTCCAATCCTACGCGCTCTTTCCCCACCTCAGCGTCGCCGACAACATCCTGTTCGGGCTGCAGGTGCGCGGCGTGGCGAAGGCCGATCAGAAGAAACGTCTGAAAGACGTCTCCAGAGTGACGGGGCTTACCGACTATCTCGCGCGCAGGCCCGGGCAACTCTCGGGCGGGCAGCGCCAGCGCGTCGCTCTCGCCCGCGCCATCGTTAGCGAGCAGCCGGTGTGCCTGATGGACGAGCCGCTCTCGAACCTCGACGCCAAGCTGCGCAACGAGATGCGCCTGGAGATTCGGGCCCTGCAGCAACGCCTGGCCATGACGATGGTCTACGTCACCCACGACCAGATCGAGGCCATGACGATGGCCGACCACGTCATCCTGATGAATGACGGGCGGATCGAGCAGGCCGGCGCGCCGTCCGATCTTTACGAGCGCCCGGCGAGCCTGTTCGCAGCCCGTTTCATCGGGACGCCGCCCATGAACCTCCTCTCCGCCGGACGCGAACGGCCCGGAGTCACCATCGGCGTCCGGGCGGAGCATGTCGTGCTGGGTCCGGCGACGGGCCGTGAGGACGACCTGCAGGTTTCGAGCGTCGAATATCTGGGAGCCGACGCGATGCTCAGCCTGCGTCCGATCATCGGCTCATCCGCCGACGCCGTGTTCGTGCGCGTGCCGGGTTCGACGCGACCGGCCGCGGGCGAGAGGGTCACCATCAGCTGGGATCCGGCTCACGAGCACCGCTTCGACACCGTGACGGGCATCCGCCTCGACGACGAAGGCACGCCCGACGCGCCTGTCCTTCCCGCCCCGCAAGCTCCCCCCATGCAACAAGCCCAGAAAGGCTGACAGATGACCAACTTCACCCGCCGCACCGTTCTCGGGGCCGCCGCAGGCGTCGGCCTCGCCGCCGCACTCGCCAGCAGCACCGCGCTGGCCGCCGACATGGAGCTGCGCTTCTACTATCCCATCGCCGTGTCCGGCCCGATCACCAAGCTGATCGACGGCTACGCGGCGGAATTCGAGAAGCAGAACCCCGGCATCAAGGTGAAGCCCGTCTACGCCGGCGACTACGTGCAGACCATCGGCAAGGCGCTGACGGCCATGAAGGGCGGCGACACGCCTGAAATGGCCATCCTGCTCGCGGCTGACATCATCACGCTGACGGACGAGAACGCCGTCGTCGCCATCGACGACTTCGTCAAGACGCCCGAGGACAAGGCCTGGCTCGACGGCTTCTTCCCCGGCTTCATGGAGAACGCCCGCCTGGGTGGAAAGACCTGGGCCATCCCCTTCCAGCGCTCCACGCCGGTGCTCTACTGGAACAAGGAGATGTTCAAGGAAGCCGGCCTCGACCCCGACAAGGGCCCCGCCAACTGGCAGGAAATGGCCGATTTCGCCAAGAAGCTGACGAAGAAGGACGCCTCCGGCAACGTCACGACCTGGGGCCTGCAGATCCCGTCCGACGGCAACTCGTCCTGGCTGTTCACCGGCCTCACCACGGCCAACGGCGCGCGGCTGGTCGACGCCGAGGGCAAGAAGACGAACTTCGCCGACCCGAAGGTCGTCGAGGCGCTGCAGTACTGGATCGACCTGTCAAAGGTCGACGGCGTCCAGCCTTCCGGCCTCACCTCGTGGGGCACCACGCCCAAGGACTTCATGGAGAAGAAGCTCGCCATGATGTGGACCACCACGGGCAACCTCTCCAACCTCAAGAACAACGCCAGCTTCCCGTTCGGCGTCGCGATGCTGCCCGCCAAAGTCAGCTACGGCGCGCCCACGGGCGGCGGCAATTTCTACATCTTCAAGAATATCCCGCCCGAGAAGCAGCAGGCGGCGTTCAACTTCGTGAAGTTCATGACGACGCCCGAGCGCGCGGCCGAATGGTCCATCGCGACGGGCTATGTCGCCACTTCCCCGGCCGCCTACGAGACCCCCGTCATGAAGCAGTACGTGGCGAGCTTCCCGCAGGCCGCGGTGGCCCGAGACCAGCTGAAATACGCGGTGTCGGAGATCACCGTGCATGAAGGCCAGCGCGTCATGAAGGTGTTCAACGACAGCCTCCAGGCCGCGCTCACCGGAGCCAAGCCGGCCAAGACCGCGTTGGAAGACGCCCAGCGCGAGGCCGAGCGCATCCTGAAGGATTATCGCTGACACTCCGACGACCGGGGCGTTGGGCCGCATCAAGTCGTCCGGGGGCGTGCGCAATGCCGCCTCCGGAGGTTTTGCTTCATAGAACAGCCTCTTACAGCAAGAACTTGAGCACGATCGGCACCAGGATCGACGAGACGACCGCGTTCAGTCCCATCGCGATGCCGGCGAAGGTGCCGGCCACAGGGTCCACTGCGAAGGCGCGGGCCGTGCCGATGCCGTGCGATGCGAGCCCGACAGAGAAGCCGCGCGCCGCATAGTCGCGCACGCCCATGGCGTTCATCAGGGGCGTCACCATGACCGCCCCGATGATCCCCGTGGAGATGACCAGCACGGCGGTCAGCGCAGGCTCGCCGCCGAGGCTCTCCGTCATCGCCATGGCGATGCCCGCGGTCACCGATTTTGGCGCGAGCGCCACCAGGACGTCGCGGGGCACGCCGAAGACCTTGGCGACCGCGAGGACCGAAATGATCGCCGTCAGCGAACCGGCCAGGAGCGCGGCCGCCATCGGCACGATGTTCCGCTTCACTGTCGGCCAGTTCCGGAACAGCGGCACGCCGATGGCCACCGTCGCCGGCCCGAGCAGGAAGTGGACGAACTGCGCGCCGTCGAAATACGTGCGGTAAGGGGTGCCCGTCACCGTCAGCACCAGCGCCATCCCCACGATGCAGAGCAGGACCGGATTGACGAGGGGATGCCGCCCCGACCATTGGGCCACCGCGTCGGCCGCGATCCAGAACAGGATCGTCGCCGTCAGCCAGAGCAGAGGCGTGGTGGAGAGGTAGACCCAGAGCGAGAAAGGAGAAGCCATCGTCAGCGGCCGCCCATCGCCCGTGACACTCCGATGAAGACCCAGACCGTGACGACCAGCGTCGCCAGCGTCGAGACGACCAAAGCCGTCGCCAGCGCCACGCCGTTGTGCAGCAGCAGCCCGGCATGCTGCACCACGCCGACGCCCGCCGGAACAAACAGGATGCCCAGCACCGCGAGGAGTCCGGCGGCGGTCCGCCCGAGTGAACTCTGCTCCACCGTATCCGCCGAAATGCGCCCCGCTTTGCTGGCTGCGAACAGCAGGAGGACGAGAAGCACCAGCCCGATCAGCGGCCCAGGAACGGGAGCCCCGGTGCTCCGGGCGGCGACCTCGCCGACGAGTTGACAGACAAGGAGGAGGCCGAGGGAACGGATCATCGCAGGACAGTAGCAGCGGAGATCGCGCTGGATAGAGTGCTGGTCGACGAGCAGGCTCTTATGCACCGCCCGCGATGGGCAACCCTGTCGACCGCCCACCCTTGGTTCAGCCGCGTGAAGGCGAAGGCCGGTTCACCGCGCCCCTGCAATCATTGCAAGGCTTTGGAAACCCTCGTCTTAGGTCCTTCAGTTTAAGTTGTATTCGCCCGGTCGGCTTATAATTGTGGGTAAGGAACTTGAGACATGGTGTCTCCACTGCAACGGAGGAAGACCATGCGTCATCTCATCAATCGATTCATCGCCGACGACAGCGGCGCCACGGCCATCGAGTACGGCCTGATCGCAGCTATCGTGTCGGTCGGCCTGATCGCGTCCCTGTCGACGCTGAAGAGCAACCTGCAGGACACCTACAACACCATCGGCACGGCCGTGAAGAACGCCAACTGAGCCTCCCACGGTAACGGTCTCAAAAGCCGCCTGGCGCCCCCCGGGCGGCTTTCTTGTGAGCTAACGCCCGTTCGCCGCCCGCCACTGCGCGAACTCGACCTTGTTGTGCTCTTCCGTCGGCGGATAAAGCCCGAGAATCGAGCGGCCTTCCAGGACCTTCTCCGTCACGAAGTCCTCGAACGCGGTCATCTCGACGGCCTCGGCCGCGATTTCGTCGGCGATCCCGGCCGGGATGACGACGACGCCCTCGCCGTCCCCGACGACGACGTCGCCCGGCCACACCGCCACGTCGCCGCAGCCGATCGGCACGTTGATGTCGAGCGCCTGGTGCAGGGTGAGGTTGGTCGGGGCCGATGGACGATGATGATAAGCCGGGATCGCGAGCTGTGCGATCTCCGGCGAGTCGCGGAAGCCGCCATCGGTCACGACGCCGGCGACGCCACGCTTCATGAGGCGCGAGACCAGGATGGAGCCGGCCGAGGCGGCGCGCGCATCCTTGCGGCTATCGATCACCATCACCGCGCCGGGCGGGCACTCCTCTACGGCCTTGCGCTGGGGGTGGCTGCGGTCCTGGAACACCGTGAGCGGGTTCAAATCCTCCCGCGCCGGGATGTAGCGCAGCGTGAACGCCTCGCCGACCATCACGTCGCCGGCCGGATTCAGCGGGCGAACATCCTGGATGAACTGGTTTCGCAGGCCGCGCTTGAAGAGCGCCGTGCACAGCGTCGCGGTGCTCACGGTCTTCAGGCGGTCACGCGTGGCGGGGTTGAGCATGGTGGGGTTTCCTGTCCTGGAGCGATCAGTCTTTGTCCCGACGCTTAGCACGAGGCCCCGGCGCTGACACCGGAGAACACGCGTCCCTGGACGCCGAACTTCACGCGCGGCGGATGTCCCGGCAGCGCGCGATCAGGGCGTCCACGTCCGTGCTCTGGATCAGGGGGATCAATCCACGGACAGTCTCCACCGGCAGGTCCCACCAGGCGACCTCGAGGAGCGCCTTGGCGCGCTCCTCGTCGAAGCGCCAGCCGATCTCCCGCGCGGGGTTGCCGGCGACGATGGCGTAGGCGGGGACATCCCGCGTGACCACCGCGCGCGCGGCCACCACCGCCCCGTGGCCGATGCTCACGCCGGACACGACAGTGGCGCCCGAGCCCATCCAGACATCGGACCCGATTGTCACATCCCCCTTGGCGAAGGGGAATTTTTCCGGGCGCGGCACGCCCGGCCAAAAGTCCGGAAAATCATGGAACGGATAGGTGGACGCGAAATCCGTGCGGTGGTTGCCGCCGAGCAGGATCTCGATGCCGTCGGCGAAGCTGCAATAGCGACCGATCGTCAGCCGCGCGCCCTCGCCCCAATGCCGGACCTTGATGCGGCCGTACGAGAAATCCCCCACCTCCCAGCCATGCCGGGCGATACCCGTGGCGAGATGCTCGCGCGTGAGATTGTCGGCGGAGGAGCGTCGCCCGGTGATGCGGCCTGCCAGCCGTCTGAACGCCTTCCCGAGGCTGCTCCTGCCGCTCGCCTTGCCCATGGTCACGTCGCCTCGGCGACGACGAGGACCTGCTTGATCATCAGGTCGTCTAGTGCGCCCAGCGTGAGGCGGGAGAGCAGCCCCCGCCCGTCGGTCAGCGGCCAGGGATGCGCGTTCCCGGCGCTGACCAGCCGCAGGCCGCCGGCCGTGGCCAGCGCCGCCGCGGTGTGCCGCACGAAGAATCGCAAATGCGTGCGGTCGAGCAGCCCGGCCGAGGTGTAGTTGAAGTCCGCGCGCGTCAGCAGCCGCCACAGGAACTTCCAGTGCCGGATGTTCGGCACGGATACGATGAGCCGCCCACCCGGCGCGAGCAGCGGGCTCAGCCGCTTCACCACCGACCAGGGATCGACGAGGTGCTCCAGCACGTCGAGGCAGAGGATGAGGTCGAGCGAGCCCGGCGCGATTTCCGTCTCCGGCGTCATCTGCTCGATGTTGCCGATCCAGACACGGTCGCTGACCGCCTCGGCCGCCCGGCCCTCCTCCGGCATGATCTCAATGCCGCCGGCCCACTGCACGTCGCGCTTCAATTTCACGAACGCCGTCGTCGCGCCCGCGCCGCAACCAAGGTCCAGCATGCGGTTCACCCGCACCGGCAGGTGCGGCTCGATCTCGGTGCGGGCCGTGGCGAAGTAGCGCTTGCTCATGCGATGTCCGGTCACCCGTGGTCCTTGGGAAGTCCCTCGCGGCCGAGCGCCGTGCGCCCGAGCAGGAACGCCCACGCGCCCGCAGCCGACCCGCCATAGCGCTCCATGAGCCTGCGGTTCAAGAGCAGCGTGCCGCCGAGCGCCTTCAGGCTGTTGACGAGCGCAGTGGACAGGCTGTCGCCGGCCAGGCCCCACTTGCGGCTGACATAGCCACGGGACCACGCCATGTGCCAGCGGGCGTTGAAGATCCTGCCCTTGCGGGGCGCTGTCGACTTGCCCCGGGCGTGCCGGGCGACCGCCGCGTGGACGTGGATGAGCGAGCGGCCCGATTCCGCCACGCGGCGGCAGAGGTCGTCATCCTCGTAGAACAGGAAAAGGTCGGGATCGAAGCCGCCGAGACCGAGGAAGAGGTCGCGCCGGATGAGGAGAGCCGCGCCGGAGAGAAAAGGCGCGCAGCAATCCCCCTCGGGGAGCGAGAGCCTGCCGCCCGGATTCTGAAGGTAGGGCGAGAGCAGCGAGCGGGCCTGCCAGAAGAAGCGGCCATCAGGCTCGACGATCCGCGGCGCGAGCAGCCCGGCGTCGGGCCAGCGCTCGGCCGCCGCGAGCAGGGCGGCGACAGCGCCGGGTTCATAGACCAGATCGGGGTTGGTGAGCAGGCAGAACGGCGTTTCCGCCGCCCTCACCCCGATGTTCATCGCCCGCCCGAACCCCTCGTTGCGCCCGTTGCGGATCACCCGCGCGCCCAGGCTCTCCGCCATGGCCGCTGTCTCGTCCGAGCTTCCGTTGTCGACGACGATGACCGGAACGCCCTCCCGCGCCAGCGCGGCCAGGCAGTCCGGCAGCACGTGGGCGCTGTCGAAGGCGACGACGATGGCGGTGACGGATGGCGGGAGGGACGGCGTCACCCCCTCCCCCCCTCGTCGCGAGGAGTGCTGCGACGGGGCGACCCAGGGGCCGGGCGCGACGCCCGATGCCGGGGCCACCGCCAACCGCCTGGATTGCTTCGCTGCGCTGGCAATGACGGAGGCATGGAGCGCCCCGCCTCACTTCTCCGGCAGGTTGAGCCGGATGTGCAGGTCGCGCAGCTGGCCCAGCGAAGGCTCGCTGGGCGCGCCCATGAGCAGGTCGAGAGCCTGCTGGTTCATGGGGAAGAGCGCGACCTCGCGCAGGTTCTGCGCGCCGCAGAGCAGCATGACCATGCGGTCGATGCCTGCCGCCATGCCGCCATGCGGCGGGGCGCCGTACTGGAAGGCGCGGTACATGCCGCCGAAGCGCTCGACGACCGTCTCCTCGCTGTAGCCCGCCACCTCGAAGGCCTTCACCATCGCCTCGGGACGATGATTGCGAATGCCGCCGGAAGCGAGCTCGAAGCCGTTGCAGGCGATGTCATACTGGAACGCCTTGATGGTGAGCGGGTCCTGCGTCTGCAGCGCCTCCAGCCCGCCCTGCGGCATCGAGAAGGGGTTGTGCGAGAAGTCGACCTTCTTCTCGTCCTCGTTCCACTCGAACATCGGGAAGTCGACGATCCAGGCGAGCTCGTAACGGTCCTCGTCCACGAGCTTCAGGTCCGTGCCCACCTTCGTGCGCGCGGAGCCGGCGAACTTGACGAATTTCTCCGGGTCGCCCGCCACGAAGAAGGCGGCGTCGCCGTCCTTGAGGCCGAGCTGAGCGCCGATCGCCGCTGTCCGCTCAGGACCGATGTTGTTGGCGATCGGGCCCGCGCCAGCGCCCTCGCGCCACATCACATAGCCCAGCCCCGGCTGGCCCTCGCCCTGCGCCCAGCCGTTCATGCGGTCGCAGAAGGCGCGCGAGCCGCCCGTGGGCGCGGGAATGGCCCAGACCTGGTTCTTGGGATCTTCGAGCATGCGCGCGAAGACCTTGAAGTTGGAGCCGCGGAAGTGCTCGGAGACGTCCTGCATGACGAGAGGGTTGCGCAGGTCCGGCTTGTCCGAGCCGTATTTGCGCATCGACTCGGCATAAGGGATGCGCGGCCAGGGGGCCTGCGTCACGGGCTTGCCGTTGGCGAACTGCTCGAAGGTGCCGGTGATCACGGGCTCCACGGCGGCGAAGACGTCGTCCTGCGTGACGAAGCTCATTTCTAGATCAAGCTGGTAGAACTCCCCGGGCAGGCGGTCGGCGCGCGGGTCCTCGTCGCGGAAGCAGGGCGCGATCTGGAAATATCGGTCGAAGCCCGCCATCATCAGCAGCTGCTTGTACTGCTGCGGGGCCTGCGGCAGGGCGTAGAACTTGCCGGGATGCAGGCGCGAGGGCACCAGGAAGTCGCGCGCGCCTTCCGGCGAAGACGCTGTCAGGATCGGCGTCTGGAACTCGTTGAAGCCCTGACCCTTCATGCGCTGGCGAAGGCTGTCGATCACGGCCACGCGCGTCATGATGTTCTGGTGCAGCTTCTCGCGCCGCAGGTCGAGGAAGCGGTACTTGAGGCGCGTCTCCTCGGGGAAGGGCTGGTCGCCGAACACCTGCACGGGCAACTCGGCCGCCGGGCCCAGCACCTCGATCTCGGTGACGTAGATTTCGACGAGGCCCGTCGGCAGGTCGCGGTTCTCGGTGCCGGCGGGGCGCAGGCGCACCTTGCCGTCGACGCGGATCACCCACTCCGCGCGCAGCTTCTCGGCGTCCTTGAAGGCCGGGGAATCGGGATCGACCACGCACTGGGTGAGGCCGTAATGGTCGCGCAGGTCGATGAACAGGACGCCGCCATGGTCGCGGATGCGGTGGCACCAGCCGGACAGGCGCACGTTCTGCCCGACGTCGCCGTCCCGGAGCGCGCCACAGGTGTGGGAGCGGTAGCGATGCATGGCCGTCGACCCTTCAGCTTCCGGCAGGCCGAATGCGGGCGCCCGCCTCGATTTCGGCGGGAAAAGCACACGTGGCCCCTGCCTTGTCAAGGCGCACGGGCCACAGGCGACAGGCCCGGCGTTTTTCGCTATCAGAACCAACCATGCCGCTGATCACGACCACAGATTCCCTCGCCGCCGCCTGTGAGCGGCTCGCCCAGCACCCCTTCGTGACGTTCGACACGGAGTTCATGCGGGAGACGACCTTTTATCCCAAGCTCTGCCTCATCCAGCTCGCCAGCGAGGACGAGGTGGTGCTGGTGGATCCCCTGGCCAAGGATCTCGACCTCGCTCCTTTCCTCGCGCTGATGCGGGAGGAGACCATCGTCAAGGTGGTGCATTCCGGCCGGCAGGATCTCGAAATCCTGTGGAACATCGACGGCTGCATCCCCAGGCCGCTGTTCGACACACAGGTGGCCGCCATGGTGTGCGGCTACGGCGACAGCGTCTCCTACGAGCAGCTCGCCCACGATCTCGCCCACGCGCGCATCGACAAGTCCTCGCGCTTCACGGACTGGTCGAAGCGGCCGCTTTCCGAGGCGCAGCTCGTCTATGCCCGTTCCGACGTGACGCATCTGCGGCTCGTCTATCTCGAACTCGCCCGGCAGCTCGAGAAGACCGGCCGGCTTCCGTGGCTCGCCAACGAGATGTCGATCCTCACGTCGCCCAAGACCTACGAGGCGCACCCCGACGACGCCTGGCAGCGGCTGAAGGGCCGCATTCGCAAGCCCAAGGAGCTGGCCATCCTGATGGAGCTGGCCGCCTGGCGCGAGCGTGAGGCCCAGAGCCGCGACGTGCCCCGCAGCCGCGTTCTGAAGGACGACGCGATGATGGACATCGTTACCGCCGCGCCCCGTACTCCCGAGGCGCTCGGCCATCTGCGCTCCATCCCCTCCGGATTCGAGCGCTCCCGCGCCGGGGCAGACATCGTCGCCGCCGTGGAGCGTGGGCTCGAGCGGGACCCGAAGACCCTCCCCCCGCTCGACCGCTCCGCAAGGCGGAACTTCAACCAGGCGACGGTCGACCTGCTCAAGGTGCTGCTGAAGATGGTCAGCGAGCAGCAGGGCGTCGCGGCCAAGATCCTCGCCACCGTCGACGACCTCGAAGCCATCGCCTCCGACGACGAGGCAGACGTTCCCGCCCTCACCGGCTGGCGACGGGAGATTTTCGGCGAACCTGCTCTCGCGCTGAAGCACGGCCGGCTGGCGCTGGCGGTGGAGAACGGCAAGGTCATCGGCGTCAGTCGCTGACGCAGCCGCCCCAACGCAGGTCATCCCCGGCGGCGCGCAGCGCCGGGAAGGGGAACCAGGAGTGTGCGCCCGGCCCTGCCCGACCTCGCTCTATCTCCCACCCGACCATCGAACCCGGTCCCCTGGATCCCCTTCCCGCGCCTGCGGCGCGCCGGGGATGACCGAGGGTGAGAGGACGCGATAACCCAGCGGGGGCTACGCTCCCAACGAGCAACTGATGTTCGGCGTGCGGCCGATGATCCGGGCGAGCTGCTTCAGCCTGTTGAACAGGCGTTCGCTGGACAGCGCCGCCAGTTCACGCGGCAGGTCGAGTTCGAGCAGCCCGTGGCCGCAGTGCATCGGCACCCGGGGGAGCATGCCGGGCATGGCGCCGGACAGCAGGTACGCCACGCGCATCGATGCGCCGAGGATGCGGGCCCGGTCGATCATGCGGGTCGAGCAGAGCTCGCGCAGTCGCGGGCTGACCTGGTCGTCGGAGAGCCCCATGTGACGGTACGCCACCGCGAGGGCGAGATAGGCCCGGCCGGGATGGTCGATGCCGATGAAGCCGGCATGGGCGATGATGTTGAGCGACTGCTCGCCCCGGTAGTCGGGATGCGCCCGCCAGCCGATGTCGGCGAGAAGGCACGCGGCGTGGCGCAGGCGCTTCTCGTCCGCGGTTTCGTCGAGCCCGGTGGACTGCATGAAGCGGTCGGTCCAGGCGCAGAGCTCCTCGCCGTGCTGGGGCGCGCGCGAGCGCAGCACGTTGAGGTCCCGCGCCATCATCAGCAGCGGATCCTGGTGCCGCTGCTCGTCGTCCAGCAACTCGTAGAGCAGGCCCTCGCGCACGCCGAGCGCCGACACCACCACCTCGGCCGGCTTGGCCAGCTTGATGATCTGCTCCAGCACCAGCGCGCCATAAGCGAGGAGCGGGCGGCGGGCCATCGACACGGTCTCGATGCTGTCGAGCGTCTCGGCCTCGACACGCTCGACGAGATGGGCGAAGTCCGCCGCGTCACGCGAGGGAATGATGTAATTGTGCATGACGTGAAGGGGATAGCCGCGTTGCTTCATGTGCAGTCGCGCCAGCGCCCGCCACGTGCCGCCCACGGCGTAGAAGGCCCTGCCTTTCGCGGCCTGGACCTGGGGGAGCCCTTCCAGGCCTTCGCGCACCAGCGAGACGGCCTTCTTCAAATTGCCTTTCGAGCGGTCCTGCAGGGCGAGCCCGCCCAGCGGCAGCGACACGCCTGTGCCCAGCTTGTGGCCCTTGATGTCGACCAGCTCCAGCGAGCCCCCGCCGAGGTCTCCCACCACGCCGTCGGGTTTCCAGATTCCCGAGACGATGCCGAGCGCCGACAGCTTGGCCTCGCGCTTGCCCGAAATCAGCTCGACGGGCTGGCCGGTGATCTGCTCGCAGCGCGCCAGGAACTCGCCGCCATTCGTCGCGTCCCGCGAGGCGGCGGTGGCCAGCACGCGGACCTCGCTGATGCGCATCGTCTCGCAGAGCAGCCGGAACCGGGCGAGCGCGGCGAAAGCCTTCTCCATGGCGTCGTTCGCAAGGCGCTTCGTCGTCAGGACGTTCCGGCCGAGCCCGCAGAGCACCTTTTCGTTGAAGATCGGGGTCGGGGCCCGGGTCAGGCCCTCATACGCCACGAGCCGGACCGAGTTGGAGCCGATGTCGATGATGGCGATGGGATCGCCGACCTTGAGACGACCTTGGGCGGTATCGAGCATGCTGTCTCATGAACCGGAGAAAGCCGGCGGGGAAGAGCCGGCGGAGGAGTCGGCGACGCAGGCGGCCCAGCCAGAGCCGCGCCGCCCATGGCGCCGGGGCGCAGATTTAAGCCTTGATCGGGCTTTTTGCCAGCACGGACTCCAGCCGTGACTTCTGGGCGGCAAGGCTCTTGGGGCTCGAACTCTTGAGCGCCTTGCCACGGCCGGAAAGGCTGGGATTCGTCATGAAGTAGCGGTGGGCGTTGAACGCGGTCTCGCCTTCGGCCAGGCGCACCCGCGTGCTCGTGCCGTCCGCGTTCACGGTCCAGCTCTGCTCGGTGTCGAGCAGGTTGGCGAGCATGATCTGGTCGAGCACCTGCTGGTGCACGGTGGGGTTCAGGATCGGCAGCATGGCCTCGACGCGCCGGTCGAGGTTGCGCTGCATCAGGTCTGCCGAGGAAATGTAGAGCCTCGCCTTGGGATGCGGCAGGCCATGCCCTCCCCCGAAGGCGTAGATCCGCGAGTGCTCGAGGAAGCGGCCGACGATCGACTTGACGCGGATGTTGTCGGACAGCCCGGGGACTCCCGGCCGCAGGCAGCAGATGCCGCGCACGACGAAGTCGATCGGAACGCCTGCCGCGCTGGCGGCGTAGAGCGCGTCGATGATCTGGGTGTCGACCAGCGAATTGCACTTGCCCCAGATGCCCGAGGGCCGCCCCGCCCGGGCGTGCTCCGCCTCTTCGGCGATGTGATCGAGCAGGGAACGCTTGAGCGTGAGCGGCGACATCGCCATCCGCTCCAGCTCGGCCGGCTCGGCGTAGCCAGTGATGAAATTGAAGATGCGGGCGACGTCCCGCGACACGGCAGGATCGGCCGTGAAGAACGAGAGGTCCGTGTAGATGCGCGCCGTGAACGGGTGGTAGTTGCCCGTTCCCACATGGCAGTAGGTGACGAGGCTGCCGCCCTCGCGCCGCACCACCATCGAGAGCTTGGCGTGCGTCTTCAGCTCGATGAAGCCGAAGACGACCTGCACGCCGGCCCGCTCCATGTCGCGGGCCCAGCGGATGTTGGCCTCCTCGTCGAAGCGCGCCTTCAACTCCACCAGCGCCGTGACGGACTTGCCCGCCTCCGCCGCCTCGACCAGCGCCTTGACGATGGGGCTGTCGGAGGAGGTGCGGTAGAGCGTCTGCTTGATCGCCACGACGTTGGGATCCCGCGCCGCCTGGTGCAGGAACTGCACGACGACGTCGAAGGATTCGTAGGGGTGGTGGACGATGAGGTCCTTCTGGCGTATGGCCGCGAAGCAATCGCCGCCATGGTCGCGGATGCGCTCGGGGAAGCGCGGATTGTAGGGCGTGAACTTCATGTCCGGCCGATCGAGCCCGACGAGCTGCGAGAGGTCGTTCAGCGCCAGCATGCCATGCACGAGGAAGAGCTCGTCCGGCGCGATGTCGACTTCGCCCGCCACGAACTGCTGCAGGGATTCCGGCATGGTGGCGTCGACTTCCAGCCGGATCACCGATCCGCGCCGGCGCTGCTTCAGCGCCGTCTCGAACAGGCGGACGAGATCCTCAGCCTCTTCCTCGATTTCCAGATCGCTGTCCCGGATCACACGGAAGCCGCCGAGGCCCCGCACGGTGTAGCCGGGAAAGAGCCGGCCCGTGAACAGCGCGATCACCTGCTCCAGAGCGATGAAGCGGCTGGCGCCGGTCTCGGCGAGGTCCGGCAGCCGCACGAAGCGGTCCACCTTGTTGGGCATGCGGATCAGCGCGTTCAACATGCGCCCGTCCGTGGCGCGGAACAGCTCCAGCCCCAGCGAAAAGCCGAGATTGGGGATGAAGGGGAAGGGATGCGCCGGATCCACCGCCAGCGGCGTCAGCACCGGGAAGACGTGGTTGAGGAAAAACTCCTCCAGCCAGGCCTGCTCTCCCTTGGTCACCTGCGCCCCGTCGACGAGAACGATCCCGTTTTCCAGGAGCAGGTCTTTCAGCTCGCGCCAGCGCTGCTGCTGGTCGGAGGCCAGGGCGGACACGGCCTCGGAGATCTTCGCCAGCTGTTCGGCGGGCGTCAGTCCATCCTGCGAAAGCTGAGTCAGCCCGGACTTCACCTGGCCCCGCAGGCCCGCGACGCGGACCATGAAGAACTCGTCGAGGTTGTTGGCGGAGATGGAGAGGAAGCGCAGCTGCTCCAGCAGCGGGTGCGTGGTGTTGGAGGCTTCTTCCAGCACCCGCCGGTTGAACTGCAGCCAGGACAATTCGCGGTTGATGAAGCGCTCCGGGGAGGCGAGCAGCGGATTCGCCGGCGCGGCGGCTTCCGGCTCATGTGCCGGCGGCGCTTCGGCGGTCGCGCTCTTGCGCGCGAGCACCTCGTTCTTGGCATCCACGACAGCGTTCCCCCTGGCCAGATCGACGTCTTTTCCCAATCTTTCAAGACAGGACAACGACGGCCCCGGGTCAAGCGCCTGTTTCACAACCGTGCGAGCTACCCGCGCCCGGCGACCGCTCGATTCAGCGGCCCGGCCCTGGGGATGAACCATGGGTCGCGGGACCAGGCCAGCGAATCCGTGCGCCTGGCGTCACCCCCGCCTTTCCTCCGGCATTCCGCCGTTCGCTTCCAGCCGCTTCAGCAATTCGCCGGCCAAGGGGCGCGTGATGCGGCGGCCCCGTTCCAGTCCCTCACGGTCGAGCGCATCGACGATGCCCCGGGCGGCGGTCACGGAACGCTCGATCCGGCTGGTCAGGAAATCGACCACGGACGTGTCGATGACGATCTGCCGTTCGAGGAACAGCTTCACGAGAATCGCGCGCACGAGGGCGTCGTCGGGTTCGCCCAGCACGGCGGTCGGCGCCAGGCGCAGGCGGGACAGGAGGTCGGGCGTCGTGAGGCCCCAGTCGCCCGGCGGCGTGCGCGCCGTGAGCAGCACGAACGCCTTGCGCTCGCGTGCGGCGTTGAGCAGATGGAACAGCGCCGCCTCGTGCCCCCGGGCGCGGTCGCAATCCTCGATCACCAGCGCACCGCCGGAGACGAGGTGCGGCACGCTCTCCAAGCGCAGTTCGGCCCGTTGCAGCCGCCAGGCGTGGCTGCGCTCCGCCCAGATCGCGGCGCAGTGGGTCTTTCCGGAGCCGGGTGGCCCCACGAGCAGCATCACGGTGTCCGGCCAGGCCGGCCAGCTCTCCAGGGCGGCATAGGCCGTCTCGTTCGATGGGCTGACGAGGAAGTCCTCTGCCCCCAGCCGCTCCTCGACCGGCAGGTCGAGCGCCAGCTGCCGAGGTTCGCCGGGGCCCTGCGCGGGCTTTTCAGCCATCGCTCTGCGGGCCGGGCAGTTGCAGCGTGCCGCCAGCATAGAGTGGGCTGGCCAGATACTGCCGGAGCGCGAAGCGCGCCAGCACGCCTGCCGTCGCCGCCATGGGCACGGCCAGGAGGAGGCCGACGAAGCCGAACATCGACCCGAAGGCGAACAGCGCGAACATCAGCCAGACCGGGTGCAATCCCACCGCCTCCCCCACCAGCTTGGGCGAGAGGATGTTGCCCTCCACGAACTGCCCGGTGAAGAAGATCCCGAGCACGGCGGAGATCATGAGCCAGTCCGGCCAGAACTGCACCAGCGCCACGCCCGCCGAGAGGACGAGCCCGGTCAGGGAACCGACATAGGGGATGAAGGTGAGGAAGCCCGCGATCATGCCGATGAGGAACCCGAAATTCAGACCGGTCAGCCAGAGGCCGATAGCGTACCAGCTGCCCAGGATGAGGCAGACCAGCGCCTGACCCCTGATGAAGCCGGAGATCGCGCCGTTGACCTCGGTGGCGAGCCCCCGCACGGTGCCGCGATGGCGCGGCGGGACCCAGCCGTCGACCTTGGCGATCATGTGGTCCCAGTCGACGAGCAGGTAGAACGCCACGACGGGCGTCACCACGATCAACGACAGCACGTTGAGAACCGACTGGCTGCCCGACCACAGCGATTTCGCGAACTCGCCGAACCAGGCCGCGCCCTTGCTCACGAACTCGCCGATCGAGCTGGAGAGGTCAGGCGGATCGAAGTTCGCGCCGAAGCGCTCGAACAGCGGATGCCCCCGCTGCACGATGAAGCGCTGCAATTTGGAGGCATAGTCGGGCACCAGCGCCAGGAAGTCCGCCATGCTGGACACCAGCAGCGGGATCGCGACCAGCAGCGCCACGACGAAAATGGTGACGAACAAGCCGAGGATGACGATGGTCGCCCAGAGCCGGGACATGCCGAGCCGCTCCAGCCGGTCCGCCAAGGGGTCGAGGAAATAGGCGAGCACGAGTCCCGCAACAAACGGCAGCAGGATTCCGCTGAAGGCGTAGATGGCGAGCCCGAAAGCCAGCAGGGCCCCCAGCCAGAACAACACCTGCCGCTGGAGCGGGATCGGAGGACCAACCCGGACGGCTTGCGCCGCCGTCGGCTCGCCCACCGGCGTCGTCGGGATCACGGGCGTCACGCGGTCATGTGCTTCAGCCATCTTGCGAGATAGGCGGCGATGGAGGTGATCGTCAAGCACGCCACCACCAGCATGAACTCGGGAAGGTAGACGCTGTGCTCGATGGAGAAGGCGTGCGAGCCCAGCACGAGCGCCGCGAAGGCGATCTGGCCCGCAGTGTTCACCTTCGACAGCATGGAGGGCCTGATCTCGACCGGCTTGTCCAGCAGCCAGGACAGGACGACCGCGCCCATGATCATCACATCCCGCGACACCACGACGATGGCGAGCCAGCCGGGGAGGTCGCCGACCACCGCCAGCGTCACATAGATCGAGATCAGCAGCGCTTTGTCCGCCAGCGGATCGAGATAGGCCCCCAGTTCCGATCGCATGTCGAACCGGCGGGCGATGAAACCGTCGATGGCGTCCGAAACGCCCGCCAGGAGAAAAGCGAAGAAAGCGGCGTCCCAGTTCCCACGCCCGATCATGGCGACCACGAACGGCACCAGAACGAGACGTCCGATCGTGATCAGGTTCGGCAGATTGACTGGCACGTGAATGGGCGCCCCACGCGATCCTCAAGGCCGATCCCCAAGGCCGATCTTCACCACCTATGTAGGAACGGAATCGGGGGACTGCGAGCCTCCCCTGCCGGTCCGGCCCTTGCAAGCCTCGTCGGGGCGGCTTACAGCCCGGCTCGCACCAGGAGTAGCGGCTATGACCGAGAAGCCCGCGCCAAACGGCATGACCTACGCGCAAGCCGGCGTCGACATCGATGCCGGGAACGCCATGGTCGACGCGATCCGGCCGCTGGTGCGCGCCACGCGTCGGCCCGGGGCGGACGCGGAGATCGGCGGCTTCGGCGGGCTCTTTGATCTCAGGGCCGCAGGGTTCAAGGACCCCGTGCTTGTCGCGGCCAATGACGGCGTCGGCACGAAGGTGATGATCGCCATCGAAACCGGCCGTCACGAGACGATCGGCGTCGACCTCGTGGCCATGAGCGTCAACGACCTCGTCGTCCAGGGCGCGGAGCCGCTGTTCTTTCTCGACTATTTCGCGACCGGCAAGCTCGCGCCGCATATCGGCGCGGAGGTCGTGAAGGGCATCGCCGCCGGTTGCATCGAGGCGGGGTGCGCCCTGATCGGCGGCGAGACCGCCGAGATGCCCGGCTTGTATTCCAAAGGCGACTACGACCTCGCAGGGTTCGCCGTCGGGGCGGCCGAGCGCGGGACGCTGCTGCCGCGCGGGGATGTCACGCCCGGCGACATCGTGCTCGGCCTGCCCTCCTCCGGCGTGCACTCCAACGGGTTCTCGCTGGTCCGCCGCATCGTCGAGGCCAGCGGACTGAAGCTTTCGGATCCCGCCCCTTTCGCGCCCGGCAAGACCCTCGGCGAAGCGCTGCTGGAGCCCACGCGCATCTATGTGAAGCCGATCCTCGCGGTCCTTGCGCAAACGACGGGCGTGAAGGCGCTCGCCCACATCACGGGCGGAGGCTTTCCCGACAACATTCCCCGCGTCTTGCCGGACACCGCCGGCGTTCTCATCGACCTTGCGGCGGTTCCGGTCCTGCCCGTGTTCGACTGGCTGGCGAGGACGGGCGGCGTGGCGCAGCACGAGATGCTGCGCACCTTCAATTGCGGCATCGGCATGATCGCGGTCGTCTCGCCCGGCGAGGCCGAGGCGATCTCCCGGGCCTTCGGCGACGCGGGCGCTCCCTGCGTCAGCCTCGGCGAGGTCACGGCCCGCGGCGACGGCGAGCCGGTGCGCTACAGCGGCGCGCTGGCGCTGTGAACGAGCCCGCCGCCTCCCGCCGGCGCACCGCGATCCTCATCTCGGGACGCGGCTCCAACATGGTGGCGCTGCTGGATGCGGCGCGCGATCCCGCCTATCCCGCCGAGATTGCGCTGGTCGTCTCCAACCGGCCGGACGCCGCCGGACTGCTGCGGGCCTCCGATGCGGGTGTCCCAGCGCTTTGCGTCGATCACAAGTCCTTCGCCGACCGGGAGAGCTTCGAGGCGGCGCTGGACGCCGCCTTGCGGGAGCGGGCGATCGAGCTGGTCTGCCTCGCCGGATTCATGCGCGTTCTGACGCCCTGGTTCATCGCGCGCTGGGCCGGTCGGCTGATCAACATTCACCCTTCGCTTTTGCCCGCTTTCCGAGGCCTGCACACTCATGAGCGCGCGCTCGCAGAGGGCGTGAAGCTGCATGGGTGCTCGGTCCACTATGTCGTGCCTGAACTCGACGCTGGGCCGATCATCGCCCAGGCCGCCGTGCCCGTGAACGCGCAGGACACGCCGGATCTGCTCGGCGCAAGAGTGCTCGCGGCCGAGCACCTGCTCTACCCGCTGGCGCTGAGGCTCCTGGCCTCGGGAGACGCGAGCCTCCAGGGCGGGCGCGCGGTTGTCGTGGCTGGCGCCGCCGATGGACTCCTGATCAGCCCCGACCTGTCCTGAGTTCACGCTCAATTTCAGCCCGGTCGGCCATCGGATTGGCATTCCAGCGTAATCCAATCGCGCAATGCCGGATCTGCACCTGTATTTCGCCACGATCGCGCCGTGTTTTCAACCGTAGAACAACCTTGTGTTGTTTCTGACCCCTGTTTGATTCGGGCTTGCCACCATGATCTGCAACCGTCATTCGCTCGGCGCACTGATCCTGACTCTCGGCGTGTCGCTGGCCGGGCTGCTGCTGGCCTATGGCGCGACGGGGATCGTCCTGCGCCATGCAGGTGAGCGCATCTCCCTCCCCATGAACACGGTCGTGTCGTCGCCGGAGCAGCGCTGGATAGGGTCGGCGCCGGCCAGGGGCTGAGCCTGCCTGCCGCGGCGGCGGCGGTCGATCTTGTGAGGGCGGCGCGGCGAGGCTATAAGCCGCTCGACCCTGCCCGGCAGGATGCAATCCCCGTCATCAAAAGGACGTTCCCATGGCGCCGCAGCGCACGTTTTCGATCATCAAGCCGGACGCCACCGCGCGCAACCTGACCGGCGCCGTCAACGCCGTCATCGAGGGCGCAGGCCTGCGCATCGTCGCGCAGAAGCGCATCCACATGACCCGCGGGCAGGCCGAGACGTTCTATGCCGTCCACAAGGAGCGGCCGTTCTTCGGCGAGCTCGTCGACTTCATGATCTCCGCCCCCGTGGTCGTGCAGGTGCTGGAAGGCGAGAACGCCATCGCCAAGTACCGCGAAGTGATGGGCGCGACGAACCCGGCCAACGCCGCCGAGGGCACGATCCGCAAGCTCTTCGCCAAGTCCGTCGGCGAGAACTCCGTGCACGGCTCCGACGCCCCCGAGACCGCCGCGATGGAGATTGCGCAGTTCTTCGCCGGCAACGAAATCGTCGGCTGAGGCCAACGCCTTATCACGAGCGAAGCGCCCGGCCATAGGTCGGGCGTTTTGCGTTTGCATCGGACGCGCCGTCATCCCCGGCGGCGCGCAGCGCCGGGAAGGGGATCCAGGAGACTGGTTGACGGTTTCGGAGCCGTTCCCGGCTGGACCGTCCACGATCTCGCAGCAAACCCGTGGATTCCCTTGCCTTCCGCCGCGATGCGGCTCCGGCCGGGAGTGACCCCGTGTGGTCTCGAAAGAGGAGGCCAGGATGACACGGCGGCCCGTGCAGACTACGGTTCTGGTCTGTTGAAAAAGGTTCTCCCATGAACGCCCCCTCCCCCGTCGTCCGTCTCAACTCCGTCTGCCCGCACGATTGCCCCTCGGCCTGCGCGCTGGAGGTGGAGGTGATCGGCGGAAGCACGATCGGGCGGGTGCATGGGGCGGAGGCCCAGACGTACACGGCGGGCGTGATCTGCGCGAAGGTGGCTCGCTACGCCGAGCGCGTGAACCATCCCGACAGGCTGATGCACCCGCTGCGCCGCACGGGGCCGAAGGGCTCCGGCCAATTCGAGCGCATCACCTGGGACGAAGCCCTCGCCGAAATCGGCCGGCGGTTCAACGCCATCGAGGCCGAGTTCGGGGCCGAGGCGATCTGGCCCTATCATTATGCCGGCACGATGGGGCTGGTGATGCGCGACGGCATCAAGCGCCTCGCCCACGCCAAGCGCTATTCCGGCTTCTATTCCACCATCTGCATCAACATGGCCTGGCCCGGCTACATTGCCGGCACGGGCAAGCTTGCCGGTCCCGATCCGCGCGAGATGGCGAAATCGGATTGCGTGGTGATCTGGGGCACCAACGCGGTGTCGACCCAGGTGAATGTGATGACCCACGCCATCCGCGCCCGCAAGGACCGCGGCGCCAAGATCGTGGTCGTCGACATCTACGACAACGCCACGATGAAGCAGGCCGACCTCGGGCTCTGTGTGCGGCCGGGCACGGACGGCGCGCTGGCCTGCGCCGTGATGCACGTGCTTTTCCGCGAAAACCTCGCGGATCGCGACTACCTCGCCCGCTACACCGATTGCCCGGACGAGCTGGAAGCGCACCTGAAGACCCGCACGCCGGAATGGGCGTCTGCGATCACCGGGCTGTCCGTGGAGGAGATCGAGACGTTCGCACGCCTCGTGGGCACGACCAAGCGCACCTATTTCCGTCTCGGCTACGGCTTTTCCCGCCAGCGAAACGGTGCGTCGAACATGCATGCCGCCTCCTGCATCGCCGCCGTGACGGGCGCCTGGCTGCTGGAAGGCGGTGGAGCGTTCCACAACAACGGTGCGATCTACCACTGGCGCAAGAGCCTGATCGAGGGGCTCGACGTCATCGACCCCGACGTACGCCGGCTCGACCAGTCCCGCATCGGCCCGATCCTGACGGGCGACCGGGATGCGCTGCAGGGCGGCCCGCCCGTGAAGGCCCTCCTGGTTCAGAGCACCAACCCCGCCTCCGTCGCTCCCGAACAGGGCAAGGTGAAACAGGGCTTTCACCGCGCGGACCTGTTCACCGTGGTGCACGAGCACTTCATGACGGAGACGGCGAAGCTCGCCGACATCGTGCTTCCCGCCACCATGTTCATGGAGCACGACGACCTCTACCAGGGCGGCGGGCACCAATACATCATGCTCGGCCCAAAGCTGGTCGAGCCGCCCGGCGAGTGCCGCTCCAACCACGACGTGATCTCGGCGATCGCCGAAGCCGTGGGCGCGGAGCACCGCGGCTTCGCCATGACGCCTCGCGAGATCATCGACTGGACCCTGCAGAACTCCGGCTGGGGCACGCTGGCCGAACTCGAAGAGAAGAAGTGGATCGACTGCCAGCCGAGCTTCCAGGCCGCACACTACATCGACGGTTTCGCCTGGCCCGACAGGAAGTTCCGCTTCAAGGCGCAATGGCCGAAAGTGCCCTTCGCCAACAACGGCCCGATGGGCCCGATCGAGACCATGCCCGCTTTGCCCGACCACTGGGCGGTGATCGAGGAGGCGACGCCGGAGCATCCCTTCCGGCTGGCGACCAGCCCGGCGCGCAACTTCCTGAACTCGACCTTCAACGAGACGCCAACCTCCCTCGCCAAGGAGCAGCGCCCCACGGTGATGATCCACCCGCGTGACGCCGACACGTTCGGCATCGCTGACGGAGACGAGGTGATCCTGGAGAATCCGCGTGGCCAGGTACGGATCGCCGCCCGGCTCTTCGAGGGGCTGCGCCGGGGCGTGCTGATCGCCGAATCGATCTGGCCGGACAGCGCGTATCCCGACGGCAGGGGGATCAACCACCTCACGGGCGCAGACGCCGTGGCCCCGTTCGGCGGCGCTGCGTTCCACGACAATCGTGTCCAGCTGCGGAAAGCCTGACCTGATCGCAACCGGCAGGTTGCGATGAGCCCGGCATCTGCGATGCTGCGCGTGCAAATCAACAGATTCGTCGAAGAGGCCATCACGATGCGTTTCGTCACCGCGGCAGCGTTCGCCCTGCTCGCCCTCTCCGGCCAGGCCCTGGCCGGAGCGTCGTCCGCGAACTTCGCCACTCCCGCGCCCGATCCCGACACCAAGTCGATGAGCCGCGCCCAGGTGCGGGAGTACGCCGCCAAGGGCTGCCAGGTCTCGCAGGCCAAGCTGATGAGCACCGCGCCCGAGGAGCTGCGCTCGCCGTGCAACTGCTACGCCGGCAAGACGGTGAACGGCATGACCACCGCCGAGCTGCAGTTCTTCCGGGAAAAGAGCTATTTCGACGACACGACCCGCGCCAAGGCGCTCGCGGCGATCGACGCCTGCAAGCTCAAGCGGCCGATCTGATCAACGTCTCCATCGGGTGAGGACGACCCCGGCGGCGGGGTCGATCACCTCGCCGGGACCGGGCGCAAGGCCGCCCCGGCGGAGCATCTCTTCCGCCGACAGGTGCGGGCCAATCCCGGAGAAGAGCCTCCGTCCGTCCGGAATGCTGACGCGTTCAGCGCGCGCCAGGGCGAATTCATCGAAGCCGATCGCAAGGAACAGGTCGAAGACGGCCTGCCCCCCGGGCACCGCGACGACGCCGCCCTCGGGAAGAACCTGCCCTGCGGCCTGCGCCCAAGGCGTCTCAGCGGGATTCCACCACCAGGCGTCCTGGCGCCGGACGAGGCCGGACACGCCGCTCGACACCACCATGCGAGCCCGCCCGCGCACGTTGGGGTGGGCCTCGTGGCCGAGCCTGCCCAGGACTGTAAGCTGCGCGCGGTCGAGCGCCGCCTGAAACAGCGCCCAATCCGCATCGTTGCGGAGAGCCGCCGGCATCCGGCCTTCTGGATCGGCGATGGCGTCATCGGCCGAAACAATGGCATGGCCGACGATCGTGCAGCGGCAGGTCATGTGGGCAGGCCTCGCATTCCCGATGGATCGGAACGGCCTCACCGGTCTTCGCCGAACGTCACTCATAGACATCGCCGCGGCGCTTCGCCATGGTCGGCGGCACCTCGGAGACCCCCATGCGCATCGCCACCTGGAACGTGAACTCGGTCAAGCAGCGGCTCGAGCATCTGAAAGCCTGGCTCGAGGAGGCCAAGCCCGATGTGGTCTGCCTGCAGGAGATCAAGTGCCAGACCGAGGCCTTCCCGAGCGCGGAGATCGAATCGCTCGGCTACAATGTGGCTGTGCACGGCCAGAAGGGCTTCAACGGCGTCGCCCTGCTCTCACGCCGGCCGTTCGACGAGGTGCGGACCGGCCTGCCGGGGGGCAGCGAGGACGAACAGTCGCGCTACATCGAGGGCGTTGTGTCGCTGGAGGGTGGCGGCGTCCTGCGCGTGGGCTGCATCTACCTCCCCAACGGCAACCCACCGGACACGGAGAAATACCCCTACAAGCTCGCCTGGATGGACTGGCTCATCGCGCACGCCCGCAATCTCCTCCTGCTCGAGGAGCCGCTCGTGCTGGCGGGCGACTACAACGTCATCCCCGCCGCGCGCGACGCGAAGCAGCCGGAATTGTGGACCGGCGATGCGCTGTTCCTGCCGCAGACCCGGGCCAAGTTCCAGGAGCTGCTCAACCTCGGCCTGACCGAGGCGTTCCGGGCCTGCGACGACCGCGACGGGCAGTTCAGCTTCTGGGATTATCAGGCCGGCGCGTGGCAGAAGAACAACGGCATCCGCATCGACCACCTGCTGCTCTCGCCGCAAGCCGCCGACCGGCTGACCGCCTGCGTCATCGACAAGCACGTCCGGGCCTGGGAAAAGCCATCGGACCACGTGCCGGTGCGGATCGAGCTGAGCTTCTAGGAGGTCACGACCAACCGGCGGGTGAGCCTACTGCTTGCGGCGGATCTGCTGCTCGAGATACGCCATCGCCGCCTGGCGGTCCGTGTCGGCCGCCTCGGCGAATGCCTGGTTGTACAGGTCGAGCACCCAGGCGTCCCGCTCCGGCGTGGCGGCGTCCCGTGCGATGGTCAACCACATCAGGCCGCGCGCCTTCTGCCGCACGCCGCCTTCGCCCACGAAGAGCATGTTGCCGAGCAGCGCCTGCGCCTGCACATGGCCTTTCTCCGCGGCGAGATTGAACCAGCGCATCGCCTGCTTGGGGTCGCGCGGGCCGCCGACGCCATCGAGATACAGCCGCGCCAGGTTGTACTGCGCGTCTGGGTCGCCGAAATAGGTGGCGGCATAGTGGAACATGTGCCGCGCGCGCTCGGGGTCCGGCTTCACATAGGTGGCGGGGATGCCCTCGATGAGATAGGAGCCGAGCGCAACGAAGGCGCTGGCCACCACGCGGGCGTTCTGGGAATCGGGACTCTCGTCAGGGCTTTCGTCGGCGATCCTCGAGAAGTGCTCGAAGGCCTTCAGGTCATCCTGGGGCACGCCGTCCCCGTCCGCATACATGCGGCCGAGCTTCCAGCGCGCCAGGGCATGGCCCTGCTGCGCGGCGAATTCCAGGGCCTTTACCGCGCCGGCCTTGTCGCCAGCGTTGTACTCCTGCATTCCGGTGCGCAACGCGTCCTTGGTGGACTTGAACACCATCGGCGGCGAAGTCGCGCCCGCCGGGGCCTGCGACTTGGCGTCGAGCGCCCACGCAGAGGTGGACGAGCAGGCCGCCACCGCGAACGCCAGGCCGGTGAAGGTGAACAGGGACACGCGCATGAAGATGCTTTTCGTCAGGTGACGCGAGTGAAAGGCGGTCCGGATTGCCGGGGAGCCTCCCGGCTCCGGGGCCAGCCACGAGGAGGGTTCTGATCCGGCTTCCGGACGAATTTGGGGCGGTTCGGAGGCGGCCTGATGAGACCCGAAGGAGACGTTGAAAGGAACCTGAATCCCGAGCGGAGCGACATCGCCCACCGGCCCGGACGGATCGGCGAAAACGGCTCCCGCTGATGCTTTCCGCCCGGTGCTGCTCACGCTGAGAACCATCAAGTTCACCCGAAACGCTGCAGGCGGATCGAACGGACCCCCTGCGAACCCCGACATAACAAACAAAGCTTAAGAGCCCCGCTAGGACACCAGAGCCACGATGGCCCGCCGCCTCATCCCGACCCGTCCGGAAAATCCGCTTCCGGCCAACGGACGGATTCACGGCAATCCGAAAAACCATGACCTTTCAGGGCCTTGTCCGGGGCTGGACGATCATGCCGGTTTGTGGCGGCTTCGCGGCGCGGAGCGGGCCGAACCTCGCCGGGCCAGCGATGGCGCAGTCATGTTGCAGGCTGGCAACATTCGCTCTTGCAAATCATTTGCAACTGAGAGAACCTTTCCCTGAAGGATCCGGTGGAGCGATGAAGGAAGGCTGGCTCAGCGCCAGAGGGGATGCATCCCTCGCGGACGTCCACGGCAGCGTCCCCGTCGTGCGCGAGCGCGCGGCGTGGCGGCGCGCGCTCGCCTTCTTCGGTCCGGGCTACCTCGTCGCCGTCGGCTACATGGACCCCGGCAACTGGGCCACGTCGCTCGCGGGCGGCTCGCGCTTCGGCTACACGCTGCTCGTCGTCGCGCTCGTCTCCAATCTCATGGCCATCGTGCTGCAGGCCCTGGCCGCACGGCTGGCCGTCGGCTCGGGACGCGACCTCGCCCAGGCGTGCCGGGACGCCTTCCCCAAGCCCGTCGCGCTGGCCCTGTGGGCGCTTGCCGAACTGGCGATCGTGGCGACCGACCTGGCGGAGGTCATCGGCACGGCCATCGGGCTGAATCTCCTGTTCGGAATCCCGCTCGAGATCGGCGTCATCGTCACGGCGCTGGACGTGTTCCTGATCCTGTATCTCCAGCGGCTCGGCTTCAGGGCCGTCGAGGCCGTGATCATCGCCATTCTCGGCGTCATCGCGCTCTGCTTCGGCATCCAGATCGCCATGGCCGATCCGGACTGGGGTGCGGTGATCAGGGGCTTCGCGCCCACGACCGAGATCATCACCAACCCCGACATGCTCTACATCGCGCTGGGCATCCTCGGCGCGACGGTGATGCCGCACAATCTCTACCTGCACTCCGGCATCGTGCAGACGCGCGCCTATGGCCATAGCCTGCCGGAGAAGCGCGAGGCGCTGCGTTTCGCCACGCTCGACTCCACGATTGCGCTGATGTTCGCGCTCACCATCAACGCCTCGATCCTCATCCTCGCCGCGGCGGTGTTCCATAAGGCGGGCCGGGCGGATGTGGCGGAACTCGGCGAGGCGCATTCCCTGCTGGATCCGCTGCTCGGCCAGGCGCTCGCGCCCACCCTGTTCGGCATCGCGCTGCTGGGCTGCGGCCTGAACTCGACGGTCACGGCGACGCTGGCCGGCCAGATCGTGATGGAGGGCTTCCTCTCGATCCGCCTCGCGCCCTGGCTGAGGCGGCTGGTGACACGCGGCATCGCCATCGTCCCCGCGGCCGCCGTCACCCTCTGGTATGGCGACGCGGGCACGGCGAAGCTCCTGATCCTCTCCCAGGTGGTGCTCAGCCTGCAGCTGCCCTTTGCGGTGATCCCTCTTGTGATGTTCACCGCGTCCAAGGCCAAGCTGGGGCCGTTGGTGGCGCCGCGGTGGCTCTCATCGGTCGCGGCCGTGATCGCGGCCGTCATCGTGGCGCTGAACGCCAAGCTGATTTTCGATTTCGTGACGGGCTGAGACGAGGACGAACCTCCGCCCTGTCGCTGGACGGCGGGCCATTCGTCTGCGATTCCATTGTCATGCGGCCTCATCTGCTCACGCCACTGTTCGCAGAGGCGACGTCCCTGCCGGGCGTCGGCCCCAAGGTCGCAGCCCTGCTCGACCGGCTGCTTGGCGAGCCCGGGCGGCCGGCCAGGGTGCTGGACCTGCTCTTCCACCTCCCCTACTCCGTGGTCGACCGCAGCGCCCGGCCGAAGTTGCGCGACGCCGTGCCAGGCACGGTCGTCACGCTGGAGCTGGTGGTGGAGGAACACCGCCCGCCGCCGCCGGGACGGGCGCGCGCGCCCTACCGCGTCGTCTGCGGCGACGAAACCGGAGACCTCACGCTCGTCTTCTTCAACGCCGTGCGCGCCCGGCTGGAGAAGCTCCTCCCCACCGGCCAGAAGCGCTGGATCTCCGGCGCGCTGGAGACCTTCGACGGCCGCTTCCAGATCGTCCACCCCGACCGCATCGTCGACGAGAGCGGCCTCGCCGGGCTCGCCGCCTTCGAGCCGGTCTATGGGCTGACCGAGGGCCTGTTTCCCCGCGTGCTCGGCCGCGCTGCGGACGCAGCGCTGGACCTCGCCCCCGAGCTTCCGGAGTGGCAGGATCCGGGCTGGCTCGCCGCCCAGGCGCTGCCGTCCTTCCGCCAGGCTCTCGCCGCGCTGCATCGGCCGGCCTCCGCGACCGCGATCGCGCCGGATGCTCCGGCCCGCATCCGCCTCGCCTATGACGAGCTGCTGGCGAGCCAGCTCACCCTGCTCCTCGTCCGCCAGTCGATGAAGCGAGCCGCCGGCCGCTCACAGGCCGGCGACGGCCGGTTGGTGGAGGCGCTCGTCGCCGCCCTGCCCTACTCCCTCACCTCGGCCCAGAAGACCGCCGTCGAGGAGATCCGGCGGGATCTGGCCGCGCCCGAGCGCATGCTCCGCCTGCTCCAGGGGGACGTGGGCTCCGGCAAGACGGTGGTCGCGCTGCTCGCCATGGCGAGCGTCGTGGAGAGCGGGCGGCAGGCCGCGCTGATGGCCCCGACGGAGATTCTCGCCCGCCAGCATCACGAGCGGCTCGCACCCCTGGCCGCGCAGGCGGGCATCAACCTGGTGCTGCTGACCGGGCGCGAAAAGGGCTCCGCCCGCGGCGCCGCGCTCGCCGCCATCGAATCGGGCGAAGCCGCCATCGTGGTGGGCACCCACGCCCTCTTCCAGGACGCGATCACGTTCCGCGACCTCGGCCTCGCCGTGGTCGACGAGCAGCATCGCTTCGGCGTCCACCAGCGGCTGGCCTTGTCGCGCAAGGGCGAGGCGGTCGACGTGCTGGTGATGACGGCCACGCCGATTCCCCGATCGCTGGTGCTGTCCTATTTCGGCGACATGGACGTCTCGGTGCTGCGCGAGAAGCCCGCGGGCCGCAAGCCGATCGACACCCGCGCCATCAGCCTCGACCGGCTCGACGAGGTGATCGAGGGCGTCGGCCGCGCCGTCCAGGGCGGCGCCCGCGTCTACTGGGTGTGCCCGCTGGTCGAGGAATCCGAAACGCTCGACGTCGCGGCCGTGGAGGAGCGTTTCGCGTCACTCGACAGGCGCTTCCCCGGCGCGGTCGGCCTTGTGCACGGCCGCATGAAGGGCCGGGAGAAGGACGAGGCCATGGCGGCCTTCGCCGGCGGGCGCACCCGTATCCTCGTCGCCACCACGGTCATCGAGGTCGGCGTCGACGTGCCCGAGGCGACGATCATGGTCATCGAGCACGCCGAGCGCTTCGGCCTCGCCCAACTCCACCAGCTGCGCGGGCGCGTGGGGCGCGGCTCCGGTCAATCCTCGTGCCTGCTGCTCTACAAGGCCGGCTCCGGAGAGACGGCCCGCGCCCGCATCGAGACCATGCGGCGCACCGAGGATGGCTTCGAGATCGCGGAGGAGGATCTGCGCCTGCGCGGCGAGGGCGACGTGCTGGGCACGCGCCAATCCGGCATGCCGGGCTTTCGGCTGGCTATTCCCGAACGTCACGGCGAACTCCTGGCCGCGGCCCGCGACGACGCCAAGCTGGCGCTCACCCGCGACCCCGACCTGAGGAGCCCACGTGGGGAGGCGCTGCGGACGCTGCTTTATGTGTTTGAGCGGGACGAGGCGGTGAGGCTGCTGCGGGCGGGCTGAACTGGGGCAAGTTCCCGGCGCGGCCTCGTCCTTCGAGACAGCCGCTGCACGGCTTCCTCAGGATGAGGCCTCTGTGGCAAGCCCCAGCGAGCCTGAAGGAAGGTCCTCATCCTGAGGAAGCCCCGGACTTTATCCGGGGCTGTCTCGAAGGACGGCCAACGGTTCGGCGCTGCTTGTTCGCTCCCCGCGGTTCGCCGTGCTTCGAGACGGCCCGGACCAGAGCTCCGGGCCTCCTCAGCATGAGGGCCTCGGAGGGCTCCGATCGCGTGTCCAGCGACTCTCCGGCGAGGCTAATGCTGATCGCTCAGGATGCCTTCGACACCGGCGGCAAATCGTGCTCGCGGGTGGTCGCGGCGAGGGCGGCGAGTTTGCGCTGGCCCTCGGGCTGGATGAGGCCCGCCGACATGATCAGCTTCGCGCCGTCCTCGACCGAGATGCTGAGCTCGATGACGTCGCGCCGCGGAAGATAGAAGAAGAAGCCCGTCGTCGGATTGGGCGTGCAGGGCAGGAAAACGGCGATGTGCTCGTCGGGGCCGGGCAGGCTCTCGGCCAATTCGCCCTGGGGCGGAGTGGAGATGAAGACGAGCGACCAGGTGTCCTTCGTCGGAAACTGCACGAGGCCGACCTTGCGGAACGAGGTGCCGGACTGGGAGAACACCGTCTCGAAGATCTGCTTCACGCTGCGGTAGAGGCCCCGCACCACCGGCATGCGGCCGAGCACGGTCTCGCCAATGTCCAGCAGCGAGCGGCCGACGAGGTTCGCCGTAAGGAACCCCAGCAGCGTCAAGCCGAAGAAGGCGATGACGAGGCCGAATCCCGGAATGCTGAAATTGAGGTAGGTCTCGGGCAGGATGTCGACCGGCACCACCGGCTTCACCCACCCGTCGATCAGGGTGATGAACCACCAGGTGATGTAGATGGTGATCGCCAGAGGTCCGGCGACCACGATGCCGGTCAGGAAGTAGGTCCGCAGGCGGTGGCCAAAGGTCCTGCTCGGCGCCGGCGACGCCGTGATGAACGGCTTGCCAGTGGGCAGCGCGCTTTGGTCCTCGGAGTCTTGCTTCATGGCGGCGGACGTCTCGTCAGGCTTGCGCCGGTCCGTGAAGACCTTGCAAGAACCATGCTCGGGACCGGCGGCGAGCGTATGCCCATCGCCGTCCCGACTTCTGGACCAGACTTACTCGACCGTCACCGATTTGGCCAGATTCCGCGGCTGGTCCACATCTTTTCCGAGCGTCACGGCTGCATGGTAGGCGAGAAGCTGGACCGGAATGGCGTACACGATCGGGGCGAAGGACGGCCCCATCTCCGGCATCGCGATGGGCTGGAGATCCGAAATCCCGGTCTCGGCGATGCCCTTGGCGTCCGACAGCATGATGATGCGGCCGCCGCGGGCGGAGACCTCCTGCATGTTCGAGACGGTCTTTTCGTAGAGCGCGTCGTGGGGCGCGATCACGATGACGGGCATCTGCTCGTCGATCAGGGCGATCGGTCCATGCTTCAGCTCGCCGGCGGCGTAGGCTTCGGCGTGGATGTAGGAGATCTCCTTCAGCTTCAGCGCGCCTTCCAGCGCCATCGGGTAGTTGGTGCCGCGGCCGAGATAGAGCGCGTCCGTCACCTTGGCGATGTCGCGCGCGACATGCTCGACGGCGGCCTCGCACTTCAGCGCCTCGGCCATCAGGCCGGGGACCGCGACGAGTTCGCGCGCCAGCGCCTCTCCCTGGTCCGCAGTCAGCGTTCCCCGCGCCAGGCCCGCCGCCACCGCAAGGCTCGCGAGCACCGTCAGCTGGCAGGTGAAGGCCTTGGTGGAAGCGACGCCAATCTCTGGCCCCGCCAATGTCGGCGCGACCACGTCGCTGGCCCGGGCGATGGAGGAGCTCGGCACGTTCACGACCGAAAGGATGTGCTGCCCCTGCTCACGCGCATAGCGCAAGGCGGCCAGGGTGTCCGCCGTCTCGCCGGATTGCGAGACGAACAGGGCGAGCCCGCGCGCCGGGAGCGGGGCCTCGCGGTAGCGGAACTCGGAGGCCACGTCGATCTCGACGGGTAGCCGTGCGAACCGCTCGAACCAGTACTTGGCGATCAGTCCGGCGTAATAGGCGGTGCCGCAGGCCGAGATGACCATCCGGTCGAGGTCTTTCCAGTCGAAAGGCAGCTCGAACGGCAGCCGGATCGTGCCTGCGCCCATGTCGAGGTAATGGGCCAGCGTGCGGCCGACGACTTCCGGCTGCTCGTGGATCTCCTTGGCCATGAAGTGGCGGTAGTTGGCCTTGTCGACGACGAACGCTCCGGCCGTGGTCTTCTGCCGCTTGCGCGCCACGACCGCGCCTGATGCGTCCCGGAACACCGCCCCGCCCTTGCGGCTCAGCGACACCCAGTCGCCATCCTCGAGATACGTGATGGTGTCGGTGAAGGGGGCGAGCGCCAGCGCGTCCGAGCCGAGGTACATTTCGCCATCGCCATAGCCGACGGCCAGAGGCGCGCCCTGCCGCGCGCCGATCAGAAGGTCGTCATGGCCGACGAACAGGAACGCCAGCGCGAAGGCGCCGCGCAGCCGCTTCAGGCTGGCGGCCACTGCGGCCTCGGGGTCCTTCAGCCGCGCCAGTTCGCGCGTCACGAGCTGGGCCGCGACTTCCGTGTCGGTCTCGGTTTCGAAGTGGACGCCATCGCGCTCCAGCTCCTCCCGCAGCTCGCGGAAGTTCTCGATGATGCCGTTGTGCACCACCGCCAGGCTCTTGGTGGCGTGGGGATGCGCATTGCGCTCCGTCGGCCGGCCATGCGTCGCCCAGCGCGTGTGGCCGATGCCGGAGACGCCTTTCAGAGGCTGTTCGGAAAGCCGGGCTTCCAGGTTGCGCAGCTTGCCCTCGGCGCGCCTGCGCTCGAGCTTGCCGTTCTCCAGAGTGGCGATGCCAGCGGAATCATAGCCCCGGTACTCCAGGCGCTTCAGCGCATCCAGGACCAGGCCCGCGACCGGGGTGCTTCCGAGAATGCCGACAATGCCGCACATGCCAGACCTGCCTTTGTTCCGTGCCGTATTCCAGCGTTCGTTCTGGACCGGCAGGAACTCCGGTCCAAATCACATTGAATGACAGAGTGTAACGCCGAGGTCCCGCTACGTTGTCCCGTCCCCAAGACTACAACTCTTACGCGTCATTTCGAGTTTTCCGCGCGGCTCTGCTTGCGGATCAACCCTTCTTGGGAGCGCTGGCCCGGAACTTCACCGCCCAGCCCGGCAGCATGACCTGCCTGCCCCGTGCGACTGCCAGCGCATCCGCCGGCACGTCCTTGGTGATGACGCTCCCCGAACCGACATACGCCCCGTCCCCGATCTGGACCGGTGCGACCAGGGCCGAATTGGAGCCGATGAACGCGCCCTTGCCGATGACGGTCCGCATCTTCCGGAAGCCGTCGTAGTTGCAGGTGATCGTGCCGGCGCCGAGGTTGGCGTCCGCGCCCACGGTGGCGTCGCCGACGTAGGTGAGATGGCTGATCTTGGCCCCCTCCCCCACATCCGCGTTCTTGATCTCGACGAAATTGCCCACCTTGGCCTTGGCCGACAGCTTCGCGCCGGGCCGCAGGCGGGCATAGGGCCCAACCGTCGCGCCCGCCCCGACATGGGCTCCCTCCAGGTGGGAGAAGGCGTGGATGACGGCCCCGCTCTCCACGGTCACGCCCGGTCCGAAGACGCAATGGGGCTCGACGAGCACGTCGGTCCCGAGGCGCGTATCGTGGCTGAGGAACACGGTTTCGGGCGCGATCATCGTCACGCCCGCGCGCATCACCTCCGTGCGGCGACGCTGCTGGAAGCGGTCTTCGGCGACCGCCAGTTGGACGCGGTCGTTGACGCCGAGCACTTCGGCCTCGGACACGACGACGACGGCGGCCGTCGCCCCAGTCGCCCGCGCCACGCCGACGATGTCGGTGAGGTAATACTCGCCCGCGGCGTTGTCGGATCCGATGCCTTCGAGCCAGCCGAGCGCCCGGCGGCCGTCGATGGCCATCAGCCCGCCATTGCACAGGCGCACGGAGCGCTCCTCCGCGCTGGCGTCCTTGTGCTCGCGAATGGCGAGCAGCTCTCCCGCATCGCCAAGGAGCAGGCGGCCATAGCCGGCAGGATCTGCGGCCTCGAAGCCCAACGCCACGACGCCCGCGCCGCCGGCTAGCGCCGTGCGCAACCCGGCGAAGGTTTCGGGCAGGACGAGGGGTGTGTCGGCGAAGGCGACCAGCACGTCGTCCCAGCCTTCGCCAAGAGCCTCGCGCGCGGCGAGCACGGCATGGCCGGTGCCGCGCCGCTCGGCCTGCACGAAGACCGCGCACCCCGGCGCGTGGCGCCTGGCTTCCGCCGCGACATCTTCCCGCCCGGGTCCGACCACGACCGCGACGCTGTCCGCCCCCGACGCGAGAACGCTGGCCAGCGCATGGCCGAGCATCGAGCGTCCGCCGACCTCGTGCAGCACTTTCGGGCGGCTGGACCGCATCCGTACGCCCTCGCCCGCCGCGAGCACGACGGCGAGGCAACGGCGGCTGGCCCCCGCGGTCCGGGAAAGCGTTTCGGCATTCGCAACGCTGGTCATGACCTCGTCACCCGTTTCAGCTCATTCACGCCAGTTCGTTCAAGCGGCTTGGCTCACGCCAGTTCGTTTACGCTGTTTGTTTACCCTCAGCTGGCTTTATCGACCGTGAACGGTCCAAACAAGTCGAAGCCGTGTGGTTGTTGCGTATCGAGGCTGGAATGTCGGGAATGCTCGTCCGTCGCGAACCGGTTTTCACCGAGTGGAGCCGTCCTGGCTCGAGTGCGAGCCGATCATTGCAGGGCGAGATCGCGCCGCCCATCGCGGCGCGTGCTGGACCCGGTCAAACGACGGGCGCGAAGCCCGATCCGTCCTCGCCCCTCCGCGTGACGCCCTGGCTGGGCCTTGCGCTGGCCGCCCTCATTCTCGCGGCGCCGAGCTTCACGCCGGGCTCGATCGCGAGCCGTCTCGCAACGCCGTCCTCGCCGGCGCGAGCCGCCCCCGGGCCGTCGGTCCGCATCGCCGGGGAGGACGAGGTCGTGTTCGGAACCTTCGCGCTGCGGCTCTCCGGCGCTTCGAGCGCGGACGAGCTCTGGCGGCGTTGGACCGATCTCAAGCAGCGCCAGCTCGGCTACCTCGACGAGCTCACGCCGATGGTCAGGCCGGTGGGCGGTCCCGGATCGGGCTTCTCGCTGCTCGTCGGCGAGTTCCGCAACGCCGCCGCCGCGGCAGACGCCTGCGGGACGCTGCGCGCCCGCTTCGTGGCGTGCGAGGTCGTGCACCGTTCTGGGGTTGCGCTGAATGGGAACGGATAAGCCTTGTCGCCCCTCAATGGCCTTTTTCCGCCGTCACAAGGCGCTTGAAAGTGGTGCGGTCGCGCAAATCGGCTCGCGTTGCCTGGAATTCGTGCTAGAAGCCGCGCCAGCTGGCGCGAAACCGGTTCCGGCTCCCGACAAGGCCGCTCGCGTGGGACCGTTCCGAACATCAGCCGCCGTCCGCGCGTACCGTTTGTGAGCTCATGTCCCGCGTTCCTCTCACGCAAGCTTCGACCCGAAACCCCGCGGGCCTGCATCGCCGGGACGCCCTGAAAGTCGTCGCCGGGGCGGGCCTCGCCCTGTCGCAGACCCTCGAGCCCGCCGCCGCCCAGTCCTTCGCGGCGAACGCCATCCAGGGCACGCTGGGCGAGGGCCTCGCCTTCAGCCCGGCCACGGTGGTCGATCTCGCCCGCCTTCTCTCACGCAAGCCGTACAACGCTCCCGCGTCGGACCTGCCGGACCCCTTCAACGGCCTGACCTACGAGCAGTACATCGGCATCCGCGCCCAGCCGAACGCGATCATCTGGAGCGGTGAAGGCCGCGGCTTCACGGTTGAGCCGCTGCATCGCGGCTACGCCTTCATGAGCGCGGTGACGCTCTACGTCGTCGAGGACGGCACGGTGCGCCGGATCTCCTACGACCGCTCCAAGTTCGACTATGGCAAGCTCCAGCCTCAAGGCGCGGTGCCGGACCTCGGCTTTTCCGGGTTCCGGGTGTTCGGCGACGCCCAGGCGGGACGACAGCGCGAGATCGCCATCTTCCAGGGGGCAAGCTTCTTCCGCTCCTCGGCGCGCGGCCAGAACCTCGGCGTCATGGCCCGCGGCCTGACCCTCAAGGCGGGCGATCCGAAGGGCGAGGAATTCCCGCAGTTCCGGGCCTACTGGATCGAGCAGCCCACCTCGAAGGCGGATGCTCTGATCATCCACGCGCTGCTCGACTCGGAAAGCGTGACCGGCGCGTACCGGTTCACCCTGCGCCCGGGCGACGTCACCATCATCGACACCGAGGTGACGCTCTTCCCGCGAGCGCCCGTGGAGAACTACGGCATCGCCGGCATGAGCACGACGTTCCTGTTCGGCCCCAACGACCACCGCGCGGTGGACGACGTGCGGCCCGCCGTGCACGAGAGCTCGGGCCTGCAGATCCACAACGGCAACAGCGAGTGGATCTGGCGGCCGCTGCACAATCCCGAGACGCTGCAGATCTCCGCCTTCGTCGATCCCTCGCCGAAGGGCTTCGGCCTTCTGCAGCGCGACCGCGAGTACACGTCCTTCCTCGACGACGACCAGAGCTTCGAGCGTCGGCCGAGCCTGTGGATCGAGCCGATCGGCGAGTGGGACCAGGGCCTCGTCCAGCTCATCGAGATCCCGACCGACAGCGAGATCAACGACAACGTCCTCGTCTACTGGCGTCCGAAGCAGCCTCTCGCGGCCGGAGCCGAGGTGAGCTTCGCCTACCGGCAGTTCTGGTGCTGGCAGCCGCCGGACCGCCCGCCGCTGCTCATCGTCTCCTCGACGCGGGTCGGCCGCGGCCGCACGGTGAGCGCGCGCCGCTTCGTGGTCGACTTCATGGGCGAGGCCCTGAAATCGAGCAGCACCGTCTCCGAAATGAAGGCGACGCTCTCTGCAACCCCGGGAACTATTTCGAACCTGCGCGTTTGGCCTTTTCCGGAACGGCAATTGTGCCGGGTGGGCTTCGATCTCGAGCCTGGAAGCGATATCGTGAGCGAGCTGCGTCTTGTGCTGGAGGCCGGCGGGAAACCCTTGAGCGAGACATGGCTCTATCGTTGGACACCCTGACGCCCCAGGACACGCAGTCCCGCTTCGCCGAGCAGCCCGCGCTGCCACCCGAGGCGCCGCTGCCGATGCCCGTGCAGTCGCTGTCGGTCTATTCCCGCCAGCAGGCCCGCAAGCCGCTGCGGCGGCGCGCGCCGCCCTGGCTCGTCAGGGCGTTCGTCTTCGCCGGCTCGCTCTCGCTGACAGGCTGGGGCGCGTTCGAGATGTACAAGGTGGTGTCGGTCTCCGGCGTCACCGTTCTCCAGTGGATGCTGGTCGCGCTGTTCACGATCAACTTCTCCTGGATCGCGCTCGCCTTCACAAGCGCCCTCGTCGGCTTCCTTGCGCTTCTGGCGCCCCGCCGCCAGCGCCCGGTCCCGACCCAGCTCTCGGCCATGACAGCCGTCGTCATGCCCGTCTACAACGAGGCGACGGCGCGCGTTTACGCATCGCTCGAAGCGATGATCGACGAGATCCGCGCCACGGGGCTCATCCGGCATTTCGAATTTTTCATTCTCTCCGATTCCACGCAGCCCGACGCCTGGATCGCCGAGGAACGCGCATTCTACGCCCTGCGCGAACGGGTGGGCCCCTCGGTCAAGCTGTGGTACCGCCACCGCAAGCGGAATGTCGGGCGCAAGGCCGGCAACATCGAGGATTTCGTCACCCGCTGGGGCGGCGCCTACGAACACATGCTGGTTCTCGACGCAGACAGCCTGATGACCGGCGCGTGCGTCACGCGCCTTGCCGCCGCCATGGAGGCGGATCCTGACGCAGGCATCATCCAGTCCCTGCCGCTGATCATCAACCGCAACACGCTGTTCGCGCGCCTGCAGCAGTTCGCCGCCAAAATCTACGGCCCGGTCATCGCCACTGGCCTCGCCGTCTGGTCCGGCCGCGAGGGCAACTACTGGGGCCACAACGCGATCATCCGGACCAAGGCGTTCGCCGCCCATTGCGGCATGCCCACCCTGTCTGGCAAACCGCCCTTCGGCGGGCACATCATGAGCCACGACTTCGTGGAAGCGGCCCTGATCCGGCGTGCGGGCTGGACGGTGTACATGCTGCCCGACCTCGAGGGCAGCTACGAGGAGAGCCCTCCCTCCCTGATCGACCTCGCCACGCGCGACCGGCGCTGGTGCCAGGGCAACCTGCAGCATGTGCGGGTCATCGGCGCGGCCGGGCTCACCTGGCCCACGCGCCAGCATTTCGCGACGGGCATCTTCTCCTACCTCGCCTCGCCGCTTTGGCTGGCGCAGCTGCTGGTCGGCATCGTGCTGGTGCTGCAGACGCGATACGTGCGGCCGGAATACTTCACCCGCGAGTTCTCGCTGTTCCCCGCCTGGCCGCGGTTCGACGCGGAGCGCGCCTTGCAGCTGTTCGGGATCACCATGGCGATCCTGCTCGCGCCCAAGGTGTTCGGGCTGATCCTGACGCTGATCCGCGGAGCGGCGCGGCGCGCCAGCGGCGGCGGGCTGCGGCTGATCGTTTCCGCCGTCTTCGAGGTCCTGATGTCGGCGCTGATGGCGCCGCTGCTGATGGTCATCCAGTCCGGCGCGGTGTTCCAGATCGTGCTCGGCCGCGACACGGGGTGGAACCCGCAGCGCCGCGACGACGGCTCCATCCCCTTCGGCGACATCGTCCGCCGCCATCGGCTGCACATGCTGTTCGGCATCTTCGCAGGCACGTCCGCCTTCATGATCGCGCCGTCGCTGTTCGGCTGGATGTCCCCCACCATCCTCGGCCTCGTGCTGGCGATCCCGATTTCGGCAGCCTCCGGCAAGCTTCATCTCGGGATGGCCCTGAAGCGCTGGGGCTTGCTGCTGACGCCGGAGGAGACCAGCCCTCCCCCGATCGCGACGCGGGCCAACGCCCTGATGCGCGACTACGTCTCCTACAATTTCGACGACGCCAACGCTGTCCACGTGCTGCACGCCGACGCTGCTTTCCGCGCGCTGCACGAGGCCATGCTGCCGCCGGCGGAGCGCCGCAAGCGCGGCGACATCAATCGCGACATGGCCGTCGCGATGGCCAAGCTCACCGATGCGGAAGCGATCGAGGACCTTGCGGACTGGCTGCATCCCAAGGAGACCATGGTGGTGCTGCACGACCGGGGGCTTCTGGAGATGCTCAGCCGCCTGCCCACCCGGGCCGAACTGTTCGAGCAATCGAAGGCCGCGGAGTGACACGCCGCGGGTGACCTCGCATCAGAGCTGGGCGAGGGTCACTGCGGTCAGGACGACGTTCACGACGCCGAGGGCCAGGACGAGCGCCACGAAGACCTGCTTGAGGGTCTGGGTCCTGCGGATCTGCTGAAACTCGGCCATGACGGCCTCCCCGTGTTTTGATGACCCGAGATTGCGCCTCGCCGCCGCAAAAGGCTGTGCGGGCGCGCACACCGTGCGAGGCCGCCCTCCAGACAGCATGTCGCGTGCTTTCCATGGGAAACACGGCCGCGCCAACCTTGCGCGGCGTCCTGCATCGCCATACAAGCCTCCTGCGAACGGAACCGCTGGTCCGTTTGCACCCTGGCTCGCTTTCGACGCCAGCGTGGGCCGGTAGCTCAGCGGTAGAGCACGTGACTTTTAATCATGTGGTCGCGGGTTCGATCCCCGCCCGGCTCACCAATAACCGCCCGAAAAGGTCACCCGAAGGCCCCCGAACCGGCTCCGCTGACACCCTTTCCCTCGACTCGCCGCAGATGCCGCGCCACTGCATCCCGTGGTGGACTTGGTTGTTGGCCTGCCTATGCGGCGTCTCGCTCATTGATGCTTGCCTCAGCTTGTGCCGCCTTCACCGGACGTGAGAAGCCAGTTGCAGAGGAGCAGGCCGGACGCCAGTCCGTCTGCTGGCCATTGCGAACTCGTGCCGCCTGTGCGGAGATAGCGCCGCGGCTGGCCCACGATTGTTGCCCGATGGACTGGGAAAACGAAGCCGACAGGACTCGGCTGAGAGAAGCTGTCGGCCCTTCTCAATTCGAGTGGCTGAGGGATCAGCATGTCCTCAGGGAGAAGCAGAAAAAAGAACTCGAGGCCCTCAAGCGACAAGAGCAAGCGGCGCGGAAATGGCTTCGATATGGTCTGGCAGGTTTGCTGCTTTTGATTTGGGTGCTGCTGGGCATTTGGGCGGGACCTCCCTGACATCGCGGCCTGGAGGCCACGACGGCAGCCTCGCCTGAACTCTACGCCGGCCGCAGACGACGCTCTCGCTCGCGCCTTTTCGATTCGTCGTCCGCTTGCGACATGCTTCACCAGGGGACGACCATGAACGGCATCGAAGCGAGACTGAACTCCTATCAGCCGCAGATACTCAGCATCTATCGCATCATGTTCGGCCTGCTGTACCTCCAGCATGGAATGTCGAAGTGGTTCGGCTTCCCTACCGCCAGACCCGCGACGATGTCGCTCATGCTGATGATCGCCGGTGCAATCGAACTCGTCGGCGGAATACTCGTCATTGTCGGCCTGTTCACACGCTATGCCGCCCTCATCATCTCGGGCCAGATGGGGGTGGCGTATTGGATCTATGCCAACCGGGTCGGGCTGATGCCTTGGGCGGGCCCATCCGGCAACAATCGTGCGAGTTTTATTCCGGTGCTCAATGGCGGCAATACCGAAGTCGCGTATTGCTTCGCGTTCCTGCTGCTGGTGTTCTTCGGCGCCGGAATCTGGAGCCTCGACGCCATCGCAAGGGGGCGGCGGTAAGATTGCCTCTCGCCTGGGAATAGACCGGGGCGCCGAACGTCTACTGAGGATCGCGCTTCTTCGCTGGAGGGCGTCATGCACCGTGCGCTTCTGGCTTCCGTCACCGCCGCCATCTCCCTGTTTGGCTTCCATGGCGATGCCGCTTCTCAAAATCGGTTTCCCGGCGCTTCCGCTCGTGGAGCTTTCGGCAGAATGCAGCTCGGCAGCGGCGTATCACGCCCCTATCAGGTCGTGCCGCGGATCCAGGCCCCCCAAGCTCGCTTCGGTCCTGTCGGGGAGCAGCGCAGCGCCGGTTTGCCAATCGCAGCACCAGTTGGCAGCTTTGCTTGGCACAGGGTGGGCCTGGTGGGCCAAACGTCCTCCCTCGGGGTAAGCCAAAGCAGCGTCATCCCTGCTGCGGGTTTGAACCGGGCTGCGAGCAACCCTCACATCGGGATGAGCGAGAGGATTGGCGGCGACCACAGCATGCGCTGGCAGCGCGTTGGCTCTGGCTGGCGGCTTGCGTCAGCCCTCGGGAACCACGTTCGCCTCGGGACGGCCGACCCGTTCTTTTTCCGCCGGAAACTCTGGGTCAACGGCGCGTTAGAACTGTCGCCGTGGGCCTTGTATTGGGGCCTCCCAAGTTCCGACTACGAAGACCCGGAAACAACCGGGAGTTATTGCGAGACTTTATTGACCGTCTGCGATCTGCCTGGTCCGTCTTACGTCGGCCTCGATTGCTCGTGTCCGTCGTCGGAAGGGGATATCGGCGGGGTCGTGGTTCCTTAGGATCGGGCAAGCCGATTTGCCGGGCGCTACCCGGAATAGCGGTCCCTTAAGAGGCGATGTCGCCAAAATCCAAATCTGCTCAACTCCCAGGCGGATCAACGAACGCGCAGTACGTAATGGGCTCGTAGCTGATATTGCCGCACCACGTGGCAGGACCAGCACCGACGGCCAGCCAGACGATGCGGTCCGCCGCCACCCGGATATCGGCCTGCCAACGACGCGAAAAGAACGTCACCGATGCGTCTGGGTGGACAGTGAATCGATCCACGCGCTCACAGTCCTGATCTCCACAGCAAAGGCGACCAGCGGAATCTCTCAATCCCGAATAGCTGTCATGTGAGTGGGAAGGCAGCACGAAGACCAGGGCAGTCCCAATTCCAAGTAGAAAGCGCATAGCGCGATCCCTTCCTCGGAGAGGTACTTGGATCATTGTACCACCGCCTTGGCGGAGAACGCGAAAAAAGCGGTCTGCGCGAACGCGGCCAAGCCGCTGGCGCGCACCACCTTGCCGCTTCCGCTCGCCCCGACCCCACACAGGCGCCCACCGCCGCAAGTGCGCCGGGTTGCGCCGCGATCGTGGCTGCGCCCTGGCAGCTCATGCCGCGGTCCCAGAGCGGCCGCGAGCCGATGAACCCGCGCAGGAGGCTGCGAGGCTTCGCCCGGCAACCTGTGGGCAGTTGCGCATTGTCTGCCCCACCTGGCCGTGTAACCTGCTTAGTTCCTTTTCAACGCTTGCCTCTTCCCGATAGCCAAGGGAGCACGCCAATGCGTCGCGATGAGCGGACTTTCGACCCGTCCGAAGGAGAGGCGGAGATCGAGGCTATCGAATCGCAGTGGACTCGGATCTGGGAAGCCCAGGAAAACATCGAAGCTCGACTCAAGCGGGTGCCATGGCGAGAAGATTTCAGGATCATGTGGCCTCGTATTCAAACGTTGCCGATGGGCTCGCGCCTGCTGGACGGGGGTTGTGGCCTTGGCGAATGGACGATCTGGTTCTCGCAGCACGGTTATCCAACCACTGGGATCGACATCTCACGGAAGACGATCGGCAAACTGAAGGAAATGCACCCTGGAATGGACTTTCAGGTCGGCGATATCCGCAGCACCGGATTTCCGGATAACTCGTTTGACGGATATTTCTCCCTGGGGACCTTCGAGCATTTCGAAGAAGGGTTCGGGCCAGTGGTTCAGGAGGCCTTCAGAGTTCTGAAACCCGGCGGACTGCTATTCACATCGACGCCCTTCGACAATCTCCGCATCGCTTTCAATGCCGCCGTCCTTGCACCTTACAAGATGTCCAAGTCGGGGCCGAAGCGCTTCTATCAGTGGAGAATGACCCGGTCGGAATTAGCTCAGGTTCTTGTCCGAGGCGGATTTGAAGTGGAGGACGTCCGTATCATCCACAAGAGGCAGGGGCTGCAGCGGATGTTGCAGCACACCTTTGGTCTGAATCCCACGACTACCCTGACGCGAGGCCTCGCAGCACTGTCATCGCCCTTCGTGCCAGCGGTGGTGTTTGGACACATGATCATGGCGATCGCGAAGAAACCACTCAAGATCGAAGCTTAAGACCTTCCCGCCCTGCCCCTTTCCGCTCAGCCCTTTGACCAACACGTGGAGATCCCTCACCACGAACCCGCATGACTTCCAATCATGGGGTCGCGAGGTCAATCCCCGCCCGGCTCACCAACATTCCCGCATGATCGACTGAGTGGGTTCACCTCTCCCGGCGGCGATCGCGCCTATAGGCGGGGACGAGGGCCGCCCGGGGCCTATCGACCGCAGCTGTGGCCCACCTCACAGCCGCTGGCGACGGACGGCGGCATGGTCCGGCATCGCCGTCGACCACCCGCGGGAGCCGCCAGATGACCAACCTTCTCGCCGCCGCCATCACAGTCTTCGCCCTAGCCTACTGCATCAACCTGGTGACGGCGCACCCGGCGCGCACCAACTGGACAGCGTCGATCACGGACGCAGGGGACGCGGGCTAGCAGCTTCATCCAAGACGACGCGCGAGGGCGATCAATCGATGACCCCTCTGGACGCAACGAGGAAGGGCGGGCGAAGCTTGCGCCGCACCCGCCCTGCCACCGTTCCATGCATTCGAGCGAGATCCTTCGGTCACGAGAACCGAAGGAGGCCTCGACTCACGACATCGTGGGGATGACGAACTCCGAGCCCGACTTGATGCCCGTGGGCCAGCGCGAGGTGACGGTCTTCGTCTTCGTGTAGAAGCGGAAGGCGTCCGGGCCGTGCTGGTTGAGGTCGCCGAAGCCCGAGCGCTTCCAGCCGCCGAAGGTGTAGTAGGCCAGCGGCACCGGGATCGGAACGTTCACGCCGACCATGCCGACCTGCACCTTGGCCGCGAAATCGCGGGCCGCGTCGCCGTCGCGCGTGAAGATCGCGACGCCGTTGCCGTATTCGTGGTCGTTGCAGAGGCTGAGCGCCTTGTCGTAGTTCGGCGCGCGCACGACGGAGAGGACGGGTCCGAAGATCTCCTCCTTGTAGATGCGCATGTCCTCGGTGACGTGGTCGAAAAGGCACCCGCCGAGATAGAAACCGCCCTCGTAGCCCTGCATCTTGAAGCCGCGGCCATCGACGGCCAGCGTCGCGCCTTCCTGCACGCCGAGGTCGACATAGGCGCGCACCTTGTCGAGGTGGGCCTTGGTGACCAGCGGGCCGTAGTCGGCGCTCGCGTCCGTGGACGGGCCGATCTTCAGGCTTTCGACGCGCGGCACGAGCTTGTCCATCAGCCGCTCGGCCGTGCCGTGCCCGACGGGCACCGCGACGGAGATCGCCATGCAGCGCTCGCCGGCCGAGCCGTAGCCCGCGCCGATGAGGGCGTCGACCGCCTGGTCCATGTCGGCGTCCGGCATGATGACCATGTGGTTCTTGGCGCCGCCGAAGCACTGCACGCGCTTGCCCGAGGCGCAGCCGCGCGCATAGACGTACTCGGCGATCGGCGTGGAGCCGACAAAGCCGACGGCCTTGATGTCGGGATCGTCGAGGATGGCGTCGACCGCTTCCTTGTCGCCCTGCACCACATTGAGGATGCCGGCGGGGAGGCCCGCCTCGAGGAACAGCTCGGCGAGACGCAGCGGCACGCCGGGGTCGCGCTCGCTGGGCTTCAGGATGAAGGCATTGCCGGCCGCGATGGCGGGCGCGCACTTCCACAGCGGGATCATGGCGGGGAAGTTGAACGGCGTGATGCCGGCCACGACGCCGAGCGCCTGGCGCATCGAGTAGATGTCGATGCCGGGGCCCGCGCCCTCGGTGTACTCGCCCTTCATCATCTGCGGCGCGCCGATGCAGAACTCGACGACCTCGAGGCCGCGCTGGATGTCGCCCTTGGCATCGGCGACCGTCTTGCCGTGCTCGCGGGCCAGCAGCTCGGCGAGGCTATCATATTCCTTGTGCACCAGCTCCAGGAATTTCATCAGCACGCGGGCGCGGCGCTGCGGGTTCGTGGCGGCCCAGGCCGGCTGCGCAGCCATCGCGTTCTCGACGACGGCGCGGACCTCGGCGGCGCTGGCCAGCGGCACCCTGGAGCGGAGTTCGCCGGTCATCGGCTCGAAGGCGTCGGTGAAGCGGCCGGACGTGCCCTTGACGTGCTTGCCGCCGACGAAATGGGTGAGTTCCGCGACCATTGAATCCTCCCTGGATGAGCGTTGCCGTTGTCTTCCGACATGACAGCCTGCATAGCAACGGCTTATCCTGCGCAGCCGTTGTGCGGAAATTCATGAACGAGGCGACACAGACGCCATGAGCATCGACTGGGACCTCGCCCGCATCTTTCTCGCCGTCGCCCGCTCCGGGCAGCTTCTCGGCGCGGCCCGCAAGCTCGGCGTCGATCATGCGACGGTGAGCCGGCGCGTCAATACGCTGGAAGCGCAGTTCGGCGCAAAGCTGATCGAGCGCCGCACGAACGGCTGCACGCTGACCCCGGCAGGCGAGGCCTTTCTCGCCAGCGCCGAGCGGATTGAGACGGAGATGCTGCGGGCGCAGGCCTCGCTGTCGGGCTTCGACGTGGCGCTCGAAGGCGAGGTGCGCGTCGGCGCGCCGGACGGGTTCGGCACCTACATCCTCGCCCGCCACCTCGGCGCGCTGATGGACCGCCACCCCGGCCTCACCATCCAGCTCGTGCCCCTCCCCCGCGCCTTCTCTCTGGCCAAGCGCGAGGCCGACATGGCCGTCACCATCGAGCCGCCGCAGGAGGGACGCCTCAGCGTGCGCAAGCTCACGGACTATCGCCTCAGCTTCTATGCGGCGCGGGACTACGCGGCCGCCCACCCTCCGCTGGCCTCACTCGCAGATCTCGCCGGCCACCGCATCGTCACCTATGTGCGCGACCTCCTCTTCACCCCTGCGCTGGACTATCTGGCCGATCTCGGCGTGCCCGAGACGCGCCGTTTCGAGTGCGCCGGGATGATCGGCCAGATCGAAGCCGTACGCGCCGGCGCGGGCGTCGGCATGCTGCACGACTACGCCGCGCGGCTGCACGAGGACCTCGTGCCCGTGCTGCCTGATGTCGGCGTGCAACGCAGCTACTGGCTGGTGGCGCACGATGATGTCCGCGACCTCGCGCGGGTGAAGCTGGTGGGGGACTACATCGTCCAGCTGGTCGCCGGCATGCGGCGGAGCTTCGTGTAAGCCACGCGGGTCATCCCCGGCGCGCCGCAGGCGCGGGAAGGGGATCCAGGGGACTGGGCTCGGTCTCCGCCGCTGCGTTGGACCAAAGGGCCGTTTTCACCGCTGGAGCACACTCCTGGATCCACTTCCCGGCGCTGTGCGCCGCCGGGGATGACCGCCCTGGTGTTTGCGCCCACTCACCCGCTGTTGCGCAATCCCGCCGACACGCCGTTGATCGTGAGCTGGATCCCCTGCAGCACGAGGTCGTTGGAGCCGTCGCCGCGGTGGGCCTTCAGCAGTTCCACCTGCACGTGGTTCAGCGGATCGAGGTAGGGGAAGCGGTTGCGGATGGAGCGCTCCAGCAGCGGGTTGCTCTCCAGCAGGCGGCTCTGGCCCGTGATGGCCAGCAAGGCGGCGATCGCCTCCTCCCACTCCTGGCGGATGCGCGGGAAGATGGCGTTGCGCAGCTCCACGTCCGGCACGAGGTCCGCGTAGCGCGAGGCGATGGCGATGTTGCTCTTGGAGAGCACCATGTCCATGTTCGACAGCAGCGTACGGAAGAACGGCCAGTCGCGGTTCATCGCCTGCAGCCTGGCAAGGCCGTCATTGGGGTGGTCGTCGAGCCAGGTCTTCACCGCGGTGCCGAAGCCGAACCAGCCGGGCAGCATCAGCCGGCACTGCGCCCAGCTGAACACCCATGGAATGGCCCGGAGGTCCTCGATGCTGCGCGTCTTCTTGCGGGAGGCTGGCCGGCTGCCGATGTTGAGCGTGGCGATCTCGGTGATCACCGTCGAGTTCCAGAAATAGTCCTCGAAGCCGGGCGTTTCGTAGACGAGCCCGCGATAGGCGGCGAAGGCCGTGGCCGAGAGCATCTCCATCGTCGAGAGGTAGTCCTCGCGCGGGGCGCGCTTCTCCGGCTGCAGCAGCGAAGCCTCGACCGTGGCCGCCGTCAGGGTCTCCAGGTTGCGCCGGCCGACCTCGGCGTTCGAGTATTTCGACGAGATGATCTCGCCCTGCTCGGTGATGCGGATCTGCCCTTTCACGGCGCCGCCCGGCTGGGCGAGGATGGCGTCGTAGCTCGGCCCGCCGCCGCGGCCCACAGAGCCGCCGCGGCCGTGGAACAGGCGCAGGCGCACGCCGTGACGGCGGAACACTTCGATCAGCTCGATCTCGGCCTTGTAGAGCTCCCAGCCGGACGTGACGAAGCCGCCGTCCTTGTTGCTGTCGGAATAGCCGAGCATGACCTCCTGCTCGCCGCCGCGGCTGTCGACGAGGCTGCGATAGTCGGGCAGAGACAGCAGCGCGTCCATGGTCGCCGCCGCGCGGCGCAGGTCGCCGATGGTCTCGAAGAGCGGCACGACATTGACGTCGCTCGAGCCGTTGGCCCGCACGAGCCCGACTTCCTTGAGCAGCACCGCCAGCTCCAGGCAGTCCGACACCGACTGGCCCTTGGAAATGATCGCGGTCGGGATCACGTCGCGGCCGAACATCCGGTGCGCCTCGGCGGCCGCGCGGAACACCGCGAGTTCGGACCGGGTCTCCTCGGAATAGGCGACGAAGGGCGAGACGAGCGGGCGCGCAGTCGCCAGCTCGCGCCGGAGCACCGCCACGCGGGCGGCCTCGTCCAGCCCCTTGTAGTTCGTGCCCGGAGCCACGGCGTCCAGCAACTCGGCGATCGTCCGCTCGTGCACGTCGGAATTCTGCCGCAGGTCGATGCTGGACAGATGGAAGCCGAAGCAGTCCACCGCGCGCCTGAGATGACGCAGCCTGCCGCGCGCCAGGATGCGCGAGCCGTGCTGGCGTAACGAGCGGTCGATCGTGTCGAGATCGGCCTTGAACTCGGCCGCGCTCGCGTAAGGCGGCGCCTCGCCGACGGGGTGGCGCAGGGCCTCGAGCCCGTCCATCACGGCGGCGGTGGCGGCGACCCGGGCATAAAGGCCTGAGATAGCGATGCGGTAGGGCTCGGAATGGCGCTTCGGGGAGCGGTCCGGCGAGCTCGTGACCAGGGCCTCCAGCTCGTCCGAGACGTGCACGATGCTGCTCGCCAGCGAGAGCTCGGCGCCGAGTTCGTGCAGTTCCTCCAGGTAGAAGCGGAACGCCCGCGAACTGTGCAGGGCGACCGTCTCGCGCAGAACGTCCGCGGTGACGAAGGGATTGCCGTCGCGATCGCCGCCGATCCAGCTGCCGATGCGCAGGAACGAGCTGACTTCGACCGGCCCGCCTGCAGGATCATAGGCTTCGAGCTGGTCCTCCAGTTCGCAATACAGCCGCGGAAGCTCCTTCAGGAATGTGTAGTCGTAATAGGACAGCCCGTTCGTCACCTCGTCGAGGACGGTGAGCTTGGTCTCGCGCAGCATGCTGGTCTGCCACAACGTCAGCACCGTGCGGCGGAGCTGCTCCTCCGTGGCGCGGGCCTCCTGCGGCGTCTGCTCGCCGCGGTCGCGCGCTTCCAGCGTGGAGGCGAGCTCCATTTCGCGCGTCAGCACGCTCTTGCGGCGCACCTCGGTGGGGTGGGCGGTGAGCACCGGGCTCACCAGCGCCTTGGCGAAGAGGGCCTTCAGGTCGCCCGCGCCGAGCCCCGCCTGCCGGGCGCGCTCGAAGGTGCGAGCCAGGCTGCCGGGCAGCGCGGCCGCGCCTTCGATCGCCTGCAGCCGCGTGCGGCGGATGTTGTGGCGGTCCTCGGCGATGTTCGCCAGATGCGAGAAATAGCTGAAGGCGCGCACGATCTGCACCGTACGGGCCGGGGAGAGGTCGTCGAGGATCGCCTCGAGCTCCCGCCGCGCCACCGTGTCGTCGTCGCGATGGAAGCGGATCGAGGTCTGGCGGATCCGCTCCACGATGGCGAAGATCTCGTCGCCTTCCTGCTCCCGCACCGTGTCGCCCAGGAGCCGCCCCAGCAGGCGAATGTCCTCGCGCAGGGGCCTATCGGTCTCGGACGTCTCGAAGTCGTGCGTCAGGACGATGGGGGCGATGGACATGGCTGCTCCAATCGAATCGGGCCCCGCGCATGCGCGGCGTGGCCGTCCTCATGCATCATTCGGGCCGGGTTGAGCGGCCCTAGAGTCCCGCCAGAATGCGAACGGCAAAGAGCGCCCACATCGCCATCAGGTCAAGCGCGCCGAGCAGATACAGCCAGAACCGCAACTTCACGTCGTTGCGGCCGACATGAACGACGGCGTGGGCCAGCCGCAGCAGCACGAAGACCCAGCTCATGACCACGAAGAGCAGGTCGGCCTTGCGCGTCGCCAAGGCGAACCCGACCAGCACGATGAACAGGAGCGGCAGCTGGAACTGGTTGTTGAACGCGTTGGCCGCCTTCAGCGCCCGCTCCGGCCAGTTCTGCTGCCCGAGCGCGATATCCTCGATCCGCGCTTCCCCGGCCCCGATCGCCTCCAGGCGGGCGCGGCCCATCTTGAACATCAGCACGAAGATCAGGGCGACCTCCACGAACACGGGCGACAACACGCTTTCGACGGACATTTTTCAGGGCTCCGCACGAGGGCTTCGCATGTAGACTACGGGATCGGGCCGTCTCGCGCGCCTGGCCAGTCGCATCGATGACGCAATTGAGACGGGCTTCCTCCACCGACACCTCAACGCCGCATTCCTCGCCTACCTCGACGCTCCTCCTCACGCAGGATCCTCTCGCCAGCCTGGACGTTCTCACTGCTCGTCGGATCTCGGAGACAGCCCATGCCTTTGACCGTCACGTTTCCCGATGGCGCCGTGGTTCCAGCCCTGGGGCAAGGAACTTGGCGAATGGGGGAGCGGGCGGATCGCCGCCGGGCCGAGATCCAGTCCCTCCAGCTCGGCATCGAGCTCGGCATGACCGTGATCGACACCGCGGAGATGTATGGCGACGGCCGTACCGAGCTTCTCCTGTCGGAAGCGCTCAAGGGCTACCGGAGCGACGCGTTCCTCGTCAGCAAGGTCTATCCGCACAACGCCACCGCGGCGGGCGTGGTGGAGGCCTGCGAGCGCAGCCTGCAGCGCCTGCGCACCGACCGGCTCGACCTCTACCTCCTGCACTGGCGTGGCGCGGTGCCGCTGGAGGAGACGATCGAGGGCTTCGAGCGCCTCGTCGCCAGCGGCAAGATCGTGCGCTGGGGCGTCAGCAATTTCGACACCGCGGACATGCATGAGCTCCGCTCTGTCGCGGGCGGCGGGGCCTGCGCCGCCAACCAGATCCTCTACAACCTGATGCGGCGCGGACCGGAGTTCGACCTGCTGCGCGAGCTGGAGGCGGCCGGCGTCCCTGCGATGGCCTACAGCCCGATCGAACAGGGGGACCTGCCCCGCTCGGACGCTCTTGCTCGGATCGCGCGCAAGCATGGCTGCTCCATCCAGCGGGTGGCCCTGGCCTTCGTGCTGCGCCGAAGCGGCCTCATCGCTATCCCCAAGGCCGGCAAGCCCGAGCATGTGCGCGACAACCATGCTGCGCTGGATCTCGCCCTCGACGCGGAGGATCTCGCCGCCATCGACGCGGCCTTCCCGCCGCCGCGCCGCAAGAGGCCGCTGGAGATGATCTGAGAGCCCGCTGGAGCCGAGCGAAGCCCCGCAGGCTTCCGGAGCCTCGACCGGTCAGCCCGCCGTGGCCAACTCGGACGCGAGCAGCTTCTTCAGTTCTGGGATGCACGAGCCGCAGTTCGAGCCGGCCTTCACTGCAGACCCGATGCCCTCCACATCCGCCGCGCCCCTGCCAATAGCGCCCGTGATCACGTCCCGGCTTACGCCGAAGCAGGCGCACACGACCGGGCTGGAGTCTGCGTCCGCATCCCGGCCTTGTCCGGAAAGCAGCGTGAGACGATCAAGCGCGGTCAGCCGTTCCGCCTCCCAGAACGGGCGTACGAAAGACCAGGCGGGCAGTAACCCGTCACTTCCGGCGTCCTTCAGGAAAAGTACGGCCTCCAGCCTGTCGCCGCGCAGCACCGCGAGGCGGGTGACCCCCTTGGCCGCATCGGCATAGGCGACCCGGTCGTCTCCCTCGATGCCGCCCGAGATCGATGCGCTCACCTCCGCGCAGTCGAGGTCGGAGGCGAGGTCGGCGGTGAAGCCGTTCTCCACCGCCGCCCACGACCAGCCCAGGCACCCCGGCAACTGCAGCCGCGCGCGCGAGACCAACGCGCCGACGGTCGCCATCCGGACAGGCTCGACGTTCACCGGCGTCGCCTTGTTGTCCGGCTGTCCCGACCAGGGATCGCGCAAAGCATGCACCAGCGCGCCGATGCGCGCGCCGCCGGCCGTTTCGTCGTTCCAATGGATGGGCGCAAAGACCTCCCCCGGACGCTGCGACGCGCTGACCTCCACAGGCAGCAGCGCTGCGCCGGGCAGGGAGCGGATGCGGGCGAATCCGCCGTCCTCGACCCCATGAAGCCGGGCGTCCCCGGGGTGGATGCTGAGTTTCGGTGACGGCAGATGCCGCGCCAGCCTTGGCGAGAGCCCTGTCCGCGTCATCGTGTGCCACTGGTCGCGAACACGGCCGGTGTTGAGGATCAGCGGGAACGCGGCGGAGGTTCCGTTCGCCGGCGGCGCGGACACCGCCACGAAGCGCGCCTTGCGATCCGGCGTGAAGAAGCGCCCGTCCGCGAAGACGCGCTCGACCTCGACCCCGTCCTGCCGGATCGGCCACTGGAAAGGCCTCAGCCGCCCATAGGCGACGTCATCGAGCTCGGTGAACCCGGAGAGCTCGAAATCGCGCGTTCCGTTGTTCTCGAAGGCCGAGAGCGCCGCGTGTTCGCGGAAGATGTCGGCCGGCCCGGCATAGGCGAAGGCCTCGCCGTGGCCGAGCCCTGTCGCCACTTGCGAGACGATCCACCAGTCCGGGCGCGCTTCGCCCGCGCGCGGCAGGAAAGGACGCTGGCGGGAGATTCGGCGCTCGGAGTTGGTGACCGTGCCGTCCTTCTCGCCCCAGGCCGCGGCGGGGAGGAGCACATGCGCGCCCGCGGCCACGGTGTCGTTGGAGGCGACGTTCTCCGAGATGACAAGGAGATCCAGCCGGGCGAGTGCGGCGCGCGCCGCGTCCGCGCGCGGCAGGCTGACGGCAGGATTGGTGCCCATGACCCAGAGCGCGCGGATCTCGCCGCGCTCGATGGCCTCGAACATCTCGACGGCCTTGAGGCCTTCACGGTTCGCCATGCGCGGCGCACGCCAGAAGCGTCCGACGCGGTCCACCTCCTCCGGCGCAAAGCCCATGTGGGCGGCGAGCTGGTTGGCGAGGCCGCCGACTTCCCGCCCGCCCATGGCGTTGGGCTGGCCCGTCAGCGAGAACGGTCCCATGCCGGGCCGGCCGATGCGTCCCGTCGCGAGGTGGCAGTTGATGATGGCCACGACCTTGTCGGTCCCAACCACCGACTGGTTGACGCCCTGCGAGGTCATCGTGACCACGCGCTCGGTGGACGCCCAGTCCGCGTAGAATCGCGTGACCGCTTCCGGCGTGAGGCCGGTCTGCGCGGCGACCGACGTAACGTCCGGCGCGATCTCCTTGCAGCGGACCAGGGCCTCGCGGAACCCGGTCGTGTGGTCGCCCACATAGGCGCCGTCGATGTGGCCACGTTCGGCCAGGTGCACGAGGAGCCCGGCGAAAAGGACCCCATCCGTGCCGGGGGCGAGCGCGAGGTGCAGGTCCGCCTCGTCGGCGGTGGCCGAGCGGCGGGGGTCGATGACCACCAAGCGTGCGCCGCGCTTCTGCCGGGCCGCCTGCATGCGTTGGAACAGCACGGGGTGGCACCACGCGGCGTTGGAGCCGACGAGGACCAGCAGGTCGGCCTGGTCGAGGTCGTCGTAGCTGCCGGGCACCGTGTCGGAGCCGAAGGCGCGCCTGTGGCCGGCCACCGTGGAGGCCATGCACAGGCGGGAGTTGGTGTCGACGTTGGCCGAGCCGATGTAGCCCTTCATCAGCTTGTTGGCGACGTAGTAGTCCTCGGTCAGCAGCTGGCCCGAGAGATAGAAGGCCACGCTGTCCGGGCCGTGCCGGGCGATGGTGTGGGCGAGGCCCTCAGCTGTCCGGTCGAGCGCCTCCTCCCAGCTGGCCCGCCGCAAAGCACTCCCGCCGTCCCGCAGCATGGGGTGCAGCAGCCGCGTCTCCAGCCCCAGCGTCTCTCCGAGCGCCGAGCCCTTGGAGCACAGCCGGCCGAAATTGGCGGGGTGCTCGGGATCGCCCTCGATGGCGGCTCCCCCCGCCCCGTCCGGGCGGGCGATGACGCCGCAGCCGACGCCGCAATAGGGGCAGGTGGTGCGGATGGCGGGGTTGGGAAGCGGCGCGTTCATCAGTAGACGTCCGCCTGGTAGCGCCCCGCCGCGCGCAGCGCCTGCACCTGCGCGCGTCCGGCCTCGACCGACCCTGCGCCGTGCTCCGCGAGAATCTCGGCGAAGGCCGTCTCCACGTCCTTGGCCATGCGGCTGGCGTCGCCGCAGATAGCGATGTGCGCGCCTTCGCCGATCCAGCGCGCCAGCTCCGCCCCGTTCTCACGCATGCGGTCCTGGACGTAGACTTTCCCCGCCCCGTCGCGCGACCAGGCGGTGGAAAGCCGCGTCAGAGCCCCCTTGGCCTGGAATTCATCGATTTCGTCGCGGTAGAAGAAATCCGTCGCCTCGCGCTGGTGGCCGAAGAACAGCCAGGCCGGGCCCGGCGCGCGGGTGACCAAGCGGTCCTGCAGGAAGGCGCGGAAGGGCGCGATGCCGGTGCCCGGGCCGATCATGATCAACGGCGTCGCGGGGTCCTTCGGCAGGCCGAAGGCGTGGGCTTTCTGGACGTAGACGCGGGTGGGGTCGCCCTCGCGCACCCGCTCGGCGAGGAAGGTGGAGGCCACGCCCATGCGCAGGCGCTCCTCGACCGCGTAGCGCACGACGTCGACCGTCAGGCTCACCCGGCCCGGGTTGGCGCGCGGGGACGAGGAGATGGAGTAGAGCCGGGGCTGAAGCGGCTCGAGCGCCTCGACGAGCCGGTGCAGCGGCGGCGCGAGGTGGGGGAATTTATGCAGCGCGGCCAGCACGTCGTAGCCGTCGGCGGCCTCCCCTTCCGCCATGCGCTCCAGCCGCTGGCGCTCCTTGGCGTCGGGCGAGACGCTCGCCAGCAGAGCGAAGAGCGCGTCGGGAGCGGGCGAGAGCGCCTTGGCGTGGGTCAGCCAGTCGCCCAGGCTGCGGGTCTGGCCCTCGGCGGAGATGGGCTCGTTGAGGGGAATGCCGAGGTGGCGGCCGATGGCCTTCACGAGCGAGACGGCGTTGTTGGGGAACACGCCGAACGCGTCGCCCGGTTCATAGTTGACGCCGCTGCGGCTGAGATCGAACTCGATGTGGTTGGTCTCCTTCGCGGAGCCCTCCCCGTTCAGCTTTCGGCGGGAGAGGAACACCGCCGGCACGGGCGTCTCGCGCGTGTAGCCCCGCGGCTCCCCCGCCACCTCCCCAGCAGCCGGGGCGGCGCTGGTCACCACCGCCGGAGCGGCCGGCGTGGCGGCGAGCTCCTCGGCGAGCTTCTTCACCATGCGCGCCGTCTCCTTGCCGCCGGGAGCGCAGAGGTTGAGACGCTTCTCAGAACCGCCTGCGATGGCGGCGGAATAAGTGTCGCAGAGATAGCCGCACTGGCCGCAATCCTGCTGGGCCATGGCCGCCATGAGGCGGCTCTTCAACGGCCGGCCCTCGGCGAGCGCCATGCGGTCCGAGATCCCCATCGCGGGGTCGTGCCAGGGCTGGTCGCCCTCGTCATCCGCCGGGGCGGCCGGCGTGCCCGTCCCGAGCAAAGCGGCGCCGTCGGCGCTGGAGAGCGCGGTGATGGCCGCGCCGTCGAGCGAGAGCAGGCCGGCGAAGAAGCCGTTCAGCCATGAGCGCTGCTCCGGGCTGAAGGGCGCGTTCTCCGGCAGCACCGGGGCAGGAAAGGCGGATGGCGGGAGCATGGTCATGCCGCGACCTCCTCGGCATAGGCGCGCAGGGCCTCCACGTCGCAGCGCTGCGTGAAGGCGTGGAAGCTCTCATCGGGCGAGGCGCGGCAGGCCAGATAGGCGCGCAGTAGCCGCTCCACCGTGGCCGGAGCGTCGTCGGCCCGCACGTCGCGGTAGAGTTCGCGGCCGATCGCGCCCTCCGCGCCAAAACCGCCGCCCACCATCAGGTGGAAGCCGTCGACCGTGTCGCCGTCCTCGTTCACCGGCACGCGCGCGCCGATGAGGCCGATGTCGCCGATGTAGTGCTGGGCGCAGGAGTTGTGGCAGCCGGTGAAGTGGATGTTCACCGGGCTGTCCAGCGCCACGCGCGGTTCGCACCATGCGGCGATGGCCTCGGCCGCGCCCTTGGTGTCGGCGGCGGCGAACTTGCAACCCCGGCTGCCCGTGCAGGCGACCAGCCCGGCGCGGATGGAGCTGGCGCGCCAGTCGAGCCCGAGCGCCTCGATACGGCGCTGCGCCTCCGGCACGGACGCGTCCGCTACGCCTGAGATGAGCAGGTTCTGCCAGACGGTGAGGCGGATGTCGCCGTCGCCTAGCTCGCGCGAGAGTTCGGCGAGGCCGCGCATCTGGTCGCAGGTCATCTTGCCGACGGGCAGCACGACGCCGATCCAGTTGAGGCCGGGCTGGGCCTGTTGGTGGACGCCGACATGCGCCTGCCGGTCCTGCGCCGGCCGATCCTTCACCGCAGCGGCAGGAACGCGCGCAAGCGGCGCGCCGAGTTCCGCCTCCACCGCGGCCAAGAACTTCTCGAAGCCCCAGGCGTCCAGCACATATTTCAGCCGGGCCTTGGCGCGGTTGGTGCGGTCGCCCTCGCGAATGAAGACGCGGAGGATGGCGTCGGCGACGCGCGTCGCCTCGGCGGGGCGCAGCACCACGCCGGTGTCGCGGGCGAGATCCCGGTGCCCCGTGATGCCGCCCAGCGCGAGGCGAAACCACACGCCCGGCTCCACCCCTTCCCCGTCCATCACCTCCACGGCCTGGAAGCCGATGTCGTTGGTGTCCTCCAGCGTGGGCACGAGGCCGCCGCCGTCAAACGCCACGTTGAACTTGCGCGGCAGGCCAACCAGCGAGCGGTCGTTCAGCACGTGGTGGTGCCATTCTCGCGCGAACGGCCGCGTATCGAGCAGCGCCTGCGGATCGATGCCGGCCGTGGCGTCGCCGGTGACGTTGCGGATGTTGTCCGCGCCCGAACCGCGCGAGCACAAGCCGAGATCCTGCAGCCCCTCGATGAAATCAACGGCGTCGCGCGCCTTGATCTCGCGGACCTGGAGGTTGGCGCGGGTGGTGGCGTGGGAGTATCCGCCGCCGAGCTGCTCGGCGAGGTCGGCCAATCCCGCGAACTGGCCGGCCTTGAGGATCCCGTTCGGGATGCGCAGGCGGCACATGTAGCTGTCCTGCGCCGGCGCGACGTAGAACAGGCCGTAGTAGCGCCAGCGGAAATTGTCCGGCGGCTTCGGAAACTCGTCGGCGGCGGCCTGGGCGCGCAGCCGGGGATAGGCGTCGAAGGGGTGCTCCTCGCGCTTCCATTTCTCCTGGTCGGCAAGCTTCCTGCCGGCCGCGACCGTGCGGTCCTGCGCCTCGATGTGGATGGCGTCGGGGCCGGTCGGCTTCGCCTGCGGCGCGCCGGCCAGGGGAGCGCCGCCCTCCCCGATCCGCGGCAGCCCCCGTGAGGTGCGGCCTGCCTGCACGCCTGAGACGAAGCCTTCGAGATAGCGCTTCTGGTCGGAGGAAAAGTCCTGGGACATCGGGTTTCCCTAGGCGGCCTGCCGCACGGCGAGCGCGCGGCCGAAGGCGAGGAGGTGGCGGATGCCGGAGACGTCGGTCCCGCTGCGGATGAGGTCGCGGTACCAGAGCGCGTCGCCTGTCTCGCCGAACAGCAGCGCCCCGACCAGCCGGTCGTCGCGCAGCACGAAGCGGCGATAGTGGCGGTGGGCGCGGTCGGTGAAGACGAGGTCGTCGTCCCCCTCCCCCGCCTCGAAGCGCCCGGCGGAGAACACGCCGACGCCAGACACCTTGAGGTTGGTGGAGACCACGGAGCCGGGATAGGTCTCCTCGCTGCCCGCGAGGCGTGCGGCGAGCACGGCCGCCTGCTCGTAGCCGGGTTCGACGAGGCCATAGCAGGAGCCGGCATGCTCGGCGCATTCGCCGATGGCGTGCACGTTTGGGCGGGAGGCCTGCAGCCCGTCGTCGACCACCACCCCGCGGTTCACCGCGAGCCCCGCATCGCGGGCGAGTGCGGTCGAGGGCCGCACGCCGACGGCGCAGACCACGAGGTCGGCCGGGAGCACACGGCCATCGGCGAGCCTCAGCCCTTCGGCGTGGCCGTCGCCGATCACGGACGCCGTGTCGGCTCCGAGGACGACCTCGACGCCCCGGCCGGCCAATTCCTCCAGCAGCAGCGAGGCGGCGAAGGCGTCGAGCTGGCGCTCCATCAGCCGGTCCATGAGGTGGACCAGCGTCACGGCGACCCCTGCCTTGGCGAGGCCGGTCGCGGCCTCGATGCCGAGCAATCCGCCGCCGATCACCACCGCCCGCGCGCCAGGCCACAGGCGCGCCATGACCTCGACTTCGCCGAGGTCACGGAAGGTGATGACGCCGGGCAGCGTCATGCCGGGCTTGGGCAGGCGGATGGGATCGGAGCCTGTGGCCAGGACGAGCCTGTCGAAGGCCACGGTCGATCCGTCAGACAGGTCGGCGCGCCCCGCATCGAGGTCGAGCGCCGTCACCGGACGCCCGAGCAGGGTCGTGACGCCCCGCTCCGCGTAGAAGGAATCCGGCTTCAGCGCGAGGTCGTCCATGCCGATCTCGCCGGCCAGCAGCGAGGAGAGCAGCACCCGGTTGTACGCGGGGCGAGGCTCGGCCCCCACGACGGTGACCGCGAAGCGGCCGGGCGCCAGCGTGGTCAGGCGGTCGACGAAGCGCGTCGCCACCATGCCGTTGCCGACCACCAGCAACCGCTCGGCCGGGGGGTGCGCGGCGCGCGAGGGCATGGCCGCGCTCACGCCGCCTCGACGTAGCTGTGGCGCTCGTAGAGGAAGCGCATCACGCCTTCGCGCGCTTTCAGGTAGGCGGGGTGGCTCACCATCTCCAGCCGCTTGCGCGGGCGGGCGAGCGGCACGGTGAGCACCTCGCCGATGCGCGCGGAGGGGCCGTTCGTCATCATGACGATGCGGTCCGAGAGCAGCACGGCCTCGTCGACGTCGTGGGTGATCATGATCACCGTGTTGCCCAGCGAGGCGTGGATCTGCATCAGCGAGTCCTGCAGATGCGCGCGGGTGAGCGCATCGAGCGCGCCGAAGGGCTCGTCGAGCAGGAGCACCTTCGGCTCCATGGCGAGCGCCCGGGCGATGCCGACGCGCTGCTTCATGCCGCCGGAGATCTCGGCCGGGCGCTTGTCGGCCGCGTGCGTCATCTGCACGAGGTCGAGATTGTGCATGGTCCAGGCGTGGCGCTCGGCCTTGCTCTTGCTCCGGCCGAGCACCTTGTCCACCGCGAGGCGGACATTGGCGTAGACGGTGAGCCAGGGCAGCAGGCTGTGGTTCTGGAACACCACGGCGCGATCCGGGCCGGGGCTGTTCACCTCGCGGTCCTCCAGCAGCACGCCGCCCGTGGTGACCTGCGTCAGCCCCGCGATCAGGTTCAGCAGCGTGGACTTGCCGCAGCCGGAATGGCCGATGATCGAGACGAACTCGCCGCGGTCGATGGTGAGGCTGACGTCCTTGAGGACCTCAGTCGTGCGGCCGCCGCGGCTGAAGCTCTTGCCGATGAGATCGAGCTTCAGATAGGGGCGCTCGGGAGCGGTGCTGGTCATGATGGTGCTGGTCATGGGCGGGTCTCCTCAGTTCGCGCTGACGCCGCGGGTGACGAGGGAGCCCACCGCCCCGACCAGCCGGTCGAGGGCGAAGCCCACGAGGCCGATGTAGGCGAGGGCGACGATGATGTCGGGCAGACGGGACGAGTTCCACGCGTCCCAGATGAAGAAGCCGATGCCGACGCCGCCGGTGAGCATCTCCGCCGCGACGATGGCGAGCCAGGACAGGCCGATGCCGATGCGCAGGCCGGTGAAGATGTAGGGGGCGGCGGCAGGCAGCATGATCGTCCAGAAGAACTCGAACGAGTTCAGCCGCAGCACAGCCGCCACGTTGCGGTAGTCCTGCGGGATGTTGCGGATGCCGACCGCCGTGTTGATGACGATGGGCCACACCGCGGTGATGAAGATCACGAATATCGCGGAAGGCCGGCTGTCCTGGAACGCAGCGAGCGCGATCGGCAGCCAGGCGAGCGGCGGCACCGTGCGCAGCACCTGGAAAATCGGGTCGAGCCCGCGCATCGCCCACACCGACTGGCCGATGAGCGCCCCGACGAGGATGCCCACGACTGCGGCGAAGCCGAAGCCGATGGCCACGCGCTGGAGCGAGACGAGCACCCGCCAGCCGAGCCCGATGTCCTGGCTGCCGAAATCGAAGAACGGCGCGACGATGAGATCGTGGGCTTGCGCCCAGATCACCGACGGTGCCGGGAGCGTCGCCCCCGGCCGCGCGCAAAGGATCTGCCACAGCAGCAGGAGCAGCCCCAGCATCAGCGCGGGCGGGAGCACGTTCGTGGCCAGCCAGACGCCTATCGGCCGCAGCCGCCCCAGCAGAGAGGGCTGCGGCCGGGGCAACGCCACGATCGTCGCCACTGGCTGCATCGCCTGCACCGGGGCGGGCGCGGGCGAAGCGGCGTCGGTCTTCATGACAGCGAGACCCATGTGTCCCTCCGGGAGCGCCGCGGGCTGGCGCGTGTTGGCGTGGAAAGGCAGGCCGCGCGTCAGGCGACGCGCTTGATGCCGAGGCTGGCGAGGTAGGCGCTGGGGTTCTCGGGATCGAAGACCTTGCCGTCGAAGAAGGTCTCCTTGCCGCGCGATGCGGTGGCCGGGACATCGGCCGCGGCCACGCCGAGCGACTTGGCGGCGTCGCGCCAGAGGTCCTCGCGGTTCACCTTGTCGACGAGCGCCTTGATGTCCGTCGTGGGCTCGAACTTGCCCCAGCGGATGTTCTCGGCGATGAACCAGGAATCGTGGCTCTTGAAGGGATAGGAGGCCTGCCCCTCCCAGAACTTCATGTAGAGATCGGTGCCGGCGACGACCTTGCCGCGGCCGTAGTTGATGTCGCCCTTGAGGCGGCCGAGCACGTCGACCGGCGGCACGTTGAACCACTGGCGACGGCCGAGGATCTGGGACATCTCGTCCTTGTTGGCCTTGGAGTCGCACCACATCTGCGCCTCCATCACCGCCATCAGGAGAGCCTTGGCCGCGCGCGGGTTCTTCTCCACCCAGTCGGCGCGCATGCCGAGCGCCTTCTCCGGGTGCTTCTTCCAGAGCTCGCCCGTGGTGCAGGCGGTGAAGCCGATGCCCTGGTTGACGAGCTGCTCGTTCCACGGCTCGCCCACGCAGAAGGCGTCCATGTTGCCGACCTTCATGTTCGCCACCATTTGGGGCGGCGGCACCACGATGGTTGAGACGTCCTTGTCGGGGTCGATCCCCGCCGCCGCGAGCCAGTAGCGGATCCACAGGTCGTGCGTGCCGCCGGGGAAGGTCATCGCGACCTTGACCTCCTTGCCCTCGGCCTTGCGCTTCTCGAAGGCAGCCTTCAGCGGCGAGGCGTCGAGGCCGACGGGCAAGTCCTTGTACTCCTGCGCGACGGAGATGCCCTGGCTGTCGAGGTTCAGCCGCGCAAGGATGACCATTGGCACCGGCACGTTGTTCTGCGTCACCTTGCCGGTGCTGATGAGGTAGGGCATCGGCGTGAGGATGTGCGCGCCGTCGATCCCGTTCTTCTCCGAGCCGAGCACGAGGTTGTCGCGCGTCGCGCCCCAGGACGCCTGCTTGGCGACATCGACGTCCGGCATGCCGTACTTCGCGAAGATCCCCTTCTCCTTGGCGACGATGATGGGCGCGGAGTCGGTCAGCGCGATGTAGCCGAGGATCGCCTTCGTGGTTTCAGGGCCCGCGGCCTGGGCGAAGACGCCGGACGGAAACGAAGCCCCGAGCGCGCCCGCCAGCGCCGACGCGCCGCCGGCCTTCAGGAGCGAACGACGGCTGACGCCATCGCTGGAGGAAACGCCAGTGCGGGGGGTCTTGAGGCTCATCGTGGGCTCCGATCCAAAACGAAAAACGCCGCTGACGGGGGCCCGCACACGCGGGTTCCGGTCAGCGGCGTTGCTGTGAAAGTATTAGTCGGCGAACCCGTCGGCGTTGGCGGGATGGCGTATCAGATACAAGCAACGTGCCAAGTGGCGGTTTACAGGAAAAGATGTTTGGGATCAGTGCTGCTGCATGCGTGGGGGTGAAGGTGGTCACGCCGCGCCTGCATCAACCGCCGCTTTCACACGCAGCGCTGTGCACCGTTCTTGTGCAGCGCAAAATCTAAGCAGCGCCTGCAACATCGCCGTCTTTGCGAGCGCAGCGAAGCAAACCAGACGGTCGGCGCTGGCACGCCGCTGACCACGCCGGCCCCTGGGTCGCCGCGTCGCTGCGCTCCTCGCAAAGACGGAGAATGCGGCTAACTCTGGCGCAGTTCTTCGGCTGATTGCCCTCAACCCAGCGCCTGCGCGAACCTGTCCGGGCGGTATACGGTAACCGCCCTCTCTCTCAGCGACGGTTCATCAGCCGCCTGCCCCGCTTCCACCATCCGGTCGAACACCCACCCGGCATGAGCGGGCCGCGGGCTGGTGTCGTTCGGGCCGATACAGAGGTAGGCCTGGTCCTCGCGCACCACGCCGGGAGCCACCATCAGCCGGCCTTCGAGGATCGACCGTGCGACAGGCTGGGGCACGTCGAGCGCTGCGGGCTCGGCGAGCAGAGCGGCGAAGCTGTCCCGGTTGTCCTCGCGCGATGCCCACACCGCCGCAGAATGGACGGCGCGGATCAGGCGGTTCGTCGTGTCGGCGTTGGCCTCGTCCCACTCCCGGCGCAGGGCCAGCACCTTTTCCGGGCAGCGGGGCACAATCTGGGAGCACGCGTGCAGGATGCGGCCGTGTCCCTCGATGACGGCGAGCGTGTTCCAGGGGGCGCCGACACAAAAGCCGTCGAGCTGGCCAGTGGCGAGGCTGCGGGCCATGTAGGGCGGCGGGATAACAACCAGGTTCAGGTCCTCGGCGGGATCGATGCCGCCGAGCGCCATCCAGGCGCGGAGCTGGTAATGGTGGGCGGAGAAGGGGAAAACGTGGCCGAAGGTGAGACGCCCCTCCCCGGCCGCCGCGCGCTTCTCGATCACAAGCCGGAGGGCGCGGGCGCTCACCTCGGGTCGTGCGAGGTCGCCATCGGCCTCTGCAGCGAGCGCTTCGTACAGCGCCAATGACAGCGTGATGGCGTTGCCATTCAGGTTCAGCGCCATGGGGGCGATCGTATCCACCCGCACATGCCCCAGCCCCAGGCTGGAGGCGATGGCGGCGGGGGCCAGCATGTGCGCGGCGTCGAGGTAACCCAGGTTCAGCTTGTCGCGCAGATTGGCCCAGGAGACGTCGCGGACCAGCGTCAGCGCCAGGCCCTCCTGCTCGGCGAAGCCCTGCCGCTCGGCCGCCAGCAGCAGGGCGGCGTCCATGAGCGGGATGAAGCCGACGCGGACGGGCGTGGTCATCGCAGCAGCTCCGATGCGGTGACGACGGATTGCGCGATCTCCGCCAGCTTCTTCTTCTCGTTCATCGCTGTCTTGCGCAACAGGGCGTAGGCCTCCTCCTCGCCGATGCCGCGGGCCTTCATCAGGATGGCCTTGGCGCGGTCGATGACCTTGCGGTCGGCGAGCTGCGACTTCGCCTGCTCCAGTTCCTCCCGCAGCCGCGCGAAGGCGTTGAAGCGGCTGACGCACATGTCGAGGATCGGCTTCACCCGTTCCTTCTTCAACCCGTCGACCACATAGGCCGAGACGCCGGCGTCGATGGCGGCGTTGATCATGGCGGTGTCGGACTGGTCGACGAACATCGCGACGGGCCGCGGCACGGCGCGGCTCATCTGGAACATCTGCTCCAGCACGTCGCGGCTGGGGCTCTCGAGGTCGATGACGATCACGTCGGGGTCGATGGCGACCACGCGCTGCATCAGGTTCTCGGTGTCGGACAGATGCAGGATCTCGTCATGGCCCGCCTCGCGCAGCCCCTCCTCCAGGATGGCCCGGCGCACGGGGTTCTGGTCGATGATGACGATCCGTGTTCTCCGCTCCATGCGCGCCGAAACATCTCTTGCCGGAACATGCCGCACGGGCCGGGCCAGTCGACGCCGGCCCGGCGTCTTGCCGGAGGCGAAGCAAGGTTCCTGCCAGCAGCGTCAGGCCGGGCGGATCTCGTCGCTGAGGAAAGCGGCCTTCATCAGGGCGCGGGTGTAGGGCTCGCGCGGCGCGCCGAAGATCTCGTCCACGCTGCCGCGCTCGACGACCTTGCCGCTCTTCATCACCAGGATCTCGTCGGAGATCGCGCGCACCACGGCGAGGTCGTGGCTGATGAAGATGTAGGAGAGCCCGTGCTGGATCTGCAGGTTGCGCAGGAGATCGACGATCTCCTTCTGCACCGAGCGGTCCAGCGCCGATGTCGGCTCGTCCAATACCACGAGGCTGGGGTGGAGGATCATGGCGCGAGCGATGGCGATGCGCTGGCGCTGGCCTCCGGAAAACTCGTGCGGGAAGCGGTTGCGCGTTGCGGAGTCGAGGCTGACCTCCTCCAGCGCCTTCGCCGCGCGCCGGTCGCGCTCCGAGCGGTTGATGCCGGGCTCGTGGACGAGCAGGCCTTCGGTGATGATCTCGCCCACGGTCATGCGCGGGGAGAGCGAACCGAAGGGGTCCTGGAAGACGAGCTGCAGCCGGCGGCGCAGCGGCTTCATGGCGTCGCGGTCGAGCGGGGCGAGGTTGCGGTCCTCGAAGCGGATCGCCCCGGAGGACGGCACGAGGCGCAGGATGGCGCGGCCGAGCGTCGACTTGCCGGAGCCGGATTCGCCGACGACGCCCACGGTGCCGCCCCGGCGCAGCGTCAGGTTCACGCCGTCCACGGCGTGCAGGTCGTCGCGCCGCCGGGAGAACAGGCCGGAACGCATGGTGAAGGTGACGCGGATGTCGCGCGCGTCGATCAGCACCGGGGCGTCCGTCGGCGGAGGGACCTTGCGTCCCGTGGGCTCCGCTGCGAGCAGCATACGCGTGTAGGGCTGGCGCGGGTTGGCGAAGACCTCCTCGATAGGGCCCGTCTCCACCACCTCGCCGGACTTCATCACGATCACCCGGTCGGCGAAGCGGCGCACGATGCCGAGGTCGTGCGTGATGAACACGATCGACATGCCGAAGCGGCTTTTCAGGTCCGCCAGCAGCTCCAGGATCTGCGCCTGGATGGTGACGTCGAGCGCAGTCGTCGGCTCGTCGGCGATCAGCACCTGCGGGCGGTTGGCGAGCGACATGGCGATCATCACGCGCTGGCGCTGGCCGCCGGAGAGCTCGTGCGGGTAGCTGTCCAGCCGCTCCTCGGGACGCGGGATGCCGACCAGCGTCAGGAGTTCTAGCGCCCGGGCGCGGGCGGCGGAGCGGCTCATCTTGCCGTGGGTGCGGAGCGGCTCGGCCAGCTGGTCGCCGATCCGGTAAAGCGGATCGAGCGAGGTCATGGGCTCCTGGAAGATCATGCCAAGCTTGCTGCCGCGATAGCGGTTCAGCGCGCGCGGCGGCAGGCCTAGGATCTCCTCGCCGCCGACCTTCACCGAGCCGGTGGCGAAGCCGTTCGACGCCAGCAGGCCCATGACGGCCATCATGGTCTGGCTCTTGCCGGAACCGCTCTCGCCGACGATGGCGAGCGTCTCGCCAGGCGCGACGTCGAAGCTCACGCCCTTCACGGCCTTGAGGTCGGCCTGCGCCGTGCGGAAGCCGACCGCGAGGTCCTGGACGCTCAGGATGGGGCGCAAAGGCGCCACCAACGCGTCCGGGTGGTTTCGCTGTTGCTCGAGCATCGCCATGGCTTGCCTCACCGGTCCTTGGGATCGAGGGCGTCGCGCAGGCCGTCGCCGATGAAGTTGAGGCAGAACAGGGTGCTGGTGAGGAACAGCGAAGGCCAGACCAGCATCCAGACCGCGCCCTGGATGTTGCGCGCGCCCTCCGAGATCAGCACGCCCCAGCTGGTCATGGGCTCCTGCACGCCGAGGCCGAGGAAGGAGAGGAAGCTCTCCAGCAGGATCACCTTGGGCACCAGCAGCGTCATGTAGACGACCACCGGCCCCAGCGTGTTGGGGATGATGTGGCGGGTGAGGATGCCGCGCGTACCGACGCCCATGGCCTCGGCGGCCTGGACGAATTCCTGCCGCTTGATGGAGAGCGTCTGGCCGCGGACGATGCGCGCCATGTCCAGCCACTCCACTGCGCCCACGGCGATGAACATCAGGATGAAGTTGCGGCCGAAGAACACCACGAGCAGGATCACGAAGAAGATGAACGGCAGCGAGTAGAGCACGTCGACGGCGCGCATCATCAGGCTGTCGATGCGGCCGCCGAGATAGCCGGCCGTCGCGCCCCAGAGCACGCCGATGAGGATGGCGACGCCCGTCGCGAGCACGCCGATGGCGAGCGAGATTCGGCCGGCGAAGAGCGTGCGCGTCAGCAGGTCGCGACCGTTGGAATCCGTCCCGAACCAGAAGTGCTTCCACTTCACCGGCACTTCGGCGGTGATGCGCTTGCCCTCCTCCGCCCGCGTCACCACACGAGGCGTGCCGAAGAGGTCGGAACGGTCGAAATAGACAAGCAGCCGCTCGTCGATGGGGCGCGTGCCGACCAGCGTGACCTTCAGGAGGTCGCCCTCGACGACGGCCCCTTCGGCCTTCACCCGCATGCGCGAGGCGATCCGGTCCACGGCCGGCGTGATCTGGCTTTCCAGCGGGAAACGCTGGGCGGTGGCGGGGGCGCGGACATAGTCCTGGTAGACCTGGTCGTAGTCGTGGCCGGTGAAAAGCGGGCCAAAGACGCAGGCCAGCGTGATCAGGCTCAGCACCACGATGCTGGCGACCGCGGCCCTGTTGCGGGCCAGCCTCGTGCGGGCGTCCGCCCAGAGCGAGCGCCCCTGGATGGGCGCGGCATGGGCCAGGGCGGCGACGGTTTCGGGGGTCGCGTCACTCATAGCGCACCCGCGGGTCGATCAGCGCATAGACGAGATCGACGATGAGATTGAAGACCAGCACGAACACCGCAATCATGATCACGGTCCCCATCACGAGCGTGTAGTCGCGGTTGAGCGCACCCTCGACGAAGTAGCGGCCGACGCCGGGGATGCCGAAGATCGTCTCGACCACGACGGAGCCTGTGAGCAACGCCGCGGCGGCCGGGCCGAGATAGGACACTACGGGAAGCGCCGCGCCCCGAAGCGCATGGCGCACCACGGTCCCCAGCGGCAGGCCGTTGGCCCGCAGCGTGCGGATGTGGTTCGACCGCAGCACCTCGATCATCGAGGCGCGGGTGAGCCGTGCGATGACCGCCACCTGGGGCAGCGCCAGCGTGATGATGGGCAGGATGCTGTTGCGGATGGCCCCGTCGCTCCAGCCGCCGACGGGAAGCCACGCCAGCGTGAGCCCGAATACGATCTGCAGCACCGGCGCGACCACGAAACTGGGCACCGTGATGCCGAAGGTGGCGACACCGACAACCGTGTAGTCGATGGCGTGGTTCTGGCGGAACGCGGCGATGACGCCGAGCGTGCCGCCGACGATCAGCGCCAGCGACAGCGCGGAGAAGCCGAGCCGCATCGAAATGGGAAGGCCGCGGGCGAAGAGCTCGGCGATGGTGAAGTCGCGGAAGTAGAAGGACGGCCCGAAATCACCCCTCATCAGGGCGGAGAGGTAGAGCCAGTATTGCTCGTAGAGCGGCTTGTCGAGCTGGTAGATCTTGCGCAGGTTCTCCATGACTTTCGCCTCCAGCGGCCGCTCGAGATCGAACGGGCCGCCGGGCGCAAGCCGGATCAGGAAGAAGGAGATTGTGACGATGACGAACAGCGTCGGGATCGCCGAGACGAGACGCTTGAGGACGTAAGGTCCCATCATCGTCCTTTCAGGTGCAAGCGGCGCAAAAGCCGCCGGACGTCACCCGTCATCGCTAGGAGCGAAGCGACGAAGCAACCCAGGCGCCGGATCCTGGCTCAGCCTGGGATGCTTCGCTCGCAATGACGGACTGACCCTACGGCTTGATGGTCAGGTAGCGGCTGAGGTGACGGTCGAGCGTGTTCGACTCGAAGCCGACGACCTTGTCCGATACGAGGTTCTTGGAGCCGTAGAAAAGCAGCGGCAGGTAGGCCTGGTCGTTGACGAAGATCTGCTCGGCGTCGCGCAGGATCTTGGCGCGGGCGGTCAGGTCCGTCGTCTTGGCGGCCTGCTTCATCAAGGCGTCGAACTGGGGATTGCTGTAATTGGCGTAGTTCAAGCCATTGTTGTCGCTCTCGCCGAGGAACAGGAAGTTCTGCGGGTCGGAGTAGTCGGCGATCCAGCCGGCGCGGGCGACGTCGAAATCGCCCTTGTCGCGCAGCAGCGCGTAGTGGGTCTTCAGGTCCGTGTTGACGAACTTCACGTCCACGTTAAAGGGCTTCCACATGTTCGCGAGCGCCACCGAGGTGTTCTTGTGGTTCTCGGAGGTGTTGTAGCGGATCTCCACGGTCAGCTTCTTGCCGCCGGGGCCGTAGCCGGCCTCCTTGAGCAGCGCCTTGGCCTTCTCCTCGCGGTCGATTGGCGACATGTCCTTCCACGACACGGCGGCGGGCTCGCCGTAGTTGCCGATGCCCGGCGGCACGAAGGAATAGGCGGGTATCATGGTCCCGCCCCAGATGTCCTCGGCCAGGAAGTCACGGTCGATCACCATCGAAAGCGCCTGCCGGATCCGGACGTCATCGAACGGGGGCTTCTTGGAGTTGAACACGAAGTAGTAGGTGCCGAGGTAGGGGGCGACCTTGAACTTGTCCTTCAGCGTCTCGCGGATGAACTTGATCTGGTCCGTGGGCACGTCGTTGAAGGTGTGGATCTCACCCGCCTGGAAGCGGCGCAGCCCGGCCGCGCGGTCCTCGATCGGGAAGATGTTGACCTGGTCGATCTTGACGTTCGCTGCGTCCCGATAGTTCGGGTTCTTGACTGCGACGATCTTGTCATTGGGCGTGAATGATTTCAGCGTGAAGGGGCCGTTCGAGACCCAGTTCTCGGGCTTGACGAAATCCTTACCATATTTCTGAACAGACGCCGGATGGATAGGAAGACCCGTCTGGTGGGCGAGCTGCGCGATGAAATAAGGCGTCGGCGACTCCAGCTTGATCTCGAGGGTCTTGTCGTCGATGGCCTTGACGCCGAGCTCCTCGACCTTCGCCTGGCCCTTGTTGACCTTCTCGCCGTTCTTGATGGTGTAGAGGATGTTGGCGTATTTCGCGCCCGTCTCCGGGTTCATCAGCCGCTGGAACGTGAAGACGAAGTCACCCGCCGTGACAGGATCGCCGTTCGACCACTTGGCATTTGGACGAAGCTTGAAGGTATAGGCGGTGCCATCGTCGTTGGCCGTCCAGGATTCCGCGACGCCCGGCACAATGTTGGCCTTGGCGTCGTAGGTCACCAGCCCCTCCATGAGATCGTAGAGAATGTCGCTTTCTACCACCGTGGACGTCTTTTGTGGGTCGAGGGTCTCAGGATCGCCGGGGTTACCGCGGTTGTAGACCATCTGTGCGCTGGCTGCGCTCAGCGACAGCCCGAACGCGAAGGCGGCGAGCGCCGAACGGACGGTGGTGGTGGACATGTAACAACCTCATAGGTGGAAATTGGCCCAGACAGGACGTTGCTACACAACATGCATGGGCGCAACACACGAACCGCTTGTGCTCGGCACGCTAGGCACGCCGGGCGTCGGCGTCGGCGTCGGCCTTGCGCCCTGCGGCGACTTCCGGCACACACCGCCCGCTGATCTGGAAAACCTGGATGCCCGCAGATACCCTCCAGCCCGCTCCTCTCGCCCCGGCCGGAATGGCGGCCTGGCGGCGGATGCTGCTTCTCTTTTTCGCCACCATGCTCGGGGCGTTCCTCGCCGTGGCAGCCTTCGTGATGGTGTTCGATCCGTTCGGCGTCGGCCCGTTCGCAAGGCGCGCCAATCCCGTCCTCATGGACCTGAACCAGCGCTACATGTACCCGCAGATCGTGCGCAGCGGCCGGTTCGATTCCGCGGTGATCGGCACGTCCACCGTTCGCCTGCTCAATCCCGAAAGGCTCGATGCGCTGCTGGGCGGCCGCTTCGCCAACCTCGCCATGAATTCAGCCACCGCGTGGGAGCAAAGCCGCATCGCCGATCTCTTTCTGCGGCACACTCCGGAGCCGAAGTCGCTGATCGTCGGCATCGACCCGCTCTGGTGCTCGCCGGACGCGACGTCGCCCGAACAGCGGCTGACGTTCCGGCGGTTCCCCGAAACCTTCTACGACGAGAACCCCTGGAACGACTGGCCCGAGCTCCTCAACCTGACGTCGATCGAGATGGCGTGGCGCATGGCGCTCTACCGGCTGGGGGTGATGCCGGCCCGCTATCGCAACGACGGCTACGAGGTCTTCACGCCGCCGGAGAACACCTATGACCTCGCCCGGGCGCAGGGCCATATCTGGGGGGAGCGGAAGGACCGCACGATCACCCCGCAATCGCCTCCCGCCAACCCGACGCCGGCCCAGCGGGCGGCGTGGCGCTACCCGGCCCTGCAATGGCTCGACGCCCTTGCGGCGCGGATGCCGCCGGGAGCCCGCATCATCGCGGTAGTCCCCCCGACCCATGTCGCCAACCAACCCCAGCCGCTATCCCTCGAGGCTGCGCGGCTTGCGGCCTGCCGGGCGGAACTGGCGAGCATCATGAAACGGCGCGGCGGGATCGCCGTCGATTTCGGGTCGCCCTCTTCGGTCACGACCAACGACGCCGACTACTGGGACCCCCTGCACTATCGACTGCCCGTGGCAGAGAAGCTCGCGGCGGGGATCGCCGAGGCCTGGACGACGCGTCGCGACGCACCGGACGGCTTCTACCGCATCCTCACCGGGCCGGACTGACGCCCCCGGGCTTCGCAATGCGGGCCAACTTGCCGTCGAGCCCACGCCGCCTAGTTTCCTCAGGAGTGCGATCTCTTGAGAGCGAGGGCTTCGAATGCGGGCGATGATGAACGCGCTGGCGATGAGCAGTCTGGTGCTGGTCTCGGCCGCGGCGCCTGGCTTTGCGGCGGAGGAGCCCGACAGCGCGGCGATCCAGTCGACCATCCAGGGACAGCTCGAGGCCTTCAAGCGCGACGATGCCGGCGCCGCCTATGGCTTCGCGGCGCCGAGCATTCAGCGCATGTTCCCCACGCAGGACATCTTCCTGCAGATGGTTCGCCAGGGCTACCTGCCCGTCTATCGCCCTCAGGCCTACCGCTTCGACCGGCTTCGGGAGGTGGGCGGAAGCCTGGCGCAGGAAGTCCGTATCACAGACTCCGAGGGAACGCAGTGGCTTGCGCTCTACACCATGGAGAAGCAGCCGGACGGCTCCTGGAAGATCTCGGGCTGCACGCTGGTGAAGGCTCCAGACCAGAGCGTGTGATGCAGGCTCGCGCCGGGGCGGGATGACGGATAGCGGCCAAGGCTCATTACAACCTGGACGGGATACAGACGCTTCTAAACAGGCTCGGGACTGATTAGGCTGCCCCCGTCGATCCGGCGGCGTATCGGGGGTTATGAGTGCACGATCTCACGAAGAGGAACGCAGGCTCCAGCCTCGTCAACACAAGGACCCTGCTCTTCCTCTTGATGCTCGCTTTCGCCCTCCGCTTGGGAGGCGCTCTGTTTTTTCCCAACAAGTTCCAGCACGACGAGATCTTCCAGGTGCTCGAGCCAGCACATCGGCTCTGGACGGGCTGGGGCATCGTCGCATGGGAGTTCCGCGAAGGGATCAGGTCGTGGCTCCTGCCCGCGTTCCTGTCGGTGGTCATGGGGGCCGCGGGCCAGCTGGGCGCCTCTCCGAGGGTTTATCTCCTGGCCGTGGCGGCATTGTTGAGCCTGTTGTCCCTCGCGGTGGTCGTCTGTGGTTACCGGGTCGCGGACCGCAGGCTCGGAGGCCACGCCGGCTTCGTCGTCGGCTTTATCTGCGCCATCTGGACCGACCTGGTCTACTTCGGCCCGAAGACCCTCACCGAAGTCATCGCCGCCCATGTGCTGGTGATCTCAGCCTATCTCGCGGAACCCGTCACAAGTGAAGACAGGGTCGAACGATCCAGGCTCGTCGGCATCGGCGCGCTTCTCGGCCTCGTCTTCGTCCTGCGGTTTCACCTCTCGCTCGTCCTGCTGCTGGTGGCCGTCTGGACCTGCCGCGTCCAGGTCCGGGAGCGCTGGCTGTGGCTCATCGCAGGAGCCCTCGTTCCCGTGCTGATCGGCGGCGCGGTGGACTTCGCGACGCTTGGAACGCCCTTCCAGTCGGTCTGGAAGAACATCTGGATCAACGTCGTCGAAGGCAAGAGCAACATCTACGGCGAGGAAAGCGTCTTCTGGTACGTCACGCAGACCTACCAGACCTGGAAGATAGGCATCGTGCCCATCTTCATCTGCTTCCTCATCGGCGCTCGCGTTTCGCCGCTGTTCGCCCTCTGCGCCGTCGCGGTGTGGGCCACCCACATGCCCTTGGCCCACAAGGAGATGCGGTTCATCTATCCCTCGACCCCCTTCATCATCATCGTCGCTGGCATGGGCTCGATGGTGATCGTGCGCTGGGCGAAGGAGCGCTATCCCCGTCTCGGCGAGGGCCGCCTCGTGCTGGCGGTCCTCGGCGCATGGGTCGCCCTTTCAGCGCTGGAGAATGCGACGTGGGTCTACCGCCGCAACTGGACTGAGGGGACAAATCTGTTCCGGGCGGAATGGGCCGCACACGGGAAGCCCGATCTCTGCGGCATTGGCCTCGTCGGGATCGAGTGGTTCGCCGGGGGCTATACCCATCTGCACCGCCCGGTTCCCATGTACATCTACAATCAACCCTATTTCGGCCCGCACATCGAGACGCTGGACGCCAGGCAGACGGGCGCTTTCAACTATGCGCTGACGACCGGCCGGAAGCCGCTCTCGCCGGAGTTCGCCATCGAGCAATGCTGGGGCGGCGTATGCCTTCAGCGCCGGGCCGGCGCATGCGTCCCGACCCCGGAATTCGAGGTCAACACGGTGCTCCAGAAATACGGCAACTGAAGCGAACCCTGCCGACGAATGCGCACACCCGCTGAGGTATGTGCGCCTCGGGGCGGGCATCTTTCCCTACGAGGCGGCTCTCAGCCGCTGCAATGCTTCGCTGATCTTTCCGAGGCGCGCCAGGGCCTCCTCGCGCCGCTCACGCTGCTCCTCGACGACTTCCTCCGGCGCACGCGCCATGAAGTCGGCGTTGCCGAGCTTGGCGTCCACCTTCGACACCTCGCCCCGCAGCTTCGCCGTTTCCTTGTCGAGCCGGGCGCTCTCGGCGGGAATGTCGATGACGTCGGCGAGCGGCAGAGCGGCGGTTTCGCCGCGGGCGACCACCTGGATGGATTGCGAGGGCGCCGTCTCGGAAAAGCTGATCTCCGACAGGCGCGCCAGCCGCTTCAGCGTGTCCCTCCAGCGTTCCGCGCGGGCGCGCGTCGCGGCCGCGGCGCCGACGAAGACCAGCGGGATCTGCGCCCCCGCGGGCACGTTCGTCTCGGAACGAGCCGAGCGCACCTCGGTCACGAGGTCCACCAGCCAGCCGATTTCCGCCTCGGATTCCGCCGCAGAAAGCGAGGGAGCCTCCGGCCAGGGAGCGAGCGCCAGGATGCTTTCGCGCGCCGGCCCGCGCTCGCCCTTGATGCGCCAGAGCTCCTCCGTGATGTAGGGCATGAACGGGTGCAGCAGCTTGGCGATACCGTCGAGGATGAAGGCCACGCTCGCCCGCGTCTCGGCGGAGGCCTTCGCATCCTCGCCCATGAAGATGGGCTTCGCCAATTCCAGGTACCAGTCGCAGAACACGTTCCAGACGAAGCGGTAGGCGGAGTTGGCTGCGTCGTTGAAGCGGTAGGCCTCGATCGCCGCGGTGACCTCACCGATGGCCCGGCCATACTCGGCCATCGCCCACTGGTTCAGCGGCAGGGCGACAGCGCCCGCGTTGAAGCCCGCGACGCGCTCGCAGCCGTTCATCTCGGCGAAGCGCGCGGCGTTCCACAGCTTGGTCGCGAAGTTCCGGTAGCCCTCGACGCGCTGCTTGGAGAGCTTGATGTCGCGGCCCTGCGCCGCCATCGCCGCCAGCGTGAAGCGCAGCGCATCCGCGCCGTAGCTGTCGATGAGGTCGAGCGGATCGATGACGTTTCCCTTCGACTTCGACATCTTCGCGCCCTTCTCGTCCCGGACGAGGGCGTGGATGTAGACGGTGTGGAAGGGAACCTCCTTCATGAAGTGCAGCCCCATCATCATCATCCGGGCGACCCAGAAGAAGATGATGTCGAAGCCCGTCACCAGGACGCTCGTGGGGTAGTAGCGCGCCACCTCCGGCGTCGCCTGCGGCCAGCCGAGCGTCGAAAAAGGCCACAGCGCGGACGAGAACCAGGTGTCGAGCACGTCCTCGTCGCGCACCAGCGCGACGGGTCCGCCATAATGCCGTTCGGCCGCGTGCTGGGCCTCGGCCTCGCTCTTCTCCACGAAGACGGTGCCGTCGGGCCCGTACCAGGCCGGGATCTGGTGCCCCCACCAAAGCTGGCGCGAGATGCACCATGGCTCGATGTTGTCGAGCCATTCGAAGTAGGTCTTCTCCCAGGTCTTGGGCACGAAGGCGGTGCGGCCGTCGCGCACTGCCGCCAGCGCCGGCTGGGCCAGCGTCTTGGCGTCGACATACCACTGGTCGGTCAGCCACGGCTCGATCACAACGCCGGAACGGTCGCCATGGGGCACCGTGTGGGCATGCGGCTCGATCGCCTCGACAAGCCCCCGCTCCTCCATCATCGCGACCACCCGCTTGCGGGCCGTGAAGCGGTCGAGGCCGTGCAGCGCCTTCACCGCCTGGAGGTCGCTCGTGTCCTCGAGGCCGTCCAGGAAGGCCTCGTTGCATTCCAGCAGCAGATTGGCTTCCCCGTCGAAGATGTTGATCAGGCGCAGCTTGTGCCTGCGGCCCACCTCGAAGTCGTTGAAATCGTGCGCCGGGGTGATCTTCACCGCGCCGGATCCCTTCTCGGGATCGGAATACGCGTCGCCCACGATCGGGATCATCCGGCCAACCAGCGGCAGCACGGCCTGCTCGCCGATGAGGTGGCGATAGCGCTCGTCTTCCGGATGCACCGCGATCGCGGTGTCGCCGAGCATCGTCTCGGGCCGGGTCGTGGCGACCGTGATGAAACCGTCCGTGCCCGCGATGGGATAGCGGAAATGCCAGAGATGCCCCTTCGTCTCGACCTGCTGCACTTCGAGGTCCGAGATCGCGGTCTGGAACTTCGGGTCCCAGTTCACCAGGCGCTTGTCCTTGTAGATGAGCCCCTGCTTGTGCAGCGTGACGAAGACGTCGAGGACGGCCTGCGAGAGGCCCTCGTCCATGGTGAAGCGCTCGCGCGACCAGTCGCAGGATGCGCCGAGGCGCTGCAGTTGCGCCTTGATGGCGCCGCCCGATTCGGCCTTCCAGGCCCACACGCGCTCCAGGAAGGCCTCGCGCCCCATTTCGCGGCGGCCCGGCTGCTGGCGTTCCATCAGCTGGCGCTCGACCACCATCTGGGTCGCGATTCCCGCGTGGTCCATGCCGGGCTGCCAGAGCACGTCCTTGCCGCGCATCCGCTCGAAGCGGCACAGCACGTCCTGCAGCGTGTTGTTGAGCGCATGCCCCATGTGCAGCGAGCCGGTGACGTTCGGCGGCGGGATCACGATGCAGTACGGCGGCGCGCCCGCGCGGTCCGGACGCCCGGCCTTGAACGCCTGCTCGGCCTCCCACACCTCGGCGATGCGGCCCTCGACGGAAGCGGGGTCGAAGGTTTTATCCATCATGGGGTCTTGCATGATCCGGCCATCCTCGCGTCGCCGCCGGGTGCGGCGCGATCACAGAGAGGCTAGAAAGCGGAGGAGCGCGCCCGTGTCAACGCGGTCGGCGCAGCGCCGGCCCATGGCTCTTGGCCGAAAACGGGCTTAGCCCCGCTGGCCTCGCGCCACGCGTTCGATCTCGGCCTTGACCAGCCGCTCGACGACGCCAGGGAGATGCTCGTCCAGCCACGACTTCAGCATGGGGCGCATCATGTCTTTGACGATGTCCTCGAGCGTCCGCGCATTGTTGGGCACGAGCGTCGAGGCGAGGGACTGGAAGGCGAGCGCCACCGTGGCGTCGACCTGCGGGGAGAGCAGCATCTCCGGGGGTGCGGGCTCCGGTGCGGGTGGCGGCGGTGGGGGCGGCGGCGGCGCAGCCGCCACGGGCTCCGGTTCGGGAGCCACCGACGCGACCAGCGGCTCCTCGAAGACGCGGAACTCAATGTCTTCGTCGAGCTCGACAGACTGGGGGAGCGGCTCGAGATCGATCTTGACGAGAGGCTCAGCTGCGACCAGCGCGAGGTCCAGGACGTCCTCGTCCTCGTCTTCGGCCGGGGCGGCCGCAGGCTCGGGCGCTGACGCCTTCTCGGCGGCGGGCTCGTCCGGTGCGGCGGCGTCCTTGCCCGCGTCGTCGGCGATGATCCTGCGAATGGACGCCAGGATCTCCTCCATGGAGGGTTCGTTCGCCTTGAGGCTCGCCGCGCTCATGAGGGCCAGTCCACATCAACACCGTGACGTCGGCACGAATCACCGCAAGCGGCGATCCTGCCCGACCCTGAAAGTATGGCGGCCAAGCGGTTCAGTGCAAGACGGCCCAAAATGTTGTCAGCAGGTATTCAAGGAAAGTCGCAGCTGATCCGGTTTGCCGAATAAGCGGCCGACCGTCGTCCAGATCTCAGCGCGTCACTTGCCGTCCGGCGTGCGCAGGCCGATCCACTTGTCGCGAACCTGGTCGTAATGAACCCTGGGCTGGTACTCCTCGACGGCCAGCCTGAGGTTCACGGCCGAGAGCCGGCCCGTCGACGACAGCAAGGCGTAGGACGCCACCACGCGGTCGCGCTGCGCCGTGATCAGGTTCACGCGGGCGGTCAGCAGTTCCTGCTGCGCGTTCAACACGTCGAGCGTGGTGCGCTGCCCGACCTTGGCTTCTTCCCGCACGCCGTTCAGGGCGATTTCCGCCGCCTGAATCTGAGCCTGCGAGGCCGTGATGCGTTCCTTGGTCGCCTCGAGCTGACCCCAGGAGGACACCACGTTCTGGCGGACAGCGTCGCGCTCCTGGTCCGCGTCGATGCGGCGCTGGGAAAGCGTCTCCTTGGCCTGCCGGACGCGCGAGTAGACTTCGCCGCCCTCATAGATCGGGACGGAGAGCGTGCCACCGATCGTGGCCGAGTTTTGTTCGACGTTGGCGCCGTTGGCATCCCAGCGATGGGTCAGGGTGCCCGTCAGGCCAGCCGAGGGAAGCAGCTCGCTTTCGGTGATCTTGATCTGCAGCTCCGCCGCATCCACGGCGTGGAGCGCGGCAAGCACCCGAGGGTGCTCCATCTGCGACAGCGCGACAGCCGAATCGAGCGTCCGGGGCAGCACCGCGTCGAGGGCCTTGGCGGGAGAGAGCTGCCGCGCCTCGACGCCGATGACCTGCCGATAGGTGGCCATGCTCGACTTCAGGTTGCCGGCCGCAGCGCTCGCATCCGACCGCGCGGACGCCAGCCGCGCTTCCGCCTGCGCGACGTCGGTTCTCGTGACTTCGCCGACGCTGAAGCGGTCGCGCGTCTGGCGCAGTTGCTCGTCGAGGACGTCGATGTTGTTGTTGCGCAGGTTGAGGATAGCGGTGTCGCGCAGCACGTCCATGTAGGCGGTCGCGCCGCTGAGCAGAATGCCCTGCTCAGATTGCCTCAACTGCTCACGGGCCTGCAGGACGCCGGCGTCGGCCTGGCGCACGCTGTTGCCCGTCCGGCCGCCATTGAAGAGCGTCTGCGTGATCTGGAGGCCGCCGCCGCGCGGAACCGTATTGGAGTTGTTGAAGTTGTTGTTGCCGAGCCGCGAGTCGGTGCTCGACACGCCGATGTCGCCGGAGGCGGTGATCCGGGGGCGATACCCCGCGAGCCTGTTGGGCACGTTTTCGTCGGTGGCGCGAACGCCCGCCCGGGATGAGTTCAGGGTGGGGTTGCCCGCATAGGCCCTGGCAAGGGCGCTTTCGATCGTCTCGGAGCGGGCGAGGCCCGGCTCGAACGCAAAAACTGCCACGCCGAGGAGGAGAGCGGCTTGCGACGTCCTGAAGGAAACCTTGAGCAATTCGCCACCCGTCCCGTTAACAGCGAGTCCTACGAAGACCCGAATCCAGCTACCGCACACTATTCTCGTCGCACCTGAATAAAGTGCTTCCTGAGGAACCGTAACCCGGCGCGACGAGACCATAAACCCGAGGATTTCAATTTACAGGCGAGTGCCGCAAAAAAGTGACACCTCCAGAACCAGTCCGTGGACGTGATCAGAACGTGAAGGCGGGCTCACGCGTGAATTCGGCAAGTACAGGGGCTGCTGCGTCAAATACAGTGCGCCCGCCGATGGACGTCCCGACCTTCCGATAGACCATCGCACGCCCGGCCCGGCCGACACCGTGGACTCCGACAAGGCGTCCACCGTCGCTCAATTGAGCGAAAAGCTGGGTCGGCTCGACCTGGAACGCGCCATTCACGACGATGACGTCATAGGGGCCGCGGGACGATTCGCCCTTGGCGAGGCTTCCCTGCACGACAGAAACGCCCTGTGCGCCCCCTTCGGCGAGGATCTTCGTGGCGCGCTCCGCGAGGGCCGGGTCGCTTTCGAGCGCGACCACCGACCCCGCCAGACGCGACAGAACGGCCGATGAATATCCGGCGCCTGCCGCCACATCGAGAACCTTGTCCGTCTCCTTGATCTCGGCGGCCTGGAGCAGCCGCGCAAAGACCATGGGGGTCAGGAGGTAGCGCGTCTCCGGACCCCTCGGGCCCTCGCTCGCGGCCGGACACTGGTCGGAATAGGCGAGCACGCGATCGGACGAGGACACGAAGGGTTCGCGTGGCACGTCGCCCATGGCGTCGAGCACGCGGGCATCGGTGATGTCATAGGTGCGCAACTGGCAATCGACCATCATGCGGCGCTGAATGGAAGAGTCAGACATGGCGATCTCCGGTTCGGCCGCGAAAACCAGCCTCGAGCGGCAAGACTCGAGCGGCAGGAGTAGAGGAGCAACAGGAGGCGATGCGGCCGCCCGGGTTTGTCGAACAGGCTCCGCGAAAACGCAAGCGCGACGATGCGCCCAGAGAGCGCGAACGCCAAGAACCGTCAAGCCGACGGTGGCCCGTCACGCCCCGGCGGGCGTGATGTCCCGGTTGCTGAAATAGCGGGCGAGCTGCGCGGGATCGCCTTCCGCGCCCGCCAACGCGACATAGGTGTCCGGACGGAGCAGGTAGAAGGCGTTGCGGACGAGGCCGCAGTCCTCGAATCGTTCCGACCAGGCGAACACGTGAAGCGGAAGGCCCAGCGCCTCGCACTGTCCTTCCAGCCCGGCGGGCGGTTCCCCATAGACGTGGACCTGCCAGACCGGCTGCGAGAGCGAGGCGAAGTTGTCGATGCCGGCCCGCCCTGTCCAGGGAAGCCGGTCCCCGGCATAGATCCCGCCCGCCGCCCCCTCGCTGAGGGGCGACGTCCGGTAGTTCAGCCCCAGTTGCGAAACCGTCCGGAAGAGCAGGCTGCGCACGGATTCGAAGGACAGCACGCCCGGCGCGACGATGGGGGCGAGCCGCGTCCGCACGAGATCGGCGATCCGCCCCTCCGCCGTGGCGAAGGTGAAGACGAGATCGGTCGTCGAGACCAGCTTCTCCGCGAACGCGCGCCGCTCGACGCCGTAGCTGTCGAGCAGCGTATCCGGCGCGCGACCTGCGAGCACAGCGGCGAGCTTCCAGGCAAGGTTGATGGCGTCCCCGATGCCGGTGTTCATCCCCTGCCCGCCCGCCGGGCTGTGGATATGGGCCGCGTCGCCGAGCAGGAAGGCCCTGCCCGCCCTGAACTGCCCGGCCACGCGGTGGTGCACGCGATAGGTCGAGAACCAGTGCACCGCTTTCACCTCGACCTTCAGATTCTCGATCGCGCGGTGGGCGACGTCATCGAATCTCAGCGTTTCGGGGTGTTCGGCCCGCTCGTCGCGCACGGTGCCGATCAGCCGCGCGCGACCTTCCCCCGCCAGCGGGAACACCGCGAGGAAATCGGCTTCGTCGAGATCGATGTGGAGTTCTCCGTTCACAGGCGGCCCCGAGGCCTCGACATCGGCCACATAGAACAGCTGGCGATAGGTCCCCCCTGGGAACTCGCCGTCGATCGCCCGCCGGACGATCGAGTGCGCCCCGTCGCAGCCCGCCACGAAGGAGAACCGGCCGTCCTCTTCCCGCCCGTCCGGCAGCCGGATCGTGGTGTGGACCGCGTCCGGTTGCACGCGCAGGGCGGCGAGCTCGGTCCGGCGCTCGACCAGCCCCCCGAGCTCTTCGAGCCGCTGGACGAGAAGCTCTTCGTGCTCGTCCTGGGGAAAAATCTCAAGGAAGGCAAAGGCGGTCTGGCCGGCCCCGAGCGCCTCGAGGCTGACATGGGCGACTGCCTCGCCCCTGACCCACAGGTTGACGGCCGGGACCTTGTGCCCGCGCGCCACCACCGGTTCAGCGAGGTCGAGCTGGCGATAAAGCTCCAGTGTCCGCGCCTGGACGGCGAGCGCACGCGAGGTGGTGCCCGGCTCCGCCGTCTTGTCGATGATCCGGACGGGAACGCCAAGCTTCGTCAGCCAGAGCGCGAGAACGAGCCCGGTGGGCCCCGCGCCGACGATCAAGACCGTGCCGTCCGCCATGCCTGCCTCCCGCCGCAGCCTGCCGCTGCATTGCGAGCATCAGCCGGGATCGGACCGGAAAAAAGGCGCGACGAACGCGCGGAGACACGCGTCGCCTTCGCCCGCGGGATGATCCGCAGGCGAGGCGTGCGTTCCGGGCTCACGGCCCGGGTCGCGGAGCATCGCAAGCGCGCTCCGAAGCCGCGGGAGACTAGTTCTTCAGATACCCGACATAGTAGACGCCGATGGTGTTTCCTTGCTGATCACGGATCGGCTCGTATCCCGTCACGTAGGGTTTGCCGAGAATATCCACTTCTCCATAGAAGCTCTCCCCCCGCGCGATTGCGGCGATGGCTTTACCCTTCGGATCAAGAAGCGTTCCGATCGCCCGGGACCCATCATCCTTTTTCACGTTGGTGGCGATCCGCACATAATCATCGCCGTTCTTCACGAAAATGGTCGCCGTTCCCCCGTGTTGCTTCTGAATTGCGTCCACGAGTTCAAAATTGTTGTTCATCTTTGTCTCGCCGAAGTACAGGCCGGCGACCTGCTTGCCGGCAACCTGTTCTTCGCCTTTGACCGCTGGTGCGCCCATGCCCGCGGCCTTCGACTTGAGCGTCCCCATGGCCACGGCCACGTCTTCGGGGGGGCCGGCCAGGATGTGAGGGGGAAAGGCCGCGAAGGCCGCGAAGGCCGCGATGAACAGGAGTGAAAGTGCGATCAGAGACGCTTTCATGTTCTTCTCCCTCTGGTCTCAGCGCTTGGGTGAGTGGACCACGGGGGAGAAAAAGGTCCTTCGGGAAGTCAAGTTACCGCTGACGGCACGCGCGGCTAGTCCCGCGCGGGCAGCCAGGCGAACAACGCCAGCCCACGGAAGATGTTCGAGCACAACCTCCGCCGTTGGTTACATGCAGGCGCAATTCGAGATTATAGATCCACCTTGGCGACCTGTAGAAATTAATTTGAGCGCCTCAGGCCGCTAATTCAGCAGGAGCACTCGGTTCCGTCCCTCGGAGATGGGTTCCGGCCGTGGCGCGCGAAACGGAGATGGTTGAACCTCCCCGCAACGCCGCGGCGAAGTGCGGCCTGGGCCGTCGGGCCAGATCACCCGAAGTCATCCGTCCAAGGATCCGCCGGCGCCGCGGACGCCTCCGTCTGAGCGATCCGCGCGGACCGCGCTTCTGCAATGTCGGGAAAAATGGAGGCCTCGGAGGGAATCGAACCCCCGTACAAGGATTTGCAGTCCTCTGCGTAACCACTCCGCCACGAGGCCCTCGTGACAACGCCGCAGATGCACGATCTGCGGCGCGGCGGCTCCTGATAGCAAACGACCGGGCCGGGGGGCAACGTCTTTTGTGCGGTCGCCCCTGCCGCGCATCCCCCTACGCCTGGCCGGAGCCGGGGCGGCATCCCCGTTTTTTGGGCGGCTGCGCGAAATCCCGCCATAAGGGGTTGCGCCCGGCGCTGGTGATGATGTAATCCCCCGAGCGTTGGTGGTCCCCGATAGCTCAGCTGGTAGAGCATTCGACTGTTAATCGAATTGTCCCTGGTTCGAGTCCAGGTCGGGGAGCCAGCAACCTCATCAATCTGCACCGCGACGGCCTCCTGCGTGAGGCCGTTCTTCGTTTTGGGTCCGCTCCGGACAGGGGACGCGGCGGGACCGTGGTTTCCGGCTCGCTCTCCGGGCGGGCCGGGGAACAGGACGACCTCCTCCTCGAAGAAGCAGGGTCGTGCGCATGACATCCGAGGCGGCAAACCTGCGTGGCGTCGCCGCCATGCTGCTCTCGACCGCCTCGTTCGTGGTGTGCGACAGCTTTCTCAAGCTGGTCACCGAGGCCCTGCCGCCATTCGAGGTCCTGTTCCTCCGCGGCGTCTTCGCCACCGTCTTCTGCGGGGCGGTGCTCCTGGCGGTCGGCCATTGGCGATCCGTGGGGCTGAGTTTCCAAGCGCCGGTGCTGCTGCGCGGTTCTTTCGAGACAGCGGGCACGCTCTGCTACATCGTCGCGCTTTCGCGCATGCCGATCGCCGACGTGGTGGCCATCACGCAGCTGGCTCCCCTGCTGCTCGTCCTGCTGCTGGCGCTGATCTGGCGCGAGGGGATCGGCCCGCTGCGCATGCTGCTGATTGCGCTGGGTTTCGCAGGATCGCTCCTGGTGGCGCAACCCGACGGGTCCGGATTTTCGTCCGCCGCCCTGCTCGCTTTCGCCACGGCGTTCGGGATCGCGCTCCGCGACGTGATCGGGCGGAGGGTTCAGGCCGCCGTGCCGGCGCTCGTCGTCACCTTCTCCACAGTGGTCATGGTGATGACCGGCGCGGGCGTGATGATGCTGCTGACGGAGAAGCCGGTGTGGCCCAGCGCCATGCATGGACTCTACCTGCTCGCGGCGGGCCTGTTCGTCACTCTGGGGCAGTTCGGCATCTTCATGGCCTATCGGCTCGGCGCTCCCGGCGTGATCGCGCCCTTCTACTACAGCTTCGCCGTCTGGGCCGTCCTCGCAGGCGTCCTCGTATTCCGCGAGTTGCCGAACCCTCTCGCCCTGCTGGGGATCGCCACCATCGTGGCGAGCGGCCTCGCCATCGTGCTGCTCGACCGGCGCAAGACCGTCTGAGGGCGGGGCGGCGCCGTCATCCCGGATCGCTCCTGCATGATCCGCCCATGGCGTGGGAGCGTAGATCGGACGCATGCCGAGCCGCGCATGTTTTCCGGAACGCATCTCTTCATGCCGCCTCTTTCCATCGTCTGGTTCCGCGAGGACCTCCGCCTCTCGGACAATCCGGCCCTCTCGCAAGCCGCGGCGCGGGGCGGGCCTGTTCTTCCCGTCTTCGTTCTGGACGAGGAGACGGCCGGGATCAGGCCACCAGGGGGCGCGAGCCGCTGGTGGCTGCACCATTCGCTGGCGGCGCTGGCGTCATCGCTGGAGCAGGCGGGCAGCCCGCTCCTGATTCTTCGCGGGCCCGCGCTCGATGTCCTCGGCGAACTTGCCGAACGCCTGTCGCCCGCGGCGGTGTTCTGGAACAGGCGGTACGGGAAGGCCGAGCGGGACGTGGATGCGGCCATCAAGGCCCACCTCGGCGGGATGGGCGTCGACGCACAGAGCTGGAACGCCTCGCTGCTCTACGAACCCTGGACAGTGCGCGGACAATCGGGCGGGCCGCTGAAGGTCTTCACGCCGTTCTGGCGCGCCGCCCGGGCCACGGGTGAACCGGATGCGCCGCTCGCTCAGCCGGCGTCGCTGCAGGCGCCCTCGCCCGCGACGCTCGCAAACCTGCCCCGGCGGGTTTCGCTCCACGATCTCGATCTTCTGCCCCGCCGCCCCGACTGGGCCGGCGGCCTGCGGGAGGCTTGGCGGCCCGGCGAAGCCGGCGCGGCCGCGCGGCTGGAGGAATTCCTGGCGCGCGAATTGCGGGGCTACGCCAGCAACCGCGACAGGCCCGATCTGCCCGGCACCTCGCGACTGTCCCCCCACCTGCATTTCGGCGAGATCGGTCCCCGGCAGGTCTGGCACGCCGCCGCGATGGCTCAAGCGACCGGCGAGACGGGGGCTTCCGACACGGATTTCACCAAGTTCCTGGCCGAAATCGGCTGGCGAGAGTTCTCCTACTCCCTCCTGTTCCACAATCCGGACCTTGCGCGCGCCAACTACCAGCCGCGCTTCGATGCGTTCGGCTGGCGCGACGACAGCGACGCGCTACGGCGCTGGCAAAAAGGGCAGACGGGCTATCCCATCGTGGACGCCGGCATGCGCCAGCTCTGGAAGACAGGTTGGATGCACAACCGGGTGCGGATGATCACGGCGTCGTTTCTCATCAAGCACCTGCTCGTCGATTGGCGGCGCGGCGAGGAGTGGTTCTGGGACACGCTGGTGGACGCGGACCCGGCGAGCAATGCGGCGAGCTGGCAATGGGTCGCCGGCTCCGGCGCCGACGCCGCGCCCTACTACCGGATCTTCAACCCGTTCACGCAGGGCGAGAAGTTCGACCCCGAGGGGACATATGTGCGCGCCTTCGTGCCCGAACTCGGCGGCCTGCCGCCCGACTTGATCCATCGTCCCTGGGAAGCGTCTCCCGAGGAGTGTGCAGCGGCGGGCGTGCGCCTGGGAGAGACCTATCCGCGCCCGATCGTCGACCACGGCGAGGCGCGCATCCGGGCGCTGGCGGCGCTCGAAAAACTGAAACCAATTTCGGACTGATCCCGTATACAGCCTAGCTACACCTCTCCATCCACGGGATTCCATGCGCATCGCAATCATCGGTTCGGGCATCGCCGGCGGCGCTGCGGCTTATTCGCTGGCGACAAGCACGTCGCACCACGTCACCGTTTATGAGCGCGATCTGCGGCTGGGCGGGCATTCGGCGACGGTCGACATCGCGTATGACGGCGCTGCGATCGCGGTCGACACAGGGTTCATCGTCTACAACGAAATGAACTATCCGAACCTGACGGCGCTGTTCTCGCACCTCGGCGTCGCGACGCAGGCCTCCGAGATGAGCTTCGCGGTCTCGGCGCGCCAGGGCGGATTCGAATGGTGCGGCCGCACGCACGATGTCGCCAACGGCCTCTTCGCGCAGCGCAGCAATCTTCTCTCCCCCCGCTATCTCGGCATGCTGCTGGAGGTGCTGCGCTTCAACAAGCAGGCGGTGCAGGACAGCAAGGACGGGGTGCTGCAAGGGCTCTCGCTGGCGCAGTATCTCGCCCTCCGGCGCTTCTCGACCCGGTTCCGCGACGACTACCTCATCCCCATGGGCGCGGCGATCTGGTCGATGTCGGCGCAATCCATGCTGGCCTTTCCCGCGGAGAGCTTCGTCGCCTTTTTCAGGAACCACCATCTCCTGCAGTGGAACCGGCCGGAGTGGCGCACCGTCGTGGGCGGCAGCAGGAGCTACGTGGCCAAGCTCAGCGAGCCCTGGCGGTCGCATGCCCGGCTCGGTTCCGCCGTCACCGCGGTCGAGCGATCGCCGACAGGCGTCACGGTGACCGACGCATCGGGAGTATCCGAGCACTACGACCAGGTGATCCTCGCTTCGCATTCCGACCAGACGCTCAGCATGCTGGCCGATGCGAGCGACGGGGAGAAAGACATCCTCGGCGCTATCGGCTACCGCGACAACGCCGTCTACCTGCATCGCGACCCCACCCTGATGCCGCGGCGCAAGCGCGCCTGGGCCGCCTGGAACGTGATGCAGGGCGAGGACCCCGCAGCCGATCTCTGCGTCACCTACTGGATGAACGCGCTGCAGGGGATCGATCCCGCGCGACCGCTGTTCGTCACCCTGAACCCGCCCAACGCGCCAGACCCCGCGCTCACCTTCGCCCGGTTCACCTACGCCCATCCGCAGTACACCGCGGCCGCCATCGCCGCCCAGAAGCGCCTGCACGAGATCCAGGGCCACAACCGGACCTGGTTCTGCGGAGCCTGGACGCGGTATGGTTTCCACGAGGACGGCCTCGTCTCCGGGATCGAGATCGCGGAAGCCCTCGGTGGGACCGCGCCATGGCGGAGAGCCGAAACGAACCTCGCCGAAGCCGCCGAATGAACGGATCGAGCACCAGCGGCCAGACGCCTCCCTTCTTCCCGCCCCCCGAGGACGCGGCGTCGCTGTTCTTCGGCGCGGTGATGCATGCGCGCCTGAAGCCTGTCGCGCACCGGTTCCGCTATTGCGTGTTCAACCTGCTGATCGACCTCGACCGGCTCGGCGAGGCGGACTCGCGCTCCCGGCTGTTCTCGGTGAACCGCGCCAACCTCCTGAGCTTCCACGAGAAGGACCATGGCCGCGGCGATGGCGGCTCGCTCAGGCGGTATGTCGACGAGATGCTGGCCCCGGCGGGCGTGGACGTCAGCGGGGGCAAGGTGCTCCTGCTCTGTTACCCCCGCCTGCTCAACACAGTCTTCAACCCGCTGTCCGTCTACTTCGCGTACGACGGCATGGGGGCGCTCGCCGCCATCATCTACGAGGTGCGCAACACGTTCGGCGAGATGCACAGCTACGTCGCCCCGGTTCGCGATGGCGAGTTGAGCGCAGCCGGCCTGAAGCAGGACCGGGCCAAGCAATTCTATGTCTCGCCGTTCAACGGCCTTGCGATGCGCTACCTCTTCCGGTTGCGTCCACCGACGAATGAAATCGCCATTCGCATCCTGGAGGCCGACGAGGAGGGTCCGCTGCTCTCGGCCACCTTCAACGGCGTACGCAAGGCCTTGACGACGCTCACTCTTCTGTCAGCATTGGCATCCGCTCCGCTGCTGACCGCCAAGGTCGTGGGCGGCATCCACTGGGAGGCGTTGCGTCTGTGGCTCAAAGGCATGCGACTGGTACCGCGCCCCCCCGCGCCGGCGAAGGCGAGCTACGGCGACCCTGCGAACGGCACGGCGACCGTGGTGTTGCGTTCCGGCGCCGGCTCCGCAGGCGCCCGGCGCCATGACGCCCTCCCCCGACTTGGAGCCTGACGCAGTGATCGAACGCCTTGCAGGCGGCGCTGAAGCGCCGGTGCGCGTGACGCGTGAGACGGTCCAGCAACACGCCAAGGGGCTGCCCTTCGCCGCCCGCAAGGCGCTGGAATTCGCGACGCGGATCCACATCGGCTCGCTGATGGTGACGCTTCCCGACGGGCGCAGGTTGACTTTCGCCGGGGCGACGCCGGGGCCGGAGGCCGAGATCGTGGTGCACGACCTCGGGTTCGCCAGGCGCTTCGCAGATGGTGGCGACATCGGCATCGCCGAAGCTTATCTGCGCGGCGAGTGGGAGACGCCCAACCTCACCCGGTTCCTCGAACTGTTCTGCGTCAACCACGAACTCATCGCCCAGATGTTGGAGAACCGGCCGCTGGTGCGCGCCTGGCAGCAGTTCCGGCACTGGCTCAACCGCAACAGCAAGAGCGGTTCCCGCCGCAACATCCACGCCCATTACGACCTCGGGAACAAGTTCTACGAGCAGTGGCTGGATGGGACGATGACCTATTCCGCGGCGCTTTTCGACGAGGCGCACCCGATGGGCGCGCATCACCCGACGAACGACGAGCTCGCCCTGGGGCAGCTCCGCAAGTACAGCGCGCTCGCCGAGAAGGCGAAGATCGCACCCGACCACCACGTGCTGGAGATCGGCTGCGGCTGGGGCGGCTTCGCCGAATTCGCCGCCAAGACGATCGGCTGCAAGGTCACCGGCCTCACCATCTCGCAGGAGCAGTACGACTATGCGCGCAAGCGCATGTTCGAGCAGGGCCTCGCCGACAAGGTGGAGATCCGCTTCCAGGACTATCGTGACGAGCGCGGCGCCTATGACCGCATCGCCTCCATCGAGATGTTCGAGGCGGTGGGCGAGCGCTACTGGCCGGTCTATTTTGACCAGCTCTCGCAGCGGCTGAAGCCCGGCGGCGTCGCGGCCCTGCAGGTCATCACGATCCAGGACCGCTTTTTCGAGACCTACCGGCGGGAGATGGACTTCATCCGCCGCTACATCTTCCCCGGCGGCATGCTGCCCTCGCCCGGCGTCATGAAGAGCCTCGGCGAGAAGGTGGGGCTCGCTCTCCATCACGAGCGGATCTTCGGGCTGGACTACGCCGATACGCTGGCGGAATGGCGCACGCGCTTCCGCGCCGCCTGGCCCAACCTCGTTCCGCTTGGATTCGACGAGCGCTTCCGGCGGATGTGGGAATACTACCTCGCCTATTGCGAGGCCGGCTTCCGCTCCGGCAACATCGACGTGCGGCAGCTCGTCTACGCCAAGCCGGCCTAGGGTGGCGTCCGCACCGCTACGATCTTCCGGCGGGGAGCCCACGGCCCGCGCGCTCCTGGCGTACGGGCTGGCGGCGTTGCCGCTGGCCTTCCTCACGCTGCCTTTCTACGTCCTGGTGCCTGCCTTCTACGCCCAGAGCATGGCCCTGCCGATCGCGGCTGTGGGCCAGGTCCTCCTGCTCGTACGCGTGGTGGACGGGCTCTCCGACCCCGTCGTGGGCGTGCTGGCCGATCGCACGCGCACGCGCTGGGGCCGCCGGCGGGTCTGGGTCGCCGCGACCACGCCCATCATCGTGCTCTCCGCCTGGCAGGTGTTCGTGCCGCCGGCCGATGCCGGCCTGGGGCATCTGGCTTTGTGGGCGGGCGCGCTGTCGGTGACGTGGTCCGCATTGCAGATCCCCTACACCGCCTGGGGGGCCGAGCTGTCGCGCTCCTATGCAGGCCGCAATCGCGTCACGGCCTTTCGCGAGGCCTTCACCGTCGTCGGGACGCTCCTGGCGCTGGCGACGCCCGCCATCCTCCCTGCCCTCGGCTTTCCCGGCGAGCGCGCCGTGCTCCACGCCTTCGCGCTGGTGATCCTGATCGGCCTGCCGCTCGCGGTGGCGGTGGGGCTCGCCATCGCGCCCGAGCCGGCGGAGCGCTCGGTGAAGCAGCTGAACTTCGCCGTCGGCGTGAGGCACATGCTCGCCAATGCGCCGTTCCGCCGGCTCCTGGCGGCGTTCGCGATCAACGGGCTCGCCAACGGGCTACCGGCGACGCTCTTCCTGTTCTTCGTCCAGAGCAGACTGGCGGCGCCCGATGCGGCCGGCCCCTTGCTGGTGCTCTATTTCGTCTGCGGCGTCGCGGGGGTGCCGTTCTGGCTCTGGCTCGCGCGCAGGACCACCAAGCACCGCGCCTGGTCGCTCGGCATGCTGCTCGCCTGCGCGGCCTTCATCGCCGCGCCCTTGCTGGGACCGGGCGACGTCCTGGCCTTCGCCGTCGTCGTCACCATCACGGGGCTGGCGCTGGGGGCGGACGTGATCCTGCCGCCCTCGATCCAGGCTGATGTCATCGACGTGGACACCGCCGCCTCCGGCGAGGAGCGGGCGGCGTTCTATCTGTCCATCTGGGCGCTCGCCACCAAGCTGGCCCTCGCGGGCGCCGTGGGAATCGCCTTCCCGGTGCTCGGCGCCTTCGGCTTCGATCCCGGCGCACGGGTTTCAACGCCGGCCGGCCTCACGGCTCTCGCGCTGCTCTATGCGGGGCTGCCGGTGATCCTGAAGCTCGGGGCCATAGCTCTGATGTGGTCCTTCCCGCTCGACGAAGCGGCGCACGCCAGGTTGCGCGAGACGATCGACAGCCGTCGCGCCTGAAAGCCGGAGCCCTGTAGACTTCAGCGCTCCCGCGTGGCGCTGCCGACGAGGGGAAAATACAGCCGGTACGGCAGCAGGTTGATGGCCTTGAGCAGCCAGGAGAGACGGCGCGGGAAAGTGATTTCGAATCCGGCGCGGGCGAAGCCGTCGCAAATCCGGCGCGCGGCGTCCTCGGCCGGGATCATGAAGGGCATCGGGAAATCGTTCTTCGCCGTCAGCGGCGTGCCGACGAAGCCGGGCGAGATCACCTGCATGGTGATCCCCGCGGGCTCCAGCGCGAACCGCAGGCTGGCGCACATGTTGATCAGCGCCGCCTTGGACGGGCCATAGGCCGCCGAGCGCGGCAAGCCGACATATCCGGCCACGGAGGCGTTGACGCCCACCTGCCCCTTGCCCCGCCGCTTCATGACGCGAAGCACCGGCTCCAGGCAGTTGGCGGTCCCGCCGATGTTGATGTCGAAGGTGCGCTTCACCAGGTCGGCGTCGAAGTCGACGCCCTTGTCGGGGAAGTAGGTGCCGGCGTTCAGGAACGCGATGGCCAGCGGCCCGTGCTTCTCCGCCATGCCCTCCACGATGCGGGTCATGGCGGCTGGGTCGGTGACGTCTCCCGGCTCCGCCCGGATGAGCCCCGCGGCGTCAGGCTCGGCGCAGAGCGCCTCGAGCTGGTCCAGCCGGCGCGCCGTCGCAACCACCGTGAACCCGCGCCGCGCGAATTCGAGCGCCGTCGCACGACCGATCCCCGAGCTTGCGCCGGTGATCCAGACGACGCCATCCGCCGGCGTAGCGCGGAAGCTGGTGCTCACGCCGCGAACTCCCTGTGGATTTTGGGCCGGCCGGCGCGCTCAGTGGCCGAGGAAGCGCTGCACGATGCGGCCGACCGGTCCGGTGAGGCGCAGCGGCGCGTCGATGACTGCGAAGCAGATGCAGTCCTCGTCGTCGTCCGCGCGCGGATGGTGGTCGAGATCGGCGTCTGCGATGGCGATGTCGCCGCGCCGGTAGTGGCCCGTGGGGTCGGAGAAGCCGCCGCGCAGCACGAGCGTGACCTCGGAGCCGTCATGGGTGTGCGACGGCATCACCCGGCCCGGACGGATCCAGTAGAGCTTCGCCTCGCAGTCCGACACGCCCTTGAGTTCGAACTCCCGGATTCCGGGGAGCCGAGTCCGCCAGGCCACATCGGTGACGGGCTTGCCGAGCAGGTTCGCCAGCGGAGCCGGCACAATGGGGCAACGCACCGGGGGAACCGGGGCCCTTGCGGTCTCCTGGTCGAAAATCGCGGCCAGCTTGGCGTCGCGGTCGGTCACGGGGCCGGAAGCCGGAAGCTCTTCGAGCTCCTTGCCGCAAAGGGCCTCCATGGCGGAGACGAAACCGCGATTCTCCGGCTTGATCACGAGATGCGCGGCGACGAGACAATGCAGCGGCGCCGAGAGGCGTCCCGCGGCATAGCCGGCCATCAATTCGTCAATGGGGCGCGCTTGCGGACCCGGAGCAGCTTGCAGGCTCAATTGTCACTTCCCAGCGTTGGCGTTCGTCGGGTGTCTTCAACCGAAGCACACGTATTCACAATGCGGTACGGGCGCGCAAGGCCACTGGATCATGGGCACCCGGATTTTTGACGGAAGTCATCGCCCGCGCCTTCCCCTGTCCGGATAGCCAGCTCAGTTTACGCTGTCTCCGTTACGCACCGGAATGAAATTCGGATGCTGGACACCAGCGACATGGGCTAGCGTCGCTCGTCTGTACGCCATCGCCCGAATGGAATCGCCATGCCCACCGAACTCCTCTTCCGCAACGACGCCTACCTCGAACGCTGCGAGGCGCGCGTGGTCGGGATCAATGAACGCGGCGGAATCGAACTGGACCGGACGGTGTTCTACGCCACGGGCGGCGGCCAGCCGGGCGACAGCGGCCGGCTCCTGCTGTCCTCGGGCGAGGAGGTTCCCATCGCGGTCGCGGTCTACGGCGAGGACAAGGCCTCGGTGCTGCATGTCCCGCAGCCCGGCGCAGCGACGCCGCGGGTGGGCGACGCCGTCACCGCGGAGCTGGACTGGCCCAAACGATTCGCGCGCATGCGCATCCACACCGCTCTCCACCTTCTCACGGCCGTGCTCGCCTACCCCGTCACGGGCGGCGCGATCGGCGAAGGCGAGGGGCGGCTGGACTTCGACATCCCGGATGCGGGGCTCGACAAGGAGGCCATCGCCGCCGCGCTCGCCGAGAAGATCGGCGCGAACGCCGACATCCGGGAGCGCTGGATCAGCGACGCCGAGCTGGAGGCCAATCCCGGACTGGTCAAGACGATGTCGGTCAAGCCGCCCATGGGCAGCGGGCGGGTCCGGCTCGTGGAGATCGTCGGCCTCGACCTGCAGCCCTGCGGCGGTACGCACGTGCGCAACACCTCGGAGATCGGCGCGGTGCTCGTGACGAACATCGAGAAGAAGGGCAAGCAGAACCGCCGGGTCAGGATCGCTCTGGCCTGAACCACGTTGCGCCCCTTCCCATTGGCTGTGATGAAATCCGGCAGGAGGACCTGATCCATGAGCACCCATTTCGTGTCGACCGCTTGGCTGGCCGAACACCTGAACACGCCCGGCCTCGTCATCGTCGACGGCTCCTGGTACCTGCCGACGCAGAACCGGAGCGGCCGGGACGAGTACGCGGCGGGCCACATCCCCGGCGCGGTCTACTTCGACATCGACGCCATCACCGACCCGTCCAGCGGCCTGCCCCACATGCTGCCTCGGCCCGAGGATTTCGCCCGCATCATGGGACAGCTCGGCATCGGCGACGGCATGAAGATCGTCGTCTATGACGGGTCCGGCCTCTTCTCCGCGCCCCGGGTCTGGTGGACGCTGCGCACCTTCGGCGCCCGCGACGTGGTGATCCTCGAAGGGGGATCGCCCAAGTGGCGCGCTGAAGACCGGCCCTGGACCGACGCGCCGGTCAGCCGCCGCCCTGCGGTCTTCACGGTCCGAATGGACCATGGCGCAGTGGCGGACAACGCCGGCGTCGCGGCGGCGCTGGAGACCGGCAGCGCACAGGTCGTCGACGCACGCCCGGCCGACCGCTTCCGTGGCGACGCGCCGGAGCCGCGTCCCGGAGTGCGGGCTGGCCATATGCCGGGGAGCCTCAACCTCCCGTTCCCCCGCATTGTCGCGGACGGGAAGCTCCGTCCCGCCGCCGACATCGAAGCAGCCTTCCACGATGCGGGCGTCGACCTCGACCGCCCCGTGGTGACGAGCTGCGGGTCCGGCGTCTCCGCCGCCATCCTTGCGCTGGCGCTTGAGGAGATCGGCAAGCCGGCCAAGGCCCTCTATGACGGATCCTGGGCCGAATGGGGCAGCGATCCGGCACGGCCCGTCGCCACGGGCGACGCCAAGGCCTGAGGTCGCCGGGGCCGCCGCTGGCGGGAGCTGCCGGATGACCCGCTCCGCCGCTCAGCGCGGCGGCTCGGCCCTTGCGGTGAAGGCGCTCCAAGCCAGCCACAGCGTCAAGGCGGCTTCGGCCAGCAGGATGGGCCCCACCCAGCGATCGATGCCGATGGCGGACAGCGTGCTCTCGGCACGATCGAAGAACAGCCCGGCGCAGGGGCACTGGCCCCTGATGGTGGAGGACAGGATCAGCGGCGCGGCCCACAAGGCCTGGAGGGCGGCCGCGGCGAGCAGCGGCAGAAACCAGCGGCGCGTCCAGGGATCCCGCCCCGAGGCGATCAGGGCGATCCAGCCGGCCCCAAAAAACGGCACGGATGCGAGCACGCCCACCGCCAGCGGCGCCGTGTGGCAAGCCCGGCAATCCACGAGCCATGCTCCGGAAAAGGCGATCGCCGCTCCCGCTGCGATGCACGCGGCGGCGATCGCAATGGAGCGCCGCTCCGTCACCCAGACGACCCACGCCACCAGGGCGAGACCGGCCGACACGAGCAGCGCGATGCGCAGCATGGCCGCCGCCGTCGGCTCAGTGCAACAGCTGGCCGAGGAACACCCGGCTGCTCCTCAGTGCAGTATCTGGCTGAGGAAGAGCTTTGTCCGCTCGTGCTGCGGGTTGGCGAAGAACTCGTTGGGGGCGTTCGCCTCCACGATCTGGCCGGCGTCCATGAAGATCACCCGGTTGGCGACCTGGCGCGCGAAGCCCATTTCGTGGGTCACGCAGATCATCGTCATCCCCTCCTCGGCGAGCGACACCATGGTGTCGAGCACCTCCTTGACCATCTCGGGGTCGAGCGCGGAGGTGGGCTCGTCGAACAGCATGATCTTCGGGCTCATGCATAAGGAACGGGCGATGGCGACGCGCTGCTGCTGGCCGCCGGAGAGCTGGCCCGGGTATTTGTTGGCCTGCTCGGGGATCTTGACGCGCTTGAGGTAGTGCATCGCCACCTCCTCAGCGTCCTTCTTCGGCATCTTCTTCACCCAGATCGGGGCGAGCGTGCAGTTCTCGAGGATGGTGAGGTGCGGGAAGAGGTTGAAGTGCTGGAACACCATTCCGACTTCGCGGCGGATTTCGTCGATCCGCTTGAGGTCGTTCGTCAGCTCGATGCCATCGACGATGATCTGGCCTTTCTGGTGCTCTTCCAGCCGGTTGATGCAGCGGATCATGGTCGACTTGCCGGACCCCGAGGGTCCGCAGACCACGAGGCGCTCGCCGCGATTGACGACGAGATTGATATCCCGGAGCACGTGGAACTCGCCGTACCACTTGTTCATGTCGATGATTTCGATGGCCTTCTCATGCGTGAGCTGAGCTGGCTTCAGTCCGGCAAGGGCGGCGCTCATGATGGGGTCCTCAGCGTTTGTCGGCTTGCGCCAGCCGCGCCTCGACGCCCCGCGCGTAGCGGGACATGAGGTAGCAGCAGATGAAGTAGAAGATCGCGGCGTAGGCGTAACCGGTGGCGCTCACAGTCGGCGCCGCCCATTTTGGGTCGATGCGCGCGACCTGGATCGTCTGCAGGAAGTCGGAGATGCCGACGACGACGACGAGGGTCGTGTCCTTGAACAGGCCGATGAAGGTGTTGACGATGTTGGGGATCGTCACCTTCAGCGCCTGCGGCAGGATGATCAGCCGCATCATGGCGCCATAGGGCAGGCCCAGCGCCATCGCGCCCTCGTACTGGCCCTTGGGCAACGCCTGGAGCCCGGCGCGCACCACTTCCGCCATGTAGGCCGAGGCGAACAGGGCGATGCCGATGAGCGCGCGCAGCAGCTTGTCGGGCTGCAGGTAGTCCGGAACAAACAGCGGCAGCATGTTGCTGGCCATGAACAGCACGGTGATCAGCGGCACGCCGCGAACGAACTCGATGAAGATGACGCTGAAAAGCCTTGCGGCCGGCATGGAGGAGCGGCGGCCCAGGGCGAGGATGATGCCGAGCGGCAGCGACACGACGATGCCGACGACCGAGCAGACGATGCTGACGAGAATGCCACCCCACAGGTGCGTCCCGACGACCGGCAGGCCGAGCCACTCCGCGCCGCTCAGGAGGTAGAACGACACGACGGGCAGAACGACGAAGAAGTAGATGGCCCCGATGTCCCGCCGCGGCGCCTTCAGATAGGCCAGCCAGACGATCCCTATCGCTAGCAGGGCGAAGAAGATGTTCACGCGCCAGCGCTGGTCGATCGGATAGGATCCGTAGGTGAAGTAGGCGGCGCGTTCCCGGACGAAAGCCCAGCAGGCGCCGACGTCCGGCCGCTGGGCGGTGTTGATGCACGCTTCGCGATCGCTGCCCGACCAGGCGGCGTCGATGAAAAGGAACCGGACCAACGGCGGGATCACATAAAGCGCCAGCGCCAGCAGGACGATGGTGAGGATGATGTTCACCGGGCCGGTGAAAAGGTGCTCGCGCACCCACGCCACGGGGCCCACCACCGAGGACGGCGGAGGAGCGGGTGCGACGTTCCCGGAGCGCACGAAGCGCTCCTGGCCGTCCCGGCGCGGAATCGAAGAGCCCGGAAAATCGGTCGCGGTCATGGCGTGGTCCTCACCGCTCCACCAGCGCGTTGCGCCGGTTGTAGATGTTCATGATCAACGAGGTGATCAGGCTGAAGCTGAGGTAAACCAGCATGGTGATCGCCACGACCTCGATGGCCTGCCCCGTCTGGTTCAGGACGGTGCCGGTGAAGATGTTGGTGAGATCGGGATAGCCGACGAAGACGGCGAGGCTCGAATTCTTGGTCAGGTTGAGGTACTGGCTCGTCAGCGGCGGGATGATCACACGCAGCGCCTGAGGAATGATGATCAGCTTCGTCGTGAATTTCGGCTTGATGCCGAGCGCAAAGGCGGCCTCCGTCTGTCCGCGCGAGACGGACAGGATGCCCGCCCGCACCACCTCCGTGATGAAAGCGCCGGTATAGACCACGAGGCCGAACAGCAGCGCCAGGAACTCCGGCTGCACCACCATGCCGCCGCTGATGTTGAAGCGGCCTGCATTCGGAACGTTGAAGCCGAGCGGCCGGCCGGCGACGAGGTAGACGAGGATGGGAAGCCCGATGATCAGGCCGAGCGAAACCCACCCGACGGGCGCGATCTGCCCTGTCCGTTCCTGCCGCTTGCGGGCCCAGCTGCGGTACGAAAAGGCGGCCAGCAGACCGGCGAAGAAGGCGGCGACGACGTAGTTGAAGCCGGGTTCGGCCACGGGTTGCGGCATGAACAGGCCGCGATTGTTCAGGTAGGTGCTGAGAGGCAGCGCAACGCTGTCCCGTACGGACGGCAACTGCTTTAGCGCCACGTTGTACCAGAACACGAGTTGCAGCAGCAGCGGCAGGTTGCGGATGATCTCGACGTACCAACGGGCCACGCCGGCCACGAGGATGTTCTTCGACAGGCGCGCCACGCCCATCATAAAGCCCAGCAGAGTGGCCAGAACGATGCCGATGATCGCGACGAGGAGCGTATTGAGAAATCCGACCCAGAAGGCCTGGCCGTAGGTGCTGATGGCTTCGGAATACGGGATGAGCGTCTGGCTGATCGCAAATCCGGCGACGTTGTCCCAGAACCCGAAGCCCGTCGCGATGCGGGCCTTGGCGAGGTTTTCCCGCGCGTTGACCACCGCCTCGTAGAGCATGAAGCCGATCAGCAGGATCAGGAAAGCCTGAAACGCGAAGCTGCGCACGCGCGGATCGTAAAGGGGCGAAATGCGCGGCTTGGCGCTGGCATCATGGCCGACGGCTTGACTCATGGTCCCTTCCCCAACGCGAGACCCGCAGCAGGCAATTGTAATGCCATGTTTTTGTTTGCGGGCATGACAGGGCGCGACATTCGCGCCCTGTCGGCAATTCAGATCGCCGAAATCAGCGGATCGGAGGAGCGTACTGCAGGCCGCCCTTCGACCAAAGCGCGTTCAGGCCGCGTGCGATCTTCAGCGGGGAGCCCGCGCCGACGGTGCGGTCGAAGCTCTCGCCGTAGTTTCCGATGTGCTTGATGATGCGATAGCCCCAGTCGTTGCTGACGCCCATGGCTTCGCCGAACTTGCCTTCGGCGCCGAGCAGGCGCTTCACGTCCGGGTTGTCGGACTTCATCATCGTGTCGACGTTGGCCTTGGTCACGCCGAGCTCTTCAGCCGTGAGCTGGGCGAAGAGGACCCACTTCACGAGGTCGAACCACTGGTCGTCGCCATGGCGGACCGCCGGCCCGAGCGGCTCCTTGGAGATGATCTCCGGGAGAACCATGTGGTCGTCCGGCTTGGCTAGCCGCAGGCGCTCGGCGTAGAGGCCCGAGGCGTCCGTCGTGAAGCCGTCGCAGCGGCCCGCGTCGTAGGCCTTGATCGTCTCGTCCGAGGTGGCGAAGGTCACGGACTTCAGCTCGAGCTTGTTGGCGCGGAAGTAGTCGGCGAGGTTCAGCTCGGTCGTGGTGCCCTGCTGCACGCAGATGGACGCGCCGCCGAGCTCCAGGGCCGAGGCGATCTTCAGGCTCTTGCGAACCATGAAGCCCTGGCCGTCATAGTAGTTCACGCCCGTGAAGTTCAGCCCGAGCGACGTGTCGCGCGAGATCGTCCACGTGCCGTTGCGGATCAGCACGTCGACCTCGCCCGACTGCAGGGCCGTGAACCGGTCCTTGGCGGACAGCGGAACGAACTTCACCTTCGTCGGGTCGTTGAAGATCACCGCCGCAATGGCGCGGCAGTACTCGACGTCGAGGCCCGTCCAGTTGCCCTGGGCGTCAGGGAGGCCGAAGCCGGCGAGGCCGGTGTTCGAGCCACAGTTCAGCACGCCCCTCTGCTTTACGGTGTCGAGCGTACCGGCGGACGCCGATCCGGCGAGCATCGCCGCGAACGCCCCGGCAACCGCGGTCAAAACAAGCTTTTTCATATTTTTGGTGCTCCCACTCTGAACTTCGAAACAGCCCTTACAGGCCGATTTGGCTGCCTTTCGCCCTGTCAGGACGGACAAAGAAGCATCAAACCATCTCATGTGACTTTCGTAGGCCGGTCAAGCGCCAACCAACGCCCTCGCTCCACGGCGGACTTTATCTTGACGCAGTTCGGCCGGAACGCTCCTGATGCGGCGTCAAGGCCGGTGAATGACCGAGGAAATCGATGACTGAAAAAGTAGCGCAAGGCTCCCACATTACTGGGCAGGAACACCGCAAATCCGGGCAAAGAACCCGCCTTGTGCATGCAGGGCGAAATCCGTCCGAGCAGTTCGGCTTCGTCAATACTCCCATCTATCGCGGCTCGACCGTTCTGTACAAGAGCTACGACGACCTGCTCGCGGAAGACGCCAGGTTCACCTATGGAACCTTAGGCACTCCGACGACCGAGGCCTTGGAGTTGGCGTGGACGGACCTCACAGGCGCGAGGGGCACGATCCTCACGCCGTCCGGCTTGGCCGCGGTTTCGCTCGCACTCCTGTCGTGCCTCAAGGCGGGCGACCACCTGCTCGTCACCGATTCCGCCTACAGGCCGACGCGCAGGCTTTGCAACGGCATGCTGAAGCGGTTCGGCGTGGAGACCACATACTACGACCCTCTCATCGGGGCGGGGATCGCCGATTTGTTCCGGCCCAACACCGCCGCCGTGATGGTGGAGGCTCCCGGCTCGCAGTCCCTCGAGGTCCAGGACGTGCCTGCGATCGCGGAGGCCGCCCACCGCATCGGCGCGGTCGTGCTGATGGACAACACCTGGGCGACGCCCCTCTTCTTCCCCCCTCACGAGCGGGGCGTCGACATCGCCATCGAGGCCGGAACGAAGTATCTGTCCGGCAGCTCCGATCTCCTGCTCGGGCTGGTGTCGTCCAACGAGCGGTGCTGGAAGAAGCTGCGCTCCACCTACAAGGCGATGGGCGTCTGTCCGGGCCCCGAGGATGTCTTTCTCGGCCTGCGCGGGCTGCGCACCATGGCGCTGCGTCTGAAGGAGCACGAGCGCCAGGCGCTCGACCTCGCCGGCTGGCTGCGCGACCGGCCCGAGGTCAAGGAGGTGCTCCATCCCGGGCTGCCGGGAGCGCGTGGGCATGAGATCTGGAAGCGTGACTTTCTCGGATCGTCCGGCCTGTTCTCGGTCATCCTGCACCCGGTGGACCAGCGCAGGGTGGCGGCGATGCTCGACGGGTTCACGCTGTTCGGGCTGGGCTATTCCTGGGGCGGATACGAGAGCCTCGTCATCCCCTTCGACTGCTCGTCGTACCGGACGGCGACGACATGGAACCCGGGCGGCCCGGCGCTCCGCTTCCAGGTGGGCCTGGAGGATCTCGACGATCTCAAGGCCGATCTCGCGGCGGGGTTCGAGCGGCTGAAAGCCCCGTCCTGAGGGCAGCGGAGGCGCGCCCGGCGCGTCTCACGCCTTGCGGGGCATCTTCTCCCGGATCACGAACATGATGTTGCGGACGTAGATGCCCACAGCGAGCGCCTGGCCCATGATGATGACGGGCTCGCGCTTCACGATCCCGTACACCAGCGTCATCATCCCGCCGGCGATGGAGAACACCCAGAAAGCCATGGGCATGACGCTGCGTCCGGCCCGCTCGCTGGCGAGCCATTGCACGATGAATCGGGCCGTGAACAGGAGCTGGGCGAGGATGCCGAAGGCCAGCCAGAAGTCGAACTTGGCGACGAAGACGTCATAGAGGTAGTCGACGAGGCCGTGGGAAAAAGCGACGAGCATCAGGCGATCTCCTCGACCCGCGGCGTCGTGCGCTTGCGGCGGATCAGCCACCAGACGCCGGCAAGATCGAGGATCCCCACCCAGAGCCTGTCGAAAAACCCGTAATTGGACACGCCCGTGAGCCGCAGCCGGTCGACCACGTCGACCAGCGCCACCTCGAACCCCTCCCGCCGCACCAGGGCCGGCATGAACCTGTGCAGGGCGTCGAAATACGGCAGCGAGAGATAGACGTCTCGGCGGAACGCCTTCAGGCCGCAGCCGGTGTCGCGGGTGCCGTCCTTCAGGATGAAGCTGCGCACGCCGTTGGCGACGCGCGACTGCAGCTTCTTGAAGCCCGTGTCCTTGCGCCCGAGCCTCTGCCCCGCAGCCAGGCCGGTCCGGGACCCGGCGGCCTGCAGCGCCTGCACGAGGGCCGGGATGTAGGCGGGGTTGTTCTGGCCGTCGCCATCGATCGTCACGACGATCGGGGCGCGGGCCGCGCGCACGCCAGTGCGGACCGCGGCGCTCTGGCCGCATGAGCTTTCATGCCGGAGCACGCGCAGGCAGGCGTGGCCCGGGCGAAGCCCGGAGAGCACCGCCGGCGTCTCGTCGGAGGACCCGTCGTCGACGTAGATCACCTCGAAGCTCGGGAACGCGGCGCAGGCGGCCACGATCTCGGCCACCAGCGGCTTCACGTTCCCGGCCTCGTTGCGGACGGGGACCACAACCGCCACGGCCGGCGCATCGGTTTGAACGCTCATGCGCGGTTCATTGGCTGAGATAGACGCCGATGTCGAGACGTCTGCCCCCGTTCAGGTTCACGCCGTCCACACGAGAGAGCAGCCGCGGCGCCGCCTTGGCCTCGATCCCGGCGGCGATGAAGGGCTCCTCCTGGCGTTTTTCGACGAAAGCGATGCGGCAGGCCCCCTCCCTCAGGAAGGCGGCGGCGCCTGCGCCGTCCGTCATCACGAGGTCGGTGCTGGTGAGGAAGACGAGGCTGGGTTCGCGGTACCCCGCCGTGGCGAACCCCGTCGGCGCGCAGCCGGCAGCCCTGGCCGCGGCGGCGAGGCGCGGGCTGATGTCGACGATGCTCACCTTGGGAACCGCGCCGGCGTAGACGCCCCACGCGACCGCCAGCGACGCCACCGTGGCCGCCACGACTGCGGTGCCGGCCTGTCCGGCGAAATAGGCGCGCCACGCCAGCATGGCCGCGATCACGGCGATGACGAGCAAGCCGATCGCGAGGACCGGGAAGACGCCCTCGACATAGGGCAGCCCGACGCCGGCCGCGATGAGCAGCACGGCTGCGACCACGACCAGCCATCCCATGACCACGCGGGGAGCGAGTCCACTCGAGGCGAGCTTCTGGCGCTCCGCCCCAATGGCCACCAGAATGGCCAGCGCGGGGTAGAGCGGCAGCACGTAGTGCGGCAGCTTGGTCGGCACCGCCTCGAAGACCAGCCACATCGGGACTGCCCAGGCGAGGCAGAACAGGACGGCCGGATCGCGGCGGAAACGCCAGGCGAACGGGATCGCGAGCAGCAGGAAGGGAGCCATCGGCCAGCCCGTCGCAAGAAAAGCGGCGATGTAGGTTCCGGGTGGCGCGCCATGCGCCTCCTGTCCGCTGCCGACCTTGGCGAGCATGTCCTGGCCCACGGACTCCGAGAAGAAGGCGCCGCCGCTCTTCAGGGAGATCGCCACGAACCACGGCGCGACGATGAGGACCACGAGCGCCAGCCCCGCTAGCGGCCGCAACCGCCCGAGCCAGCCAGCCCAGCGTTCCGAGATGGCGAGCACCAGCGCGGCCAGCGCCGGGATCGCCGGCACGATCGGCCCCTTCACCAGGATGCCGACGCCTATGGCGCCCCAGAACAGCAGCACGCTGCCCCAGCCGAGCGTGTCGACGGGTTCGAGACGCCGCATCCAGACCCGGGCCAGGACCGCCATGGCGGCCGCGGTCGTGGCGGTCACCACGGCGTCCGTCTTGGCCAGCCTCGCCTCGACGCCGAGCAGGATCGTGCCGGCCATCAGCAGCGCGGCGATGAAGGCGGCGCGGCGGGTCGTCAGGCTCGCGGCCGCAGCATAGGTCAACAGGACGGTCGCCAGCGCGCCCAGAAGCGAGGGGACGCGGTAGAGCCAGATGGTCGTGCGGCTTGCGGGCACGCCCAGCGCCTCGGCGGCCTCGACCACCGACGCCTGCATCCAGTAGATGCCGACCGGCTTCTTGTGCCGCGCCTCCCCCTGGAAGCGGATGTCGACGAAGTCACGGGTCTCCAGCATCTGCTTCGTCGCCTGCGCGAAACGCGGCTCGTCGCGGTCCATCGGCGGGAGCCCGGAGAAACCGGGCACGAAAAGCGCAAGGCCCACCAGCAGGAGCACGGCGCCCGCCAACGCGTGCGAGCGCTCAACCAGGGCGAACAACCCTGCGACGAAGCTGGAGGAGGACGCGGCGGAGGCAGGCGATGACATGGGCGACCCTGGCGGGCTCCCCGCCCGGCGGCGCCTTCACTGCCGCAGCGCGAGGGCGTTGTCCAGTTCATGGGCCCGAACAGGGCGCTCGCGGGCGGGAGAGCCGCCGCGGGGTCACGTTCCAGCGGCGCCCTGGGGGGCGGGCCCTCGGGAAATTTCCTGCTTCAAAGAGCTCGAACAGTGGTTTGATTTGTCACGGGATCGTTCCATCATGAAGGTCAGGATCGCTAGTGCGGCCCCAATTCCTGGCGAGAAAGACCTCGAGGCAGGTGAAGTCGTGTTGCTGTGCGTCCCTTGTGACCTCCCACCGGAGCGAGGGCCTTGACCGTCCCTCCGCTGACCCACGCCGTCATGCCCGACAGCGAGCCCGTCGCGACCGCGCGCCGGAGCCTGTGGCGCGGCTGGGCCGGGTCCGTGGAAGCCTGGCTGCTACTGCTGCCCTCCGTCGTGCTGCTTGCGACCTTCACGCACATCCCGGTCGTGGTCACGCTCATCGACAGCTTCTACTCCACGCCGCGCCCCAACCGGCCGTCCCGCTTCGTCGGCCTGCGCAACTACGAGGACATGGTCGCCGATCCGCTGTTCTGGAAGGTGATGTGGAACAACGCGGTCTACGCGTTCGGGACGATCCCCCTGGCCGTCGGCATCGCGCTGGCGATGGCGCTGTTCGTCAATGGCCGCATCGGCGGGCGCGGGCTGCTGCGCATGGCCTATTTCACGCCCACCGTGCTGCCGATGATCGCGGTCGCCAACATCTGGCTCTTTTTCTACACGCCCGACTACGGCCTGCTCGACCAGATCGCGCGGCTGTTCGGCCTGGGTTCGACCAACTGGCTGGGCCAGCAGCAGACGGCGCTCTTCGCCGTCATCACCGTGGCGGTGTGGAAGGAGGCCGGGTTCTTCATGATCTTCTACCTCGCCGCCCTGCAGGGCATTCCGCCCGACCTGCGGGAGGCCGCCGCCATCGAGGGCGCCTCCCGCTGGACGTTCTTCCGGCGGGTGACGTGGCCCCTGCTCGCGCCCGTGACGCTCTTCATCCTGGTCAACGCCGTGATCAACGCCTTCCGCACGGTGGACCATATCCTGGTGATGACCCATGGCGGCCCCGACAACGCCACCAGCATCCTGCTGCTGATGATATACGAGACGGGGTTCAAGTTCTGGGACCAGGGCGCGGCCACGGCGCTGACCATGGTGCTGCTGGGCGTGCTCTCCGCACTGGCGCTGCTGCAGTTCCTCATCGCCGGCCGCAGGGTGCACTACCAATGAGCGTCGCGTACCGCACCTCGCCCGTCGTGCACGCTCTGGAGACGCTGGCCGCGTGGGCGCTGGGCCTCGTCTGGCTGGCCCCACTCCTCTACGCCATCTGGACAGCGTTCCACCCCTCCGCCTTCTCCACCCGCTTCGACCTGTCCGCGCCGCTGACGCTGGAGAATTTCGAACGGGCCTGGCGCGCCGCCCCGTTCTCCCGCTATTTCCTGAACACGATCGTCATCGTCACCATGGTGGTCGTCGCACAGTGCGTGCTGTGCACGCTGGCGGCGTTCGCCTTCGCGCGCTCCACCTTCCGGGGACGCGACCTTCTGTTCTCGCTCGTGCTTCTGCAGCTCATGATCTCGCCGGACATCCTGGCCGTCGTGAACTACCGCACCATCCGCGCCCTCGGCGCGGTTGACACGCTGGTGGGCGTGGCCCTGCCCTATCTCACCTCGGCCTTCGGCATCTTCCTGCTGCGCCAGACCTTCATGACGGTGCCCCGCGACCTCGAGGACGCCGCCCGGATCGAGGGTTGCGGCACGCTGGGCGTGCTCTGGCGCGTCTACGTCCCGCTCGCCCGGCCCGTCTATCTCGCCTACGGGCTGGTGCAGGTGAGCTTCCACTGGAACAACTTCCTCTGGCCGCTCATCATCACCAACTCGGTCGAGACCCGCCCCCTGACGGTGGGCCTGTCCGTGTTCTCCTCCGTCGATCAGGGGATCGACTGGTCCATCATCACCGCCGCGACGCTGATGACCTCCGCCCCGCTGCTCATCGCCTTCCTCGTGTTCCAGCGCCAGTTCGTGCAGAGCTTCATGCGCGCCGGGATCCGCTAGAAGCCCGCCCAACATTCAGTCGCGAGTCATCGGAAACGTCTGCATGAAGATCCTGACCTGGAACATTCAGTGGGGCCTGGGCATGGACGGGCGCTGCGACCTGCCGCGGATCATGGCCGCCGCCCGCGCCATCGCGGATTTCGACGTGCTCTGCCTGCAGGAGCTCTCGGACGGCATGCCGGACCTGAAGTCCTGCCCGGGCCGCGACCAGTTCGCCGAGGCCGCCGCCCTGCTGCCGGGCTTCACCGCCGTGCCGGCTGTGGCCGTCGACGTGCCTGGCGCGGACGGCGCGCGCCGCCGCTTCGGCAACATGATCCTGTCCCGCCTGCCCGTGGGCCAGGTGCTGCGCTACACGCTGCCCTGGGAGGCGGAGGCCACGCCGAACATGCCGCGCAGCCTGCTGGACGTGGTGGTGACCGCACCCTTCGGCCCGCTGCGCGTGATGACCACGCATCTCGAATGGTCGTCATCGAGGCTGCGTGCTGCGCAGGTGGAGGGCATCCGCGAGGTCCACCGGTCAGCCTGTGACCGCGCCGCGACGCCGCCCGCCGCGTCCTATGGGCCCTTCATCCCGCAGCCGCAGACGCGCAGCGCCGTGCTGACCGGCGACTTCAACATGCGGCCCGAGGACCCGGTGAAACAGCGCATCGAGGCTGACTTCGGCGTCCCCTCTTCAGGCTCAGCGGGCACGCCACCCCTGCGCGACGCGTGGATGCTCAAGCACCCCGGCGCGCCTCATCCTCCCTCGTTCTGCATCACGGACAACAGCTTCGCGCCTCCCCATTGCTGCGACTTCATCTTCGTCTCGGAAGACCTCGCGCCGCGAGTCGAGGACATTGAATATTTCGGGGAGAACCGCGAGTCCGACCACCAGCCGGTTCTGCTGAGCCTCGCCGACTGACGGCGCGCGAAGCAGTGGCTTTCGGCACGGGGCTTGCTCGTGTTGTGCTGCGTCCACGCTTCATAGGGATTCCCAGCATGTCTCGCCGTCTCCTGCGCGTCCTGGCCAGCGCCGCCCTGTTCGCCGCGCCGTCCATCGCGCTCGCTCACCCCGGCCACGCCGACCTCGTCGCGTTCCAGGGCTTCCCTTCGGGTTTCGCCCATCCCCTCGGCGGCCTGGACCATGTCCTTGCGATGGTGACGGTGGGGCTTCTGGCCGCTCACGTCGGCGGCCGGGCGCTCTGGCTCGTTCCTGCCGTTTTCCTGGGCATGATGACGCTGGGAGGTGCACTCGGCGCGGCCGGCATGTCACCGCCCGGAGTCGAGGTGGGCATCGCAGTCTCGGTGATCGCGCTCGGAGCCGCCGCATCGCTGCGCCGGAATCTCGGCACGGCTTTCGCCATGGCGCTCGCGGGCGTGTTCGCCACCTTCCACGGCGTCGCGCACGGGCAGGAGATGGCTCAGGGAGACGGCTTCGTGGGCTATGCCATGGGCTTCATCGCCGCGACCGCGGCGCTGCACGCCGCCGGCGTGGGCGTCGGCCTCGCCGGAACCCTCAGCGCCTCGGCCAGGCCCGCGCTGCGCGCCGTGTCCGCCTCCATCGCGCTAGTCGGCGTGGGCCTGCTCGCCGGCTGGATTTAGCCCTCCCCGGACGCACGCCCGCCGAGACAGCCTCGCAGCCAACTCTCTCCCGCAAAGCGGGGAAGATGGCCGCGCAGCGGACAGAGGGGGTCTTCCGGCGGACGCATTTGGAAGAACTCCGGCTCGCCCCCAGCCCCCCCTCCCTGCCCTCCCCCGCTTCGCGGCAGAGGGTTGCGTCGCGGGCAAGGCCAGAGCCCGCGGACCGGCTCGCCTGGCTCACGGAGGCGGGATGACGCCCTTCTTGAGGATGAAGCAGCCGTAGAATCGGCGCTCGCCGGTCGAAATCACGCAATAGGCGTTCTTGGCGCGCTCATAGAAGGCGAAGCGCTCGATCGAGCCGAGCTTGCTCGGGTGCACAGAGCGGTCGATTTCCGCCTGGACCTCGACCTGCACCGGCATGATCTCGGTCGGCTTTCCCACGACTTCCATCCGGCTGGCGGGGCTGTCGACGAAAGTGTCCAGCGGCATCACGGACAGGATGGCGCGCGCCGCCTCAGCCGAGGTCTTGGCGCCCATGTGCAGCAGCTCGCCGAACGCGGTCTGGCGTGCAGTGGAATCGCCGGGGAAATTCGTGTCGCAGATGACGAGTTCGTCGCCGTGGCCCATGGCCCGCAACGCATAGAGGATGTCCGCGGTGAGCAGCGGATCGATGTTCAAAAGCATGGTTCTCTCCCTGTGCGCCCTGCTGCGGCAGGGCTTGTTGTGATCGGGCGACGGATCGGGCGACGATTTAGTGACCTGGCCTCCGGGCCAATCCCCGGCCGGCGCTCAGCTTTTCAGCATCTCCTGCACCTTGCGCGCGATCGCCGCGCCGAGCCTGGCATGCTCGGAAGCGTCGAGATGGATGCCGTCCACGTCGCTGGACGTCGCGACCTCGCCGACGTCGAGCATGTCCACGCCGTGCAGCGCGGCAACGGCCTTGTAGGCGGCTGAAAGCTTGCGGGACTTCTCCTCGGCCCCCGCGAACATCTCCGCGAACAGCGTGAGGCGCGCCACGGGCGCCGGGCAGGCCAGCAGGACGCGGGGCGGCTTCCCGCCGTGTCCGCTCGTGGATTGCAGGACGCAGCGCACGAGACGGCCCGCGCCGTTCGCGATGTCGCCCGCGGGCATGGCGAAGCGGGCCTTCAGATCATTGGTGCCGAGCATGACGACGACAAGGTCGATCGGCATGTGGCTTTCCAGGCAGACCGGCAGGAACGCCTCGCCATTCTTGTAGCGGCCCTCGATGGGGTCATCGAGGCAGGTCGTGCGGCCGTTCAACCCCTCTGCGATGAGGTCGAACCCGGACCCGAGCGCGGACCGCGCCACGCCGGTCCAGCGCTCCCCAGGGCCGAAGCGCGCGACGGCGTTCGCGGCCGCCATGGGGACGGCTCCCCATGTGTTGCTGTCGCCGTAGGCGAGGATGGTCTTCACGGGCGTCGCTCCCAGCGAAATCTTTGCGTCAGTGTCGACCGGAAGACCGCAAATGACAAACGCTCATGCGGCATGGCGCGCATGCGGCCCGGGAGATCTTTCAGGGGGTTTCGAGTACAGGGCCGCGGCGCTCGTGGCCGCTGAGCGGCGCGCCGGTCCGTTTCCGCCTCGGGGCGGCTACTGGGGCCGCAGCGATCGGCTGTTCAGGGAGAACCTGTCCGCGGCGGCGGGCTGTGCCTGAGGTGACGATGGTCCCCTCTGGTCTGGATGTGACGACGCGGCGTTCATCAGCGCAGCGATCGCGCTCGACACCGCGCATCGCGCGGCCGCGTGTTTTCCACTTCGTCGGGTCAGCATGGCTGCCTCCACCGGAGAGAAAAGGTATCTCCCAACGGCAGGGCGCACGAAAAAGTTTCCAGACGAAGAGCCGGCCCGAAATGGCGTAGCCGCCGCGAACCGCGCAGAAGCTGCTTCCCGGTCTCGGGAAGCCGTTGTGCTCGTCAGATCCGCGGGGCTTCGAATGCGCCGATTCTCCGGCCTCGCCCGTTCCTGGAACCTCACCCGTTCCTGGGACGCCGCGTGGACGTGGCGGCGGGCTTGCGGTCGTCGCCCTCCCGAAACCGGTGGGGCGATTGGCTGAGGCTGGGGAGGGGCGCATACATGGAGCGCCAGGCGCGCCTCAATGAGGCGAGGTTGTCGCCCACTCCGCTCTTTCCACGACGTTCATCGGTGTTGGTCATCGCTTCTACTCCGGCACGAGGGCCGTCCCCGGCGCCCGCATGGCGTTCAAGTCGCCGGAAGCACCGCATCGCGGCTCGGACCGATCAGCCGCCCGCTCGCAGCGTGGTGTCGCATGAGCCGGCCGATTCCAGTGTGAAGGCTTTCACATGCCTGAGTTGTTTTCCGGTTGCGCGCGCGGAGCGTCGCGTCGGCTTGCCGGGAGCGCTTTGGGGGTCCGGACCCGATCAGCTCGTTTGCTCGCAGCGGTGCCAGATCTCCGCCGTCGGTTCGTCCCCGGTCGTGGCGCGGATGGTGTTCTCGTTGACGAGCAGCATGGAGACCGGCGAGCCCGGGCTCGGCTCCGTATCGGGCGCCCGGTAGGAGAAGCTGTGGCGGGAATAGTTCCCGTCGATCTGCTTGCCCCCGCCCGTCACCAGCCGGCTGCCTGAGATAGCCATCTGCTTCGTTCCCGCGGCGTTGCACCAGTGTCCGTCGATGCTGTCCGCCCAAGCGGGTGAGGACAAGACCAGCGCCAGGGCCGCAGCGGAGAGCGGAACGAGACCTCGGCGTGTCATGGCGTGCTCCAATCCGGTAATGCGCCAGCCTAGCGCAGCGCGCCGATTTGTTCAGCCCCGCCTCCACGCGCTTCGTTCACGACCGCGCGACCTGAGCGCCCTCACGGCGGCGGGAACCGTACTCCCGGTTGCGTTTTCGGTATTCACAGCCCGCCCTGAGGCCGCGCCGCACCATGCGGCATGGCCGGGCGGCAAGAGCAGCCGCGACGGCGAACCGGTGCTGGGGTAAGACGAGCGCAGACCCCACACCGGGCCACCCCGGTGATCACGATCGATCGAGCCTTGTTCCCAAAGCTCGAGCCTTGTCCCGAGAGCGCGAGCCCGTCCCACGAGCGCGAAACCTGTCCCAAGAGCGCGAACCCTGTCCCAAGAGACTGCCATGAACCGCGACGCCCCGTCTTCCCTCATCGCAGACCCGTTCTCCTCCAGCATCCGGCCGGCCCTGACGGGCGTGCGCGCCGCGATCTCGGCCGCCCACCCGCTGGGCGCGGCCGCGGGTCAGCACATCGTCGAGCTCGGCGGCAACGCGGTCGACGCGGCCATCGCGGCCCAGGCCGTCGTCGGCGTGGTCGCGCCGGAAGCGGGCGGCGTAGGCGGAGACGGCTTCTTCATCGTGCGCGAGCCCGGCGGCGCTGTGACGGCCGTCAATGCGGCGGGCGCGGCGCCTCTGGCGGGACGGCCGGAGCGGATCGGCGATGATGGAACCAGCGTGAACGTGCCCGGCCTCGTGGCGGGCTGGGCGGACCTCTCCAGCCGCTTCGGCCGATTGAAGCTGGCGCAGGTCCTGGCCCCGGCGATCCAGCTCGCCGCAGGCGGCGTGATCGCGAGGCCGAACATGGCAGCCTCGGCCGAACGGCAGCGCGAGCGCCTGCTGCACGGCGGCGCCGAGGGATCGGCGTTCCTGTCCGCCCGCGCCGGCGAGAAAATGCGCCAGCCCGCATTGGCCTCGACCCTCTCGGGGATCGCCGAAGGCGGGGCCGCCTGGTTCTACGGCGAAGGCATGGGCGCGGCTGTGGCCCGCGCGGTCTCGGCGCGCGGCGGCCTGATGACGGCGGACGATCTCGCGGCCCACCGCAGCGTGGTCTGTCCGCCCCTGTCCGTCACGTTCAGGGGCCGCACCGTGCACGTCCAGCCGCCGATGTCGCAGGGCGTGCTCCTCGCCATGGCGCTGCAGGGGTTCGAGCGCCTTGGCGCGGTCCCGGCAGACCGGCTGGACCACGCCGCGGCGGAGCTCACCGAATCCGTCTTCGCCTACCGCGACCGCTGCGGCGAGGGCGCCGCCCTGCTGGGCGTCGACCTGCCGGTCGACCTCGATCGCGCCGGGCGGCGCGGCGGCCCGCGCAGCTATCTCCACACCGCGGGCGTCGCGGTCGCCGACGCCGAGGGCTGGGTCGTATCCTCGCTGTTCAGCGTGTTCGACAGCTTCGGCTCGGCCATCTACGTCCCCGAGGGCGGTTTCGTGCTGAACAACAGGGCGGCCAGCTTCACCCGGGCTCCGAACGACGTCGCGCCCGGCAAGCTGCCGGTTCACACCCTGGCGCCGATGCTCATGGAGGGCCCCGAAGGCGTGATCGCCATGGCGACGCCGGGTGCGGACGGGCAGGTGCAGACCCTGCTGCAGATCGTCCTCGCGATCGCCGTGGAGGGCGTCGACATCGCGACCGCGATCCACCGCCCGCGCTGGCGCTCGGAGGACAATCGCCTGCTCGTCGAGAGCGGGCACCCCGCCACGGCCACGCTCGCCGCGCTGGGCCACGACGTCGCGCCCATGCCCTTCGGCGACCTCAAGGCTGGCGGCGTGGTGTGCGCCGGCCTCGCGGGCGCGACGCCCTTTGCCGCGTCGGACTTCCGGCGGGAGAACTGGTCCGGCGTGGTCTGAGGCGCCCTGCGGCCCGTAGCTCAACCGCCCGTGGCGTTCGGATCGCGCCAGGCGCGCTCGAAGGGCAGCCGCCAGGCGTGCGGGGCGACGAGCTGGTGGATGGTCTTAGGACCCCATGATCCCGGCGCGTAGAGCCGCACGGGCGGCGGCGCCTCCAGCAACGGCATCGAGACCTGCCACAGCCGCTCGATCCCCTCCGCGCTGGTGAACAGCGTGCGGTCGCCGCGCATGGCGTCGAGGATCAGGCGCTCATAGGCCTCCAGCACGTCGCCGATCAGCCCGGTGTCGTGCATGGCGAACTGCATGCTGAGCTTGTCCAGCCGCATGCCGGGACCGGGCCGCTTGCCGTAGAACGACAACGACATCTTCGAGGCGTCCGCGAGGTCGAAGGTGAGGTGGTCCGGGCCTTGCGCGCCCACGCCCGAGCCCACGGGAAACATGCTCTTCGGCGGCTCGCGGAAGGCGATCGAGATGATGCGCTGCCCCTCCGCCAGCCGCTTGCCTGTGCGCAGGAAAAACGGCACGCCCGCCCAGCGCCAATTGTCGATCAGGCATTTCACCGCGATGAAGGTCTCGGTGTCGGATTCCGGATCGACCCCCTCCTCCGAACGGAAGCCCACATATTGGCCGCGCACCACGTCCTTGGGGTCGATCGGCAGCATGCTGCGGAAGACCTTGTTCTTCTCCTCGTTGATGGGGCCCGGCTCCAGCGCCGTGGGCGGCTCCATCGCCATGAAGCCGAGGATCTGGAAGAGGTGCGTCACGACCATGTCGCGATAGGCGCCGGTCGCCTCGTAGAACGCCGAGCGCTTGCCCAAGGCCAGCGTCTCCGGCACGTCGATCTGGACGTGATCGATGAAGTTGCGGTTCCAGATCGGCTCGAACAACCCGTTGCCGAAGCGGAAGGCCAGAATGTTCTGGGCCGCTTCCTTGCCGAGGAAATGGTCGATGCGGAAGATCTGGTCTTCCGAAAACACCTCGTGCAGGCGCGAGTTCAACGACACCGCGCTGGCGAGGTCCGTCCCGAACGGTTTCTCCATGATGATCCGGCAGCGGCCCACCAGATCGGCTTCGGCCAGGAGGTGCACGGCCGAGAGCGCCGCGCTCGGCGGAACGCTGAGATAGTGGATCCGCCTGCTTTCGCCTTGCAGTGACTGCTCGGCCCGTTCCACCGCGCGGCGCAGGGCGTCGGCTCCGGCGTTCATCGGCACGTAGTCGAGGCCGGCGGCGAACGCCGTCCAGTCCGCTTCGCTGACCTTCCGGTTGAAGAACTTGTCGATGGACTCCCGGGCGATCTGCCGGAAACCGTCGGCGTCGATGTCGTCCAGCGACACGCCGACGATGCGGCAGCCCGGCATGAAGCCCGCGCTGGTGAGATGGAACAGCCCCGGCAGCAGCTTGCGGCGGGAGAGATCCCCCGTCGCGCCGAAGAGGACGACGACCTGGGGGTATTTGGGCCCCACCCGCAGCGAGTTCTTGGCCAAGGTAGCGCCCTCTCTGAAATCAAAACGTGCTGGCGACGTGCGGGACGAGGCGTGAGCCGCAGGCCGGCAGGCCCGCCGGGGATCAATGCATGTCCCCGGCCAAGATTGAGCCGGCGAGCCACGACAGTAAACAGCCGAGATGACGATTGGGACAGGTGCACGGGAATGAGCTTCGCCGGAATGGCTGCCGGAGGGATCGCCGTGCCCGCGTTCCCGCTCCCCAAGCTGGTTGGCACGCCGCGCAGCGCGCACGCAAAAGGCCGGCCCGAAGTCCGGGCCGGCCCTGTCCTCGAACTCTCGCGAGACCGCCTGCGTCAGCAGGAGGAAATGCGCTTGGTCACCGTCTGGCCCATGTCGTTCGTCTTGCGGATCGTCTTCGTCGAACAGCGGCTCACCGTGCCGGTGTGCTCGACAGAACGGTAACCGTAGTGACGGCTGTGATCGAAGCCACGGTGCATGCCGTTGTCATGTCGAATCACAGTCGTTCTCGTTCCCGTGTGATGCATCATGGGTTCAGCACCAGTAGAGACCGTCACTTCCGTCGCCATGGCTGCCGTACTGGCGAGCATGGCTGCTCCAAAAATTACTGCGAGTTTCACTTTATTTCTCCTAATGTCGTGCCGCAGCTTGAGAACGCGGGCACGGTCACTCGGTTCCCGCCGGATGACATCTTGGTGAATCTGATGTTTTCCTGGGGCGGCGGCCGGACGCGGTTGAACTGCGCACCCGCTCGCAGGCTTTCGCCGCGAGACCAGCAGGGCGGCGTTAGGCTTTCTCGGCCACTCTGGCCCGATATCGGTGGGAGCGGTCAATGTCCAAGGCGCTGTCGCACTATCTCGACTTCCTGCGCGTCCTGGCCGCCCTGACCGTCGCGCTCTTCCACGCCACCTCGTGGCCGATGACCCGGACCACCATCGATTTTCCCTTCGGCGTGGACGCCGTCATGGTGTTTTTCGTCCTCTCCGGTTTCGTCATCGCCCACGTGGCGCAAACCAAGGAGACGACGGCAGCGGCGTTCTGGGCCGCCCGGCTGTCCAGGCTGTGGTCGGTCCTGATCCCGGCGTTGCTGCTGACCCCGGTGTTCGACCTCATCGGCAGGCAGTTCCATCCCGAACTGTACGAGGGCTGGGGCGTCTACCTCGGCTTCGACCATCCCGTCCTGCGACTGAGCCTCGCGGCGGGCTTTTTGAACGAGATCTGGTTCTGGTCCGTGGCTCCGCTGTCCAACGGCCCGGTCTGGTCCATCGCCTACGAATTCGCCTACTACATGCTCTTTTCGCTCGCATTCTTCCTGCCGCCAAGGCAGCGGCCGATCGCGCTGGCGGCGGCTTGCCTCGTCATCGGACCAAAAATCCTGCTCCTGATGCCGGGCTGGCTGATCGGGGTCTGGATCTATCGCAACCGAGACCGGTTCGCCTTCTCCGATCCCGCCGCCGCGGCCCTGATGCTCGTCGGCCCGCTCGTCGTCCTTCTCGGGCACTCCCGCTCCATCTTCGGCGACGACGCGCTCAGCCCGGCTCTGTTGATCTTCAACCTGCCGAAGGTGCTCGTCTCCGCCGATTTCCACGAGAACTGGCTGAAGTACTCCCGTGGCTTCATCTGGCTCAACCTCGTCAGCCTCGTCACGGGACTTCACGTCATCGGCGCGATCTCCTTCTACAGGCGCCACCCCTTCGTCGAGGGGCTGTCCGCGCACCTCCTGAAAGGGCTGGCTGCGCTCACCTTCTCGATCTACCTGCTGCACCATCCCATCCAGCTGATGCTGTCGAGCATGCTCTTCGACCTAGTGCAGGGCCCGCCCAGGGCTCTCCTCGTCTTCGCCATCTCGGTCGTGCTGTCAGCCGCGATCGGCAGCGTCCTCGAGCCGTTGAGGTATCGCCTCAGGGCCGGTTTCCACGCCGGCAGGGCGCCGACCACCGCCACTCCGTCACCCGCGGCCGCGGGATGCTCAGGAAAGCCCATGACGAATTAACCACGGGCAAGCTATTGCCGCGCTCACGGATCTTTTGGCGATGTGAACCGTTGTTTCGGAAAGGAACAGGAGATCGCCATGTTGAGATCAAAGACCGCGCTCATTGCGTTTGCGCTGGCTGGTAGTGTTCTCGGAACCGCATCGGCGCAGGCCGGAGCGTCGACCGGGACATGGAAATACAGCCCCCGCGAGATCCACCACTACCAGGCTCGCCACAGAGACTACTACCCGTCCTACCGATACGGGTACCGGCACGAGCCCTACAGGTATGGCTACGGCCATGATCGAGGGCATCACTATGGCTGGAGCCGCGGACGGCACTACGGATGGGATCAGCGCTATTATCGCTGAGGATTACGACTCAAAGGGGCCCCCGCCGTCGCGCGGGGGCCTTCTGAGTCAGACGTCACGTGAGCCGGCCTGCTCAGGAGCGCGAGACTCAACTCCAGAAGGAATGTCGATGAGGACACAGCCTTGCCGGCGTGATCTCCCTGTTCTGGAGGCAATACGGCTGCGGAAGATGGGGCGTCGCGCCTGGTGCTCCTCGACCAGGGCCGGACATACTTCTTCGAACTGAAATCTCCGAGAGGCCGGCTTTCGCCTGAACAGCTCGCCGTCGCCGACGACGCGCGCGCCGCAGGGGCCGACCTCGTCGAGATGAGCGGCAAGAAGGTCCCTCCCGGCTTCCCGCCGAGGTGCGGTTCGGGCAGCTCGCCTACTACGCCGCGGAGCGCTACTTCGGAATTCGGCCCCACGCCAAGCAGGCCATGGTTGACTTGCTGGACCGCCCCAACCCGCAAGGATCGCAAGGAAGACGACAGACGCCTTTAAAGCGAGCCTCGGTGCACCGCGTACCAGGTCCAGATTATCTCGCAGGAAAAGTTTGCCGGAGTTGCCGTCCGGCCAATCACATGATGCTGAGGCCGGGGGTATGCTGGACCCTCCGCGTCCGGACGTACTTCCAACAGTTCATCCCCAGCTTTTCTGGCTCCTTCTCCGGCTCTATGCCTGCTTTCTGCGGCGTGACGCCGCCCACCGTGCTTGCCTCCATCCGCTGTTCGCTCGGCAAATGCCGCGGCCTACTCCGGCCGTGGACCTTGAGGGAAGGGCTCCGCACGGCGTGCCTCGATCAACTCGGCCACGCGCTCCTGCAGCAGCCAGAGATAAGGGTCATGGATGCCCTCACGTTCGAGCGTGACGACCGTCTGAAGCAGGTACTCCGCCCCGCTTCCCCAGTGCCCGCACGCCTCCGCAAGGCAGGCCGCAACATCTTCTACCGATAGTCCCCTCACGTAATTAGGGCTGTCGGGATTGGCCGTGAAGGCGATGGCTCTCGAAGGCCGTTCCGCGACTTCGACGTCGATCCAGCGGGGCAAGTTACCCGGAGGTCTCACCGTCATTTCACGCCGCCAGAGGTCTCGCAGGATGTCCCACTCTCGTTCGGGCGGCACGAAATGAAGGACGCCGTCGCAGGCGCCGCCTCGGTCAATTTGCATCATCAGCCCCGGACACTCGGGCGTGCCTCGGAAACGCTTCAGCCGAAGCGTGAAGGCTCTCTGCCAGCCCAACGCCGTGGCCCGCACCGTCGAAGCGGGCTCGAAGACCGGCTTCCAGATGAGCGAACCGTACGCAAAAACCGCAATTGGCTCGTCAGGTCGGTCGCTTAGGAACTCGCGGAGATGCTCGTCGTATTGTTCTTCGGTGAAGTGATCCATGCCCGGCCATGCACCGCTGTCCGCGATGGGCCGATGAACTTGTCTGATATGTGCTTCCGTCAGTCTCGGCACGCGGAGCATGCCGAAAGAATGCCACAGGCAGAGCTTCGACGGCAATGCGGCCGGTGCCGCGTCCGCCCGAAAAGCGAGTGCGCATCATGCCCTCTGCTTGAAGCGCGAACGCGGCCACAAGTGCGAATAGGCATTGTCAGTCGCATATCAGAGCATCGTGCAAGCGCCCATGGTAGTGGAGCCTGACGTGTCGGCAGCCCGTGTCGACTGGTGATGGTGCAGGAGACACCTGAACAGGGTAGCGGTTTGCGGCGTAAGCGTTGCCACCAAGAAAGCCGGCCAGAAGTCCGCCAGCCCCGGCGGCCCAAAGCCAGCCAACCGCAACCATAGGATTTGCCTCGGCTCTTTGGGCAGGTGCGTAGGCGGCAAGAGCCGTGGGGATAGCGATCACTGCGGCGCGCAAGCTCCTTCTCATGTCATCTCTCCTTTGTAGGGGAAGACGAAATCAAAGCCGGAGAATGAGGAAATATTTTGAGCTTCAACTCAGCGTGCACCCAGATCGCCTCGATGATGTCTGGGTGGGTGCCGAGCGTCCGCTTCGGATCGGCTGTTTCGGCTGCCGGTTCGCTCAGCGGCGGCGACGGGCGGAACCGGCGAGTAGCCATGTCGCTCATGAACTTGGCGACCATAACTTCTATTTCGTACGCATTCTTGTTCGGCGACGCTGCGATTAGCTGCTGGTGGACATACCCTTCTGTCACCTCGTAGGGCCGAAAGAATTCAATAGGACGGAAATTACGAGGGTCGTCGGCGGCAATCCCCCGATGAACGTGCGCATGCTCAGGCGAGGACTTGGCCTTATAATCGGCGACAGACCCAGAGGGACAGGCCCCGTTCGTCGCGCCTGTTTGGACCAGCTTCGCCGATCTGGTAGCACAGGAACGGGGTGGCAGAGCGGGAGAATTCCATGTCGAACGAAGCGCACAACATCGCAACTGTGAAGAATGTCTACGCGCGTTGGGCCGCGGGTAAGGGTCAGGATCGGGGCTGCTGGGAGGACGTTTTCGCGGAGGATGCGTCCCTGTCGTCGCTCGCCGCCGGCGCTCCGGAGGTCGCCTTTACTCTCAGCCGCCAAGGTAAGTCAGAAATCATGGGCTATCTCGATGGCCTCGCTCAGGATTGGGAGATGCAGTCCTACGACGTCGGCGAATACGTCGCACAAGGAGATCGGGTCGTCGCAATCGGGCGAACGGCATGGCGGAATAAGGCGACCGGTAAGATTGCCGACACCCCCAAGGTCGATATTTGGCGCTTCAGTAACGGCAGGGCGGTCGAGTTCGCCGAGTTCTACGACACGGCGGAGATCATCCGAGCCGCGACTCCGTGAGGCGGTTACGGCGTTGCTAACGCGCTTGAGCACGGCCGCTGCGCCGTCGGACAAGAACCAGTGATCTTGTTCAGCGCTTCTAGATGAACCGGGTTGAGTGACGTCCGGACCGTGCCAAACCTCCCGCTTCGGCAAAGCTCGGGTAAGGCTCCGGCGCCCGGCGATCCACGAGAATGATGCCCGGAGTTCAGCGACGGCAGCCGCAACTCACGCCGACTGCTCGAAGTTCATCGATCGTGACCTGCCACTGAGTTTTTATCCGGCGGCGATTAGAGCCTTGGCGGGTTACGCCGGCCCGACCCGCTGGGCTCTGCGCTGCGAATTCTGGAAGTGATCGTCTGGATGTCGAAAGGCTGCCCAACGGAAGCTAGCGTCCTCTGGCGTCCATCCTTCCGATGTGCCAACTTCGATTTGTTCAGGTGCCTGGCATAGCCGGGAGAATCGGGAAGGCGGTGGAAATCCGCCACGTGCCCAACGCTGTGAGGGGGACCTTCGAGCAGTTCGCCACTGGCTTTCGCCGGGAAGGCGCTCGGAGGGTTGAACCCGAGTCAGAAGACCGGCCTGAGCTCATAGGGACGTGCTCGCGGACAGAGCGTGGCCAGCATCGATCCGTGAGGGGAATCATGGAAACGAACGGGGCGTTCTCCGAGAAGGAGCGCGCGGCCATCTACAAGTGCATCTACAACAGGCGGGATGTCAGGGGCGAGTTCCTCTCGGAACCCATTCCGGATGATGTATTGATCAGGGTGCTCCTGGCGGCCCACCACGCCCCCTCCGTCGGCTTCATGCAGCCTTGGGACTTCATCGTCGTTCGAAGCTCCGATGTGAAGGAGAGCCTTTACGAGGCGTTCCAGCAGGCCAACCAGGAAGCGGCGGCTTTGTTCGATGCTGAACGGACGGCGAAGTACGGTTCGCTCAAGCTGGAGGGACTCCGGGAGGCCCCGGTCTTGATTTGCGTAACCTGCGACCGGGACCGCGCTGGACCCGTCGTGCTCGGCCGAACCCATCAACCCGACATGGATATCTACAGCAGCGTGTGCGCCGTGCAGAATCTCTGGCTGGCCGCCCGGGCTGAAGGTGTCGGCGTCGGCTGGGTCAGCATCATTCGTCCGGAGCGCCTGAAGAGCATTCTGGCGATACCCAATGAAATCATTCCTATCGCTCTTTTGTGCCTGGGGTATACGAGCCTCTTTCATCCAACTCCGGACCTGGAACGGCAGGGTTGGGCCACGCGAACCAACCTTGCCGATGTTGTCAGTTACGAGAGGTGGCGAGGCCAGGAGATGCGCTAGCATTCGCAGCCTCGTACGGTGCGCTCGAGGCGCTCCGGTCTCGGCCGTCCGAGGCTGGCGTTAGGGGAGGATCTACGGTGAGGAGTTCGCACGTATGCGGCCCGGTCTCTTCGCGCAGCGTTCGCATCATGGCCGTGGTCAACGTGACACCGGACAGTTTTTCGGATGGCGGCGATTACCTGGATCCAGCCCAGGCCGTCGCGCAGGCGCTCGCGCACGAGGCTGCAGGGGCAGACATCGTCGACGTCGGGGGCGAGTCCACCCGGCCTGGGCACCTGCCCGTCGGCCCCGACGAAGAGCAGCGCCGGGTTCTGCCGGTGCTGGAGCGCTTGAGAGGGTCGCTCTCCATTCCGCTTTCCATCGACACCTGGAGAGCCTCCACCGCGGAACTCGCGATTGGGCTTGGAGCCCGCATGGTCAACGACGTATGGGCGCTTCAGGCTGACCCGGCCATGGCGTCCGTTCTCGCGGAACACGATGTCGATGTCGTGCTTATGCACAACAAGCGGGAGATCGACCCTGCCCTCGACATCCTGGACGAGATGCGCCGCTACTTCGATCACTCTCTGACACTCGCCACTCAGGCTGGCGTTCGCTCCGGCCGGATCACTCTCGATCCCGGCATCGGTTTCGGCAAGAGTTGGGAGCAGAATGTGGACGCTCTCAGGCGCTTGCCCGAGCTGAAAGCTCTAGGTTTTCCGGTGCTGGTGGGAGCTTCCCGCAAATCCTTCCTGCAGCGCTTTCTGGATCAACCTACGGTGCCCAAGCAGCGGCTCTTCGGCACGTTGGGGGCTCATGCCGCCGCGGTGGCGGCCGGGGCAGACATCATTCGCGTGCATGACGTCGCGGCCCATCGCGAGATGCTGACCGCGTTTCTCGCGCTGAGGGGCCTTCCATCATGACCGACCGCATCCTTCTCAGCCGTCTCGCGGTCTTCGCGCATCATGGCGTTCATGCGGAAGAGGAAAGGCTCGGCCAGCGCTTCTACATCTCGGTGACCTGCGCGCTTGATCTCAGGCCCGCCGGAACGTCAGACGACTATGGCCAAGCTGTCTGCTACGGACAGCTGGCCGACCTCGTGAACGCCACAGCCACGCAACGCAGGTTCAAGCTCATCGAAGCCTTGGCCGAGGCCGTGGCGGGTCGCGTCCTCGAGACCTTCCCTGCCGTCCTGTCGGTCACCGTGAAGGTCGAGAAGCCGTCTGCCCCCATCGCTCTCATCATCGATGGCATCGCCATCGAGATCGAGCGGTCGCGCCATGGCTGAGGTTTTCGTCAGCATCGGCAGCAATATCGGGGACAAGGCGGCCAATCTCCGGCGAGCGCTGCGTTTGCTCGCGGATGCAGGCGTGTCGATCGAGGCCGTCTCGCCCTTTTATCGCACGCCGCCGTGGGGGCCCGTCGAACAGGACTGGTTCCTCAACGGCTGTGCGCTTTTGAGGACAGATCTGGCCCCGAGGGACGTGATGCAGCTCGCTCTCGATGTCGAGATGGCGATGGGCCGTGAACGGACCATGCGTTGGGGACCACGGCTGATCGACATCGACATACTGACGTACGAGAACATCGTGCTCGACGACGAGCGCCTCATGCTGCCACACCCGCGCCTGTTCGAAAGAGCGTTCGTGCTGGTCCCGCTCCTCGACATCGCGCCAGACTTTGCAATCGGCGTCCGCCGGGCTGACGAGGCGCTGAGCGGCCTGGATCGCACTGGAATCGAGATCCAGCCCACGAACCTCTGAAGCGCCCGCCGGTAAATGGTCCCGAATGCCAGCCGTCCGAAGTCGCGGCGCGGCTTTTCTGCGTGGAATCAGGCTGTGAACGCGTGGATCAATTCACCCAGACGCGGACAGCGGCCCGTCGCGACGGCTGCGCGCGAGAGGCTGGTGCGCGCGATCTCCGCGGTGCGGTGCTCTGAAGCGCTGGGCAAGAAGAGGAGAGCCTGCCCTGGCGCCAGACCGACTTCGCACTCCCCAATCACGAAGTCGTCCGTGGCCGTGGGGCGAGGCAAGCTGACTCAACAACGCGCCAGCTCCAATCAGCATGGCGGCCGCCACTTTCGGCCGGGTTAAGGTCGCCGATCGAACCAATTCAGCATCAATGGAACGCGTGCGTACTCGACCTCGTAGTAACCGTCCTGCGGGCCGACTACCTCACCGCGCTGATCATTGTCACAGTGGGACTTCTGTAAGGCCTTACGCCGCTGATGGCTTGCCTTACCTAAGCCGGGCGGCGAGCACCACTCGCCTAAGATAACTCAGCCTAGCATCCACCTCTCGCCCGGTCGCATTTTCGATGACCGTCGCCCCCATGCCGTTTTGCGCTCGATATCGAAATTACAGGAGGCAACCTCGACCGGTGCTTCGCTTGGGGGCGAGCACAGTTGCAACAGGAAGTTCAGCGAGGGGCGCTGTAAGGGTGTCCTGCTTCGGCTTTGCGTGCAGGGCTTGGTCAGCACGCTCCTGCCGTCCTATAGCGGCTCTCTGGCCTTGGCGCCCAGCAAAGAGCAAAAGCTCAGCTGCTCGCGACGCGTCCCCCCAGGCCAAGCCGCTCGTTCCATTGAAGTCTCGGAAAGCCGATACGGCCGCTCCCGCCGCACTGTGCATCCGAGGTGCGGCGGCGGCTGTAAATCGTCCCGAGCGAGACAATGGTGCTATATTAACAGCGGCCCAGCCCGCGGCCATGCGGGGGGAGAAGTGTTATCTCGAATTGTTAGTCGCACTATTCCTGCTCGCGCTGCCAGCAGCTTCGGCAACTTAGGGAGACGGTCCCCCCCCCCGGGGTTAGCCCCCAACTGGTCCGTTAGCCCTGTAGACGACGCAGTTCTCTCCTGTGATTGAATGGTCGAACCGAGCGACCTCAATGAATCCGAAGCGGAGAAGCGCTTCGCTCCATTTTGCATCACAATCGAGCACCGTCGCGTTCCCCTCCGCTTTGGCCAAGCGGAGGAAGGAGTTCACGTCAATGGGCTCCAACCGAGCCTTATCCCAGATGACGAAAGAGCCCTGCCGCGCTGCCTGCGCGTAGTGGAATGATGGGGCCCCTAGGAAGCCCACCACGGTGCTTCCGATAAAGTCGTTCAGAGAGTAGACAGGCTGGCCTGCCCAGTTATTGCTCTCAATGAAGTGTGCGATTGCCTTGCCATTCGAATAGGGCAGGAATGCATCGCGGGTATACGCTATCCCACTCGAGACGATCTGCCCAATCAGCACCAGAGCGAACAGGGTTTTGGGCACGAGGGACGGACCGGAGACACCCTCTTCGTAACGGCTGATCCATATCGCCGCGACAAGCACCACAAAGAGCACGCTGTGGTGCCAGGCGAAGGGGCCAAATTTGACGTGAATAAAGGCCAGTATCGATCCCACAGCGGTGAAGAAGAAAACCCAGGCCACCGGGGCCACTCGCCATCGGGAGAGCAGGTAGAGGACGAAAGCGATACCGCCGAACGTCCACCTCCGCGCCTCAATTTCTACCCTATACACCAAAACAGAGAGCGCCCGCAGCGTGCTGTAAATGTGTTCGATTCCGGCATCGAAGCGCCATTCGACGGCGTAGCCCGAGTCCGGGGGCGGGAAGGCGGTGATCACGGATAAGACCAACCCCAGCCCCAACAGAGCTAGGGCGGCAATATCCCTCATCCTGACGAACGGTCTTTCCCGGCTTCGCCAGCGATCGTACGCGATCGCGATGACTCCGGCCATCCCCGCAAGCGCATACAGAACCTGGACGTTCGCAGCCAGTCCAAGAATGAGGCCGAGGATTTCGGGCCGTTTGCGACGAAGCCCGTACGCCGCGCAGAATAGCAGGATTAGGAACGCGCCAACCGAATAGCTTCGGCTTTTAATGCCGTACTCGAACAGGAACACGTAGCCGAAGGGCAGCAGAGCCAACTCGAGCCGCGTAAACGGTCCGCGCCACAGGATCAGCCAAACGGTCGACAGTGCGACCGCGGCCTGAAGCACCTGCATCCATTCAGGCTGTCGACCGAGCAGCGAAAATGGCGACAGCAGGACATACCAGAGGGCCGGGTGACCTTCATACCGCAGATTGCGAATAAGATCGGCGAAGCTGTGGCTTTCCCGCACAATGAGCCATGCCTGAACCTCGTCCCGCCACATCTCGTGAAAGAGGATCCCGACAATAAGAAGGACCGCGTACACGGCGAACACCGCGATCCTGAACGGTTTGTCCGGCCGCGAGGTAAGAATCGCCACGGCTCTCCGGAGTGGTTCTGCAATTTGCAGAAGTGGTTTGGCTGCATTCATGGTCGTTCGTCACCGCTGTGGGGGTCCGCGCGTCGACTGAGCTTGAGCCGTCGCCGATCCGAAGGCGCTTGGCAACTTCGAAAACCGACTAGGGCGGCCTAAGCTGGGAAGCGCCGGGGCCACGTGCGGTAGCCCTTATGCTTGATTGGTGCAGCCAGCCCGGAGCCGTACCGCCGCGCCTCCTACATCCGGAGGGCAGCGGCGGTCATACGAGTGCCCTCGTACACGATGGGCGGAATTTAACTCGGCCGGGCGGAAGCTTCACCCAGCGCGCACCGCCAGGTGACATCGCGGTGACACAAGAGCAGCCTACGGTGACACGGGAGTCATTGGCCTAGTAAAATCAATAATTTAGTTGGCTGGGGGACCTGGATTCGAACCAAGATTAACGGAGTCAGAGTCCGCTGTTCTACCGTTGAACTATCCCCCAACGGTCCGCGCGAGGGCGGAGGCGCCGGTGCTGCGCGGTGGCGGGTTGATAGCGAAGCGCGGGGGCGTTGACAAGTCGCTTTCCGCGTCGAGGGCCGCAACCGGCAGTCCACCGGCCCCAACATGGGCCTTGGCTGCAAAAAAGCCCGCCTGCGACGTCGCGGGCGGGCCTTTTTGCTTAGCGACGCAAGCCGGCGCCGCGTCAGCCAGCGTTATGAGCGGCAGTTCGAGACGGTCTTCTTGGAGTACTTGGAGGGATGGGCCATCACCGTCTTGCAGTGCGAGCTCATCGAATTCATTGAGCCCGAGGACGCGGTCGAGCCCGTCATTTCGCTCGCCTTGGCGTTCGTGCCGGTATTGCCGCCGCCCGAGCCGCCGGAGCTGGCGTCGCCCGCCCGGGGAGCCGACATCGTGGCGGAGCCGCTGGAGGACTGTGCGAAAGCAGCGGCCGGCAGCATCAGGGACATGGCCGCGACGGCGAGCAGGGTTTTGGTGGTGGTCATGAGGAAGCTCCGTTCAGAACAGGTGAAGTGCCGTAGCAACGCCGGCCCTCAGGAAAGGTTCTCGACCGGTCGCTGATTTCTGTTCCGGCGATAGGATGCGCGCCGTGTCCCGACGTTCACGCCGAGCATGGCGGACGCCACTGCTTCACCCTCGCGTGCCATATTCTGCAGGATCTCGGTCCCAGTGCTTGCTGCGTTCCGCAAATAGCCATTCCTAGGTACGCCTCATCGAATATGAACATCCGTTCATCTCATTTTTTCTATCCGGTGAGGAACACGACCTTTGTCTGCACGTTGTCTGCCGGGGACTGAATGGAGACATAGACATGGCTTACAAGATCATTTCCGCGGTCGTCCTGGCCGGTTTCATCGCCCTTCCCGCCATCGCCCACGCTGAAGAAGGCGGGGCGGCAGCCGGCGCGGCCACGGGCGCCGTCGGCGGCGCGATCGTCGGCGGCCCGGTGGGCGCTGCGGTCGGCGGCGTCACGGGCGCGATCGTCGGCGGCGTGCTGTCCGGTCCCGACCAGACGCGTGTTCGCCAGTACGTGGTGCGCGAGCGCCATCCCTCGGTCCGCGTCCAGGAGGACGTCGAGGTCGGGGCCGAGTTGCCAGGCACGGTCCGCTACTACGAGATTCCGGCCGACGTCGGCGTGAACACCACCTATCGCTACACGGTCGTCAACGACCGCGCGGTGCTGGTCGACCCGCGCACCCGCCGCGTGGTGCAGATCCTCGAGTGACCGCGAGCAGAGCAAGGTCCTGCTTGTAGCAGGACCGGATGAGCTGCGAGACCCCGCTGCCCGGCAGCGGGGTCTTTCCTTGCCGGCCTGCGCTCATCGCGTGCTATTCGAACAGCTTGGCCCAGGTCGAGCCGCCCGCGGTCGTCTCCGAGTACCGCCGTCCCCAGATCACGCCGCCATCGATGACGATGTCCTCGCCGGTGACGAAGCCCGCCTCGTCGCTGCCGAGGTAGACGGCCGCGTTTGCGATGTCGTCGGTCAGGCCGGCGCGCGGGATCGCCTGGAGGTTGGCCAGGCGGTCCTTCACCTTCTCCGCGGTGGCGTCCGCGGTAGTGCTGTTCATGCCCAGCGTCTTGGCGAAGATCCCCGTCGCGATCGCGCCCGGTGAGATGGAATTCACCCGCACGCCGTCCTCGCCGAGCTCCATGGCGGCGCAGCGGGTGAAATGGATGACGGCCGCCTTGGCCACGCCATAGGCGATGGACGAGGAATAGCCGGCGCGGTGCCCCGCGACCGACCCGATGTTGACGATGCTGCCGGAGCGCTGGGCCCGCATCGCAGCCGCGACGTGCTTCACATGGGCGAGCGCGCCCAGCACATGCAGCGTGAGCGCCCCGCCGAAGCCTTCCAGCGTGGTCGACTCGAGCCGGCCGATGGGCGCGGGGCCGCCGGCGTTGTTGACGAGGATGTCCACCCGGCCATGCCGGTCGAGTGCGCCGGCGACCGTTCGTTGCGCATCGGCCTCCCGGGTCACGTCCGCCTGCACGAAACTCGCGCCGGTGGCGAACGCCACCTTGGCCCCCTCCTCGGCCCGGCGTCCGCTGAAGATCACGGTTGCGCCTTCCTGGGTGAAGCGCTCGACCATGCGCCGGCCGATTCCGCTGGTGCCGCCGGTCACGATCGCGATTTTGCCCGCCAATCTGCCAGCTGGTCCTGCCGCAATTCGTCCTGCCCCCAGTTCCTCAGCCATTGTCGTCCTCCCGCGTTCCACGGTCCGTCGTCATCGCGCCGTTGTCCGTGCCAGGCAGGGAGTTGAGCACACTCCGCGGCCCCCCGCGACAGTGCGCCGGGTGCATCCGCGGATCGCGATGACGTGAACCGGGCCAACCGTCCAACTGCGCGTTGAAGTGACGCCGGCACGGCCCTCGCATGGGCAGGAAAGCCGCGTTTGGCCGCGGAGGCGGCGGCAAAGGTGACATATTGTCCTGAAACATTACGGCGAATTCATCTGGCGGGCGGCTTGCGGTCCTGTTCACCCCTGTGACTGAGCGCTATAACCCGTCATCCGAATTGCAACGTCGGCGATCCCGTCACGGGAACGGAGTTTGTGGATGTCTCCCAGGACGACCCTGGTGATCGCTGGAGCCGCCTTGCTGGCGGCCGGTCTCACATATGAGTATGGCGGCGCATATTGGCCGCAGGTGAAGCCTCGGATCGAGGCTGTGACCGGGCCCCTCCCCCCGCTGCCGTGGGAAGCCAAGGCAGACGGGGCCAAGGCGGCCGAGGGCAAGGCGGCCGAGGGCAAGTCGGCCGATGGCAAGCCTGCGGGTGGACAGGCGCAGGCTCCCGCGCCCGGAGCGGCGGGCCAGGCCGCCGGCGGAGGCCGCGGCGGGGCGGGCCGTGTCGTGGCCGTGGCGCTCGGCAAGGCCGAGCGCAAGCCGATGGACGTGCGCTTCGACACGATCGGCTCCGTACAGCCCCTCTCGACGGTCACGGTGCGCACCCGCGTCGAAAGCCAGATCGTCGACGTTCCCTTCGATGACGGGGCGATGGTCAAGAAGGGCGACGTGCTGTTCCAGCTCGACAGCCGCGGCATCGAGGCCCAGATCCGGCAGGCTGACGCGAACCTCGCGAGGTCCCGCGCTCTGCTGGAGCAGGCGCAGCGCGACGTGAGCCGCAACGAGGCGCTCGCCGCCAACGAATACGCCTCGCGCCAGAAGCTGGACGACAGCCGCACCTCGGTGCAGACCATCTCCGCCCAGATCAAGGCCGACGAGGCCGCACTCGAAAACCTCAAGGTGCTGCTGACCTACTACACGATCCGGGCGCCCATCTCGGGACGGGTCGGCGTCTCCGGCCTGAAGACCGGCAACATCGCCAAGACGGGCGACACCAGCACGCCGCTCGCGGTCATCAACCAGATGAGCCCGATCTATGTCAGCTTCTCGGTGCCGCAGCGCCTGCTGCCCGACCTGAAGGAAGCGATGAAGAACGGCGGCAAGGTGCTGGCGACCCCCCAGGGCATGACCCAGTCCGCCGAGGGCAAGATCGCGGTGATCGACAATGCGGTCGACGCGACCTCCGGCACCGTGGGCGTTCGCGCCCTCTTCGAGAATGCGGACGAAATGCTGTGGCCGGGAGTGCTCTGCAACGTCCGGCTCGTGTTGCGGACGGATCCCGACGCGGTCGTGGTGCCGCGCGAGGCCGTCCAGACCAGCCAGACCGGCACGTTCGTGTTCGCGGTGACGGATGGCGTGGCCAAGGTCCGCCCGGTCTCGATCGATCGTTCGCTCGACGGAAAGACGGTGGTCACCAAGGGCCTCAAGGGCGACGAGACCGTCGTCACTGACGGCCAGCTTCTGCTGACGGACGGCACGAAGGTGGAGGCTCGGCCCGATGGTCGGCGTCCCGCGGCCACCGCGGGAGCGGCTGACCCGAATCCGGCCCCTTCGGCGCCTGAAAAGGCCGCCGAGCAGTCCAACGACAAGGGCACGCGCCCTGGCGCTCCCGCGACCGCCAAGGGAGCCAGCTGATGTCCTTGCCCGAGGCCTGTATCCGCCGGCCGGTGATGACGACGCTCATCACCTTGTCCTTCATCATCTTCGGGCTGTTCGCCTATCGGCAGCTTCCCGTGGCGGCCCTGCCGCGGGTGGACTTCCCCACCATCAACGTGTCCGCCCAGCTGCCGGGTGCGAGCCCGGAGACGATGGCCGCCTCGGTGGCCGCGCCGCTGGAGAGGCAGTTCGCCAATATTTCCGGCATCACGGCGATGACGTCCGTGTCGACCCAGGGGTCGACCAGCATCACCATGCAGTTCGATCTCGACCGCAACATCGATGGCGCCGCCCTCGACGTGCAGTCGTCGATCTCGTCGGCGTCCCGCCGCTTGCCCGCCGACCTGCCGAACCCGCCGAGCTTCCGCAAGGTGAACCCGGCCGACCAGCCCATCCTGTTCCTGGTCGCGACCTCCAACACCCTGCCGCTGTCCACCGTCAACGACTACGCCGAGACGGTCCTGCAGCAGCAGATCTCGCAGATCCCCGGCGTGGCGCAGGCGCTCATCTTCGGCGCGCAGAAATACGCGGTGCGCATCATGGCCGACCCGGAGGCGCTGTCGGCCCGCGGGCTGGCCCTTTCGGATCTGCGCACCGCCGTCTCGGCCGCGAACTCCAACCAGCCCACCGGCACGCTGCGCGGCGAGAAGCAGCGCATCACCATCGAGGCCACCGGCCAGATGCCGCGTGCAGCCGATTATCGCGGGCTCATCGTCTCGTCCAAGAACGGATCTCCCGTGAGGGTCGAGGACGTCGCCACCGTCAAGGACTCCGTCGAGAACGACGAGGCGGCGAGCTGGTACAACAATGAACGCTCCCTCATCGTGGCGGTCTTCCGCCAGTCGGACGCCAACACCGTCGAAGTCGTCGACCGCATTCGCGAGAAGCTGCCGTCCTACCGCGAGCAGCTGCCGGCCTCGATCGGCCTGAACATTCTGAACGATCGCTCGATCCCCATCCGCGATGCGGTGCACGACGTCCAGTTCACTCTGGGCCTGTCGGTCATCCTGGTCGTGCTCGTGATCTTCCTGTTCCTGAAGTCGTTCACGGCGACCATCATCCCGACGCTCGCCCTGCCCGTGTCGCTCGTCGGCACCTTTGCGGCGATGTACCTGTTCGGCTATTCCATCGACAACATCTCGCTGCTGGCGCTGACGCTCTCCGTCGGCTTCGTCGTCGACGACGCCATCGTGATGTTGGAGAACATCGTCCGCCACATCGAGGAGGGGATGAAACCGTTCGACGCGGCGCTGAAGGGCTCCCGCGAGATCGGCTTCACCATCGTTTCGATCACGCTGTCGCTCGTGGCGGTGTTCATTCCCGTGTTCTTTATGGGCGGCGTGGTGGGGCGCGTGTTCCGCGAGTTCGCGGCCACGATCTCCGTCGCGATCCTGGTGTCGGGGTTCGTGTCGCTGACGCTCACGCCCATGCTTTGCGCCCGCATTCTCAAGAGCCACGACGCGCATGCCAAGCCGGGGCCGTTCGGGCGGTTCATGGACGCCATCATCAACGGCATGACCCGGGCCTACGGCTTTGCGCTCGATGTCGTGCTGAAGGCCCGCATCGTCGTGCTCCTGCTGACGATGGCCTCGGTCTACGCGACCGTGACGCTCTACATGGATACGCCCAAGGGGTTCTTCCCCGCCGAGGACACCGGGCTGCTGCGCGGCGCGACCGAGGGTCCGCCGGACACCTCGTTCGACGCCATGGCGCAACGCCAGCAGGCGCTCAACGAGATCGTCCGCAAGGACCCGGCGGTCGACTACCTCACGGCGAATATCGGCCAGGGCGGCGTCAACCAGGGCTTCATGTTCATCGCCTTGAAGCCGCGCGAGGAGCGTGACAGCGCGGAGGCCGTCATCGCGCGCCTGCGCCGCGCCACGGCCAACGTTCCAGGCATCACGCTGGTGATGCAGTCGGTCCAGAACATCAATCTGAACGCCGGCCGCCAGTCGCGCGCCCAGTACCAGTACACGATGCAGAGCGCCGATCTCAGCGCGCTCTACGCCGCTGCGCCCGGCATGCGGGACCGCCTGGCGAAGATCGACATCCTGCGTGACGTGAACACCGACCTGCAGCTCGCCAACCCGCAGCTCGTCGTGGAGCTCGACAGGGACCGGGCGGCCAATTTCGGCATCACCTCGGACCAGTTGCGCCAGACGCTCTACAACGCGTTCGGCTCGCGGCAGATCTCCACCATCTTCACGCCAGCCAACGACTACCAGGTCATCCTGGAGGCGGACCGCGGCTTCCAGACGGACCCAGCCGCCCTCTCCCGCATCTTCGTGCGGGGTTCGAACGGGCAGAACGTGCCGCTCGACGCGGTGGCGAACATCAAGCGCGCCATCGGTCCGCTGTCCGTCAGCCGCCAGTCGCAGCAGCCCGCCGTGACCATCTCCTTCAACGTCGCGCCGGGCGCGTCGCTGGGCCAGGCCGTCGACGCCATCAAGCAGGCCGAGCGGGAGGCTGGCCTGTCCGCGGCGATCACGACCGGCTTCGCCGGCTCGGCGCAGCTCTTCCAGGACGCGCTAAAGGGCCAGGGCCTGCTGATCCTGGCCGCCGTGCTCGTCATCTACATCGTGCTGGGCGTGCTCTACGAGAGCTTCATCCATCCCATCACGATCTTGTCCGGCCTGCCCTCGGCCGGCCTGGGCGCCTTGCTGGCGCTGCAGTACTACAAGCTCGACCTCTCGGTCATCGCGATCATCGGCATTCTGATGCTGATCGGCATCGTCAAGAAGAACGCCATCATGATGGTGGACTTCGCCCTCGAACGCCGCCGCGACGGCGCCGACGCGCTCACCGCCATCCGGGAGGCGGCGCTGCTGCGCTTCCGCCCGATCGCCATGACGACCTTCGCTGCGCTGCTCGGCACCCTGCCCATCGCGCTCGGCTCCGGCGCAGGCTCGGAGCTGCGCCAGCCGCTCGGCATCGCAGTGGTGGGCGGCCTCATGGTGTCCCAGCTGCTGACCCTGTTCATCACGCCGGTCGTCTACTTCTACCTGGACAAGGTGGAGACGATGATCAGCGGCGCGCCCAAGAAAGTGGTCGCGGAGCCGGAGATCGGCGGCGGCGGCGCGGTACAGCCTGGAGCAGCGCTGCAGAAGGCGGACTGACCCGGCGATCCGCTTCGTCGTACACTGCGGCGCGCGCGGCGGCGGGCTCGGGCCCGGTTTACCCCATGACCGCCCGCTTCCCCACTCCGCCCGGGCAAGGGCCGGCAAGGTATTCGTTAAACAGCAGAATTTCGGATTTACGATCCATTTACCCTGTTCGAACCCGGTATTTGCAACGGTCGCGCCTTGGCTGCTTATGATTACTGGTTGATGACCGGGCTCACCTGATGCACCCCCTCCGCCTCAATTCTCCCTACAGCGCGCCGGCCGATTCTGCGCCTCCTCTGGAGAGCCGCGGGGCGGGACGTGGGCGCACTCGACGCCCCGGCTGGATCATCGGCCAGATCAGCAAGGGCCTCGCCGCCTTCGTGGTCGGCATCGTGATCGGCGCATCGACCATCCTGCTCGCGGAGGCCATCACGCCTGCGCACGGCGAAGCCGGGGCGATCGAGGCCGGACCCCTGGAACTGCGCCGCTAGACGGATCCGCCTCTCTCAGGCGTCCCGGACCGAGATCACCTTAAACGTGTGCAGTTCGCCGTCCTCGTCGCGGATCGAGACATATTCGCCGGGCGCAAAGACGTGGTCGCCGAAGCGATAGCCGGATTCGTCGTCATCCGTCGCGCGCGGGTCGTAGTCGAACGCCCAGGTCGCCCCGCCCTTGCCGCCGGGCCGGTGCACGAGGTGGCCAAGCTGCTCTCTCTCGCCCGCCCAGAAGCGCCGGACGCGGCAGGCCGCCTTGGCGTGCCGCCATGCGGCGAGGTCGAGCTTCCCCTCCTCGGTCAGCGGGGCGACCACGTCATAGCCGTGCCGGGCCGAGCCGTCGGGAAATTCCTTGGACCGCGCGATGTTGAGCAGGATGCGCTTCAGGACGACGGCTTCGGCTTGCGGCATGGGGGACATCTCCTCTGGCGTGTCATGGGCGTTCAGTGCGCCCATTCCGTGCAGCGATTGTCCTCTTACCCGCCGGCCTGTCCTTGATGTGCCGCAAGCGGGGCTTTGCCGTGCGCTGGCGGATCGCCGAGGCGAGGCGGCGCTGGTCGAGGGCGAAGAGCCAAGCTGCTGATGCCGTTGCCCGAACCCCGCCCAGTCTTGAACCATTCCCGACTACGCCAGTTTAGAAGATCTATAAACTATTGATTTGACGTGCTTTTTTGTTGACGCCGCCTGACGCGGCCTGTTCAAGCATGCCTGTCCACCTCATCCGTGGCGGGGCCTTGAACCCCGCCCCAGGGAGAAATGCATGTCCAATCGCTCGCTCACCACACTGCGCCGTCCGCTCCTCGGCGCGCTCGCGGCCTTCTGCCTCTCCGGTGCGTCCTTCGCAGAAGCCGCCGAGGTCAACGTCTACACCTCCCGCGAACCGCAACTCATCAAGCCTGTTCTCGCGGCCTTCACCAAGGCCACGGGCGTCAAGGTCAACGCCGTGTTCCTGCAGAACGGGCTCGAGGAACGCGTGAAGGCCGAGGGCCAGAACTCCCCGGTCGACGTGATCGTGCTCGTCGACGCCGCCCGCCTCGCCGGCGCGGCCGACATGGGGATCACGCAGAAGGTCTCCAGCCCCGAACTGGAGAAGAACGTGCCCGCGAACCTGCGCGATCCCGCCGGGCAGTGGTTCGCCACGACGCTGCGCTCGCGCGTGATCTACGCCTCCAAGGACCGCGTGAAGCAGGACGCCATGACCTATGAGGAGCTTGCCGATCCCAAGTGGAAGGGCCGGGTCTGCATCCGCTCGGGCCAGCACCCCTACAACGTGTCGCTGATCGCCGCCGTGATCGCCCGCCATGGCGAGGAGCAGGCGGCCGAGTGGCTGAAGGGCGTCAAGGCGAACCTCGCCAGGAAGCCGTCGGGCGGAGACCGCGAGGTCGCGCGCGACATCCTTGCCGGCCTTTGCGACATCGGGGTGGGCAACACCTACTACATCGGCTTGCTGCGCAACGATCCCGATCCCGGCCAGCGCGCCTGGGGCGACGCGGTGAAGATCCTCGATTCCTCCTTCGCCGGCGGCGGCGCGCACGTGAACATCTCGGGCGCGGCGGTGGCGAGGCATGCCCCCCACCGCGACGAGGCGATCAAGCTCATCACCTTCCTGACCTCGGACGAGGCCCAGACCCTGATGGCCGACGCCAATTACGAGTACCCCATCCGCGCCGGCATCGCCGACAGCAACACGGAGAAGCAGTTCGGCCCGATCAAGCCGGACAGCCTGCCCCTCGCCGAGATCGCCAAGAACCGCAAGACCGCCAGCGAACTCGTCGACCGCACCGGATTCGACAACTGAGACGGAGAACGAGGCCGCCGGGTCTCGTACGCGGGACGCGGCGGCCGCCGCCATGAAGCATCAGGCGCTCACCCCTGCAGACGTCCCGCCCGGCGCTCCCCGCGCCGGGCGTTCGTCGTCCGGCGTCTTGCGCCGGCTCACCCTCGGAACGGTCTTTGCGGCGGCCCTGGTGGCCGCACCGCTAGCGGCCCTGTTCCTCATCGCCCTGCAGGGCGATCTCTCCACCTTCCGGCATGTCGGCACGACAGTGCTGCCCACGGCGCTCCTGGAGACGGCGCTGCTCCTCGGCGGCGTCTCCGTGGTGGTGTCGGTCGTCGGCGTCGGCGCGGCCTGGGTCGTGACGGCCTACGACTTCCCCTTCCGCCGCACGCTCGCAGCGGCCCTGGCGCTACCGCTCGCCATACCGCCCTACATCGTCGCCTACATCTATGTTGAGTTGGCCGAGCCGCTGGGCCCGGTCCAGACCGCGTTCCGCGCGCTGACCGGCTACCGCACGAAAGCGGAGTACTGGTTTCCAGACCTGCGCTCGCTGCCGGGGGCGGTGTTCGTGCTGGGCGTGGTCCTCTACCCCTATGTCTACATGACCGCGCGGGCGCTCTTCGCCGTGCAGAGCGCGACGCTCCTGGATGCAGCGCGGACCCTCGGCGTCCGTCCCTTCGAGATCTTCCGCACCGTCGCGCTGCCCCTCGCGCGGCCGGCCGTGGCGCTGGGCCTTTCGCTCGCGTTGCTGGAAACGCTGAACGACATCGGCGCGACCGAGTATCTCGGCGTTCGCACCCTCACCGTCTCGATCTACACGACCTGGATCAACCGGGGCAGCCTGGAGGGCGCGGCGCAGATCGCGTGCGTCATGCTCGCCTTGGTCGCCCTCATCCTGGTGCTGGAGAGGCGCGCCCGCGGCGGCCGCCGCTTCACCGCCTCCGTCAAGCGGCCCCGGATCGCAAGCCCGCGCCGGCTGCGAGGGCCCGGCGCCTGGCTCGCCTTCGCCGCCTGCCTCGCGCCGGTTCTGCTCGGCTTCGTGCTGCCCGTCGGCTTCCTGCTGCGCGAGGCCGTCATCCGCACCCTGCGCTCGGGCGTCGCGGACGACTTCACGGCCCAGCTGACGGCGACGGTCGTGCTCGCCGGCGTCGCCACGGTGCTCGTGGTCGGGCTCGGCGCAGTCGTCGCCGCCGCGACGCGGCTCGTGCGCAGCCGGGCGATCATGCCCCTCTCGCGCCTCGCCAGCCTCGGCTACGCCGTGCCCGGCACCGTGCTCGCCGTCGGCCTGCTCTGGCCGCTCGCGGCCGTCGACAACGCCATCGCAGACGCCTGGCGGGAGTTGACCGGAAGCTCTCCCGGGCTGGTGCTCACCGGCTCGGGCGCGGCCATCGTCATCGCCTACACCGTGCGCTTCCTCGGCATCGCGGCGGGCGGCATCGAGAACGGCTACAGCCGCATCTCGGTGCACATGGACGATGCGGCCCGAACGCTCGGCCGCACGCCCGGCGGCGTGCTGCGCGAGATCCACCTTCCGCTGGTGCGGCCGGCGCTGGCCTCGGCGGCGCTGCTCGTCTTCGTCGACGCCATGAAGGAGCTTCCGGCCACGCTGCTCTTGCGCCCGCTCAACGTCGACACGCTGGCCACCGCCGTCTACGCCCAGGCGTCGCGTGGCGTGTTCGAGGCGGGGGCGCTGGCGGCGCTCGCCATCGTTCTGGTCGGGCTGGTTCCGGTGGTCCTCATGATGCGCGTCAGCGCGGGCGTCGCGCCCGAGCCGCCCGAGGCGGCCGCCGTGGAGCCGCCGCCCGCCCTCCCCGTTGGGGCGTGAGCGGCGGCGCATCGCCGGAAAGCGTTTCCCGTCCCCAGCCCCCGGCCGGACGAGCGCTCAGCGGCTCAGGGCGGGAATGTCGACGTAGAGGTCCAGCGCCTCGGGGTTGGCCAGCGCTTCCTTGTTCTTGACCTGCCGGCCATGCACCACGTCCCGCACCGCGAGTTCGGTGATCTTGCCCGACTTGGTCCGCGGGATGTCCTTCACGGCCACGATCCGGGCCGGGACGTGCCGCGGGCTCGCACCCGTGCGCACCTTGGTGCGGATCTGCGCCTGAAGCGCATCGTCGAGCACGGCGCCTTCCCGCAGCCTTACGAAGAGAACGACCCGGACGTCGCCTTCCCAGTCCTGACCGATGGCGAGCGCCTCCAGGATCTCCGCGATCTGCTCGACCTGCGCGTAGATCTCCGCCGTGCCGATGCGGACGCCGCCCGGATTGAGCGTGGCGTCCGATCGGCCGTGGATGGCCAGCCCGCCATGCTCCGTCCACTCCGCGAAATCGCCGTGGCACCACACGCCGGGGAAGCGCTCGAAATAGGCTGCGCGGTACTTGGCCCCATCGGGGTCGTTCCAGAACATCACCGGCATGCTGGGGAACGCCTTGGTGCAGACCAGCTCGCCCTTCTCCTGGCGGACGGGCCTGCCCTCGTCGTCCCAGACGTCGACCGCCATGCCGAGGCCGGGGGCCTGGATCTCGCCTTTCCACACCGGGCTCGTGGGATCGCCCAGCACGAAGCACGAGACGATGTCGGTGCCGCCCGACACCGAGGCGAGGTGGACGTCGGGCTTGATGCCCTCATACACGTAGTCGAAGCTCTCCGGAGCCAATGGCGAACCGGTGGAGGCGATCAACCTCACGCTGGACAGGTCGTGCGTCCGGACGGGCTCCAGTCCGAATTTCTTGCACGCGTCGATATACTTCGCCGACGTTCCGAACAGGGTGAAACGCTCCTCCTGCGCATAATCGAACAGCACGGAGTGGAGGGGGTGGAAGGGCGACCCGTCGAACAGCATCAGCGTCGCCTCGGAGGCGAGCGCGGACACGAGCCAGTTCCACATCATCCAGCCGCAGGTCGTGAAGTAGAACACCCGGTCCCCGGCGCGCACATCGCTGTGCAGGCGCTGTTCCTTGAGATGCTGCAGCAGCGTGCCCCCCGCCCCGTGCACGATGCACTTCGGAACCCCGGTCGTGCCGGAGGAATAGAGAATGTAGAGGGGGTGGTTGAACGGAAGCCGCGTGAACGTGACGGCCCTGGGCGCGAAGGACGCGATGGCCTCCGCAGCGGAAACGGCCCCCGGCAGGAGCGCCGCGACCGCCGCAGCGTCGCCGAGATAGTCGACGATCAGCACGCCCGCCAGCCCAGCCAGCGCGGGCACGATCTCGGCCAGCTTCTCCTTGTTCTCCAGCCGCTTGCCGGCATACCAGTAGCCGTCGCAGGCGATGAAGACCTTGGCGCCGATCTGCCCGAACCGGTCGAGGACGCCGCGCACGCCGAAGTCCGGCGAGCAGGACGACCACGTCGCGCCCAGCGAGGCCGTCGCCAGCATCAGCGCCACGGTGTCCGGCATGTTGGGCATCATCGCGGCCACGCGGTCGCCGACGCGGACGCCCTTCGACGCCAGCCATTGCTGGTATCGCGAGACCAGCGCGTTCAACTCGCGCCAGCTCAGCGCCGAGGCGGCCTTGTCCTCGCCCCGGAACACGATGGCCTGGCTGTCGTCGTTCCGGCGCAGCAGGTTCTCGGCGAAGTTCAGCCGTGCATCGGGGAAGAACTCCGCGCCCGGCATGGCGTCGTTCGCCAGCACCCGGGAGCCCTTGTCGCCGATGACGCCGCATTCGTCCCAGACGGCCGACCAGAACCCCTCCCGTCTCTCGATCGTGGCGGCGTGGAGCTCGGCGTAGCTCGCGGTCGAGAGGCTTTCACGGGCGTTGAAGACATCGCGGAAGCGGACCAGGTTCGTGGCCGCGACCCGTTCGGGGGACGGCGTCCAGAGTGGCTTGGCTTCGCTGTTCATGGTTCTGCCCCAATCGTTAACGCACTCTGTGCCGCCAGAAAGGTGTTCGCGCTGCCGGCGAGCGTGGACACGTCCTCTTGCACGCTTAAGATTACGGTCACACGCTTGCACTTATAGGTTGTGATTCGCGGTCTCGGGCTGCAAGTCCAATCGATCTTCGTTGTCCTCGATCCCTTTTCTGAATAGCCCATCTTGAAGTGTCGGCGAAAGCGTCGCCTGAAGGTGAACGTCATGCAGCGTTTTGTTTGCGTCCGTGCATCCGCGTATTTCGCGGTCACTATAGCTCGGCTATAACGGCGGTGAGCCAGTGGTCCCCCGACCGCATTTTTGCCCGGCCATCCCGTCGGATGGGCAGCGGATCGCCATGAAAAAGCCATTGCTCATCGCTGGTGCCTGCCTGGGAGTTCTGGGCATCGGCGGGGCTTTGGCGCCATGGCCGGTGGCGGGCGAAACGCTTCGCCGGGTCGTCACCGCCCAGCTCGCGTCGTCCGGCTTCGAAGTCACGCTGGCGCACGGCGGCCAGTTCACGCTCCTGCCCATTCCCCGCATCGAGATGACCACGGTCGAAATCGCGGGACGCGGCGGGCAGGTGAAGGTCACCGCCGACGCCGTTCGGGGCTCCCTCCGCCTGCTGCCGCTCGTCGCCGGCCGGGTGGAGCTCGCCGACCTCACGCTGGTGAAGCCGGCCATCGAGGCGCCCGGGGCGATGGCGAGCGCGTTCGGCACGGGGCTGCTGGGGGTGTCGGGCAACGAGGCTGCAAGCGCGAGCGAAGGATCCTCGACCTTCGGGCCGCTCGATTTCCACCGCATCGTCGTGCTCGACGGTTCCGTCAGGACACGCTCGCCGGATGGGATCCTGACCGTCCCGCTCTCCAGCGTGAACGGCGTACTCACGAGCGCGGGTCCGGGCTCGCCCATGGACCTGTCGATATCCCTGCGCTGGCATGGGGAAGGGATCGAACTCACCGGGAGCGGGCTGACCTACACTGCGGGCGCTGCAGGCGTCGCCACACCGCTCAGGATCAAGATCGTCTCGGACCTGCTCACGGCCTCGCTCGACGGCCGCTCGACCGGCGGGCTGAACTCGCAGACCGAGGGTGACCTGAAACTGCGGACGCCGGACGCCAACCGGCTGGCTGCCTGGCTTGGGACCGACTTTCCCATCATGATTCCGGGCGGCGTCGAGGCGTCGGGCCTGCTGCGCATCCAGCCTGGCAACCTGGCGCTCAGCGCCGCCAAGCTGTCCCTGCCCAGCGGCAGGTACGACGGCGTGCTGACGCTGCGCAACGGCGGCGAGCGCCTGAGCCTCGACGGCACGCTGGCGACCGATCATCTCGACCTCGATCCGGCGCTCGCGCGCATCCTGCCGCTCCACGCCGCGGATGGGAGCTGGAGCCGCGAGGCCTTCGCCGGGGAAGCCCTGCCGCACGGCGAAATCGACCTCCGGATATCAGCGGGTCGCCTGTCCGCCGGACGCCTCACGCTGGACAACGCCGCCCTGTCCATCATGTCGCGCAATGGCCGCCTCGACGCCAACCTCAGCAATGCCGAGGCGTACCGGGGAACCCTGAAGGCGCGGCTCGCGGTGTCGCCCGGCCCCCGCGGTGTCGAGGCCAAGCTCACCGGGTCCTACGAGAAGGTCGACAGCGCAGCTGCCACCCTCGCCCTGGGCGGCAGCCGACGGTTCTCCGGCCTCGCTTCGGGATCCTTCAGCCTCGAGGGCGGCGGGGAAAGCCCCCTCGCCTTGATGCAATCGCTCGAAGGCCGGCTCGGCATGTACATCCGCCAGGGCGAGATCGCCGGGATCAACCTTCCCGACGTGCTGAAGCGGATCGAGCGGCGGCCCCTGAATGCGCTGGACGTGAAGGGCGGCCGAACCGTGATCGAGAGCGGCGGCCTCAACGCCAAGGTGTCGCACGGCGTTGTTGATCTCACCGACGCCGCGTTCGTGGCGCCGGGCTTGCGCATCGGGCTGACCGGCCAGGTTGTCCTCGGCGAGAGACAGATAAACCTGTCCGGAGTCGCCCTGACGGCGGAACCCGCGCCCGGTCAGGACCAGGTCGGACTGCCCTTCGACATCGTCGGCTCGTTCGACGATCCACAGGTGGTGCCCGACGCCAAGAGCCTGATCCGCCGATCGAGCGCAGCCGCGCCCTTTTTCGACCGGCGGAAGGTGACGACGCCCGCCGGGGCGAGCGAACCGACGCCCGCGATCGAGCCCTCCGCCGCTCCCTGAGCTTCAGCGGGGCGCGACGCCCCGGCCCTTGGTCGCAGCCGAGGCCGCCACGATGGCGAGCGCCACCAGGCCCACCATGACGGTGCAGGCGGCGTTGATCTGCGGCGTCACCCCGAGGCGGACCTGGCTGTAGATGCGCATCGGCAGCGTGGTCGCTCCCGGTCCGGACGTGAAGCTCGCGATGACGAGATCGTCCAGCGACAGCGTGAACGCCAGCATCCAGCCGGCCGCGACGGCGGGTGCGATCAGCGGCAGCGTCACCTGCATGAACGTCGCCAGCGGCGTCGCGCCGAGATCCTGCGCCGCCTCCTCCAGGCTGCGGTCGAAGGTCGAGAGCCGCGACTGCACCACGATGGCGACGAAGCAGAGGGAGAAGGTGGTGTGGGCCAGGGTCACCGTCCACACGCCCCTGTCGAGATCGAGCGCCACGAAGAGCAGCAGCAGGGAGAGCCCGGTGATGACCTCGGGCATGACCAGTGGGGCGTAGATCATGCCCGTGAACAATGTGCGCCCGGCGAACCGGCCGAACCGCACCAGGGCGATCGCGGCCATCGTGCCCAGCACGGTCGCCGCGGTGGCTGACACCAGCCCCACGCGCAGCGTGACCCAGGCCGCATCCAGCAACGCCTGGTCGTGCAGCAGGGCCGCGTACCAGCGCGTGGAGAACCCGCCCCACACGGTCACCAGTTTGGAATCGTTGAACGAATAGACGACCAGAATGACGATGGGCAGGTACAGGAAGGCGAAGCCCAGCGTCAGCGACACCACGTTGAAGCGCGAAAGCCGGCCGTTCATCGCGCGGCCTCCAGGCGGCGCGCCTCGATGCTCCTGTAGGCCAGCATCGGCCCCACGATGACCACGAGCAGGACGATGGCCACGGCGGAGGCGAGCGGCCAGTCGCGGTTGCCGAAGAACTCGGTCCATAGCGTCTTGCCGATCATCAGCGTCTCCGAGCCGCCGAGCAGGTCGGGGATCACGAATTCGCCGAGCGCGGGGATGAACACGAGAAACGACCCCGCGACGACGCCGGGCAGCGACAGGGGAAGCGTCACCAGCCAGAACGCCTTCCAGGGCGGGCAGCCGAGGTCCTGCGCCGCCTCGACCAGCGAGAGGTCCATCTTCTCCAACGCCGCGTAGAGCGGCAGGATCATGAACGGCAGGTAGGAGTAGACAAGGCCTATGAGCACGGCCACGTCCGTGTTCATGATCTCGATCGGCTCGGCGATGACGCCGAGGCCGATCAGCGCCTCGTTCAGCAGCCCCTCCGGCTTGAGGATGCCGATCCAGGCGTAAACCCTGATCAGGAAACTCGTCCAGAACGGCAGCACCGCCAGCATCACGAGATTGGAGCGTATCCGCCCGGGCGCACGCGCCATGGCGTAGGCGACGGGATAGCCGACCAGAAGAACCAGCAGCGTGGCCATTCCCGCGAGGCGCAACGACGTCAGCAACGCGTCGGCATAGAGCGGTTCGTCCAGGAGCATCCGGAAGTTGTCGAGGCCGAGCGAGCCGATTTTCTCGGCCCAGGCGGCGAAGTCGTCGCTCCACAGGAATACGGGCTTATAAGGAGGGCGCTGGTTGACGCTCTCCGACAGCGCGATCTTCAGCACGATCAGGAACGGCGCGAGGAAGAACACGGCGAGCCACACGAAGGGCGCGCCGCCGACGAGCAACGCGCCGCCTTTTCGTCCGATGCCGGCTTGGGGCGGCCCGGCATTGCCGTCCTCGTGCTTCACTCGCTCAACTCGTCAGCAGAACGGCGGAGCCGGGCTCGAAGCTCAGCCACACCGTGTCGTCCCAGGTCACAGGGCGCGCCACGCGCCGCTCCGCGTTCGCCCGGGAGACGCGCACGATCACGCCGGAGGCGAGCCGAACGCGATAGATCGTCCAGTCGCCGAGGTAGCCGATGTCCCACACCTCGCCTTCCAGCACGTTTGGCGCGCCTTCGGGCGGCGGGTCCTGGTGCAGGCGGAGCTTTTCCGGCCGCACGCCCACCGTCACCGCGTCGCCGGCGCCGCACCCGCGATCGGTCTCGACCGTCAGAAGCGCCCCCGCCTGCGCGCTCTCGATGGAGACCGCCCGCCCCTTCACGCCCGCGACAGTCCCCTCGAACAGCGTGACGTCGCCGACGAAGGATGCGACCTCCCGGTTGCACGGCGCTTCGTAGATTTCCGGTGGCGTGCCGACCTGCACGAGCCGGCCCTTGTCCATCATCGCGATGCGGTCGGCCATCGTCATGGCCTCGTCCTGGTCGTGGGTGACGACGAGGAACGTGGCGCCGAGCTCCACCTGGAGGTCCATCAGCTCGAACTGCGTCTCCTCGCGGAGCTTCTTGTCGAGCGCGCCCAGCGGCTCGTCGAGCAGCAGCACCTTCGGCCGCTTGACCAGCGCGCGCGCCAGCGCCACGCGCTGCCGCTGGCCGCCCGAGAGCTGGCTGGGCTTGCGCGCGCCGAGCCCGCTGAGCTGCACGAGGTGCAGCATGTCCGCGACACGGTCGGCGATCTCGCTGCGGGCGACGCCGTCCTGCTTCAGGCCGAAGGCGACGTTGTTCTCCACGCTCATGTGCGGAAACAGCGCGTAGGACTGGAACATCATGTTCACGGGCCGCCGGTGCGGCGGCAGCCCCGCGAGGTCCTGCCCGCCGAGCAGGACACGCCCGGCCGTCGGCGTCTCGAAGCCGGCCAGCATGCGCATGAGCGTCGTCTTCCCGCAGCCGGAGGGACCGAGCAGGCAGAAGAACTCGCGCTCGAAGATGTCGAGCGTGACGCCGTCGACGGCGAGGACATCGCCAAAGCGCCGTTCGACGGCCTCGAAGCGAACCAGGGGCTGCGCTGCCGGGTCGAGCCACGGCGCGAAGCCGCGACGAGCCGAGCCGACCGAAACCGGCCCCCTGGGCGTCACATCCCGCCCTGGCGGGGCCTGGCCGGGCGCGCCCGGCGGCGAAGCGTCAGGCATCGCTCTGCAGGGCCTCGGCGATGCGGTTCTCCAGGATGGTGGGCTTGTGGATGACCAGCGCGCCGCGCGTCTTGCCCACGATGCCCTCGGCGCTGAGATGGGACAGCTCGCGCGTCACCTGCTCGCGCCGGCAGCCGATCCGGTTGGCGAGCACGTGGTGGAAGGGCGGCGGCGAAATGGCCCGCTCCCCCTGCGCCCCGGCCCGGGGAGCCGACATCCGCAGGATCTCCGAATAGAGCCGGTGCTTCAGGTCCAGCACCGAATGCTCGGTCAGCCGCGCGTTCAGCTCGCGGATGCGCCCCGCCAGGAGCCGCATGAGGCGGTTCATGATCAGCGGAGAGGCGCGCAGCGCCTCGTGGAAGACGGCAGCCGGCATGATGCACATCTCGGAGCGCGTCAGCGCCGTGACGTTCGCGGAGCGCTTCACCTCGTCGATGGCCGCGAGTTCTCCAAAGAATTCTCCCGCTCTCATCTCGCCGAGGATGAGTTCACGGCCGGACTGTGTCCGAATGAGAATGCGGACTTCGCCTGAAATGATGAAATAAACGTCGGTCGACGGATCCTCGTAATCCACGATGATCTCGTCTTCGTCAAAACGACGCCAAGAGCAACGCCGGTCGAAGCGCTCGAACTCGATGCCGGCATCCTTGAAAAGCGGAACACGCGCGAGCGACTGCATTTTGCCTCCTCTGCCGCAGCGGCCATGCTCATCAGAGAACCCGCTTGGGTCAAGACGTTCCGCAGCTTCCCGGCAATAAAGGCAGGCTCAGCCCACGATTGTGATCTTGCCGAACGTCATGGCGTGGCGGCCCGACGCTGCGGGCTGCAGAATTGTCATGTCGGGTTTCTCGAAGAGATCCCCGGTGAAGCCTTCCGGATCGCCGCTGCCGCACCAGCCCTCGATGCACAGGAACGCCGCGCCGGGCCGCATCCACAGCACGATGGTAGGAAAGTTCTCGAAACCGAAGACGAGCGCCGACCGGCCGTCGCAGAAGCGGATGCTGCGGCTCGCCGCATAGCGGAAGATCATCGCGTCGCCCTTAAACAGCGAAGGATCGAGTGGCAGGATGCGGCCTCCCTGCAGCGGCACGGGGCGGCTGGCCGCCGCGAGCAGTCCCCCGGGCGCGATCAGCGGGACCTCCCCCTTCTCCGCCTGCGCGAATTCCACCCAGTGGCCCGCCTGTCCGGCGGCGAGCGCTTGTCCCGCCCGGGCGGGATCGAACGGCCAGCGGAAGCCGGGATGCAGACCCAGCGCATAGGGCATCGGCTCGCCGCCCGTGTTGGTCACCTCGGCCACGGCCTCGAGGCCCTCCGCGCCGACGCTGTACTCCAGCGTCAGCGAGAAGCTGAACGGATAGAGCGCCCGCGTCGCCTCGTCGTGCTTGAGACCGAGCTTCACATGGGCCGGCCCGTGCTCGAGAAGCGTGAAGTCGCGATGCCGCGCGAAGCCGTGCAGCGCCAAGGGGATCGTCCTGCCATGCACCCGCGACTCGCCGTTGCGCGTCCAGCCGACGACAGGAAAAAGCACCGGGCTCTGCTCGTGCCAGGAGGCCGGGTCGCCTTGCCAGAGCAGTTCCTCCCCGCCCACGCGCCACGACACCAGCTCGGCCCCGCGCAGCGCCACGCGCGCTTCGACATCCCCGGCGCCGATCGCCAGCACAGTCCCTTGCGCCACGCCACGCCTCCCCTCGCCTGCCGGGGTCGCTTCGGGGATCCCCGATTCCGGCATTCCGCCACTGCCGCATCGATGCACGCCCACGCTCCGTTGGAAAGCAGCCTCGCGCGCCGGAGCCATGAATTCAGCGCGGGCTCCAGGGGGAGCTTTGGCAGGCCCGAGGCCGGGAGATCCACCTGAACATCGAGCTTCCGCCGTACGCCAACGCCGGCCCGATCGCCGGGAAGCTGGGGCGCTGCGCCGCCGGGACTGGACGAGCAGGGGAAACTCCCGGCTCTTCCCGCAAGAAACCGCTGCCCGGAAAAAGCGCCGGCGGGGTGTGGACAGTCCCGTGACCAGCCTCTATAACCCCACCGGTTCGCCGGACGCGGCGCGCCCAGGTAGCTCAGTTGGTAGAGCATGCGACTGAAAATCGCAGTGTCGGTGGTTCGATTCCGCCCCTGGGCACCAAAGTTTCACAAGCCATAGCCAGCCAACGGCCTCCTGAGCGGGGCCGGAGCTTCATCACGGCCCTGGGCGGTCCCAGACGAACGCGGAAATGCGTGGATCGGCGGCGAATGAAGTGCGGTCGAAACCCAGCCTTGCGTTGGGGAATTCACAGATCGCCTGGACGCCTGCCGGTCCGAGCTTGATGCGCCACGTTCGGCGATCTGCGGGTCTTGGGCCTGCAAAGGCGACGCAAGCCAGTACGGCGACGTTGCGGCCGCCCCGAGGGTCCCTGACGGACTGGTAGCAAATGACGGAAATGCCGGCCTGCCGGGCCACTCCCGCCAGCGCCTGACAGGCTGAGTAATCCTGATGATCGGTCCACAGCGCCTGGTCCCGATCCAGGGGTGGGGCTGTGAGGTCCAGGGATACTGCCGTCGAGAGCGATGCCGAGAACGCCGTGAACTCGGCGGCGTCGCTGGGCCAAGGCGTGCCGGGCGATTCGCCGAAGAACAGCAGGCGATAGAACGCCAGTTCGGCGACGGCGGTCTCTTCCCGTTCGGACGCATAGTAGACGCCATCGGTCCGGCCCGCCCGGCGGAAGCGCGAGCCGCGCGGATAGGCGGCCCCGTACCGGAACGGGGTCGCCAACAGGTAGTCCAGGTGTCGGCATTCGGGAGGAATGAGCGGCTTGCTCTCTTCCAGGAGCCTTTCGAGCAGCTCTTGCTCTTCAAGGGTGTCCGTCAGCTTGAGCGTCGAGACGATGTGCTGGGCCTCGACGAGGCGCCAGCATGTCCCCTGGTAGGCTCGTGCTTCAGACGAGAGCGCGGCGCGCGTCCAGATAGGCAATGACATCCATCAGCCCCGGAATTGTGGTGATCCGATCGACGGGCGGCGCGCCGATCGCCGTGTTCGGATTGAGCATCCACGCTTTTGCGACCCGCTCGTCTCCCCCTGCGATCGCATCGAGAGACCTGAACAGCCTGATGAACAGGATCGCGAGCTCGAAAGGCTTCGTACCGCGATCTATCGACGACGCCCCCGACTTGATCCGGGAGAGGGTCGGCTCGGATACGCCGATGACGCGGGCCAAGGTTTTAGCGGGGAGGCCCAGCTTTTCGGCCGCGCGCAGAACTGCTTTTCCCACGACGGCCGTTTCCGACAGCCTCGATGGCGCATTCAAGAGTTCCATCTTCACTCTCCTATCAGGTGAAACAATAGCATAAATTTCTTTCACCTGGAATTGAGAATAGCGCCCGCGCGATCTGACTCCGCTGTCTTCCAGCATCGCCGGTCGGGCTTCCCCGACCGACGGACGCCACTTCCGCGCGCACATGCAGGCGTCCAGTCCGCCCTCGACGCGGTCACCCATTCGGTCTACCCCTCCCAGGAGACTTGATCCGGAGACGAGCCATGTGGCAGCCGGCCCAGCGCTATCCCGATGCGCGGATTGAAAGCCTGCACCCGAGCTTCGATCGGTACCGGATTTTCAGCGCGGCGGTGGAGCAGCTGTGGACCGGCGCACGCTGGGCGGAGGGGCCTGTCTGGTTCGGTGACGCCCGGCACCTTCTGTGGAGCGACATCCCCAACAACAGGATCCTGAAGTGGGACGAGGCGAGCGGCGCAGTCAGCGTCTACCGTTCGCCGTCCGGCTACGCCAATGGCCACACGCGCGACCGGCAAGGCCGCCTGGTCTCCTGCGAGCATGGCGGCCGCCGCGTGTCGCGCACGGAGCTCGACGGTGCAGTCACGCTGCTGGCTGACTCCCATGAGGGGAAGCCGCTGAATTCGCCCAATGACGTGGTCGTGGCCTCGGATGGGTCCGTGTGGTTCACCGATCCCGTCTTCGGCATCGCCGGTGACTACGAGGGCGACCGCGCCGAGCCCGAGCTGCCGCAGAACGTCTATCGGCTCGACCCTGGCTCGGGTCGCCTCGAGGTTGTGGCGGAGGGCATGCTCGGACCGAACGGCCTTTGCTTCTCGCCGGACGAGTCGATTCTCTACCTCGTGGAATCCCGCGCGACGCCGACCCGGCGGATCCTCGCCTTCGACGTGGATGCCGGCCGCCTGAAGAACCAGCGGCTCTTCATCGACGCTGGTCCCGGCGGCACGCCGGACGGCATACGCTGCGACGTCGACGGCAATCTCTGGTGCGGCTGGGGCATGGGGAGCGACGCTCTGGACGGCGTGCTCGTGTTCAGCCCGGACGGCACGCCCATCGGCCGTATCCGGCTGCCCGAGCGCTGCGCCAATCTGTGCTTCGGAGGCGCCAAGCTCAACAGGCTGTTCATGGCTGCGAGCCAGTCGCTCTACGCGCTCTATGTGAACACCAGGGGCGTGGCGCCCTGCTGAAGCCCGGCGTCGGAACAGGCTGACCGGGAGATAGCCCCCCTGCAGCGCAGGCACACGTCGCGCTGAACCGCTTGCCGGCTAGGACACCCGGTAGACCCGCAGGCCGTCGCTGACGCCCTTCACTCCCACGAGCTCCGGCCGCAGATCCTGTCCCAGCGCGACGCTCACGTCCTCGGCGTCATAGACGCTCTGGGACAGGCAGATCTCCCCGGCGTCGGCGAGGTTCTGCACGCGCGAGGCGATGTTCGCCGTCTGGCCGAAATAGTCCAGCTGTTCGTTGGACGTCACCGCGATGGCCGCGCCGCAGTGGATGCCGATCTTGAGGACGAGCTCCTCCTCGGAGCTGTCGCGGTTCAGGTCCTTCATCTCCTCGCGCATCTCCAGCGCGGCCGCCACAGCCTGCTGCGGCTTCATGAAGGCGGCCATCACGGCGTCGCCGATCGTCTTGATCACGGCGCCGTCGTGCCGGGCCACGACGTCCTGCAACCGCGCGAAGTGCTGCTGGACGAGCGAGAAGGCGTTGAGGTCCCCCACCCGGTCATAGAGCGCGGTGGACCCTGTCAGGTCGGTGAAGAGCAGCGTGATGTCGCGGATGTTCAGGCCCTCGCTCCGCTTGATCACCTCGGACCGGAAGAGATCGCGGAACGCCTGCGTGGTGATCAGCTGCTTGCCCGTGAGGAAAGGCCGGAAGGCGATCGGCGCGTGGCCGAACTCGAAGCCGGGAGGAAGCAACGCGAGGACGATCGTGCCGCGCTCCGACGACTGGTTCTCGACCCGCACCACGATGCGCCCCGGCGCGAGCTTCTTCACCGCGTGCCGCGTGACGTCGGCTTCTCCCAGCGTGACCCGGACGACCTGGTCGTCGGAACTGGCCGTTCCCTCCAGCGGGCAGAGCAGGGCCGCCTTGCCTTCCATGTTGGCGACGAACAGGATGCCTTCCGCCACGTCGACCGCCATGTCGACGGTATCGCCCTTCCCCACGAACTCCGCGGCCTTTGTGAGCGACTGCTGGATGTGGACGAAAGGCGTGCCATCTGGCAGCCGCCCATCCATGGTGCCGCCGATCTTGTAGAAATAGTCCCATGCCGACAGCGTCTCCGGGTGGTGCAGGGCCACCTCCCGGATTTGCGGGCGAACGGTGAAAGTGATGGCGATGAGCTCGTCCATCGAGGCTTCGTAGTCGGTCTGGCAGAGGCGGCAGTGGAACCGGCTCGTGACCCCGGACAAGTTGCGGAAACTCTCGACGACGCAAGAGCACTTGGGACACAGCAATTGCCAGTTCATCGTGAACAGACCCGCCGCCGTGGCATGCAGGAACAGGTCGACCGCCTCGGCCTCCGCGATGTTGCGTTCGGTGGCGAAGGTGATCGGATTGATGCGGAACAGCGCGTCCTCGTCGTCCCCGCGCAGCAGGTTCTCGAGCTTGGAGATGACCCGGGGCGACCAGGACTTGGCCTGCTCGAGCCGGCCGAGCCGTGAATCAAAATCCTTCTCGTCGCGCACGCCAGGCATGAGACCCTCCATCACGCCGAGTGTGATGCCACCCGCTCACAACCTATGGTCTTCGTTTTTGCATTCCTCTAGCAAGCATTTTCATCAACAGGCCTTGCTCTTCTCAAAGTAGAGGATGGTTTCCTTTGTCTTCCCAAGCTTCGGGCATTGAACCGCTGCGACCGCGAAAGGGCCGCTCATGACGGGCAAATTGAGCTTCGACGTCCTCGGACGGATACCGCGCGGCGTCTGGGCGCTGGGGCTGGTCAGCCTGTTCATGGACGTCTCGTCTGAGATGATCCACGCCTTGCTGCCGATCTACCTCGTGAGCGTGCTTGGTGCGTCGACCGTCGCGGTCGGCGTCATCGAGGGTGTCGCCGAGGCGACGGCCTCCATCACCAAGGTGTTTTCCGGCGCGCTGTCGGATTGGCTGGGACGGCGCAAGGTGCTCGCCGTCGTCGGCTATGGGCTGGCGGCTTTCACGAAGCCGGTGTTCCCGCTCGCGCCGAGCCTTGGCTGGCTCGTGGCCGCCCGCTTCGTGGACCGGGTCGGCAAGGGGATCCGCGGCGCGCCGCGAGACGCGCTGGTGGCGGACCTGTCTCCGCCGGAGCTGCGCGGCGCGAGCTTCGGCCTGCGGCAATCGCTCGACACGGTGGGCGCCTTCCTCGGACCGCTGCTCGCCATTGGCCTCATGCTCCTGACTGCGAACGACTTCAGGACGGTGTTCTGGATCGCCGTCATCCCGGGGTTCGTCTCCTTCGCCCTGATCGCCTTCGCCGTCTCGGAGCCGGAGCGGCCCCGCGACCTGCGGCGCGTGAGCTTCCCGCTGCATCGCGCTGAGGTGGCGCGCCTGCCCGCCTCGTTCTGGCTGATCGTCGCGGTGGCGTCCGTGTTCACACTGGCCCGGTTCAGCGAGGCGTTCCTCATTCTGAAATCCCAGGCCGTGGGACTGCCCGTGGCCTGGGTCCCCGCCATCCTCGTGGTCATGAACATCGTCTACGCGCTCTCCTCCTACCCAGCCGGCGTGCTGTCCGACGGACCCGGCGGAAGGGAGCGCGTGCTGGTGATCGGGCTGGGCCTCCTGGTCCTGGCGGACCTCGTCCTCGCCTTCGCCGGCAGCGTGGCGGCGGCAGGCTTCGGCGTGGTGCTGTGGGGCCTGCACATGGGGCTCACCCAGGGGCTGTTCGCGACGCTCGTCGCCGACTCCGCGCCGGCGGAGCTGCGCGGCACCGCGTTCGGGCTCTACAACCTCGTGGTCGGCCTGGCCCTGCTGGCGGCCAGCGTGCTGGCCGGCGCACTGTGGGATGCGCTGGGCCCGCAGGCCACCTTCGTGGCGGGAGCGGCGTTCGCGGCCGTGTCCGTGGCGGGGTTCATGGCCATCCCGCGCCATCTGAGGACCGTGCCCCAACAGCCTTGAACGCGAGCGTCGCCGGCTGTCGCCGGAACCAGCAGAGGTCCAGATGCTTGACGAGAGCAGGCGGCCGGCTCCCCGGCCCGCTCCTCGCAAGCCCAGGGCAAATTCTGCATGAAGATCGCCTCCTTCAACGTCAACGGCGTGAATGGACGACTGCCGGTGCTGCTGCAATGGCTGGCGCAAGCGCAGCCCGACGTGGTGTGCCTGCAGGAGCTGAAGGCGTTGCACGAGAAGTTCCCGGCCGAGGCGGTCGAGAAGGCGGGCTACGGCGCCGTCTGGCAGGGGCAGAAGAGCTGGAACGGCGTCGCCATCCTCGCCCGCGGCATGCAGCCCGTCGAGACGCGGCGCGGCCTGCCGGGAGACCCCGACGACGCCCACAGCCGCTACATCGAGGCGGCCGTGAACGGGGTGCTGGTGGGCTGCCTCTATTTGCCGAACGGCAATCCCGCGCCGGGGCCGAAGTTCGCGTACAAGCTCGCCTGGTTCGAGCGGCTGATCGCCTATGCCGCGTCCCTGCTGGAGCTGAACGTCCCCACCGTGCTCGCGGGCGACTACAACGTGATGCCGACCGAGCTCGACGTCTACAAGCCCGAGCGGTGGGTGGACGACGCCCTGTTTCGCCCCGAGGTCCGCGCCTGCTTCCGCCGCCTCGTCGACCAGGGCTGGACGGACGCCCTGCGGACGCTGCATCCCGACGAGCGGATCTACACCTTTTGGGACTATTTCCGGAACGCCTGGGGCCGCAACGCCGGCCTCAGGCTCGACCATCTGCTGCTCGACCCCACGCTCGCGCACCGCCTGAAGGCGGCGGAGGTGGACAGGCACGTGAGAGGCTGGCCCAAGGCGAGCGACCACGCGCCGACCTGGATCGAACTGGCGGACGAGAACTGATACGCGCCCGGCAGGCTGGACAGGCCGGGACGGCGCGATGGAAAATGCCGCAGCCCTCGCTTTGCGTCGGCGAGACGGATGGGAGTCGGCTGTGAGGATGTCTCTTCTGGCATTTTGGCTGGCGCTCTGCGCGCCGCTCCCCTGCCTCGCCGCAACCGGCACCACGGGGCAGGACCTTCTGCTGGGCTGCCGCACCGCCGCGGAAGGCCGGGCGCTCGATTTCCAGGCGGGGCTTTGCCTCGGCACCATCGTCACGGTGCTGAACCTGACGCAGCAGACCGTCGTGAGGAACGAGTTCGTCGTCTGCAAGGACCCCGCCGCCTCGGTGAACCAGGCGCTCAAGGTCGTGCTGCGCTACATGGAGGCGAACCCCCAGGCGCTGAAAAAGGAGCTCGCCGGCATCGCCGTCAACGCGATGCAGCTCGTCTGGCCCTGCCCGAAGAAGAACGAGCGGCCCTGAGCCCGATCAAGCCGCTCCGAAACGCGGCTGCACCGCCGTGTCGCCGTCCAGGATCTCGCGGATCCTGCTGGCCAGGACGTCCATGGCGAAGGGCTTCGTCACCATCGTCATGCCGGGCTCCAGGAAGCCGGACGCCATCGTCGCGTTCTCGGCATAGCCGGTCATGAAGAGCACCTTGAGATCGGGGCGGATCGCCCGGCCGGCGTCGGCGATCTGGCGGCCGTTCAGGCCGGGGAGTCCGAGGTCGGTGATGAGCAGGTCGATGCGGCGGCGCGAGTGCAGGAAATCGACGCCCTTCACGCCGTCGGCGGCCTCCAGCGCATGGTAGCCCAGTTCGGCGAGCACCTCGACGATCAGCCCGCGCACGACGGGATCGTCCTCCACCACGAGCACCGCCTCGCCACGGTCGGCGCCATGGGCCTGCGAGGGCTCCTGCGTCGGCTCCTCGATCTCCTCCTCGCCCCGGTGGCGCGGGAGGTAGAGCTTGAACGTGGTGCCCTCGCCGAGGGCGCTGTCGATCCTGGTGTAACCCTCCGACTGGCGGGCGAAACCATAGATCATCGAGAGCCCCAGGCCGGTTCCCTGGCCGATCGGCTTGGTGGTGAAGAAGGGCTCGAACGCCTTGGCCATGGTGTCAGGGCTCATGCCGACGCCCGTGTCGGAGACGCTGATGCAGACGTACTGGCCCCGCTCCACGTCGCGCACCCTGGCCAGTTGCGCCCTGTCGAGATCGGCGTTGCATGTCTCGATGGTCAGGCGGCCGCCGTCGGGCATGGCGTCGCGCGCATTGATGACGAGGTTCAGGAGAGCGTTCTCGAGCTGGTTTGGATCGCACAGCGTCGGCCACAGGCCGTCGGCCAGCGCCAGTTCGAGTTCGATGCGCTCGCCGAGGGTGCGGCGCATCAGGTCTTCCATGGAAGCGATCAGCGGATTGACGCGCACGGGCCGGGGATCGAGCGGCTGCCGCCGGGAGAATGCCAGCAGCCGGTGCGTCAGCGCGGCGGCGCGGTTGGCCGCGGTCGTCGCGCCGGCGATGAAGCGGTCGAGTTCGGAGAACCGGCCTTGCGCCACCCGGCGCTGGACGATCTCCAGGCTGCCGGTGATGCCCTGCAGAAGATTATTGAAATCGTGCGCGATGCCGCCGGTGAGCTGCCCCACCGCCTCCATCTTCTGGGATTGGCGCAGCGCTTCCTCCGTGGCCTTGAGCGCTTCGGCGGCCTCGGTCTCGGCCGTGATGTCGCGGCCGAACAGATAGAGCATCCCGCCTTCCGGCACCGTGGTCCAGGCGAAGCGGCGCTCATCCCCGTCGACCGTGCGGAACACGCTTTGGGATTGCACGACCTGCGGGCCGCCCTGGCGCAGCGCCTCCAGGCGCAGCGCGGCCGCCGCCTGGCCGGCCGGCGCGACGAATTCCAGCACGTTGTGGCCGATGGTCTGCTCCGCCGTCCAGCCCAGCGTCTTGGTCCATGACGGGTTTACGGCGTGAACCTCGCCGGAATCGCTGGTGACCACCTTCACGATCGGCGAGAGGTTCCAGATGCGCTCGCGATCCCGGGCGAGCCGGCGCTCCTCCGTGATGTCACGCCCCACGGCATGGATGCGGCCCTCGTCGGGGACCGCCGTCCAGTCGAGCAGCCGGAAGCTGCCGTCCTTGCAAAGATAGCGGTTCTCGAAGGCGAGCGTGGTGAAGCCGTCGGCCAGCTTGCCCACCTCCGCCGCCGTGCTGGCGAGGTCGTTGGGATGCACGAAGTCGGCGAGCATCCGGCCGACCATCTCTTCCTCGCTCCATCCGAGCAGGCGCGTCGCGGAGGGGTTCACGGAGCTGATCAGCCCCTGGAAGTCGCAGACGAGCATGATGTCCTGCGAGATCCGCCACAGCCGGTCGCGGTCCCTCGTCTTTTCCACCTCGGCGAGCTTCTGGTCGTGGATGTCGGTGTTGGAGCCGATCCACCGCGTCACCTGGCCGTCATCGGAGAGGATCGGCACCGCGCGGACGAGGTGCCAGCGGTATTCGCCGTCGTGGCGGCGGATGCGGAACTCGGTTTCGTAGATCGCCCCGGCCGAAAGCGCCGCCGTCCAATTGGCGATCGCCGCCGGCAGGTCGTCGGGATGGACGATGCTCGCCCAGCCCTGCCCCGCAAGCTCCGCGAGGCCCAGCCCGCAATACTCGAAGACGCGCTCGTTGAACCAGTCGAGCTCCCCATTGGGCGGCGCGGTCCAGACATGGTTGGGCATGGATTGCGCGAAGGTGCGGAACTGGACTTCGCTGGCGGCGATGGTCTCCTGCGCGGCCACGCGCTCGGTGACGTCGACGCCCTCGACGAAGATGCTGGTCACCTGCCCATTGGCGTCCGTGATCGGCTGGAACACGAAATCGACGTAGCGCTCGACGGGAGGTCCGGCGGGAGGCTGCGAGATGACGTATTTCGAGCCGCTGGTGACGATCGCCTCCCCGCTCCTGAAAACCTTGTCGAGAAGATCGAGATAGCCACGCTCCTGGGCGTCCGGCAGCGCTTCCCTGACGGTCTTGCCCAGCACGTCGCGCCGGCCGATCAGCCGGAGATAGGCGTCGTTCGCGAGCACGATCGTATGATCGGGCCCTTCCAGCAGGGCCATCAGGCTCGGCGACTGCTCGTACATCTGCTGCAGCCGCAATCGCTCGTCGCCGAGGCGTCGATCGGCGATCACCTTGTCGGTCGTCTCGACGACGATGGCGATCACGCCGACGGGCGTGCCGTCCGCCTCCAGGATCGGCGAGTAGTCGAGATTCATCCAGGCCTGGTCGGGCCGGCCCGGGCGATGCAGCGTCAGCTGCTGGTCCTTGTAGGAGAGCGTTTCGCCCCGCCCGAACACCGTCTTGACCACGTGATCGTTGAAGTCGGCGACTTCGGGCCAGCCCTCGCGGACATTCGATCCCAGCAAAGCCGGGTGACGTCCGCCGGCCACGACGGAATAGGCGTCATTGTAGATCATCACGCCCGGTTCGCCCCAGAGCGTCACGATCGGCAGCGGCGAACGCAGGATCGTCCCGACGATGGTCGCCATCGCCTGGGGCCAGGTGTCGATCGCTCCGAGGCTCGTCGCAGACCAGTTGAACCCGGCGACCAAGCGGCCGAGCTCACCGCCTTTCGTGAGGAAATCGTGCATCAGGCAGGCAGGGTCCGTCTCGGGTTCGCGCAGGCCGGAGAACGGGCGGTCGCCGCTCGCATGTCCAGCCTAAGCCAAACGGTTTCGACGCCGATTGGTTGCCGCGCAAAGCACAGTATTTGCGACATCGCCGAAACCGACGGGAACCAACCGGCCGATCGAACGTTTGGCGTTTGAGTTGCACGCAGAACTCACCAGCACGGGCGTCCGCCCGGAACACGCCCGGCACGGCCCCCCGCCGGGCGTGTTCGCTCGTGCGTCCAGAGATCATAAAATTTGATTGCAATGCAGCGTATTCGCTGCAGTGCGCAATGTGCGCCAACGCACTTCAGGCGTGTATTCGGGCTGTCACATTTGCCCTATACAGAATTTGCTGTGATGATGCAGCCATACAACACAGTCGGTTTTCAAAGCGTAACGGAGAGTGCGCAACACGCCAGGGAGAGCGCGGCTATGATGCTGAGACATGAGGCCCGGCTCGCCGAAACAAGGGCCACGGATCCCGGTTTCGAAGAGTTTCTTGCTGACCCGATGGTTCGTCTCCTGATGCGGCAGGATCGTATTCCAGTGGAAGACGCCCGCCGCCTTTTCGTCGACGTTGCGACGCGTCTTCGCAGCAGGGCCCCCCGCACGGCTTTCGCCAGCGTTTCCCGTGTGGCCCGCCAGGCCGTAGCCTGATCGTTTCCGAGCGTTCGTTCCGAAGGTCGGCGCCCCGGTTTTGATCGCCGACCCACACCACAGCGAGCCCCACGCGTTGGGATCGCCCCCAGTGGCCGCAGTTGCGTTTTGCGCGTCATGTCCCCCGACGAAACTCCCGGTGAAGCCGCTCGTTTCGCGCGAGCCGGCTTCACAGGCGCGAGCGCTTTTGCCATTGTCCCGGTCGAGATCGAGGCGCGAATGCAACGCGTCCCACCGGGAGAGCAGACATGTCGCGCCTTGCACCAAACCGCCCCCACCGCCAGAGAATCATCGCGCTCGGCCTTGCGGCCCTGCTCGCGGGGCTCGGCACGGCCTCCTCCGCGTGGTCGCAGGAGACCCTGAAGATCGGCGTCCTCTCCACCCTGTCCGGCCAGTCGGCCGTGCTGGGCCAGCACATGCGCGACGGCTTTGCTCTCGCGGCCAAGCAACTCGGCGGCAAGCTGGGTGGCGTTCCCACGGAAATCCTCGTGGTCGATGACGAACTGAAGCCGGACGTGGCGGTGACCAAGGTGAAGGCCATGGTCGAGCGTGACAACGTGCAGTTCGTTGTCGGTCCCATCTTCTCCAACGTGCTGGCCGCGATCTACCGGCCGGTGACCGAATCAAAGACCTTCCTGATCTCGCCCAACGCCGGCCCCTCCTCCTTTGCGGGCAAGGCCTGCAGCCCGTATTTCATGGTCACCTCCTACCAGAACGACCAGAACCACGAGGTGCTCGGCAAGGTGGCGCAGGATCGCAATCTCAAGCGCGTGGTTCTGCTGGTTCCGAACTATCAGGCCGGCAAGGACTCGGTGGCCGGCTTCAAGCGCCATTTCAAGGGCGAGATCGTCGACGAGGTGTATGTCCCGCTGGGACAGCTCGATTTCGCCGCCGAACTCGCCAAGCTCGCCTCCCAGAAGCCGGATGCGGTGTTCACCTTCATGCCGGGCGGCATGGGCGTGAACCTGGTCAAGCAGTTCCGCCAGGCGGGTCTGGCCGACCAGATGGTGTTCCTGTCGGCCTTCACCGTGGACGAGGCCACCCTCCCCGCCCAGCAGGACGCCGCCATCGGCCTGTTCGGCGGCAGCAACTGGGCGCCCGACCTCGACACCGCCCTGAACAAGGCTTTCGTCGCAGCCTTCGAGAAGGAGTACGGCTACGTCCCGGCGAGCTACGCCATGCACGCCTATGACGCCGCCATGATGATCGACGCAGCCGTGAAAAAGACGGGCGGGAAGGTCTCCGACAAGGAGGCCTTGCAGGCCGCCCTGAAGACGGCCGACTTCGCGTCGCTGCGGGGTTCGTTCAAGCTGGGAAACAACGGCTTCCCCATCCAGGACTTCTACCTCGTCAAGGTCGCCAAGCGTGCGGACGGCAAGTTCCAGACCCAGGTCGACTCGAAGGTCTTCACCCAGGCCGTCGATTCCTACGCCAAGGATTGCGCGCTGAACTAGATCGACATCCGCCGATTGCAGCCGCCAAGGTTGGCCGTCGCTCGCCTGCTCGCTATATCGGATCCAGCAACGGAGGATTCGATGAAGCGGACTCGCGGTTTGGGCACTGCCTTGGTGATGTTCCTGGGAACGATGGTGACGCTCGGGCTTCCCAGCGTAATGGCTTTCGAGGAAGCCGCGGCACAGACGGTTTCGATCGCCGGGACGACTGCGGTCGCTACGTGGCTCTCCCTCGGAACCTACCGGTCCGGCAGGCAGCGCTGAGCGCGGTCATTGGCGCATCCTGGCGTAAGGTGCTGCTCGCCGCCGCTCTGTACTGACCTGAGCATAGCGGCGATGGCAGGCCGGACGGGGCGCCCCACTTTGCTGACCAGGATGTAAACCGGACACCCCCCGATCCGCAGAACGCTGCTACGGGCGGCTAAGGACGCATCGCGATCCTTGTCGCCGTTTCCCCTCTTTCACGCCGACCGCGGGCGTTCCGCGGCATTTGAACGACCGGGTTAGCGGGCCGGTCATCCCCGGCGGGCTTGGTCCTCCTCATCGTTGAGGAGGATTGCGTGATCAAATCCAATTTCAAGAAGATCAAGGCCAGCTTCACTGACCAGACCCAGTCGGACGAGGACGGCCTGCAGGCCATTCTGCCCAGTGAGTTCGCCGCCGCTACCTTCGCCCACCTCATGGCTGGCGGCGCGACGGCGATGCAGGACTCTTCGCAGGCGCAGTCCTCACCCGTCCAGGCCTCGCCTGTCGCCGGTCCCGCAAGCTTTTTATCAGGCGCCTCTGAAATGGCGGTCACGATCGCCCCGATCGCGAAAGCGGCGGTCGTGGGCGGCACCATTCCGGTGCAGCCGCTCAGGAGCTTCTACACGGCCGCAGACCTGCCGCAGGACAGCCTGTTCGCCGCGCAGTGGCACCTGCTGAACACCGGCCAGAACGGCGGGACAAAGGGCGTCGACCTCGATGTCGTCCCCGTCTGGAAGGCGGGCTACACCGGAAAGGGGATCTCCATCGGCGTGTTCGACACCGCCATGGACATCAGGCACATCGACCTCGCCGCCAACATCGACATGTCGAAGAAGATCGTCGCGGCGAACGGGTCCTACGTCGACCCGACGATCGTCGGCGCGTCCGACCAGCACGCCACCTCGGTGGCCGGCCTGATCGCCGCCGCGCGCAACGGCACGGGCGTCGTGGGCGTGGCTTACGACGCCAAGATCACCCCGGTCGACATCTTCGGCGCGGACCAGACCTATAGCTGGCAGTCGATCTGGCAGCAGAACAAGTTCGACGTGACCAACCACTCGTGGGGCTTCACGGCGGCTTTCGCCGTCAGCCAGCTCGATGCGGGCGCGCAGTACTGGGTGCTGAACGGCTTCAAGACCGGGGCGGACCTCGGCCGCGGCGGTCTCGGCACCATCGAGACGGTGGCGGCGGGCAACTACCGGCAGAACGGCCTGACGACGGAGACCAACGGCCTCACCATGGACCGCCACGCCGTCGTGGTCGGCGCGACTGACAACAAGGGCTGGGTCACCTACTATTCCAACGGCGGCGCGTCCCTGCTCGTCAACGCTCCCTCGAGCGGCGGAACGGCCGGAATCGTCACCGACGACGTCACGGGGGCGCTCGGCTACAACAACACCAGCTTCACGCAGGCCTTCGGCGGCACCTCCGCGGCCACTCCCGAAGTGGCCGGCGTCGAGGCGCTCATCCTGCAGGCCAATCGCGGGCTCGGCTGGCGGGACGTGCAGGACATCCTGGCGCTCACCGCCCGCCACAGCGGCTCCGCCGTGAACGATGTCGCGCATGGCTACGAGCTCGACACCTGGGCCTTCAACCACGCCACCACCTGGAACGGCGGCGGCATGCATTTCTCCAACGACTACGGCTTCGGGCTCGTCGACGCCCGGGCGGCCGTGGCGCTCGCCAAGACGTGGAGCATCGCCTTCCCGACCGCACACACGAGCGCCAACGAACTCGTGGCCACGGCTTCGGCCAGCGGCGCGTGGGATGTCGGCCATGCCAGGACGAACACCCTCACCTTCAACATCGCCGCCCACCAGGCGGTGGAGGAGATGGTGATCGACCTCACCGATCTCAAGGCGAGCTATAGCGGCCACCTCATCGTCGACCTGATTTCGCCGTCGGGCACCGTCTCCAACCTGCTCGACAGGAACGGCGGGGCCTCAGCCATCACCGCGGGCTGGGAGCTGATGTCGCGCGAGTTCCGGGGCGAGGATTCCTACGGGACATGGAATCTTCGCATCACCGACACGACCGCCTCGGACACCGGCTCGCTGACCAAGGCGACGCTGAAGGCCTATGGCTCCGCCATCACCGACAAGAGCATCTTCGTCTTCACCGACGAGTTCGTGCAATACGTGACGCCCGAACGCTCCAAGATCGCCTACACCGCGGGTCCCGCCACCATCGATGCGGCGCCGATCAGCGGCGACATGGTGCTGAACCTGCTCACCGGGATCGGCTCCATCGACGGCAAGGCGATCACCGTCGCCGCGGGCACGCTGGTCAAGACGGTGATCGGGGGCGACGGCAACAACACACTAACCGCAAACAACTCCGGCGACAAGCTCATCGGCGGCCTGGGCTCCGACAAGCTGGTCGGAGGCTCGGGCGCGGACATCCTGGACGGCTGGGGCGGCAGCAACATCCTGACGGGCGGCGCGGGGGCCGACAAGTTCGGCCTGCACGCGTCCGGGTTCAACGCAGTCAGCGACTTCGTCTCGGGCGTCGACAAGTTTCTGGTCGCCGCGCTCGAGTTCGGCGGCGCCATCGCCAAGGGCGTGACCGCGTCGTCCTTCGTCTACGGCACGTCCTCCACCCATGTCGCGGGCGGCGGCTTTGTCTACGACAACGCCCAGTCGCTCCTGCTCTGGGACAAGGACGGCGCGAGCGCCCTCACCCAGATCGCCACGATCGACAACCACGTCAAGCTGGCCGCCTCGGACTTCCTGCTGGTCTGAGACAGCCGTCGCCCACGGCCGCCCCGCGTGCGAGCAGCGGGGCGGCTGTCCGCTTCATCATCTCCGGATCCAAGCCCGCCAGGCTGTCGAGCACACCGGGAAGGTCATCAGGCCGGACGATGTCCGGGCATCCCGTCCGGATGCTCCGTCATGAAGTGCCGCAGCACAGCCAGAAGCTGGGCCGCATGCGCCGGCCGGTTCTGGTCGACCGCCGCCCGGATGTCGTCGACGATCATGCTGCGGATCTTCTCGGGGCCGTGCGCGGCGTGCAGCAGGTACTGCGCCAGGGCGGCGGCCTGAATATCGCCGAGATGCTCGTGCTCGGCGATGGCGTCGATCTCTTCGGCCGGGAGCCCGCACAAGGCGATGCAATCTTCGCGCGAAATCATCGGAACCTCCCACTCCCGGTCTGCGCCGGCGAGGTCATGAGATTACGCTTTCTCGCACAACTCGGGGTTGATTTCGATCAGCATCGTCAGCCTGCAGCAGCTGACGCCGCTACTCCTTGATGAGCTCGCCGGTGTAGACGACAGGACCTGTCGGCCCCCCGGTGGGCGATCCGCCGGGCGGCTCCAGCGTGACGGCGAAGGTCGCCTTGGGCACCGGGCCCGCCTGGGCGCCGAACACGGCGGGAAAGGTGAGGCGCTGGTTCGTACCCGCCACGACCCCGAGCGATTTCGGAGAGTGGCCCTGCTCGATCACCCAGAGCTCCAGGCTGCGGCCGGCCGGGGCCTCCGCTGCGACGGGCCTGACGAGAACCGTCCTGCTGGCGAGATCCACCCGCACGATCAGCGCCGGCTGGTCGCCGCCCCGGTTCACCACTGCGAGATATTGCTGGGCGGGAGCCGCCTTGTCTGCGAACTGCTGGAGCCCGACCGCGATGGCCAGCCCCGCCGCCAGCGCCGACGCCGCGATGGCCCAGCCCCGCCACAGGCGGCGCGAGCGCCGCAGGCGGGCGATGTCGACCACGCTCGCGGGCGCAGGGGCCGCACCGATCGGCTCCTCGCCGGACGGCGCGGTGGCGCGAGCCTGCGGCCGCTGCAGGTTGGCCGCGACGCCGAGCCAGACGGCCGCGCCCGGCATCTCCTCAGGAACCGCATCGTCGAGCGGAGCCAGACGCCGCTCCCAGCTGCGCACGACGGCGCGCAGGGCGGAATCGCGGGCGAGCGCGCGCTCGAACGCCTGCCGCTCGGCCGCGGTCAGCGTCCCGAGGACATATTCGCCGGCCAGCGCGTCGGCTTCGTCAGGAGTCATGTCTCGTCCAAGCATTGCCGCAGGGCCGCCAGCCCGCGGTGCAACCACGTCTTGATCGTATTGGCGGGCCGACCGAACTTCTCGCCGAGTTCCTCCCGCGTCCAACCTTCACAGTAGGCGAGCACGATGCACTCCCGCGGATCCGGCTCGACCCGCTCGAGGCAATGCTGCAGCGCATCCCGGTCCATCCAGCGCCCGGCGTCGTCACGTGGATCGGGCTCGCGCTCGAGCCAGTCCGAGCCGTCCTCCCCCGGCGCGACAAGGTCCGGGGTCTTGCGGCGCATCACGTCGATGGTCCGATAGCGCGCGATCGAGATCAGCCAGCCCATAGCCGGCCCCGAGGCCGGCGAGAACTGTGACGCATTTCGCCAAACGCGCAGATAGACGTCCTGCAGGATATCTTCAGCAGCCGCCCTGTCGTTGCGCATACGCAGGATCACGCCGAGAAGTTTCGGCGACGTCACGTCGTAGAGCTTGCGAAAAGCGTCGCGGCTGCCCCCGGCTGTCGCGGCGAGCAGATGAGCGATTTCCGCATCGTCGAGCTTCGGCGACAAAAGTCATCCTTCGGGGAGCGCTGGGACGCGCGCTGATGGAGGAGAAATCCAGCGCAACCTAGTGTGAGCAAATCCCGCGCCTTCGCAAGTGCAGGCGCACGTCGCTCAGAGCGCAACCGTCAGCGGCTCGTCCAGCGCGTGTTCGTGGCAGTCCTCTGCCGTGCCGGTCTCGAACATGCGCATCACGAAGGTCGCCGGCGCATCGAGCGCCACGAGCGGCAGGTGCCAGACGCCAGGCGCATAGATGACGCCCCGCCCGGGCCCCGCGACGAAGGCCCGGGCCTGCGCGGCGTCGGGCTTTCCGTCGCGGCCCTGCGGCGCGACCACGACGAGCCAGCGCGCGGACTCGACCGGCCAGAAGAGCTGCCCGCTGAGCGGATGACGCTCGAACAGCCGTACGGGCACCGGAGCCGGCGACGGCTCCAGGTGGTAGAGCGAGACGGTGTCGCGCGCGGCCTTGCGGTCGTGGCGGAGGCCGCCGGGCAGGGTTCGCCGCGTGCCGCGGCCCTCGTTGACGGCGCGCACGTCGCCGTCAGCGGAACGCAGCACGGCGCCGAACGGCTCGAAATCGGCCTCGTCGAGAGGCCGCGGTCGCAGCAGGACAGTCGAGGTGGTGCTCATCGGGCCGCAATCCTTACCGCTTTGTCATGTCCCGGCGAGGAGGGCTTCATACGGCTCTCCCATTTTCTCGTCCACGAACTCATCGGGGACACCGACCATGATCACGTTCAGCTCGATTCTGATTTCCGCGGCCGTCGCCACCCTCGTGGTCCGGTGGATCAACGCGGGCGGCGGTTTCAACGACACGAACCGGCCGGCCGGAGCCTGACGGGGAACAGGCGCCCTCAGACGTCCTCGTCGGCCTCTTCCTCGGTGGACTTGCCGGGCACGGCGTAGACGCCGTTGAGCCAGCGGTTGAGGTCGATGTCCCGACAGCGCTTCGAGCAGAACGGCCGGAAGGCGAGCTCCATCGGCTTGCCGCAGGTCGGGCAGCGCGAGCGTGCTGCGGTCGCGGATGATTCAGCCTGCGCAGGATCCTGCGCGGTCTTCTTGTCGTTGTCATTCATGGCTCACACCGGATTCAGCCACGCCATGTGCACGGGGTAGCCCTCGCCCCCGAGCACGGACAGCGTCTCGTAAAGCGGCAAACCAACCACGTTGGGATAGGATCCCACGAGCTTCGTCACAAAACCGCCTGCCCGCCCCTGAATGGCGTAGCCGCCAGCCTTGCCGCGCCATTCCCCGGACGCGAGGTAAGCCTCGATGTCCGCATTCGACAGGTGCTTGAACGAGACCCGCGTTTCCACGAGCCGCTCCCGCAGGCCTTCCTTGGGCGTCACGATGGCGAGCCCTGTATAGACGCGGTGGCCGCGGCCGGAGAGCAGGCGCAGGCAGAGCGCGGCTTCGTCGACGTGCTCCGGCTTCGGCAGGATGCGGTTGCCGCGCGCCACCACCGTGTCCGCCGCGACGATGAACGCGCCCTTCAGCTCCTCTCGCGCTTTCGTCACGCCCAGCGCGTGCAGCGCCTTTTCCCGTGCCAGCCGGCGGGCCAGGGCTTTCGGACGCTCGTTCTTCAGGGGCTGCTCGTCGAGATCGCACGGCAGAAGCGCGTCCGGCTCGATCCCGATCTGCTGGAGCAGCGCCAGCCGTCGCGGCGACGCGGATGCGAGCACCAGCTTGGCGCGCCAGTCTCTGCCTTCAGCGCCCAAAATCCTCTCCAGTGCCGAACAGAAAGGGGTTCACCCGGGGCCGGGACCGTACTGGATCAATGGGGGTTTGTGAACGCGCGGCGTCGCAATCGGACACGCTTTTTTGACACCTCTCCCGCAAGATAGGTCAAGCCTCGCTGGAGCTTTGCTGGTCCTGCGGCGTTGGCCCGCATCGTGTCCGGAGCCGGAACGTGGGCAACATCGCACCGCGCCGGCGGCGACAGCTGCGACCGAGAGGACTTTGATCGATGGATAGCCTGCAGCGCCGCGCGATCGCGATGAGTTTCGTCGCGATAGAGACCTCCGTCGCCGCCGCGGTCACGATCGCGGCCCGCGCGCCCCTGCTTTTCGGCCTGCCCGGCCCGCGCGACGGCCAGGACGCCCGCGAAACCAACCGCATGGTGACGGAGAAGATGGAAGCGGCGTTGGAAGGCGCCATCAGCGCCCAGTTCGCCATGATGCTCCTGTGGTCGCGCATCGCCTTCGGCGGAGTGAGCGGCCCCGCGGCCCTCGCGCATGGCCTGGCCGATGTCGCCCACGCCGCGACGAACCCGGCTCACCGCCGCGTGCGCGCCAACGCCAAGCGCCTCGTCCGCAAGCGCTGAGCCGCGCTCAGGGCAGCCGGCCGCCCTCGGGCGCCGCCCCGGCGGGCTCGGCCGCCTGGGCTTGGGCATGCAGGGCCTTGCCGTCCAGCCGCTGCCGTGAGCGGTACCGCGAGACCCCCAGCGGAATCAGCGCGAGATAGATCACCGTCACCACCGCGAGCACCGCGAAGGTATGAATGGCCAGCAGCGCCACGAACATCGCGAGCCCGAGCAGCAGGGGGACCACCCATTCGCGGGGAACCCTGGTCCCGAGCGTCTTTCCGGCATAGGTGGGGATGCGGCTGACCATCATCAGCGCGATGAAGACGACATAGACCGCCTCCACCACGGCGAAGCCGGGCGCGCGTACAAGCCCGAGCAGGTGCAGGTAGACCGGGAGCAGCACCGCCAGGGCGCCGGCGGGCGCGGGAATCCCCACGAAAAAGTTCTTCTGCCAGTCCGGCCGGTTGGGATCGTCGATCATGACGTTGAAGCGCGCCAGCCGCAGCGCGCAGGCCATCGCGTAGACGAGCATGACGATCCAGCCGAAGGAGGAGAGGTCGTGCAGGCCGTACATGTACAGCACGAAGCCGGGCGCCACGCCGAAGCTCACGAAGTCGGCCAGCGAATCGAGTTCGGCGCCGAAGCGCGACGTCGCCTTGAGCAGGCGGGCGATGCGGCCGTCCAGGCCGTCGAGGATGGCGGCGATCAGAATCGCGATGACGGCGCGGTCCAGCTTGTCGTCGCCCTCCACGGCGAGCCGCATGGCCGTGAGCCCCGCGCACAGCGACATCAGCGTGACGAAATTGGGCAGGATCACGCGAAACGGCACCGCGTTGAAGCGGCGCCGGCGGCGGGGTTCGTCACCCGGCTCGTAGGGCGGGAAGAGATCGCTCATGCTGGTTCCATGCCGGCGCGGAGCATAGGCGGGGAGCACCAGCCCCACAAGCGACCAGCGGCTGCGCCCGGGGCGCCGCTCGGGGCGCCGCTCCGGGTCAGATCGCCCGGAAAGCCCGGGCGGGGTCGGCCGCGCGCGCGTCGGCCAGCACCGTCTCGCCGGCGATGGCCTTCTGCCCCTCGCCCACCAGCGGCTTCACGCCCTCCGGCAGGTACACGTCCACGCGCGACCCGAAGCGGATGAGCCCGAAGCGCTCGCCCTGCCCGATGCTCTCGCCTTCGGTGACGAAGCCGACGATGCGGCGTGCGATGAGGCCCGCGATCTGAACGATGCCATAGCGCACGCCGCCGACTGTCTCGATCACGAGGCCGTTGCGCTCGTTGTCGTCGCTCGCCTTGGCGAGTTCGGCGTTGAGGAACAGCCCTTCGCGATAGGCGATCTTCGTGATGCGGCCGGCCACCGGCGCGCGGTTCACGTGGCAGTCGAACACGTTCATGAAGATGGAGATGCGCGTCAGCGGCTCGTCGGAAAGGCCGAGCTCGGCCGGCGGCACGCAGCTGATGATCATCGAGACGCGGCCATCGGCCGGCGAGATCACGAGCCCCTCGCGCTGCGGCGTCACGCGGACGGGATCACGGAAGAAATAGGTGCACCAGGCGGTCAGGATCCAGCCGATCCAGCCGAGCGGGCCCCAGATCCAGCCCAAAATCAGGGCCGCGACGGCGAATGCAGCGATATAGGGCCAGCCTTCCCGGTGAATCGGGACGAATTGCCGGCGAACCGACGCGACGATGGACATGAATGGTCTTCCTCGCAAATGCGAAGTGCAGTTGTCACGGAGCCGGCTTCGGGGTCAAGCGGGGAGCGCGGCCGGCGTCGCGGCGGCCACGATCGCGGTTTCGTCGCCCCGGGTGCGCTCCAGCGTCTCGCGGGCCTCGTCGGCCTCGCGCTGGCGCCGCCACAGCGCCGCATAAACCCCGTCCTGCTCCAGCAGGCCGGCATGCGTTCCGCGCTCCACGATCAGGCCGCGGTCGAGCACGATGATCTCGTCGGCGTTGATCACGGTGGACAGGCGGTGCGCGATGACGAGCGTCGTGCGCCCGCGCGAGATCCGCTCCAGCGCGTCCTGGATGTCCTTTTCGGTGAAGCTGTCCAGCGCCGAGGTCGCCTCGTCCAGAACCAGCACGGGCGGCCCCTTGAGGATGGTGCGGGCGATGGCGACGCGCTGCTTCTCGCCGCCGGACAGCTTGAGGCCGCGCTCGCCGACCGGAGTGTCGTAACGCTCAGGCAGCCCCTCGATGAAGCGGTCGATCTGGGCCAGCGCGGCGGCGTCGCGGACCTCCGTCTCGCTCGCTTCCCAGCGGCCATAGCGAATGTTGTATCCGATGGTGTCGTTGAACAGCACGGTGTCCTGCGGGACCATGCCGATCGCCGCGCGCAGGCTCGCCTGGGTCACGGTCCTGATGTCCTGCCCGTCGATCAGGATCCGCCCACCCTGCGGCTCGTAGAACCGGAACAGCAGCCGGGAGATGGTCGACTTGCCCGCCCCCGAGGGCCCCACGATGGCGATGGTCTTGCCGGCCGGCACCTCGAAGCTGACGCCGCGCAGGATCTCGCGCTCCGGCACGTAGTGGAACTTCACGTCCTCGAACGTCACCGTCCCGGCCTCGACCTTCAGCGCCGGCGCGCCGGGCCGGTCCTCGATCTCGGGCAGTTTCTGCAGGATGGCGAACATCTGCTCGATGTCGATCAGTCCCTGCCTGATCTCGCGGTACACCATGCCCATGAAGTTCAGCGGCTGGTAGAGCTGGATCAGCATCGCGTTGATCATCACGAGGTCGCCGACCGTGTTCGTGCCGGCGCGGATGCCGAACACCACCATCACCATGCACAGCGTCAGCCCCGCCGTGAAGATCACGGCCTGGCCGGCGTTGAGGATGGCGAGCGAGACGTAGGCCTTCACGCTGGAGCGCTCGAAGCGCTCCATGGAGCGGTCGTAGCGCTCCCGCTCACGCTCCTCGGCCCCGAAATACTTCACCGTCTCGAAGTTCAGAAGGCTGTCGACCGCCTTCACATTGGCGTCGGTGTCGCTCTCGTTCATCGTCCGGCGGATGGCGATGCGCCATTCCGTGGCTTTCTTCGTGTAGTACATGTAGGCGGCGATCATGAGGACGGTCACGAGCGCGTAGCGCCAGTCGAACTGCAGCAGCAGGATCCCGAGAATCAGCACGAATTCGACGACGGTCGGCACGCCCGTGAGCATCGTCATGCGCACGATGGTCTCGATGCCGGTGCGGCCGCGCTCGAGCACCCGGGTCAGGCCGCCCGTCTTGCGCTCCAGGTGGAAGCGCAGCGAGAGCTGGTGCATGTGCTCGAAGACTTCGAGCGCGAGGCGGCGCACGGCGTGCATCGCCACGGTTGCGAACATCGCGTCGCGCCATTGCGTCAGCAGCGCCATCAGCGCACGCGCGCCGCCATAGATCAGCGTCAGGATCACCGGCGCGGCGGCCAGCGCGGCGATGGGCACGCCGGAATGCAGCGCGTCGGCGGGAACGAGGCTGTCGGTGACCCATTTGAACGTGTACGGGATCGCGACCGTCACCAGCTTGGCGAGCAGCAGGATGCCCGTCGCCATGACGATGCGCCGGCGCAGGTCGGCGCGGTCGCTCGGCCAGATATAGGGCCACAGGCCTTTTACGGTGGAAGCGAACTCGCCGCGTTCAGCGGTGACGCGCGGCCGGGGGGCGGGAGCCCGCGGCTGCGGAGAAGGAGCGTTCATGAGTCTCGACCGGTCGGCGGCAATGCGTCAGGGCACCCGCCTCATATAGGACGCCGCGCCGATTAGCACACCTTTCCGGTGCGGCGCGCCGGCGCGCTTGCGGCGGGCGCACCGAATCCGAGTCAGTGGACATCCAAGTCCGTAGACACCAAGTCAGTGGACATCCAAGTCAGTTGACGCCCTGGCCAGGGAGCACGAAGAGCTGCCCCGGATAGATCTTCCCGGGGTCGCGGATCTGCTTGAGGTTGGCTTCGTAGATCACCGTGTAGCGCAGGCCCTTGCCGTAGACCCGCTTGCTGATGCGCCACAGGCTGTCGCCCCTGGTGACGGTCGTGGTGCGGATCTCGTCCACCACCACGTCCTGGCCGCCCGGCACGACGGGGCTGGTGGAGGCCACCTGAGCGCCTCCCGCCGCCACGGAGGGCGAGGCGACCGCTGGCGAGCCGCCCGCCGCCGGGGACGACCCAGCCTTGCCCGTCCCGCGCGCAGCCGCGACCTTTGGCGCGAAGTCGAAGGCGACCTCGGCGCGCGACAGCACGCTGCCGGTCTTGGCGTCCACGTCGTCGACGCGCACGCGATAATTGCCGGGCTCGAGCCCGCGGGTGATCGTGAAGGACCAGTGCCCGTCCTTGCCGGCCGTCGCCAGCGCCAGGAAAGTGTCGTTGAGGTAGAGACGCACCGAGGCGGACGGCGCAGCCTGCCCGGTGGCGAAGAACTTGCCGCTGTCCTCGGCCTCGACGCTGCCGAGCAGAACGCGGGGGCGCTCGCCGGGAGCGGCCGCGGGTGCGGCGCCTGGCGCAGGCTTCGCCGTGGTGGGGAGCCCCGCATCCGCGCCGGGGGCCTTGGCCGCGGTCGGCGTCTGGCTCAGGATCTCGGTGGGCTTGTCCGGCGAGGCCAGCGCGACGACCACCGAGCCATTGGCGTCGGCGGGCACGAACACGGCCACGCTCTGGCGCGAGGTCTCGCGCTTGCCGTCGGGCGTGATCATGACCAGCGTCAGGTCATGCGAGCCGGAAGGCAGGGTCGGAGGCACCATCGCGAACTGGCCCGCCCCGTCCGCGACCGCCTTGTCGTGCACCTTGCCATTTCGCAGCAACTCGATGGTGGAGCCGGGCACGGCCCGGCCAGCGACCACGGCCTCGCCCTGGGGCGTCACCCGCACCACGTCGAAGCTGGGCAGCCCGGGGCCTGTCGACGGGAGCGCGGGCGCGATGGCGGGCGCGGCGGCCTTGGGGTCGATCGCGGCGACTTGCGGCTGGGACGGCGCGGCAGGCGCGGGCTCGGCGGATTTGGCCGCGTCGGCGGTCGAGGGCGCGGCGGCCGGAGCCGGAGACGTCGAAGCCGTCGGGGCCGGCTTCGGCGGGAAGCCGAAAACCGCCACTGCGGCGCCCAACCCGGCGAGGCCGAGCAGCACAACCGCAACTTTGACCCACACAACCATGGTTAGACGTCCTCGAGAGTCCTGAAATTTTCTTAAATCCTATCCCATTCCGCACGTCCACTGCTATGGCCGCGTGTTTCCAGGTGTTTCTTCCAACAGCGTAACCAGTCGTAGTGAAAGTGGGGCTCCGGCGCCGCTGCTTCAGCTCTTTGGATCCGGCTGCTCAATTGACCCTGCGAGCCCGCGATGCCAGAAGTCCGCCCATGACCACTCTGACATCCATTTGCGTCTATTGCGGGTCGGGCTTCGGGTCTGAGCCCGCGTTCGAAGCCTCGGCCAAAGCGCTCGGCCGGGCCATGGCCGAGGCCGGCGTCGCGCTCGTCTATGGCGGCGGCAATGTCGGCCTGATGGGGACCATCGCGCGGGCCGTGCTCGACCACGGCGGCCACGTCTGCGGCGTTATTCCCGAGTTCCTCAAGGCCCGGGAGCTCATGATCGCCGACGCCCAGGAACTGATCGTGGTCCCGGACATGCACACGCGCAAGCGCCTCATGTTCGAGAAGGCCGACGCCTTCGTGGCTTTGCCCGGTGGCGTGGGCACGCTGGAGGAGCTCATCGAGCAGATGACATGGGCGCAGCTCGGCCAGCACACCAAGCCGATCCTGATCGCCAATGTCGCCGGGTTCTGGGATCCGCTGCTGCAGCTCCTGGCTCACATGGGCGAAATGGGCTTCATCCGCAGCGGCTTCGAGGTGAACTACCTCGTGACCGACGACGTGGCCGACATCCTGCCCACGCTCATCGCCGCCGCGGCGAAGAGCGCGCCCTCCCCCGCCTCCCCGGCCCTGACCGAAGACAGGCTCTGACCGAAGACAGGCTCTACAGGCTCGGACCGGGCGGTTTCCCGCTTGCACGCTCACACGAAAAACGGCCGGCTTTCGCCGGCCGTTTTCCGTTGAGCGGGAATTCTGGTCCCGATCTCCTGCCGAGCCGCCCTTTACTGGGGCGTCGCGGGCGCTGCCGGAGCAGGCGTCGCCGGAGCAGGCGCAGGCGTCGCGGGCGCCGGAGCTGGCGTGGTCGGGGCTGGTGTCGGAGCAGGCGCCGGAGCCGGGACGCTCTTGGCCGGGGCGCTCGTGGTCGTGCCCGTCGTGGTGGTGTCCGCCGTGGACCCCTCATAGCCGCGCCAGACGAAGAAGATGATCGCGACGACAGCCAACACGCCGATGATCGCGCCGATCACGCCGGTGTTGCTGGGGCGGGTATAGGCGCCGGGGCCGGTCGTGGAACGATAGTCCTCGTCGGTCACGCGGCGGTTGGCGTCGTTGGACTCGTAGGTCATGTGACCCTCCTGCGCTCTGCTTCAGGTAGACGTGCCTCTGCAACGCCCCTTCTCCGGTATTGTTCCACCCGGGGCGGGATGCAGGCCGGCCGCTACGGCCTCGCGCCGTCGATGAGGTCGGGCGGTTTTGCGCCGCGAAATGCGCTATTCTCGCCGCAACGAAACAAGATTGAACGAGGGGGAGCCGCCATGAGATTGCTCATCGGGATCGTCTCGCTGGCAGCGCCCGCGCTGCTCTGTGCGTCGGCGCACGCGAGCGAGAAGCTCAAGCCCTTCACCGTCGAGGTCACGAACCATCGCCAGACGCCCGTGGTCAGCCTCGGCTTCGCGCCCGACGGCGGGAGCGCCGCTCCCGTGAACCAGTTGAAGAAGCCGATCCCCAGCGGCAAGAGCGCCAAGGTGACCATCCGCGCCAAAAAGGACGTCTGCAGCTTCACGGTCTCGGGCGCCTATGGCGACGGGGAGGAGATCTCCGGCTCCGGGCTCAACCTGTGCGACGACCGCGTGCTGGCGCTGGTGGACTGATCCGGCGGTCGCGAGAAGCGCCGCTCAGGCCGTCGCGCCGCTGCGCACCAGCCGGTAGGTGATGCTGTCGGTCAGGGCCTGGAACGAAGCGTCGATGATGTTGGGCGACACCCCCACCGTGGTCCAGCGCTCGCCGCTGCCGTCGCCGCTTTCTATGAGCACGCGGGTGACGGCGTCCGAGCCGCCCTGGAAGATGCGCACCTTGTAGTCCACAAGCTCCAGCGGCGCGATGAGGCTCTGGTACTTGCCGAGGTCCTTGCGCAGCGCCACGTCGAGCGCGTTGACGGGGCCGTTGCCCTCGGCGGCGGAGATGAGCACGTCGTCGCCCACCCTCACCTTGACGATGGCCTCGGCCATGGTGACGAGTTCGCCCAGCGCGTTGTAGCGCCGCTCGACGTTGACCTTGAAGCGCTCGACCGTGAAGAACTCCGGCACTTCGCCCAGCACGCGCTTGGCCAGCAGGAAGAACGAGGCGTCGGCCCCCTCATAGGCATAGCCCATGGCCTCGCGGTCCTTCACCTCGTCGAGCAGCCGCGCCACGCGCGGGTCGTCGCGATGAACCTCGATGCCGAGCCTCTCGAGCTCGGCCAGGATGTTCGAGCGCCCCGCCTGGTCGGACACCAGCAGGAGCCGGCGGTTGCCGACGCTGTCGGGCGTCACGTGCTCGTAGGTCCGGGGATCCTTGACCACGGCCGAGGCGTGGATGCCCGCCTTGGTGGCGAAGGCCGAGGCCCCGACATAAGGCGCATGCCGGTCGGGCGCGCGGTTCAGCATCTCGTCCAGCGAGCGCGAGACATGCGTCAGCGAGGCGAGCTGCTCGTCATCGACGCCGATGGCGAAGCGTTCAACATAGAGCGGCTTCAGCTTCAGCGTCGGGATCAGGGTCACGAGGTTGGCGTTGCCGCAGCGCTCGCCGAGGCCGTTCAGCGTGCCCTGGATCTGCCGCGCGCCGGCCTGCACCGCCGCGAGCGAATTCGCGACCGCGTTGCCGGTGTCGTCATGAGCGTGGATGCCGAGGCGGTCGCCGGGAATGTGGCGGGCCACCTCCGTCACGATCGCCTCCACCTCGTGGGGCAGCGTGCCGCCATTGGTGTCGCACAGCACGACCCAGCGCGCGCCGGACTCGTGCGCCGCCCTGGCGCAGGCGAGGGCGTAGTCGGGGTTGGCCTTGTAGCCGTCGAAGAAGTGCTCGCAATCCACCATCGCCTCGCGCCCGCGGGCGACGGCCGCCGCCACGCTCTCCCGCACGCCTTCCAGGTTCTCCTCGAGCGTGCAGCCGAGCGCGACGTGGACATGGTAGTCCCACGCCTTAGCCACGAAGCAGATCGCGTCGCAATCCGCTTCCAGCAGCCCGACCACGCCGGGATCGTTGGCGATGGAGCGCCCCGCCCGCTTGGTCATGCCGAAGGCGGTGAACCGGGCCCGGCTGGTCCGCTTCTTCTCGAAGAAGGTCGTGTCCAGCGGGTTCGCGCCGGGATAGCCGCCCTCGACATAGTCGATGCCGATGCCGTCCAGCATGGCGGCGACCTGCAGCTTGTCCTCGAGCGAGAAGTCGACGCCCGTCGTCTGCGCGCCGTCGCGCAACGTGGTGTCGAAAAGAAAGAGTCGTTCGCGCCCCATGGCGGCGTTTCCTGTCAAATCAGATGAGGCCATAGATCCGCAGCGCGACGGCCACGGCGAAAGCGAGAAGGGCGAGCTTCAGCACGAGCATCCAGACGAGCCGGCGGGGCCCGAAGGGCGTCTTCTCGCTCATGGCTGGGTCCCTCCGGCTCCAGTATTGGGTTCCGCGGCCGCCCCCTCTGTCCGCTCCGCGGACATCTCCCCCGCTCTGCGGTAGAGAGTTTCCGCCGCCCGATCGAGCCTCCTCGCTGCCGCCGCGTCCCCTCTCCCGCAAAGCGGGGGAGGGACAGGGAGGGGGTGTTTGTGCGCGACGGTGTTCACCGCTTCACCTCCCACGTCGTGCTCAGCTCGCCGGTGATGGGGTCCTTGGCGTCCATGATCTGGATGCCCATGGCGACCAGTTCGTCGCGCAGGCGGTCGGATTCGGCCCAGTTCCGGGACGAACGGGCGGCGATGCGTTCGGCCACCTTGGCGTCGACGATGTCGCGCAGCGCGGCGTCCACCTCGTTGCGCGACAGCCAGGACAGCGTGTTGAGGCCCAGGAACTCCGCCGAACCTGCGAGCTGCTGCGCCGCCTCCACGTCCCCGCCCCTCGCCTGCTTTGCCAGGCCGAAAAGCTCGGTCATGGCGGCGGGCGTGTTCAGGTCGTCGGACAGGGCCGCGATCACCGCCGGATGAGGCGCGCCCGCCTGCTCGGGGCCCAAGCCAACCTCGGCGCGGCCGGCGAACTGCGCCCAGTCGCGCAGCGCCGCCTCCGCCTCTTCCAGCGCCTTCACAGTCCAGTCGATCGGCTGGCGGTAATGGGTACGCAGCATGGCGAAGCGCAGCACCTCGCCCGGCCAGCTCCGCCCGCCGAAAGTATCCGAGGACAGAAGCTCCCGGATCGTCACGAAATTCCCCAGGCTCTTGGACATCTTCTGTCCCTCGACCTGCAGGAAGCCGTTGTGCATCCAGACGTTCGCCATCCGGCCATGGCCGAAGGCGCAGGTGGATTGGGCGATCTCGTTCTCATGGTGGGGGAAGACGAGGTCGATGCCGCCGCCATGGATGTCGAAGACCTCCCCGAGGTGACGCCAGCTCATCGCGGAGCACTCGATGTGCCAGCCGGGACGACCCGGCGACGCGATGCCGGCCGGCGACGGCCAGGCCGGCTCGCCGGGCTTCGACGGCTTCCAGAGCACGAAGTCGGTCGCCTCCCGCTTGTACGGGGCCACGTCGACGCGCGCGCCGGCGATCATCTCGTCCAGCGAGCGGTTGGCCAACGCGCCGTAGCGCGGCAGCGCGCCGCCGGCGGCGTCCATCGCGGCTGGCGAGAACAGCACGTGATCCTCGGCCACATAGGCGAAGCCCGTGGCGACGAGCCGCTCGATGATCTCGCGCATCTCGGCGATGTGGTCGGTCGCGCGCGGCTCCACGTCCGGCGGCAGGCAGCCCAGCGCGGCCACATCCTCGTGGAACTGCCGCCCCGTCTCGGCGGTCACCTGCGCGATGGCCTCGTTCAGCGGCAGGTCCGGGAAGTCGCGCGCGGCGCGGTCGTTGATCTTGTCGTCCACGTCCGTGATGTTGCGGACATATTTGACGTGCCCGGCCCCGTAGACGTGGCGCAGCAGCCTGTAGAGCACGTCGAAGACGATGACGGGCCGCGCATTGCCGATATGGGCGAAGTCGTAGACCGTCGGGCCGCAAACATACATGCGCACGTTCGACCGATCGATCGGCCGGAACGGCTCCTTGGCGCGCGTCAGCGTGTTGTAGAGCGACAATCCCGGCTGCGGCGAGCCTGGCGTTTCATGCGACGGGGCGTTGGACATACGGGTTCACCCTTGCCGACTGGCCGGGACGACCGCTCCGATATGTCAGAGAAAGACGGCTCCAGCCAGCGGTGATGCTAGCTGCAAATGCTGGAAATTCGGCGGATGGTGCGCGAACGAGCCATGATGGCCGGCACCATGCGCCGGAGGGAACCCAGCGTCAAGCGACGCCCAAGCCGCTCTGCGGACCCTGTGGCCCCGCGTCCACAGGCCCCGGCCAAGTGATCCGCTAACCATCGCGGCGGTTGCCGAAGCAGCGCGCGGCGGATTACCCGAACTTCCGCTCAAGGGGTGCGTTTTGACACAGCGAAACGAAGCCGCGGCAGTTAACTCAAATGATACCGAAAATGCAGACACTCTCCGCTGCCCGCCTTCAGCCCCCGCTGACACCGCCGCCGAAGCCACCGCCGAGTTTCACGCCATGAAAAAGCGCACCCTGGTCATCTCCTCCGTCCTCGCCGTCGCCGTCGCGGCCCTGGCGTTCGGCTCCGTGGCGACCACGACGGAGCCTGCTTTCGCCGAAGGCGGCCACAGCGTGATCATCCCGGCCAATGACGGCTACGGCCTCGGGGAGTGCCTGGCGGAAGGCGCCGCCTGCGGCCGCGTCGTGGCGGACGCCTGGTGCGAGGCCCAGGGCTATGGCAAGGCCGATTCCTTCGGCCCTGCCGACCCCGTCGAGGTCACCGCGTCGATCGCCGTGAAGCCCTCGGCCACGATGGCGCCGAAGGCCTACGCCATCTCCTGCCGCAACTGAACGGCGTCGCCAGACGGCCGAAGCTCACTGCACCGAATCGGCGCAGCGGGGCACGTCGTTCGTCGCGCCCCACGGCATGATCGGCACGGCGGACGTCGAGTTCGAGGGCGAGCCCTCGATCAGCTTGTCGGAATAGACGAGGTACACGAGCACGTTCCGCTTCGTGTCGCAGCCCCGAACGATCTGCATCTTCTTGAAGAAGAACGATCGTGACTGGCGCAGCACCACGGCGCCCTGCTCGAACTTTTCCTTGATCCTGATCGGCCCGACCTGGCGGCAGGCCAGCGATACGTCGGAGGTCTCCTCGGCGAGGCCCAGCATGCCCGACACGCCACCGCGCTCGGCGGCCGTGAAGAAGCACGCGACGCCCTCCACGCCGGGATCGTCGATGGCGTAGGTGACCAGCTTGTCGTCAGGCGTCAGCATCTTCCAGACCGTCGACTTCTTGAAAATCACATCCGGAGATTGCGCCAGCGCGCCGCCGCCGGCCGCGCCGAGGACGGCGGCCGTCAGGGCGGCGAGACAGAGCGTACGGACAATGTTCGGCATCGGGGGATTCCCTTCAGGATCATGGGCCGCTTGCCGGGCCGCGCTCTCGCGTCCGGACCGGGCGTGGCCGCGGCTGCGCTGAATATGGGAGCGATCGCGCCAAGCGCCAGTCCGAAACCCCACCAGGTCCCGCTGGTTGCAAGCATGAAGGCACCATTAACGACTGAAGCCAAAGCTGGGCCTTCGCCTTAAAGGGAATCCAACACGCTTTTCGTAAATTCAACCGGAAATGGGAACTCACCTGGAAAGCAGTGACGGGGCGGTCGATTGAGCGGGCTGGGCGACGGGACGGGGAGCGGGGATGCGCGCGGCGGCGACCCGCAGCGCATCGGCCTCAGGACGTGGCTGCGCGCCTCGCGGCAGGGATCGACCTATCTCGGGCTCACGCTCATCGCCCTGATGTGGCTCAGCGTGCTCGCCTACCTGCACGGCGACCGCAGGCAGGCCTTCGAGATCTCCGCCCAGCGGACGGGCACGCTGGCGCGCGCCTTCGCCGAATCCACCCAGCGCACCCTGGCCGAAGTCGACAAGACGCTGATCATCCTGCGCACCGCCTATGAGGCGAACCCCGCGGAATTCCATCTCCCGGCCTTCACGCGCAACGCCTATTTCCTCAACGACGTGACGCTGCAGGTGGCGCTGATCGGCCGGGACGGGATGCTCGTGAGCACCAATCTGGGCCCGGTCGACAAGCCGCTCGACCTCAGCGACCGCGAGCACTTCCAGGCGCAGAAGAACGCCGCGGCGGACCGCCTCTTCATCAGCAAGCCGGTCCTCGGGCGGGCTTCGGGCAAATGGTCCATCCAGATGACGCGCCGCCTCGCAGGCCCCGACGGCGCTTTCGCCGGGGTGCTGGTGGCCAGCATCGACCCTCGGCATCTCGAACGCTTCTACGAGACCATGGAGCTCGGCGAAGGCGCGGCCGTCACCGTGATCGGCGACGACGGCGTCATCCGGGCCCGCGGCAGCCGCAGCGCCGAGATCGTGCTCGGCCGTTCGATCGCCGGCAGCGAGCTGTTTCGGAGTCTGCAGGCGGCGCCCACGGGCACGTCGATCGCAGTCAGTCCCATCGACGGGCTGCGGCGCCTGACCTCTTTCAAGTCCCTGACGGACTTCCCGGTCAAGGTGATGGTGTCGGTGCCGCTCGAAGAGGTGCAGGGCGGCAATGACGGGCGCTGGACCCTGTATCTCACCCTTGCGTCCTTGCTCACGCTCGGGGTGCTCGCCGCCATGCTGCGCAGCATCGGCAACCAGGTGAACCTCGACCGCGCCCTCGACGCCCTGCGCAGCAGCGAGGCGAGGGCCTCCGCCAAGTCGGTGGAGTTCCAGGCCACGCTGGAGAACATCAGCCAGGGCATCATGATGATCGACGCCAACCGGCGCGTGGCCGTGGTGAACCGGCAGGCCATCCGGCTGCTCGGGCTTCCCGAGGAATACCTCACCAGCCGGCCCTTCTTCGACGAGGTCCTGGCCTACCAGTGGAGCAGCGGCGAGTTCGGCTCGGACGGGGCGAGCCTCGAGCCCAAGGTGCTGAACTTCATCCGCTCGGGCGGCGCCACCGGCGAGGTCACCGTGTACGAGCGCACCCGGCCCAACGGGGCCGTGCTGGAGATCCGCACGCTGCCGCTGCCGGACGGCGGGGTGGTGCGCACCTACTCCGACGTCACCGAGCGGTCGCAGAACGCCGCGGCGCTGGCCGAGGCGAAGGACCGGGCGGAGGCGGCCACCCGGGCGCGCACCGCCTTCCTCGCCATGATGAGCCACGAGATCCGCACGCCGCTCAACGGCGTCATCGGCATGGCGGGCCTGCTGGCCGAGACCGAGCTCGACGGCGAGCAGCGCCGCTACACCGGAACCCTGCGCGATTCCGCCGAGCACCTGCTCCAGGTCATCGACGACGTGCTCGACTTCTCCAAGCTGGAGGCCGACCGAGGCGCCTTCGAGGAGGTGCAGTTCGACCTGGAGAAGACGATCGACAGCATGCTGGGCATCGTCGCTCCGCGCGCGCAGGAAAAGGGCCTGTTCCTGGGCGCGCTCGTGGCCCCGGACATACCGGACATGGTGGTGGGTGACGCGGGAGCCTTGCGCCAGATCCTGCTCAATCTCGTCGGCAACGGCGTCAAGTTCACGGCCGCCGGCTCCGTCATCGTCGGCGTCGACATGGTCGCGGCGGAGGACGCCGGCTCCGACCGCCTCACCCTGCGCTTTTCCGTGCGCGACACCGGCATCGGCATTCCGCCGGAGGCCGCGCCGGCGCTGTTCCAGGAGTTCTCGCAGCTCGACGGCTCCATCGCGCGCCGCTTCGGCGGCACGGGCCTCGGCCTCGCCATCTCCAAGCACCTCGTGGAGCGGCTCGGCGGGTCCATCGGGATGACCAGCACGCCCGGCGAGGGAGCCACCTTCACCTTCACCATGCCGCTCGGGCGCGCGGCCGGCGCGTCGCGCTCGGCTCCCGCCGCGTTCCTGTCGGGCCAGCGCTGGCTGGTGCTGGCGCGGGATGCGCGGATCAGGACCTTCCATGCGGGCCTGCTCGCCAATGCGGGCGCTTGCGTCGACGTGGCGGCCGACCTCGATGCAGCCGCCGGGCTGCTGGCCGCGGCGGAGCCTCCCTACGCTTCCCTGCTGGTCGACGACCAGGGCGAGCAGATCGACGCCGCCGCCCTTGGCGACGCCCTGCAGCGCTCGCCGCTGAAAACGCCGGAGCGGTTCGTGCTCGCCACGAGGTTGCCGGCCCGTCCCGGCCAGGACCACGCGCTCGGCTGGATGTTCGACCAGGTGCTCGGCACGCCCGTGTCGCGCCAGGCGCTGCGGGACTGTCTCCTCACGCAGCCCGCCCCCACGGGCCTGCCGTGGGCGCGGCTCGCTCCGGTGCGGTCCCGCAAGACCGTGCTGCTCGCCGAGGACAACCGCACGAACAGGATGGTGGTGGAGTCGCTCCTGGGAAAGCTCGGCTATCTCAGCATATGCGTCGAGGACGGCCGGCAGGCCATCGAGCGCGTGCGCCAGGGCGGGATCGACTGCGTGCTGATGGACCTGATGATGCCGGAGATGGACGGCTTCGCCGCCGCGCTCGCCATCCGCCAGTTGCCCGAGCCCTTTCGCAGCGTGCCCATCGTCGCGCTCACGGCCAATGTGCTGACGGCGGACCTCGAGGCCGCCCGCGCCGCGGGCATGGACGATTTCGCCACCAAGCCCATCACGCGGGACAAGCTGGGACAGATCATCGCCAAGGCGCTGGCCGGGCAGCCGGAGCAACCGGCCGCGACCGCCCCGGCGCTCGCAGACGCGGCGTCCGATCTGCAGGCGTTCGACGAGGCCGCGCTCACCGCGATCATGTCGGAGCTCGATCCGGCGAGCGTCGGCGTGATCTTCTGCGCTTTCCTGGAGGACTCGGCCGTCCGCCTCGCGCTCATCGCGCAGCCGGGCGTCGACCCCATCGTCGCAGGCCGGGAGGCGCATGCGCTGAAATCGGCCGCCGCCACCTTCGGCCTCGCGAAGCTCGCCCACCTCTCCTCCGTCCTCGAGAGCGGCGCGACGACGATGGGGGTCGCCGGGCTGCAGGAATTCGCCGCCCGGATGAACGCCGCCTTCGCCGAGGGCCGGGCGGGCACGCTGGCGCAACTTCCCGGCCGGCTCTTCCTCGACGGCGACCCTCCGTCTCCTCGAGCCCTCGTCGCCTAGGCGCTTACGGTAAGGCGTCCGCCGCCGGGCGACGCGAAGATCAAGACCAGCATCTCGAAGGCTTATTGGAATGACCAGCATGTCGCCGCTGCAAGAGATCAAGTCGCACGAGAACGGCCGTCTCCTCGTGATCGACGACGACCGGATGCAGCGCATGCTGATCGGGGAGGTCGGCCGCAGGAACGGCTTCGCCGTCGATGTCGCCGCCAGCACCGAGGAGGCCTTCGAGGCTCTCGCCGCGAACGACTACGCGACGGTGGCGGTCGACCTGTCGCTGGGCGAAAGCGACGGGGTGGAGATCATCCGCTACATCGCCTCCACCGGGCAGCGGCCCGCCATCATCGTCATCTCGGGGTTCGACGAACGCATCGGCGACGCCGCCATCCGATTCGGCGCGTCGCTGGGGCTCAGCATGGTGGGCGAGCTGCGCAAGCCCGTCGATCTCGGCCAGCTCCGCAGCTGCCTCACCCGCCGGCCCACCGGGTCCGCCCCTGAAGTGGGGCGCGCAGCCGAGGGGGCGCGCATCCGCAAGGACGAGATCGCCGACGCCCTGGCCCGGGGCGAGATCATCCCGCACTACCAGCCGAAGGTGAGCCTGCAGAGCGGCCGCACGGTGGGCGTGGAAGCGCTGGCGCGCTGGACCAGCCGGCAGCATGGCGGGGTGTCCCCCAGCATCTTCGTGCCGCTGGCCGAGGAATATGGGTTGGCCGACCTCCTCACCCGCAGCATGCTGAAGCAGGCCCTGGTGGACGCCGCGGCCTGGGCGGAAGACGGTTTCAACGTCGGCGTCGCCGTGAACGTCCCCGCCGGCTCGCTGCTCGATGCGGGCTTTCCCGACCTCGTGGAGGCCGAGCTGGCCGCCGCCGGCCTACAATCCAGCCTGCTCACCATCGAGGTAACGGAATCCACCGCGATGTCCGTGCAGTCGGTCACCAGCGGCGTGCTCACACGCCTGCGCATCAAGGGCGTCCAGCTCGCGCTCGACGATTTCGGCACCGGCTACTCATCGCTGTCGTCTCTTCTGCGCATGCCGTTCGGGGAGCTCAAGATCGACAGGTCGTTCGTGCAGGCCTGCGACCGCGACAGCTACGCCTGGAAGATCGTGCGCGCCACGTTGTCCCTGGCGCGGGAATTCGGCATGACCACCGTCGCGGAGGGCGTGGAGACCTCGACGGTCGCCGCCATGCTGCGGATGGCCCAGTGCGACATCGCGCAGGGCTACCATTATTCGCGCCCCCTGACGCGCGCCGCGCTCGTCGCCAGGCTCGCCTCTGAGTCGCACGACGACGCGAATTCCCGTCTAATCGCGAATGACTCGTAGAGTCCTCTCCACTTCCTTAGTTTGGACGCCATCGCGCCTGCTGGTCGGGGAGCGATGAAGATGGTCGGCGGCCTGGTAGCGAAGCAGCGCCGGCGGTAGGTGAGCCAAGCGATGTTTGCAAGACCCCGGCGCGTTCTGATGCTGCTCGTGCTGATCGCCGGCGGAGCGTCACCGGCGTGGGCGCAGTCGCTCAACTGCGACCGCATGCGGGCCGACCTCGCTTCGCTCGACCAGATCGTGGCCTCGTCGCGCGCCCAGCCCTACGCCGAATCCATCCGCCGCCAGCGCGCCGACCTCGACCGCACCGTGGCCTATGCGCGCTCGATCGGCTGCCAGCGGCAGCGCTTCATCTTCTTCGGCGATTCAGGGCCCGCCCAATGCGGGCAGCTGGAGGCTCAGATCAACCGGATGGAGTCCTCGCTCGCGGGCATGGAGGACCAGGTGCAGCGCAGCGGGGCCAGCCAGGCCGAACGCCAGCGCGCCGCGCTCGCCGCGGCCTATGATGCAAGCTGCCGCGGTCAGGCCCCGCAGGGACAGGCGGCGCCCGCGCGCGGCGCGCAGCCCGGCATTCTCGAGCGCCTGTTCGGCGTCGCGCCGGAGCAGGACCCCTTTCAGCCGCAGCCCTCCATCATGGACGAGGATCCCTCGCTGGCCGATCCCCTCGCCGACCCTCTGGCCGGGGGCACGTACCGCACGCTCTGCGTCCGCAAATGCGACGGCTACTACTTCCCGATCAGCCCGCGAGCGACGCGCGCGCAGCTCGAGACCGACGCCAGCCTGTGCCAAGCATCCTGCCCGGCGGCCGAGACGGAGCTTTTCCTGCAGCCCGTCGGCCAGGAGGCGAACGCCGCCATCGCGATGGACGGAACCCCCTACACCTCGCTGCCCAATGCGTTCCTCTACCGGAAGGCCGTGAGCCCGGGCTGTGGTTGCCGCCAGCCGGGCCAGAGCTGGGTCGAGGCGCTGGGCGACGCCGAGCGCATGATCGGCGAGCGCGCGCCGGACGTGGTGGTCAGCGAGCAGCGGGCGGCGGAGCTGTCCCGCGCGCCGGATCCCTCCAAGGCGAAGGCCCCGCCGCCCAAGCCGCCCGCGAAAGGGGCCAAGCCCGTCGCGAACGCGGCGGCGCAGGCGGCCGCCCAGACGCAACAGGCCGCCCAGGCCGCGGCCCAGGTTCCCACGGCCGGCACGGAATCCTCCGGCATCGGCGGCTCCGGCAAGGTGGGAGAGAAGACCGTCACGACCGGCCAGGGCGAGACCCGCGTGGTCGCCACGCCATCGGGCAAGAAGACCGTGCGCATCGTCGCGCCCACCATCGGGCCGACGCTGCAGGAGAACAACTGAGTACGGCGGAGCCCCGCAGGCGAAAGCTTCGGAAGGTTCTCTGCTACGCCCGCTGCCCCGCCAGCCTCGCCCGCGCCTTCGCTTCGCCGATCAGGGGCAGGAGCGCCTTCAGCTCCGGACCGTGGTCCAGCCCCGTCAGCGCCAGCCTCAGCGGCATGAACAACGGCTTGCCCTTGCGCCCGGTCGCGGCCTTCACCGCGTCCGTCCACGCGCCCCAGGTGGTTTCGTCGTAGGGCCCGGCGGGCAGCAGGGCCGCCGCCTCATGCAGGAACGCCGCATTCTCGCCGATCTCCGGATCGATCGGCCCCGCGACGATCCCGGCCCATTCCGAGGCCTCCGTCAGCCGCGCGACGTTGCCGCGGACCGCGTTCCAGAACGCCTCCCCGGCCTCGATCCCGAGCGCCCGCAGCCGTTCGGCCACGGCCTCGTAGGGCAGGTGATGCAGGAGCTTGCTGTTCAGCGAGGAAAGCTCCGCCTCGTCGAAACGGGCCGGCGCGCGCGAGAGCCGGCCGAGGTCGATCAGCCCCGCGAGTTCGTCGAGGCTCGCCACCGGCCGCACAGCCTCGGCCGAGCCGACCAGCACCGCGAGGGTCGCCACGGCGAGCGCCTCCAGCCCGTCCTCCCGCAACATGCGCAGGGAGAGGTGACCGAGGCGCTTCGACAGCCCCTCCCCCGTCGCCGTCGTCAGGAGGTTGTGGTGCCCGTAGCGCGGCACGGCCCCGCCCAGCGCCAGGGTGATCTGGATCTGCACCGCCGTGTTCGTCACATGGTCCTCGCCGCGGATCACGTCGGTAGCGCCGAGGTCGATGTCGTCCACGACGGAGGGCAGCGTGTAGAGGTAGCTCCCATCCGCGCGGATCAGCACGGGGTCCGAGAGCGAGGCGCAGTCGACATGGCTCTCCCCGCGCACGAGGTCGGGCCACGTCACGGTGCGGTGCTCCAGCAGGAAGCGCCAATGGGGCTTGCGGCCCTGCGCCTCCAGCCCCGCTTTCTCCGCATCGGTCAGCGCCAGCGCGGCGCGGTCGTAGACGGGGGGGAGCCCGCGGGCCTGCTGGCGCTTGCGGCGGCGGTCGAGCTCGTCCTCGGTCTCGTAGCAGGGGTAGAGCCGCCCGGCCTCGCGCAGCAGGCGGGACGCCTCGTCATAGAGGGGCACGCGGTCCGACTGCCTCACCGACACGTCTGGCGGAATGCAGAGCCAGGCGAGGTCCTCGACGATGCCGTCGGCGAACTCCTGCTTGGAGCGCTCCCGGTCGGTGTCGTCGAAGCGCAGGATGAAGCGCCCGCCCTCGCGCCGCGCGATCAAGGCGTTGAGCAGGGCCGTCCGGGCGTTGCCGATGTGCAGGCGGCCGGTCGGCGAGGGAGCGAAGCGCAGGACGGGTGCGGTCACGTCAGAGATCCAGCGCGTCGCCGCGCGTCATCGGGGCGGCCTTGAGCAGCGAGAGGTCCGGCTTGCGCGCCGCGCCGCCGGGATCGCGGAAGCGGTTCACGATGGGATAGCGCCGGTCGCGGCCGAAACTCCGCTGCGTTACCTTCACGCCCGGCGCGGATTGCCGGCGCTTGTACTCGGCGAGGTAGAGCAGCCGCTCCACCTTCTTCACCGTTTCCAGGTCGTGCCCACCAGCCACGATCTCGCTCACGCGCAGCTCGTTCTCCACAAGCCCCTCCAGGATGGCGTCCAGCACCTCGTAAGGCGGCAGCGAATCCTGGTCGGTCTGGTTCTCGCGCAGCTCGGCCGTGGGGGCCTTCGTGATGATGCGCTGGGGGATGACCTCCCCGTCCGGACCCAGCGCGAAGACCGGCTTCCAGCGGTTTCGCAACGCCGAGAGCCGGTAGACCTCCAGCTTGTAGAGGTCCTTGATGGGGTTGAAGCCGCCATTCATGTCGCCATACAGGGTGGCGTAGCCCACCGACATCTCGGACTTGTTGCCCGTGGTCACCACCATCGGCCCGAACTTGTTGGAGATCGACATCAGGATCGTGCCGCGGGCGCGGCTCTGCATGTTCTCCTCGGTGATGTCGCGCGGACGGCCGGCGAAGAGCGGCGCGAGGCAGGTCTCCAACGCCTCGACGGCGGGCGCGATGGGCAGGATGTCGTAGTGCACGCCCAGCGCCCTGGCGCAGGCGGCGGCATCGTCCAGGCTGTCCTGCGAAGTGAAACGGAAGGGCAGCATCACACAGCGCACGCGGTCGGCGCCCAGCGCATCCACCGCCATGGCGGCGCACAGCGCGGAATCGATGCCGCCCGACAGCCCCAGCACCACGCCGGGAAAGCGGTTCTTGTCCACATAGTGCTTCAGGCCGAGCACGCAGGCGGCGTAGTCGGCCTCGTCGCCCTCCTCCCACAGCGTCTTTCCGCCGTCCTCGCAACGCCAGCCGGAGGGCTCGCGCCGCCAGCTCGTGATCGTGACCGCCTCGCGGAAGGCGGGCATCTGGACCGGCACGCCGAGATCGGCGTTGAGCACGAAAGATGCGCCGTCGAAGACGAGTTCGTCCTGCCCGCAGACCTGGTTGAGGTAGACGAGCGGCAGGCCGGTCTCGGTGACGCGCGCGGTGGCGAGGCCGAGGCGGATGTCCGTCTTGTCGCGGGTGTAGGGCGAGCCGTTCGGCACCAGGAGGATCTCGCCGCCGGTCTCGGCCAGGCACTCGACCACGCTCTCCGTCCACATGTCTTCGCAGATCGGCACGCCGATGCGTACGCCGCGCACCATCATCGGGCCCGGCAGAGGCCCCGGGGTGAACACGCGCTTCTCGTCGAAGACACCGTAGTTCGGCAGGTCGACCTTGAAGCGGACCGCCTCGATGCGGCCGCTGTCGAGCAGGGCGACGGCGTTGTAGAGCTTGCCGTCCTCGACCCAGGGAAGGCCCAGAAGCATGGCCGGGCCGCCATCGCCGGTCTCGGTTGCGAGCGCCTCGCACGCCGTGCGGCAGGCCTCCTGGAAGGCCGGCTTCAGCACGAGGTCCTCGGGCGGATATCCGGCGAGGAACAGCTCGGGATAGAGGATCACGTCTGCGCCGGCCGCCGCCGCTTCGGCGCGCGCGGCCCTGACCTTCGCGGCGTTCCCCTCCACGTCGCCGACCGTGGGGTCGAGCTGCGCGAGGGCGATGGTGAGCGTATCGGGAGAATGGACCATGCGGAGGGTTTAGCGCGCCGGGCCATATCCGACAATGGAAGCGCCATGCGATCGGCGCAGGGTCGACCGGACACGCCGAAATGCAGGCATGCCGCGATATGAAACATCTCTGCACGCTCCGGTTTAACCCGGTGGTAAGGTTACCGGATTACAAACGGCCCTGTTCGAAGGAGCGGCCCCCCGGTCGCCCGCCGCGTCAGGGACCGACCCCATGCGTTTCGCCGCGACCCTCACCGCCACAGCCGTCCTGACCCACCTCGTGCTGGGCAGCGGCACGGTCCTGGCGGCCGACTACCCCCTTCCGCAGGCCTACCAGCCGTCGTCCGAGCCGGTCGACACCTTCAACTGGGGCGGGCTCTACGGCGGCATCCACGTCGGCTACGCCGGCACGGAAACGAGCGGCCTGAGCGCTTTCGACTCCAGCGCCCGCGCCATCGCCTCCTCCGCGGTCGGGCAGTCCGGCTTCTACGGCCCCATCAGCTTCGACACGGCGAAGTATTCCAGCGACAACGGGACTTTCGGCGGCTTCGTCGGCGCGAACTGGGTGTGGGACGACGTCATCCTCGGCCTCGAGGCCGACTACATCACCTTCTGGGACAAGAACCAGGGGATCGGCACGGAGAACTTCAACGTCTCGTCGCTGCCCGGCTACGGCAACGTCGTCCGCCAGGGCACGCAAGCCTCTTCGGTGAACAATGTCGGCCTGCTGAAGATCCGCGCCGGTTACGCGATGGGCCGCTTCCTGCCCTTCGCCACGATCGGCCTCGCCGTCGCGCAGGGCACGGTGGCGAACTACTACGGCTCGAACGTCGTCGCGACCGGCACTCCGGCCGTGCCGTTCGTCGGAGCGCGCAAGCAGGGCTGGCTCACAGGCGGCACCGCGGGCGTCGGCCTCGACGTCGCACTCACCGACAATGTGTTCGTGCGCGCCGAGTACAACTACATCGGCTTCGCCGACTTCAACGGCACTTCGGTCACGATGCACAACATCCAGGCCGGCATCGCCTTCAAGTACTGAGGTTTTTGTCGGACGCCCCAGCGCGGCCTCGTCCCTCGGGGCTCCCCGGGCATGGTCCAGGCCGCGATCGAATCCCCCAACGGCCCTCATGCTGAGGAGGCCCGGACATGGTCCGGGCCGTCTAGAAGCACCGCGGACGGTGGGGAGCGGGAAGGGAACGCCAGACCGGAGGCCGTCCTTCGAGACAGCCCCGGATCAACTCCGGGGCTTCCTCAGGATGAGGACCATTGGTGCGGCCGGGCCATTTTTCGACGAGGCTCTCAGTATGAGCCCTTAGCGCTTGGAAAGCGCCTTACCAAGAGCTGGCGCAGCCCGAGTCTCGATGGACGAGGCGCGGCGGCGAAGGCCACTAAGCCGAACCGCCGCCGCCGAACAATTACTCCGCCGCTTCGACGTCGGGCCGGCCGCGCGCCAGCCGCTCCCGCTTCAGCAATTCCGCGACGAGGAACGCCAGTTCCAGCGCCTGCTCGGCGTTGAGGCGGGGATCGCAGTGCGTGTGATAGCGGTCGTGCAGGTCCGAGTCGGAGATGGCGCGCGCTCCGCCCGTGCATTCCGTGACGTTCTTGCCCGTCATCTCCAGGTGGATGCCGCCGGCATGCGTCCCCTCGCTCGTGTGCACGGCGAAGAAGTCGCGGACCTCGGAGAGGATCAGGTCGAAGGGCCGGGTCTTGTAGCCCGATCCCGCCTTCACGGTGTTGCCGTGCATGGGATCGCAGGACCAGACGACCGTACGGCCTTCACGCCTCACCGCGCGGACGAGCGCCGGCAGATGCTTGCCGACTTTCTCCGCCCCGAAGCGGCCGATGAGCGTCAGCCGCCCGGCCTCGTTGTTCGGGTTCAGAATGTCGATCAGGCGGATCAGCTCGTCCGGGTCCAGCGAGGGGCCGCACTTCAGGCCGATCGGGTTCTTGATGCCCCGGCAATATTCGAGGTGCGCGTGGTCGGCCTGGCGCGTCCGGTCGCCGATCCAGATCATGTGGCCGGACGTGGCGTACCAGTCCCCGGAAGTCGAATCGACGCGGGTCAGCGCCTGCTCGTAGCCGAGCAGCAGGGCCTCGTGGGAGGTGTAGAAGTCCGTGCTGCGCATCTCGGGATGCGCCTCGGGGTCGAGCCCGATGGCGCGCATGAAGTCCAGCGTCTCGGTGATGCGCTCGGAGAGCTCCTGGTAGCGGCCGGACTGCGGGCTGTCCTTGACGAAGCCCAGCATCCAGCGGTGCGCGTTCTCCAAATTGGCGTAGCCGCCGGTCGCGAAGGCGCGCAGCAGGTTCAGCGTCGCGGCCGACTGCCGGTAGCCGTCGAGCTGGCGCTGCGGATCGGGGGTGCGGGCCTCCGGCGTGAACTCAATGCCGTTGATGATGTCGCCGCGGTAGGACGGCAGCTCGACGTCGCCGATCTTCTCCGTCGGGCCGGAGCGCGGCTTGGCGAACTGGCCCGCGACGCGGCCGATCTTCACCACGGGCGAGGAGCCCGCGAAGGTCAGCACGACGGCCATCTGCAGGAACAGGCGGAAGAAATCGCGGATGTTGTCGGCGGAGTGCTCGGCGAAGGACTCGGCGCAGTCGCCGCCCTGCAGCAGGAAAGCCTCGCCGGCCGCGACCTTGGCCAGCGCCTTCTTCAGCTTGCGCGCCTCGCCCGCGAACACCAGCGGCGGAAAGCCGGCCAGCTGCGCCTCGACCTTCTTCAGCTCCGTCGCGTCGGGATAGAACGGCACCTGCTGGATGGGCTTGTCCCGCCAGCTCGTCGGTGTCCACCGCTCACTCATCACGTCATCCCCCTCGCCGGCGAGCACGTGCTGAACCGGCGGCTGTCCTTGGAAAGCGGGCTATATACGGCAACAGCGTCGGCTGTGCCAGTCCGGAGGTCCCCTCACCCCGCGAACGGGGTCCGCATCGTCACCAGCTCCTCGGCGGCGGTGGGATGCACGGCCATGGTGGCGTCGAAGTCGCGCTTCGTTGCGCCCATGCGGATGGCGATGCCCAGGCACTGCACCATCTCGCCCGCCGCCTCGCCCAGAATATGGACGCCGAGCACCTTGTCGGTCTGCGCGTCCACGACGAGCTTCATCATCGTGCGCTCCTTGCTGCCGGAGAGCGTCGCCTTCATGGGCCTGAAGCTCGTCTTGAAGATCGTCACCTCGTGCCCGCGCCGGGCGTCCTCCTCCGACAGTCCGATGGTGCCGATCTCGGGGGTCGAGAACACGGCCGTCGGGATGAAGCGGTGGTCGACTTCGACAGGCTTTCCGCCGAACACGGTGTCCGCGAAGGCGTGGCCCTCGCGGATCGCGACCGGCGTCAGGTTCACACGGTCGGTCACGTCGCCGACGGCATAGATGGAGGGCACGCTGGAGCGCGAGAAGCCGTCCACCTTGACCGCCCCCATCGGATCCAGCGCCACCCCCACCCTGTCGAGCCCGACGCCGCCGGTGTTGGGAATGCGCCCCGTGGCGTAGAGCACGCGCTCCGCCGCGATGGCGTCGCCGTTCATCAGCGTCGCGGAGATGTTGCCGGGGCGGCCATCGAGCGAGACGACGTCCGTGCCGTGCACGATGCGGATCCCCGCCATCAGCATCTGCTCGGTCAGAGCGGCGCGCAGGTCCTCGTCGAAGCCACGCAGCACTTTCTCGCGGCGGATCACCACGGTGACCTCGGCGCCCATGCGCGCCAGCGTGCAGGCGAACTCGACGGCGATGTAGCCGCCGCCCACGATCACGACGGAGCGCGGCAGGCTCGTCCACTCGAACAGGTCGTTCGAGCTATCGGCGAGATGGATGCCCGGAATCGTGTCGGGAAGGTAGGGATGTCCTCCCGTGGCGACCAGGATGGTCCCTGCCCGCACCCGCGTTCCGTCAGCGAGGCACACGGTGTGGGGGTCGTCGATCACCGCGCGCGAGGCGACCAGCTTCACGCCGGAGCGTTCGAGATTGGCCTTGTAGGCGTTCTCGAGCCGCTGGATCTCCCGGTCCTTGGCGGCCTTCAGGGCCGAGAAGTCGAAGCTCGGCTCGCCCACGGTCCAGCCGAACCCCGCCGCGTCCTCGAACTCGTCCGAGTAGCGGCCGGCGTAGACATAGAGCTTCTTCGGCACGCAGCCGCGGATCACGCAGGTCCCGCCGACCCGATACTCCTCAGCGACGCTGACCCTCGCGCCGTAGCCGGCCGCGATCCGCGCCGCCCGAACGCCGCCCGACCCCGCCCCGATGACGAAGAGGTCCACATCGAAATCGGTCATGTCGCGCGCCTCGGTCCTATTGTGGGCCGAGGTTTAGCGCGATCCAGGCGGCGGGGAAAGGAGAGCCGCTGCTGCTCGGGCGGGACGCCGCCTACATCTCGATGTTCTTCTTCCGCATCTCCGCGCGGACGCGGGCGAGCATCGTGTCGGACATCTTGCGCGACCAGGCCTGCATCTCGGCATAAAGCTTGTCGAGCAGCGGCGGCTGGGTGGACACGTATTTCGCGCCGGCCGGCGACTTGAAGAACGCCGCGATCTCCTTGAGCTCGGGCTCCGTCAGGTAGGTCGCATACACCTTTGAAGCCGCCTCGAAGACCTCCTCGCGCTGCGCATCGAACTCCGGCTTCAGCGCCAGCATGGTCTTGGTGAGTTCGTCCACGATTTCGGGGCGCGTCTGGCTGAAGGAGTTGCGCAGCTGGTCCATCATCTGGGGAACCAGGAAATCGAAGTTCCGGCCCAGTCCGGAGGCGTTGATGACCTCGCGCGCCACGGCGAGGTGCGAGGCCGTGGGGGCGGCGGCGGGAGTTGCCGGGGTGGCGGGAGCTGCCGGCGCAGCCGGGGCGGCGGGCGCCGCTGTCTGGGCCGCTGCCGGGTTCCAGGCGAGCCCGAGGGCGACGGCCGCCATGGCCAGGGCGCCGGCGGCTCGCTTGATGCTGCGAAGGGTCATACTCTTCTCCTCGATATCGTGAAACGTTCTGACAGAACCGGCGCAGCTTGCAGCGCCGTGTGATGGCCTCGCCCCGGCTCAGCCGCGGCGCTCGATGGCTTCGATCCCGCGCGATGTCGCCAGGATGGCGAGGTCCGCAATGCCGATGAAAAGTCCGTGCTCGATGACGCCCGTCGTGCGGTCGAGGCGCTCGGCGAGGTCCTCGGGGTCGAAGATCTCGCCCAGGGCGGCGTCGAGGATCAAGTTGCCGCCGTCCGTCAGGACCGGTTCCCCGTCGCGCTCGCGCAGCGTAAGGGGGCCCTCGCAGCCGCTGGCCGCAATGGCCTTTTCCACCGCCCGGCGCGTGGCGCGCAGCCCGAAGCTCGCCACCTCTATGGGCAGCGGGAACTTCCCGAGCGTCTCGACCTTCTTGGTCTCGTCGGCGATGACGACCATGCGCCGCGACGCGAGCGCGACGATCTTTTCGCGCAGATGCGCGCCGCCGCCGCCCTTGATCAGCCGGAGCCGACCGTCCAGCTCGTCCGCGCCGTCCACCGTCAGGTCGAGCTCGGGCGCTTCATTGAGCGTCGTCAGGGAAATGCCCAGGCTGCGCGCCTGAAGGCGCGTCGCCTCGGACGTCGGCACGCCCACGACCCGGAGGCCGGCGTGGACCCGTTCGGCCAGCAACTCGACGAAATGCCTGGCGGTGGACCCGGTCCCGAGGCCGAGCCGCATCCCGTCTTCGACCATGGCGACGGCCTGCGCCGCCGCCTCGCGCTTCAGGGCCTCGAGCATCAGCGTACGAGCCTCCCGGCCACGGAAGCCGGCAGGCCTTCAGGCGGACGGAGGAACTGGCTGGATGGCCGGTGGGGCGACCGCTCCCGGACCTCGATCATCACGGTGCTGACCTTTCGACGCGCAGCGAATTGGCGGCTGCTCTAGCACGTCATCGGTCCCAGCGAAAAGCAGCGAGATCAAGGCTTCTTGACGGTCCCGGTCACATCGGCCGCCGCGGGCTTTGCTGCCGAGGCGTCGACGATGGAGCCCTTCTCCGCCGGCGTGCACACGACGCGCTCGTCGAAGACGTAGCAGATGCTCATCGCGCCCGTCCGCATGTCGACGCGGAACACGCCGCCCTCGCGCTCGTGGCGGGAGGCGACGATGCCGTATTCGGAAGGTTCCTGCTTGCCCGCGCCCTCGCCGGCGGGGAAGCACAGCGTCACGCCGAAAGTGCCCTCCTTCTGGCCGTACTGGCACGCGCCGATCTCGCCCGTCACGCGATCGATGCGGTAGATCCGGTTCAGGTCGGTCTGAGGAGCAGGCACGAAATCGAACTGCCCTGCCAGCGCGGGCCACAACGGCGAAAGACAGGCGCCCGTCAACAGGGCCAGCCGCGTGAAGGAGAGACGAACAGGGCGCGCCATGACGTGATGATCCCGAAGAGGCTGAGCGATTGAAAAGGAGCGGCGCCGGGGCTCCAGGCGCCAGTCAGCGCAGTCTGGTCGGTCATGGTTAACGGAAGGTAACCAAGGCAAGCCGCGGTCGGCCCAGCCCGCTGTTGACGCGTCGGGACCCGGCTGACATGAGAGCGCCATGAACCCGAGCGCACGGCCCTCGCGCCGCATCGACCCGAATCGCCCCACCCTCGTCTTCGACCTCGACGGCACGCTGGCCGACACCGCTTCGGACCTGATCCGCACGCTCAACATCCTGCTGGCGCGCGAGGATGTGGCCCCGGTGCCGCTGGAGAAGGCCCGCGACGTCGTGGGGGCCGGCGCCCGCGCGATGCTCGAACGCGGGCTGGCGCTGGGCGGGCGCTCCGTGTCGAGCGATCGGCTGGGGGAGCTTTTCCGTGATTTTCTCTCGCATTACGCTGACAACATCGCAGTCGAGACGAAGCTGTTCACGGGGGTCGAGGACGCCCTCGTCCATTTCTCCAGCCGCGGGCATCGCCTCGCCGTCTGCACGAACAAGATGGAAGAACATTCCCTGCGCCTGCTGGCGGCGCTCGGCGTGGCCGACCAGTTCGACGCCATCTGCGGGCGCGACACCTTCGCCTGGGCGAAGCCCGACGCGCGGCACCTGACGCTGACCGTCGAGAAGGCCGGCGGCGATCCGCGCCGCGCCATCATGGTGGGCGACAGCCGCACGGACATCGACACCGCCCGCGCGGCCGGCCTGCCCGTAATCGCGGTGGACTTCGGCTACACGGACGTCCCGGTCGCGCAGCTCGGGCCCGACCGCATCGTCAGCCGGTATCGCGACCTCGCGGAAGCCGTGGACGCCCTCGAGGCGACCTTCGCCTGAACCGACGCGGGCCCGCCGCCAGCGGACGTGCGCGCTCGCGCGGATCGTGAAACAGCACCACGGCGCTCGGCGACAGCTTCGGTCGCCAACCGCGGAAATGGCCGCTCACGGCAACGCCCAGCGAGGTCCCCGCCTTGCGGCGAACTTCAGCCGCTCCACTCGGTTGGCTCGGAGCTGGCGGGCGGCGATAATCCGGGCAGCCCCTGGGAGTTCACAGCCGATGCTCTATGCCATCCTCGCCTACCACGTCGAAGACATCGTGACGTCCTGGACGCCGGAGGAGGACGCCGCGTTGATGGCCGGTCTCCACAAGGTCCACGACCAGCTCGCCGAAGAGGGCCGGCTCGATCCCGCTGCGCGTCTGGGCCCGACGAACCTGGCCTGCACGCTGCGCGGGGCCGGCGCCGGCGTCGTCCTCGACGGACCCTTCGCTGAGACCAAGGAGCATCTTCTCGGCTTCTATGTCGTGGACTGCGCCGACCGGGACGCCGCGATCGAGGCCGCCCGCGACTTGCGGCGCGCCAACCCCACCGCGGTCTACGAGATCCGCCCCGTCATGCTCTATATTCCCGGCGTTTCGTTTCCGGTGACGGAGTCGCCCTGATCGCGCCGCTCCTGCCGAACGGCGTCAGCCCCCGGCGAGCCCGATCCCCGCAGAGGAAGACCGGTCCACGCAGACAAAGACCGGCCCATGCAGACAAAGTCCGGTCCACGCGGACAAAGACTCGGGGCCGCCCGGAGTTCTGATCGTTCGATTGCTGCTGAGATTCGAATGGTGGGCGCGACAGGGATTGAACCTGTGACCCCTCCCGTGTGAAGGGAGTGCTCTCCCGCTGAGCTACGCGCCCATCCGATCCGGCCTTCTAGGCACGCGCCGCAGGCAAGTCAACCGGCATGTCGCACCAGGCTGCCGGGGCTGCAAAGCGATCGCGCGGCCACTGGGGAGAGCGCGTTGACGCGCCAGCCGGACCGCCTGCGGCGGGTTCGCGGAGCAGCGCTCGGACCGGCCGCCCAAGCCGTGCGCAGCACCTGCAGTCTTTTCGAGCAAACTGCTGTTAACCCTTTGGAAACTGTGTCCTGCGGGACACGCCGAGGCCTGATCGCAGCAATGTGTCTCGCCTTCTTGGCTGCCGATATTGAATTCTTTTACCCGCTCTGCGTAACCCTGACCGACGCGTAAAAACCCGTACCTTCCATTCCGAATTCCAACCTTCGAGGCTCTTCCGATGCGCCGAATGGCTGTCGCCTTTGCCGGTGTCGCTGCTGGACTGACCGTCCTGGCGAGCGCGGCGAACGCCTATCAGATCGATCCGCTGACCCGTCAGGCGATCGTCGAGACCTATGCGGACAGCAGCCGCCCCGCCGCCAGCGCGATCCCGCGCGAGACGGTGAGCTATGACGGCCAGTTCGCCCCTGGCACCATCGTCGTGTCCACGACGGAGCGCCGCATGTACTTCGTGCTCGGCAACGGCAAGGCCATCAAGTACGGCATCGGCGTCGGCCGGCCGGGCTTCGAGTGGGGCGGCTCGCAGGTGATCACCGCCAAGCGCGAGTGGCCGGATTGGCGTCCGCCGTCCCAGATGCTGAAGCGCCGGCCCGACCTGCCCCGCTACATGCCCGGCGGCCCCGAAAACCCGCTCGGCGCGCGCGCCATGTATCTCGGCTCGTCGCTGTACCGGATCCATGGCTCCAACGAGCCGGAGACCATCGGCCAGGCCGTCTCCTCGGGCTGCATCCGCATGCTCAACGACGACGTCGTGGACCTCTACGAACGCGCCCGGGTCGGCACGCGGGTCGTCGTGCTGCGCTGAAGCGAGATCGCTGTCGAAACTGAAAGAGGCCGGCGCAAGCCGGCCTTTTTTGTTGCGGCGCAATGGTCCGCACCAGGCGTCCGCGGCGTCAGGTCCGCACGTGCCTGGGCTCGCGGCTCAGGCCCTTCTCGGCCAGCTCGGCGAGATAGCCGGCCCAGCGCTCGGCCTCCTGCTCGCCGAGCTCGCGCAGATAGACCCAGGTGAACAGCCCCGTCTGGTGCATGTCGTCGAAGACGAGGCGGACGGCGTAGTTTCCCACCGGCTCGACGCCGAGGATCTGCACGTTGCGCTTGCCGGGCACCGTCTTCTTCTCGGAGGGCGCATGGCCCTGCACCTCGGCGCTCGGGCTCATCACGCGCAGGTACTCGGCCCGCAGGCCGAAGCGCGCCCCATCCTCGAAGGCGATCGTCAGGGTCGCCTTGTCCGGCGACAGCCTGATCTCGGTCGGCCAGATTTTCTCGTTGCCGCCGCCACCCGGCCCGCTCTCGCCCGAATTCTCGCCCATGATGCCCACCGATGCCCGTTCTGGCTGAGGATCAGGATCCCGTCCTTTAGACCTGTTCAGCCCCGGCCCCGCCGTCCTATATAAGATGCATGTCCATGTCCGCCATCATCGATCCGCCCAAGCCAAGCGAAGCCGGCAGGCCCGCCGCACTCCCCTCGCCGGCTGACGCGCCCATGATCGACCCCTTCGGTCGCGCGATTTCCTATCTGCGCGTGTCGGTGACGGACCGCTGCGATTTTCGCTGCGTCTATTGCATGTCGGAGGACATGGCCTTCCTGCCCAAGCAGGACCTGCTGACCCTGGAGGAGCTCGACCGGCTCTGCAGCGTGTTCATCGGCAAGGGCGTGCGCAAGCTGCGCATCACGGGCGGCGAGCCGCTGGTGCGCCGTGACATCATGACCCTGTTCCGCTCGCTCTCGCGTCATCTTTCCTCGGGCGCGCTCGAGGAGCTGACGCTGACGACGAACGGCTCCCAGCTCGCCCGTTACGCCGGGGACCTCGCGGCCTGCGGCGTGAAGCGCATCAACGTCTCGCTCGATACGCTGGACGCCGCAAAGTTCAGGCAGATCACCCGCTGGGGCGACCTCGCGAAGGTGATGAACGGGCTCGATGCGGCGCAGGCCGCAGGGCTTGCCGTGAAAATCAACGCCGTCGCGCTGAAGGGTGTGAACGAGGACGAGGTCGAGACGCTGGTGCGCTGGGCGCACGGGCGCGGCATGGAAATGACCTTCATCGAAGTCATGCCGCTCGGCGACATCGAGCCCGCGCGTTTCGACCAGTACTGGCCGCTGTCGCAGCTGCGCGCCCGCCTTGCCGAAAGCTTCACGCTGGACGAGATCGACTACCGCACGGGCGGGCCGGCCCGCTATGTGCGCGCCGCCGAGACGGGCGGCCGGATCGGCTTCATCACGCCGCTCACCCACAATTTCTGCGAGAGCTGCAACCGCGTGCGGGTCACGTGCACGGGCACGCTCTACATGTGCCTCGGCCAGGAGGACGCCGCCGACCTGCGCACGCCCCTGCGCGCCTCGGAAAGCGACGAGCGCCTGGAGCGCGCCATCGACGACGCCATCCTGCGAAAGCCCAAGGGCCACGACTTCATCATCGACCGCACCACCGCCCGCCCTGCGGTGGGCCGGCACATGAGCGTCACCGGCGGCTGAAGCGCTCGCCTTGGCTATCGAGGGCCGCAAGCAAGCCGCCCGGCGACAACCCGCCCGCCTTGGTCAGCTCGCCCAGTTCGCCTTGAAGTCCCCGTAGAGGGTGATGCCGCCGCAGGCGTAGATGGTCTGGCCCGTGATGTAGCGCGCATCCTCCGAGGCGAGGAAGGCGTAGACGGGAGCGATATCGTCGACCGCCGCCGCAAAGCCGATGGGGATGTGGCTCTCCACAGCGGCGCGCGCCTTCTCGTCGCCGGCCCAGGCCGCGTTCATGTCGGTCACCACGGCCCCCGGCCCCACCGCGTTGACGCGGATGCCGCGGTCGGCGAACTCGAGGGCCAGCGTCCTCGTCAGGTTGCCCAGCCCGCCCTTCGCCATCGAATAGGCCGCATAGCCGGGCTTGGGCACGATCTCGTGCACGCTCGTCGTGTTGATGATGCAGCCGCCGCCAGAGCGGGTCAGGAAATGCGCGATCGCCGCGCGCGAGCACAGTGCGGGACCCTCGAGATCGACCGCCAGCACCCGTTTCAGGTCCGCGGTGAGGAAGCTGTCGCCGGGCGTCTCGGTCTGGATCCCGGCGTTGTTCACGAGGATGTCGAGCCGGCCCCACTCCCTCAACAGAGCTGCGACCATCGAATCGACCTGCCCCTCGTCCGCCACATTGGCCTCGACCGCCACGTGCGGCGCGGCGGACAGCCTTGCGGCCTCCGTCGCCGCCTTGGCGAGGGCCACCGTCTCGGCCGCCCCGGCGGCGTCGCCGACATGGTTCACGGCGACGGTGGCGCCCTCGGCGGCGAAGCGGATCGCGACCGCGCGGCCGATCCCGCGCGAGGCGCCCGTCACGAGAGCGAAGCGTCCGGCGAGACGGTGGTGGACAGACATGGGGCCCATGCTCCTCGGTCGGCCGGAGCGTCGCTTCCGGCGGGGCGGAACCGTCGCCTTGCCGGAGGCGGTCGTCAACCCGCATCACGCCTCATGCGTTCGCCGCCGGGCTGGCCGGCCGCCTGATGAGCTGCAGGTCGTTTCCCTCGCGCCGGGAGTCGGATAGACCTCGGTCCTCTCGTGACGCTCGAGCCCATGAACGCTCCCCGCCCGCCGGCTCCTCCCCTCGCCGCCTCCGCTGCGCCGACCGCCGCCGACAACCGCCGCGGCATAGGCGCGATGATGCTCGCCATGGGGCTGTTCGTGTCCGCAGACAGCTTTGCGAAGCTGGCCCGGGAGTCGATGCCGGCAGGGGAGCTGATGTTCGTGCGTGGCCTTTTCGCCAGCGGCGTGGCGATCCTGCTCGTACTCGCGATGCGCGAGGCGCGGCGCTGGCGCATGGTTGCGCAGGGCCGCATCCTGGTGCGGGCGACCCTCGAACTCTGCATCGCCTTCGCGTTCCTCACCGCGCTCGGCCACCTGCCGCTGGCCGATCTCACCGCCATCGGCCAATCGACGCCGCTCATCATCGCCGTCGCCTGCGCGGCGCTCGGGCTGGAGCCGATGGGCTGGCGGCGCTGGCTGGCGGTGATCGTCGGATTTGGCGGCGTGCTGCTCGTCGTGCGCCCGGGCGGGGCGGGATTCGGGATCTACTCGGCGCTCGCCTTCCTTTCCGCGCTCCTGGTCGCGACCCGGGACCTGCTCACGCGCCGAATCGCCGGCCACGTGCCCACGGTACTCATCCGACGGCCATCCTGGTGATGCTGGGCGGTCTCGCCATGTGGACGCTGGAGGAGTGGCGGCCCGTCTCGCCCCTCAACGTGCTGTGGCTCGCGATGGCGGGCCTGCTGGTCTCCTCCGCGAACTACTGCATGATCACCGCGTTCCGGCATGTCGACGTCTCCGTCATCTCTCCCTTCCGCTACAGCGTGATCCTGTGGGCCGGACTGTCGGGCTTCCTCGTTTTCGGCGAGAGGCCGGATTGGGTCGCGGCCGCCGGCGCCGTCCTCATTGCCGGAAGCGGCCTGTATACCGTGCATCGCGAGCGTCTCAGGGCGCGCGCGGAACGTGCCGGAATGGCTTCCAAAACGGGCGCAATTGGCCCCGCAGGCGTGAAATAACCCGTTCTACTCGCTAGCCGACCCCTGCCGGCGATGCTATACGGCGGGGCCGTCCGTCGCGTCACACATAAGACGCAAAGCATCAGCGCCGGACCAAAGTTGTCCGACGGCGGAGATTGGGAGGGGAATACGTGTCGGGATTTTTAAGTCTCAGCCGTTTGATCGATGGGATCAATACACGGATCGGCCGATGGCTCAGCTGGCTCATCCTGGCCGCCGTCATCATTTCCGCGGCGAACGCCATCATCCGCAAGCTGTTCGACACCTCGTCCAACTCCTGGCTGGAGCTGCAGTGGGTCCTGTTCGGGGCCGTCTTCCTGCTCTGCACGCCCTGGACGCTGCTCAGCAACGAGCACATCCGCATCGACATCATCAACAACCTGTTCAAGAAGCGCACCCGCGACTGGATCGACGTGTTCGGCCACGTCGTGTTCCTGCTGCCCTTCACCATCGTCATGCTGATCGTGTCGATTCCCTTCGCCAAGACCTCGTTTCTCATCAACGAGCAGTCCGCGAATGCGGGCGGCCTGCCGCAATGGCCGGCCAAGATGCTGATCCCGCTCGGTTTCTTCCTTCTGTTCTTCCAGGGCATTTCCGAGCTGATCAAGCGGATCGCGATCATCCGGGGCGAGCTCCAGGATACGACCAGCGGAGGCGGCCACCACGCCGCCGTGGAGGCGGAGGCCGAGCGCATTCTCGCCGCCGCCGCCGAAGAAGCCGCCCGCCGCTGATCCCAGCCTCGAACCGAAAGCTCACCCATGACCGCCTTCCTCATCGAGAACATGGCGCCGATCATGTTCGGGGCGCTGGTCGTATTCCTGCTGCTGGGATACCCCGTCGCCTTCGCACTGGCCGCCAACGGCCTCGTCTTCGGCCTGCTCGGCATCGAGCTCGGCCTGTTCCGGCCCGACTTCCTGCAGGCGCTGCCCGAGCGCGTCTACGGCGTGATGAACAACGACACGCTGCTGGCCATTCCCTTCTTCACCTATATGGGCCTGATCCTCGAACGATCGGGGATGGCCGAGGACCTGCTCGATACGATCGGCCAGCTCTTCGGGCCCATCCGCGGCGGCCTCGCCTATGCGGTGGTGTTCGTCGGCGCGCTGCTGGCGGCCACCACCGGCGTCGTGGCGGCTTCGGTCATCTCGATGGGCCTCATCTCGCTGCCCATCATGCTGCGCTACGGCTATGACCGGCGCGTCGCCTCGGGCGTCATCGCCGCGTCCGGCACGCTGGCGCAGATCATCCCGCCCTCGCTGGTGCTCATCGTCATGGCCGACCAGCTCGGCCGCTCCGTCGGCGACATGTATGAGGGCGCGTTCATCCCCGGCCTTGTGCTGGCGCTGCTCTATGCCGGCTACATCTTCCTCGTCACCATCGTGCGTCCGAAGATGGCCCCCGGCCTCCCCCCGGAGGCGCAGGGCCTGAAGGACCCCGACGGCAAGTCGCGGCGGCTCTCGCTCCTCGTGGTCACGATCATCTCGGGCGTGATCGGCTACCTCGTCATCAAGAACTTCACGCATGTCGGCGCGGGCGCGGACTTCGTGGTCCTGACCATGACGGTGGCCGTGGCGGTCTCCTTCCTGATCGCCATCCTCAACAAGCTCTCCGGCCTGAAGCTCCTCTCGGTCATGACCGAGCAGGTCATCTTCGTGATGGTGCCCCCGCTCGGCCTCATCTTCCTCGTGCTGGGCACCATCTTCATCGGCCTCGCGACGCCGACCGAGGGCGGCGCGATGGGCGCGGCGGGCGCCATGCTGCTCGCCATGGCCAAGCGCCGGCTGACCTGGGACCTCGTGCGCCAGGCCACCGAGTCGACCGCCAAGCTGTCCGCCTTCGTGGTGTTCATCCTGGTCGGCGCGCGCGTGTTCTCGCTCACCTTCTACGGCGTCAGCGGCCATGTCTGGGTGGAGCACCTGCTCACCTCGTTGCCCGGCGGCCAGGTCGGCTTCCTGATCTTCGTGAACATCCTCGTCTTCCTGCTGGCCTTCTTCCTCGACTTCTTCGAGCTCGCCTTCATCATCGTGCCGCTCATCGGCCCGGTGGCGGACAAGCTGGGGATCGACCTGATCTGGTTCGGCGTCATCCTGGGCGTCAACATGCAGACGTCCTTCATGCACCCGCCCTTCGGCTTCGCCTTGTTCTACCTGCGCTCGGTCGCGCCGCGGGAGGTCTACAAGGACAAGGTCACCGGGCTCAGCATGCAGCCCGTCACCACCGGCCAGATCTACTGGGGCGCTGTGCCCTTCGTGATCATCCAGTGCATCATGGTCGCGCTGGTGATCCTCTTCCCCTCGATGGTGATGCACTACAAGAACGCCGGCCCTGTCGTCGACCAGAAGAAGGCGCTCGAGCAGCTTCAGAACCTGACGCCCGGCGTCGACGACGGCCCGCCCGCCATCGACTTCGGCCAGCCGCCGAAGATCCAGTAGCGATCAGGCCGGATGATTTTGAAAGGGCGGAGCCGAGGCTCCGCCCTTTTCTGTTGCGCGACGCGCACCAGCCCTCGTGAGCGCCCGCGCTCGAAAGCGCGTGAGAGGCAACGTCGGTCCACACCCATGGTCATCCCCTTCCCCTCCGGCGCTGCGCGCCGCCGGGGATGACCGGAGAGGTCGGGGGCGTTGCTGTTCGGACTGAGCCTGCGGCCGCCAAGGGAAAGAGCGGTAGCGCCCACACCCATGGTCATCCCCGGCCGGAGGCGCGAAGCGCCGGAGGGGAAGGGGATCCAGGAGACTGGGCGAGGCGTCAGGGCCTTCGCTGCCCCGGCGCGCCCATCCATCGTACCCGGTCCCCTGGACCCCCTTCCCGGCGCTGTGCGCCGCCGGGGATGACCGGAGAGGTCGGGGGCGTTGCTGTTCGGACTGAGCCTGCGGCCGCCAAGGGAAAGAGCGCTTGCGCCCACACCCATGGTCATCCCCGGCCGGAGGCGCGAAGCGCCGGAGGGGAAGGGGATCCAGGAGACTGGGCGAGGCGTCAGGGCCTTCGCTGCCCCGGCGCGCCCATCCATCGTACCCGGTCCCCTGGACCCCCTTCCCGACGCTGCGCGCCGCCGGGGATGACCGGAGAGGTCGGGGGCGTTGCTGTTCGGACTGAGCCTGCGGCCGCCAAGGGAAAGAGCGGCAGCGCCCACACCCATGGTCATCCCCGGCCGGAGGCGCGAAGCGCCGGAGGGGAAGGGATCCAGGAGACTGGGCGAGGCGTCAGGGCCTTCGCTGCCCCGGCGCGCCCATCCATCGTACCCGGTCTTCTGGATCCCCTTCCCGGCGCTGCGCGCCGCCGGGGATGACCGTGCGGGGAGTGCTCAGCAGGACGAGCGAACAAAAAAGGGCGGCCCGCAGGCCGCCCCTTCCTCATCAAAGCAGAACCGTTCAGCCCTTGGCGCGCGAGCGGATCATGTAGTTGTCGAAGGTGAACTCGGCGATCTGCCACCACAGGTACACGTCGTTCCGGAATGCGATGTGGTTGTCGTAGATCTTCTTGAAGGCCGGGTTGCTGTTGGAGAGCTCGGTGTAGAGCTCGTTCGCCGCCTTCTGGCACGCTTCCATCACTTCCGGCGGGAAGGGACGCAGCTGCGCGCCGGCCTGCACCAGCCGCTTGATGGCGGCGGGGTTGCGGGCGTCGTAGCGAGCCTGCATGTCGGCATGCGCCATGGCGGCCGCGCTCGTGAAGATCGACTGGTAGTTCTTCGGCAGCTCGGCCCACTTGCCGTTGTTGATGAAGAACTGGAGCTCGGAGCCGCCCTCCCACCAACCGGGGTAGTAGTAGAACGGGGCGACCTTGTTGAAGCCGAGCTTCTCGTCGTCGTAGGGACCGATCCACTCGGCCGCGTCGATGGTGCCCTTTTCCAGCGCCGGATAGATGTCGCCGCCCGCGATCTGCTGGGGCACCGAGCCGAGCTTCTGGAGGATGCGTCCGGCGAGACCGCCGATGCGCATCTTGAGGCCGCTGAAGTCGGCCGCGGTCTTGATCTCCTTGCGGAACCAGCCGCCCATCTGCGTGCCGGTGTTGCCGCCGGGAAGCGAGATGATGTTGTAGCTCTTGTAGAACTCGTTCAGCAGGTCGTTGCCGCCGCCCTGCGTCATCCAGGCATATTGCTGGCGGGCGTTCATGCCGAAGGGAAGGCAGGTGCCGAACACGAAGGTCGGATCCTTGCCGACATAGTAGTACGAGGCCGTATGACAGACCTCGACGGTGCCGTTCTGCACGGCGTCGAGCGCCTGGAGGCCAGGGACGATTTCACCGGCCGCGAAGACCTGGATCTGGAACTTGTTGTCGGTCGCCTCGGCGACAGCCTTCGAGAACGTTTCCGCAGCGCCGTAGATGGTGTCGAGCGACTTCGGGAAGCTGGACGTCAGGCGCCACTTGACCTCCGGCGCCGACTGCGCGATCGCCGGGCTGGCGATGACGCCAGCGGCAGCGCCTGCTCCGGCGAGTTTCATGAATTGACGGCGCTTGACGGCCATGAGTCCCCTCCACGTGGAATGTTTTTGCTATGCAGCAGGCGCTGTGTACGCCTGCTTCAAGCGCATAACATCTTTCCCTCCACGCGAAAAAGGAAAATCGAACAGTTTGGCGCGCAAAGTGAACTGGCCGAGAACTCTATGAGTAAAGACCCCGGGGTTTCCCCGGGGCCTGATGTCCACCTTGAAAAAGTTGCTGCCGCTCAGCCGCGTGCGCGCGCACGGATCATGAAGTTGTCAAAGGTGAACTCTGCAACCTGGAACCAGAGATACTCTTCATTGCGGTAAGCGATCATCGCCTGGATCGCCTTCTTGAAATCCTCGTTCTGGGCCGAGATTTCCGTGTAGAGCTCGTTGGAGGCCTTGTAGCAGGCTTCCATCACGTCCTGCGGGAAGGGCCGCAGCTGCACGCCGGCCCCGACGAGGCGCTTCAGCGCGCCGGGGTTCTGCATGTCGTATCGCGCCTGCATCCAGGTGTTGGCGTACGCCGCCGCATTGGCGAGCACCGCCTGGTAGTTCTTCGGCAGCTGGTTGAATTTGTCCTGGTTGAAGAAGGCGTGCACGGACGGGCCGCCCTCCCACCAGCCGGGGTAGTAGTAGAACGGCGCGACCTTGCTGAAGCCGAGCTTCTCGTCGTCATACGGGCCGACCCACTCGGCCGCGTCGATGGTGCCCTTCTCCAGGGCCGGATAGATGTCGCCGCCCGCGATCTGCTGCGGCACGGCGCCCAGCTTCTGCAGCACCTGCCCGGCGATGCCGCCGATGCGCATCTTGAGGCCATTGAGATCGGCGGTGGACTTGATCTCCTTGCGGAACCAGCCGCCCATCTGCGTGCCGGTGTTGCCGCAGGGGAAGCCCACCACGTTCGACTTCTTGAAGAACTCGGCGAACAGCTCGTTGCCGCCGCCCTGGTAGAGCCAGGAATTCTGCTGCCGCGCATTGAGCCCGAAGGGCACCGCCGAGGCGATGGCGAAGGTCGGGTTCTTGCCGACATAGTAGTAGGAGACCGTGTGGCAGGCCTCCACCGTGCCATTCGATGCCGCGTCCAGCGCCTGCAGGCCAGGCACGATCTCGCCCGCCGCGAACACCTGGATCTGGAACTTGCCGTCGGTCATCTCGGAGACCTGCTTGGCCAGGAACTCCGCGCCGCCATAGATGGTGTCGAGAGACTTCGGGAAGCTCGAGGTCAGACGCCACTTGATCTCCGGCGTCGACTGCGCGATGGCCGGGGCCGCGACGGCGGACGCCGCGAGGCCCGCACCCGCGGTCTGGATGAACTGACGACGCTTCATGCTTGTCCTCCCTGGGACTGATGGAGATCCGAACGATCAGCTCGTCCGGCGAGTGCGCCCTGCTTCGCGCAGCTTTGTGGCGAAATAAACAAGATCGCCAAAATCGCAGCGAAACGGCGCGTTCCCCTTTCGTCGACCAGCGAAGCCTTGGCATTTCGGGCAGAATTCGAGCGTCTCGGGGGCGCATGACCCAGGCCGGACCAACCCCGACGGGCCGGACGGCCGGAGGCCGTGCCGGGATCATGACCACCGATCGGACGCTGCGGCCGGGATCGCCGAAGCGCCGTCTGCCCCCCTACTCGATGACGATCCGCGGGGCCTGCCGGGCGCCGGTCCCGCCCTCCAGCCGCGCCCACACGGCCCGCGCGATCTCGCGATAGGCGGCGGCGTGGGGGCTGTCGGGGCGGGTGGCGACGACCGGGCGGCCGGCGTCGGAGGTCTCGCGGATGGCCATGTCGAGCGGGATCTCGCCGAGGAACGGCACGCCCAGCCGCTCCGCCTCGCGGCGAGCGCCGCCGTGGCCGAAGATGTCGGAGCGCTCCCCGCAATGCGGGCAGATGAAGGTCGACATGTTCTCGACGACGCCGAGCAGCGGCACGTCGACCCGCTTGAACATGGCGATGCCGCGCCGCGCGTCGATCAGCGCGAGGTCCTGCGGCGTGGAGACGATCACCGCGCCCGCCAGCGGCACGGCCTGCGCCATGGTGAGCTGCGCGTCGCCGGTGCCGGGCGGCATGTCGACCACGAGCACGTCGAGCGCGCCCCACTCCACCTCGCGCAGCATCTGCTGCAGGGCCGACATCACCATCGGCCCGCGCCAGATCACGGGCGTCTCCTCCTCGATCATGAAGCCGATCGACATCACCTTCAGCCCGTAGCCGACGAGCGGCTTCATGATCTTGCCCTCGAGGATCTCCGGCTTGTCGTGGAGATCGAACAGCTTGGGCATGGACGGGCCATAGATGTCAGCGTCGAGCACGCCCACCTTCAGGCCCAGCGCAGCGAGGCCGAGCGCCAGGTTGGCGGCGGTCGTGGACTTGCCGACGCCGCCCTTGCCTGAGGCTACGGCAATGATGTGGCGGACGCCGGGCACGCCGGCCTTGGCCGTCGCCGCCGCGGCCCGGGGACCGGGAACAGCCGGGCCGGGGCGTCCCGCCGGCGCGGCCGAGGGCGCAGCCGAACCCGGGGCGCGGTCCGCCGTCAGCGTCGCCAGCACGCCGGTGACGCCCGGCAGCGGCCGCACCGCAGCTTCCACGGCCTGGCGCAGCGGCTCCATGGCGCCGGCGCGGGCGGGGTCCACCGCGATCGAGACATACACCTTGCCGTCCTGAACCGTGATCCCGGCCAGCGCGCCGGATTGGGGCAGCGGCGTCTTGCCGTCGGGGCCCGGCACCGCCGCAAGCGCATTCAGGACATCTTTTTCGCTGGCCACTTCGGTATACTCCACGCTGCGGATCGAGGCGTTCGGGGGCGTGCGCACGGCAGGCCTCCGTGGGGTCACATGTAAAGGGTGGGACCGGCGGGTCAATGCGGGATCAGGCGGACAGCGAGGGGGAGGGAACGCGGGGCGGCGACGGGTCCCCACGCGTCCTCGGGCTCGTGCTCGCGGGCGGCCGCTCGCTCCGCATGGGCCGGGAGAAGGCCCTCGTTTCCGTCGCCGGCCAGCCGATGCTGGCCCGAGTGCTCGCCCGCTTCGCCCCGCAGGTGACGTCCGTCGCGCTCAACGCGAATGGCGATCCCGCGCGCTTTGCCGGCTTCCGTGTCCCCGTCGTCCCCGATGCGCCGGGCCCCCCGGCCGGTCCGCTGGCGGGAATCGCCGCCGGCCTGCGGCTCGCCGCCGAGCGCGGCTACGCGCTCCTGGCCACCTGCCCGGCCGACGCGCCTTTCCTGCCCGCCGACCTCGTCGGCCGTCTCGCAGGCGCTCTGGGCCACGAGGCTTCGGCGCCGCCTTGCATGGCGATGGCCGCGGGCCCCGAGGGGCTGGAGCCGCTCTTCGGTCTCTGGCGCGTCGACGCGCTCCGCCACGTCGAAAAGGCCCTGGCCGAAGGCCGGTTCGCCGTCCGCGAGGTCGCCGCGGAGGCGGGACGTCGCGAGGTGGCCTTCGACGCCGGCCCTCCGCCCGGCTGCTTCGCCAACCTCAACACGCCCGGGGATCTCGCCGCGGCGGAAGCGCTGCTGGCCGGTTGAAGGGCCTTTCGAGCCCTTCCCGTCGTCGGGCCGCGGCCGCAGAGTTCCCGGACGCCTTTCACGGGCGTGCGAGGTGCTTCGCTTTCGACCTGCGCTTGCAAAACGGCGACGCCCGCGCTTTGCGCGGCCCGGAACCTGTTGCGCTCAAGAAAAGGGCGGTGTCCAATGCCTCATCCGGGGCCAAAACGCCGGGTCGGCCGCGGGCGTCGCCCGTGGATCACCCTCGGTTCCGAAGAGTCGTCCCGCTTCAGCGGGCGTTTTGAGAGGGAAGTCAGCATGAGAGTAACGGGTCTCCTCGCGGCCGCGGTGATTGCGGCCGGCGCCATGGCGGGCGCGTCCAGCGCCGCCTTCGCGCAGCAGAAGGAATGGAAGGAAATCCGCATCGGCACGGAGGGCGCGTATCCTCCCTGGAACAATCTCAACGCCTCCGGCCAGCTCGAAGGCTTCGAGATCGACTACGGCAACGCGCTCTGCGAGAAGATGAAGGTGAAGTGCACCTGGGTCGCGCAGGACTGGGACGGCATCATTCCCGCGCTGCTCGCCGGCAAGTACGACATGATCATGGCGGGCATGAACGCCACCGAGGAGCGCGCCAAGAAGGTCAGCTTCACCACGACCTACAGCCGGACGCCGATCTCGATGATCGCCGGCAAGAGCGTGACGAGCACCGACATCTCGCCGGCCGCCCTCAAGGGCAAGACAATCGGCGCGCAGGGCTCGACCATTCACGCCAACTACCTCGAGAAGTACTACAAGGACTCGCAGATCAAGCTCTACCCGACGCAGGAAGAGGCCAACCTCGACCTGAAGAACGGCCGTCTCGACTACATCGTGGCGGACAAGCTGGCGCTGATCGACTTCATCGACGGCCAGGGCAAGGATTGCTGCAAGTTCGTCGCCGACGTGAAGCGCGATCCCACGATCCACGGGCCGGGCGTCGCCGCCGCGTATCGCAAGGAAGACACCGCGCTGGGCGCGATGGTCTCCAAGGCGATCGAGGAGTCCATCAAGGACGGCACCCACAAGAAGATCATGGACAAGTACTTCAAGGTGAACATTCTCACCGACTGACCATGACGGGGATGAGGGGGCGGCCCTTGAAGCCGCCCCTTTTCTATCCGGGCGAGGACGCGGCACGAGGCTTGCCTCAAGTACGTCGAAGCCTCCCCTCTGACGACCCTCTCTCAAAGGCTCGCCCAGCCTCTCCATGGATCGCATTCTGACCCTGCTCTCCTGGGGCAACCAGGGCTGGCTCGACGAACTCGTCATGGGTTCGCTCGTCACCATTTCGCTCGCCGTGGCGACCTTGCCGTTCGGCCTCGCGCTGGGCCTCCTGATGGCCCTGCTGAAGCGGTCCGACAGCGCCGCGGTGCGCGCCATCGGCACCGTCTACACCACCGTGTTCCGCGGCCTGCCCGAGCTGCTCACCATCTACATCGTCTATTTCGGCGCGCAGGTGGGCCTGCAGAAGGCCTGGAAGGGCCTCGGATTCACCAGCAATTTCGAGATGCCCGCCTTCGTGGCCGGAATGATCGCGCTCGGCCTCGTGCTGGCGGCGTTCTCCTGCGAGGTCTGGATCGGCGCGCTGAACGCCATCCACAAGGGCCAGCGCGAGGGGGCCTATGCGCTCGGCCTCAACAAGGCGCAGACCTTCCGCCTCGTCGTGCTGCCGCAGCTCTTCCGCGTGGCGCTGCCGGGCCTCGGCAACAACTGGATGGTGCTGCTGAAGGAGACCTCGCTGATCTCCGTCATCGCCCTGCCCGACCTGATGTTCTGGACCGGCCGGGCCAACGTGGTGACCAAGGAGCCGTTCCTGTTCTTCGGCGTCGCCAGCCTCATCTACCTCCTGTTCTCGCTCGTCTCCGCCTGGGGCATCGCCGCCCTGGAGGGCCGCTCGAGCCGCGGCTTCCTCTCCGGCGCGGAGGGGGGCGGCCGATGAACGAGACGCTCACCTGGTGCCAGTGGCCCGGCGCGGTGCTCGGCAACGAAGCCATCCAGAACTACGGCTGCCGCATGATGAGCGGGCTCGGCGTCACGCTGCAGCTCGTCGTGGCGTCCGTCTTCCTCGGCAGCCTGCTCGGGCTCGCCGTGGCGCTGGTGCGGATCTATGGCGGCCCGGTCAGCGGCAAGATCGCCCTCGCCTACACCACCTTCTTCCGCGGCACGCCGCTGCTCTGCCAGCTCTTCCTCGTCTATTACGGCGCCGGGCAGTTCCGCACATCGCTTGAGAGCGTGGGACTCTGGTGGTTCTTCCGGGACGCCTTCAACTGCGCGGCCTTCACCTTCACCATCAACACCGCCGCCTACCAGGCGGAGATCTTCCGCGGCGCGATCCAGTCCGTGCATCGCGGCCAGTGGGAGGCCGCGCGGGCGCTGGGCATGCGCTGGAGCCAGATCCTGCGCGCCATCGTCATGCCGCAGGCCGCCATCGTGGCGCTGCGCCCGCTCGGCAACGAGCTCGTCATCATGGTGAAGTCCTCGGCGGTGGCCTCGCTGGTGACCATCTTCGACCTCATGGGCACGACGCGGCTGGCCTTCGCCCGCTCCTTCGATTTGTCCGTGTACCTTTTCGCGGCGGCGCTTTATCTGTGCATCGTCGAAATCATCCGCCGGCTCTGGGACGTGGCCGAGCGGCGGCTGACGCGGCACATCCATCACGCCTGAGGCGTCGGCGTCCCCTGCGGGCGGGTGCGGCGCCTCTCCTCTGAGCAGGAGCTCCGCCATGGCCAAAGTCGCTTTCCTCGGTCTCGGCGTCATGGGTTACCCCATGGCGCGCCATCTCAAGGCCAAGGGTCACGACGTCACCGTCTACAACCGCACCTTCGCCAAGGCCGAAAAGTGGGTTTCCGAGAATGGCGGCAAGGCCGCGCGCACGCCGCGCGAGGCGGCCCAGGGCCAGGACATCGTGTTCGCCTGCGTCGGCAATGACGACGACCTGCGCCAGGTCACCATCGGTGCGGAGGGCGCGCTCGCCGGCATGGACAAGGGCGGCCTCTTCGTCGACCACACCACCGCATCCGCCGAAGTGGCGCGCGAGCTCTACGCCAAGGCCAAGGAGCTCGGCCTCGCCTTCGTGGACGCGCCCGTCTCCGGCGGCCAGGCCGGCGCCGAGAACGGCGTGCTCACCGTGATGTGCGGCGGCGACGAGGACGCTTTCGCCCGCGCCGAGCCCGTCATCATGAGCTTCGCCCGCGCCTGCAAGCGGCTGGGCCCCTCGGGCGCCGGCCAGCTCACCAAGATGGTCAACCAGATCTGCATCGCCGGCCTCGTCCAGGGCCTGTCGGAAGGGCTCCACTTCGCCCGCAAGGCCGGGCTCGACATCGAGGCGGTCGTCGAGACCATTTCGAAGGGGGCGGCACAGTCCTGGCAGATGGAGAACCGCTACAAGACCATGAACGCGGACAAGTTCGACTTCGGATTCGCCGTCGATTGGATGCGCAAGGACCTCGCCATCTGCCTCGGCGAGGCGCGCAACAACGGCGCGAACTTGCCCGTGACGGCGCTCGTCGACCAGTTCTACGCCGAAGTCCAGAAGATGGGCGGCAAGCGTTGGGACACGTCGAGCCTGTTCGCGCGCCTGGAGCGCTGACGCGCAGGTACTGCGCAGGCGGAACCGCCGCAAACACGGCCGGTCGAAGCACCACCCTTGTGAACGACGCCAAATAAAAGGCCCCGGAGCGGATCCGGGGCCTTCTTCTTTTGCTCGTTCAGCACGGCGGGCCGCCGGGCGCACCGCAGGCCGGCGCGCCGGGGGGCGGTCTGCGCGCCTGCCCTGGGGGCTCGCGCGGCGGCCCCTGCGGCGGAGGCGCTTGCCTGGGCGGCGCGGCGGCGGTCGGAGGGGGTGGAGGCGCGGGTCGTGGAGCCGCCGCAACAGGGGGCGGCGGAGCCGGGTGCGGGGCCGCGGCAGCCGGAGGCGGAGCCTCGCGCCGGGGAGCCGCTTCGACGGGAGGCGGCGGCGCACGACGCGGCGCAGCTTCCGCCGGCGGTGGCGGCGCACGGCGGGGAGCAGCCTCGATCGGCGGCGGGGGAGCCCGGCGCGGCGCGGCGTCCGCCGGAGGCGGCGGCTCGCGACGAGGAGCCGCCTCGACCGGCGGCGGAGGCGTACGGCGCGGCGCGGCGTCGGCCGGGGCCGGCGCGGCGGGACGCGGAGCGGCGGCCTCGGGCGTCGCGGGCGCCGTCACCGGCGGCGGGGGAACGGCCGGCCCGGCCGGACGAGGCGCGACGCCGCCCGGACGCTGCGGCGCGGGAGGCTCGACGGGCTTCCCATCCGGCGTACGAGGCAGCGGCGGACCGCCCGGCGCGCCGGGCAAGGGCCGGGCGGCGGCAGGCGGCGCGGGCTTTGGCGCAACGGCCGGCGCAGCCTGGTTCGCCGGAACGGCGGGCGGGGCGACGCCCGGGACCACCGCCGCCGGCGCAGGTGGCGTCGGCGGACCGGCAGGAGGCGTGGGCGAACCCGCCGGAGCCGCAGGCGCAACAGGAGCGGGAGCAGGCGCAGTCGGAGCGGGAGCAGGAGCCCCCGGAAGCGGTGCGCCCGGCTTCCCGGGCCTCTGCGCACCCGGCGGCGTTCCCGGCCGGGGACGCTGACCCGGCGGAACGCCGGTCTGCTGCGACGCAGGCGGAACCGCCGGAGCGGCAGCGCCCGGCTGGACGGGGACCGGGACAGCGCCGGGCGCAGGCGCGACCGGCGGAGCCTGGGGCGTCGCTCCCGGCAAGGGAGCAGGCGTCGGGCGGGGGGGTGTCTGGCCAGGTGTCGCGCCGGGTGCCACGCCGGGCGTCGCCGGAGGCAGGCCCGGCGTCGGAACGCCCGGCGTGGCGACAGGCGCGATCGGAGGCGTCCCGGGCAGCGGGAAGCCGGGGCGCGGCGCTCCCGGCGCCGGTCGTCCCTGGATCACCACAGGCGGAGGCGGAGGCGGCGCGCGGCGCGCCCAGTCCGGAACCGGGATGAACACCGGTACGGGCAGGAATCCCGGCTGCGGCGGCGGAGGCGGCGGCGGGAAATCGCGGTAAGGGCGATCGCGGCCGATGATGTAGACCGGCGGCGGAGGCGGAGGCGGGTCGTCCCACTCCACGATGTCGCCGCGCCAGTAGCGGCGATCATAGGTCTCGATCTCCGGCAGCGGCGGCGGCAGGTCGTAGATCACCTCGCGGAAACGGGGCGGCGGGAGCAGCGGTGCGGCCATGCGTGACAGACGCCGGTCGGCGTCACGGGCGTGCGGCCCGTCGGGATAGCTGCGGAGGTAAGTCCAGTAGGCTTCGGGCGTGTTCTGCGCGACGGTCCGCTGCCAGATCACCGCCTCGCGCCGCAGCGCGAGCATCCGCTTGATCCGGTTGGCCATGGGATCGCGGGGATAGGCGCGCAGGAACTCCTGGTAGGCGGGGATTGTGTCGCGCTCCAGCGCCAGCCCATAGGCCTCTTCCGGCGGCAACTCGGCGATCCGCCGGTTCCGGACTGGCGGGGGCGGCGCGATGTCGGCTCCTTCGCGCGCGGCGAAGAAGCTGAAGGGCTGGGCGAGCCGGATGCTGTCCCACGGGGTCTGACGGCCCTGCGTGAGTTCGTGCACGCGCACGCGCACCCGGCCGAGCAGGTCGTCCAGCGACAGGCCGGGCTCGCGCATCATCTCGACGAGGGCCGTGGCGTAGGGTCCATAGGGGCCCTGCGCTTCCGGCGCGATGGTGTCCGGGGCCGCCGAAAAGGCGATGGCGAACCCGTCCGGCGGCTCGATCAGGGTGAGGCCCGGCGCGAGCGGCTGGTTGTCCCTCAGCGCCGGAAAGGGCCGCGAGGCGTCGAGCATCACGATCCGGGCCCGGGCGGGCAGCCCGGCGAGCGACCGCACGAGGTCGGCGACGCGAAAGCTCTCCATGGGGATGTCGCTGGCGCGGGCGATGCGTGCGCCGACCGGCACGAACCAGTTCTCGCCCTCGAACTGCACGCCGTGCCCGGCCCAGTAGACGACGGCCTCGGCCTGCGGCCCGGCCGCCTCCACCTTGTCCATGAACTCGCGCACGCTGCGGCGCAGGGCTTCGAGCTCCAGGTCGGCGCCCTCCACCACGTCGAACCCGGCCGAACGCAGCGACTGGACGATCAGGCCGGCGTCGTTCGCCGTGGTGGGCAGGATCCCCGTGTCGTAGTTGGTCTGGCCGATCACGAGGCCCACCCGGGAGCTTTGCTGGGCGTGCGCCTGCGGCCCCGACGGCAGGATCATCGCCGCGAGCCACACTCCGACGATGAGGGTGGCCTTGCCCGTGATGAGGGTGGCCGTGCCCCACAGACGGGCAAGACCTCCACGCTCGAATCGCCGCATCCGCTGCTCCTTTCGGTGACCGCCGGCGCAAGCGCCGCGATTCACTTCATCCGAGCATCGGAAGGAGCATTACTGGCGTGAATGAGGCGTGAAGGCGTGGGACGCCCCAACGGCTCCCGTCAGCGGCCCTTGAAACGCGGCCGGCGCTTCTCGCGGAACGCCGCGACGCCTTCGAGGAAATCGTCGGAGAAGCCGGCCTGCCTCTGCAGGTCGCGCTCCAGCGCGAGTTGCGTCTGGAGATCGTTGACGAGGCTCGCCGCGACGGCCTGCTTGGTCAGCCGGAAGGCGAGCGAGGGACCTTCCGCCAGCTTGCGGGCGAGCGCGGCGACTCCGGCCTCGAACTCGGCGTCGTCGAAGAGGTGCGTCACCAGCCCCATGGCGAATGCCGCTTCGGCCGTGACGGGCTCGGCGAGGAGCATCATGGCCAGCGCCCGGCGGGAGCCGACCAGCCGCGGCAGGATCCAGGTTCCGCCCGCGTCCGGCAGCAGGCCGATGCGCGCGAACGCCTCGTGGATGGTCGCCGAGCGGCACGCCGCCACGAGGTCGCAGGCGAGCGCGATGTTGGCCGAGGCCCCCACCGCCGGCCCGTTCAGCCCGGCGATGGTGACCTTGGGAAACTCGGCCAGCGTGAGGATCAGGGGGTTGTAGTCGCGCTCCAGCGAGGGGCCGAGGTCGATGCGCCCGTCTCCGCCGCGCGGCAGGTCCTCCGTCAGGTCCTGCCCGGAGGAGAAGGCCCTGCCCTCGCCGGTCAGCAGCACCACGTGGACGTCGTCGTCCCCCGCCGCGGCGGAGAGCACGTCGCGCAGCTCGGCGTGCATCTTCGCCGTCAGGGCGTTGAGCCGCTCCGGACGGGCGAGCGTGATGCGGGCCACGCCGTCGGCGGCCGTGTAGCGCAGCGTGGTGAGGTCGGACAGGGGCATCGTCTGCTCCGGCTTCCTATCCCGCCATGATGGCCCGAACCTCCGCGCGAAGCACGGGCAAAAGTTCTGCGGCGAACCAGGGATGGCGCTTCAACCAGGAGGTGTTGCGCCAGGAGGGGTGCGGCAAGGGGAGCAGGCCCGTTTCCGCGAAAATCGCCTGCCAGCGTTCCATCGTCGCATCCAGCGTGCGGCCCGCGAGCTCAGGCCGGCCGAGCCTCGCGAGGTGCCAGCGCTGGGCGTGCAGCCCCAGGGCGACGACGAGCCGGGGCTGGCCGAGCAGCGGGAACAGCGCGCCGTGCCAGGCCTTCGCGCATTCCGGCCGGGGTGGCAGGTCCCCGCCCCTGGCGTCCTGCCCAGGGAAGCAGAACCCCATCGGCACGATGGCGACGCGGTTCTCGTCGTAGAACTCCGCCGGGGTGAGCCCCAGCCAGTCGCGCAGCCTGTCGCCCGAAGCATCGGTGAAGGGCCGGCCGGAGGCGTGCACGCGGGTCCCCGGAGCCTGCCCGCAAAGCCACAGCCCGGCTCGCCCGGCGCCCACCCGAACCACCGGCCGCGGCGCGTGCGGCAGCGGCGCGCGCAGAGGCCGTTCGACACAGATCCGGCAGGCGGATATCTCGGCGAGAAGACTGCCGAGGGCGGTTTCGGCCCCCGCGGCGAGTCCAGTCCCGGGGACGCGGTCGTCCAAGGCAACTTCGGACAAGCTGTTCACGCGACCTCACAACATCAGTGCGGATGGGCGGCGCGCCAGTCCGACGGGCGCTCGAACGTGGACCCCCAGATTCCCAGCCCGGCGCGGCGCGCCCGCTCCTCCTCCGCTTCGAACAGGCCGAAGGACACCGCATGCCCCTCCGCCACCATCTGCCTGTTGATCTCGACGGAACCGAGGCGGCACAGCGCCACGCCGCGCCCGTAGCGGTCCCGCGACGCGACCTCGCACACCGGCTCGCCTCGCCCGATCAGCGCGACGAGCGCCTGGCGCGCCTGCTTGCCGCAGGGCTCCACGGCCGCGCCCCGCCGGCAGGTCTGCTGGTACTCCGGCGCATCGATGCCCTCGAGCCGCAGCTCGACCCCGTTCAGCCTCAAGCTGTCGCCGTCGATCACCTCGACATGGCCCGTCAGGACGGCCGCGTTCCAGCGCATCCAGGCCTCGTGGCCGGCCGCGATCACCGCCGCCGAAAGGAGAGTGGCCCAGAGGCCAGCTCCGCGGCGAAAGCTTAGTCTTCGCATCGTGCTCCGCCGAATTCCGTGTGATGCGGTTGATCCTGTCAGGCTGAAATTAACTCTTCCCTTTCACCATGGCCGCCACCCGCAGCGACGCGCTGCTTGCGGGCCGAACCCTGGCGCCCATGACGAATCCGACGCCCGAAATGATCCTGCGCGGCCGTGGGGCGGACCCCGCGGAGATCGAACGTCGCCGTCGCGCCAGCTGGGAGCTGCGCGCCGTGCGCGAGCGGCTGACTTCGAGCACCGGCCTGCGCCGCGCCTTCGACCACGAATTGCTGCGTCTTTTCGCGCAGACCCAGCGCAGCGCAGCGGCCACCATGCTGCTGCTGGCGGTGGCCATCGGCGCGGCGGCGGGCATCTGGCTCGGGCCCGCGCCGATCGTGCTGTGGCTCACCGTCGCCTCCTTCGCGGTCAGCTTCAACCTGCTGCTCTGCCGCCGCTTCCTGCAGTTGGAGGGCGATGTCGACGTCCGCGTCTGGCGGCGGCGATTCGTCCTGTCGCAGCTCGTCCAGGGCCTCGCCTGGTCGATGCTGCTCAACATGCTGCTGACGGCGGACGGGGACACGGCCAAGACGTTCCTGCTCTTCGTCGCGCTGCTCATCACCGCCGTCACGGTGATGCTGTCGGCCAACATCCCTTTCTCCGTCTATGCCGGCGTCCTGCCGATCAGCGCGGTGATTGCAGGCTACTTCATCCCCGCCGACAACCTGCAATGGGCCACCATGGCCATGATGGCGGGCGGCGGGCAGCTCTACTTCTTCATGCTCGCCAACCGGCTCTACTCCACCACGATCGCCACGCTGGAGTTCCGGGCCGAGAAGGACGCCCTGATCGCCGAGCTCGAGCAGGCCAAGGCGAACTCCGACGAGGCCCGCCGCCGGGCCGAAGAGGCCAACATCGCCAAGTCGCACTTCCTCGCCACCATGTCGCACGAGCTGCGCACGCCGCTGAACGCCATCCTCGGCTTCTCGGAGGTGATGAAGGCCGAGCTCTTCGGCAAGCACCAGGTGCCCGCGTACCGCGAATACGCCGCCGACATCCACAGCTCCGGCCAGCTGCTGCTCGACATCATCAACGAGATCCTTGACCTCTCCCGCATCGAGGCGGGCCGCTACGAGCTCAAGGAAGAGCCGATCAACCTCGCCCACATCGTGGACGACTGCCGCCACATGCTGCAGATGCGCGCCAAGGCGCGCTCCATCACCATTCGCGACCACATCGAGAAGGACCTGCCACGGCTCTGGGCCGACGAGCGGGCCGTGCGCCAGGTGGCGCTGAACCTGCTCTCGAACGCCATCAAGTTCACGCCGCAGGGCGGCGAGGTGATCGTGAAGGTCGGCTGGACGGCGTCGGGCGGGCAGTATCTCAGCATCAAGGATACCGGCCCGGGCATCCCGGAGGATGAGATCCCGATCGTGCTGCAGTCCTTTGGGCGCGGCTCCCTGGCCATCAAGAACGCCGAGCAGGGCACCGGCCTTGGCCTGCCGATCGTCAAGGGCCTCGTCGACATGCACGGCGGCCAGCTCGTGCTGCGCTCCGTGCTGCGCGAGGGAACGGAGGTGATCGTCACCTTCCCGCCGAGCCGCGTGATGAACACATTGGCCCCCGTCGTGGACCCCAAGGACAAGCCCGCAGCGCCCGTGACCCTGCGCCGAAAACGCGACGCGGCGTAAGGCTGCGCCTGCCCCACCAGGGCCCGCGCCGTCCATGGTCCTCATGCTGAGGAGGCCCGGGAGGGCCGTCTCGAAGCACGGCCCAACGGCTGGGCAACTGGCCCTAACGCTCCCCGCCAGCCGCGGTGCTTCGAGACAGCCGCTTCGCGGCTTCCTCAGCATGAGGAGCAAGGAGCTTGACATGAGGCGCATCGCGGCCGTCGTGACCGTTCGAGAAGGCGCCATCTCCCTCATGCTGAGGAGGCCGCGGCAGCGGCCGTCTCGAAGCACGGCCCACGGTTGGGCAGCT